>JFJP01012718.1_pt1 | contig 11800 bp, 10 predicted proteins | sample 431651 | NCBI WGS metagenome assembly JFJP01 (sample SAMN02602958, study PRJNA72255) | Microbial mat metagenome, whole genome shotgun sequencing project. | biome: fresh water; feature: sink hole; material: water; isolation source: purple microbial (photo- and chemosynthetic) mats found in... | reverse complement strand
GGGGCGCCGCAAGCGGCGAGCAAGAGGCTCATAGCCACTACAACAAACAATAATGAACGAACGGTTTTGGACATTTCTTTTTCTCCTATATTTTTATACGACTGTGCCATGATAAGCACCCGCGCTTAAGGGCTATGGAATATCTAGTTAACGTTGAGTTAACAAAAACCTAGCCGCAAGTCAGGCTTTTAGCCCAACCATTGTATCTTTGCAAAAATATGGGGAAAAGTGACAGTCACCTGCTATTTGGGGCAATCGCCTTTCGAGAACAGGTGACTATCACCTATTTACCCCAAAATATTGAAAGGACACGAAGTTTCTCGTAAATTACCAGCAATTCCAAATCTAGGCGGGATTTTCCTCACATTCAGCGCCGCTCCGACGTGAACGTCGGAGCTATTCGTACGAAGCCCGCTAAAGCGGACTATTGGAATTGCTGCAAATTACGGTTCTAGTTTGCAGGAAAAGCTTTTAGGAACTTAGAAGTTAAATGCTTGCTTTTCGCGCAGCGGCAAGAATTTTTGCTAACCACAGAGACACTGAATCACGGAGTTCTTTTAAGTATTTTCTCTGTGTCTTTGTATCTCCGTGGTTCAAATCCTTTTTGCCGCAGGTCGGCTTGTCCGAGTTAGGGTCTAACTTAAGAAACGCTCTCTGAGTAGTTAAAAAAACTGCCTGCCATTGCTGGCAGGCAGCGTCTTCGCAAGGAAGACTACCAAGAAGGAGGAGAATTAACGCCGCTTACTTTTCCGCTGCGACAACGGAAGAAGTAATTAACGGGAACTCAAAAGGTTGGGAATGCCAGTTCCAGGTATTCAAATCGGAAATAGCGCGATAAGCGGTCAGGTCAAGTTGCAGCGGAGTAACAGAGACAAACCCATCTGCCAACGCGCCAACATCCGTGCCTGATTCTGAAACACCCGTCGGCGCATCGCCGCCGATCCAGTAATAAGGGCGACCACGCGGATCAGTCCGTTCATCGAGCCGGCTGTGATATACGCGCAAACCCTGGCGGGTAATGCGAAAACCATGAATTTGCTCCGCCGTCAGAAAAGGCACATTAACGTTTAACAAGGTTTCAGCGGGCAGACCGCTCGCAATCACGTTTTGAACAGCAACACGGGCAGCATAAGCGGCTGGTTGAAAATCAATTGCACCGACATGCCCTTCGGGCACTTCAAGTGAAATTGCAATCCCTGGCACGCCCGCAATCACGGCTTCCATAGCAGCGGTGACAGTTCCCGAATAGGTTACATCATGCCCCAGATTTGCGCCGACGTTGATGCCAGAAACCACCAAGTCAAACTTCTCTTTGAAATACCCAAGCATTGCCAGCGCCACACAATCAGATGGAGCGCCATCACTTGCAAATGCCTGTGAGCCGTCTTCAAGATGGAACTCGCGCAGGCGCAAAGCGCGGTCCAACGTTTTCACATGTCCGCTGCCAGACCAGTTACGGTCAGGCGCAAGAATAGTTACCTTCCCCAATTGGCGCATTTCCTGAGCCAGAGCCAAAAGCCCGGGCGCCAGCACGCCATCATCGTTGGTAACTAAAATTTGTTTTGTCATTTTATTTTTCACCTATTTTTTCAATTTAAAGCCGGTCTTAAAACAAGACAGGCAGCCCAGCAAGTATCATGAAGATTAAAAAGCCGGTTTAATAAACTCACCACAAAGCTAGCCCCTTCAAGTCTTTGAAACTTCATGTTTTTGTGGTCAAAGAACAGACATATTAAACAGCCTCTTACCCGTTACGCCCTTGCTTTCGCAAATATTCGCGGCGCTTGCGAGCCGCATCCACAGTCACAACGGTCACAAATGAGAACATAATGAGGGAGGTAATAATCGTTTCCATAACCGTATGATATGACAGGCTTTTTATTGGCGGCTTAATTGGCAGTTAACAACTGGTAAACATTCGCCCGCAAAAAACCATAACCTGTTGTTAATAATAATCTCAATCACTTCAATATAATTGCGCCATCTCAGCAATATAGGTGAATCATTATGGAACTACACGTTAGCGAACTCAACAACGGCATCAGCCTGATCAAACTAACCGGCAAATTGGATATTATTGGCGCAGGGGAAATTGAAACGAAGTTCGCGGGTTATTGCTCAGGAAATAATGTCCGCGTAATTGTAGACATGTCGGGTGTGGATTTTCTTGCATCCATCGGTATTCGGCTTCTCGTAATGAACGCAAAATCACTAGCCAGCCGTAATGGGAAAATGGTCATATTAAACCCCGTCGCCGAAACCCAAAATGTGCTTGAAATTACGGGCATTCCCTCCATCATCCCCATTTACTCACAACTTGAGTCTGCCGAAACAGTATTGCTTGCAAAAAAATAACGCTTTAAAAAACGGGAATCTCAAAATAAAACGCGCTCCCCGTCCCCTCCCTGCTGGTCGCCCAAATTTTCCCGCCATGCGCTTCCACAATATGTTTTGAGATGGATAACCCCAGCCCCGTACCCGACCCGGTGCGGGATCGATCCACGCGATAAAATCTTTCGAAGATACGGGATAAGCTATCCGACGGAATCCCAACCCCAGTATCCCGAATCGAAAACCGGACTCCGCCCAAAACTGATTCAGCTTCGAGGGCAATCTCACCCCCGGGCTTTGTGAACTTGACCGCATTGTGAATAATATTAACCAGCACCTGCTCCAAACGTGATTTATCGGCGCGAATATTTTGGAGATCATCGGCGCAATTAACATGCAGTTTAAGCGCTGCCCGCTCCACCTGCAACCTCATACGATCCGCCGCAGAGATCAACAACTTCTTCGGCGCAAGCGAAGTGAGAACCAACTCCACCTGTCCCGACTCGATGCGCGAAAGGTCGAGCAGTTCCTGCGCCATCTGCGTCAATGCGTCCACTTCAGCGTTGATCCTGCCCAGGAAGCGCGGAGCAGCTTCAGGGTCGGCAATCGCTCCATCTTGCAGGGTTTCGGTCAGGGCTTTGAGCGAGGCAAGCGGCGTCCGCAATTCATGTGAAATATTCGAAATGAAATCGCGCCGCACCGTCTCAAGCCTGCGAACGCGGGTCAGGTCTTGAACCAGCAGCAGGCTTCCACTGGCATGTGAGTCGGGAATGGCAATGATATGCAAATACTGGCGGCGAGCAGGCAACTCGACAGATTCGCTTTGCATTTCGCCGGTTTGCTGGCAGCGCCGCCACGCATCCACCAATTGATGGTTGCGGAGGACTTCGATCACACTGCGTCCCAGCGCGTTGGGGGATTCAAAAAGTTTTTGCGCGGCAGGGTTTGCAAGTTGAATCAATCCATTTGCGTCTGCAATAATAACGCCGTCGGTTAATTGTTCAAGCACGGTCGAAAGACGGGCATTATCCGAGGTTAACGTCAAAAGTCGAAGGTCGAAGGTCGTTTTAAGGGAGGCAATTATATTTGATAGTTTTTCAAAGTCTTTGACATCTGTAGGAAACGCCCGATCATGGTCGCGGATTTGGTCTGCGTAATAATCAAGCCGCTTTTTTAAATCATAATATCGCCACCCAAACCACGCGGCAGCAAAAAATAAACCTATAATGGCTGCCCATAGAAATGAATTCATCGCAACCTGCAACCCATCAATAAATTGAATGCAGAGCTTTTAACCTTTGAATTTCTTTTATCCATCATAATTCATCCTTTCCCCGCTATCCCTCGAACCGGTATCCGCCGCCACGAACGGTCACAATGCGCCCCGGGTTGGAGGCATCCTCCTCGATCTTTTGCCTCAGCCAGCGGACATGCACATCCACCGTACGGCTGTCGCCGATAAAATCCCAACCCCAAACCCGTTCGAGAATGAATTCACGCGAAAGCATCTGGCGGCGATGTTCGGCAAAGAATAGGAGTAGTTCATATTCTTTGGGCTTGAGTTGCAGGGGGCTTTCGTTTAGTATCACTTCACGGCGGGTGAGATTAATGACAAGGTTATCAAATTTCAATGTTTCATGCTTTGCTTCTGCCGACCCCGATTTTCCCATTTCTTCGCGCAAAAGCCTTGCGCGTCTGAGTTGTGACTTGATCCGCGCCATCAATTCGCGCATGGAAAATGGCTTGGTCAGGTAGTCATCTGCGCCAACCTCCAACCCCACCACACGGTCAATTTCATCATCACGCGCCGTGAGCATCAAAATTGCAGTGGACATTTCACGACGTAGGATGCGCGCCACTTCAAAGCCGTCCATTTCAGGAAGCATGATGTCCAGCACGATCAGGTCAGGCTTCAAACGCCGTGCCGCCTCTAACGCAGAGCGCCCGTCCCCAACCATTTCCACCGTGTACCCTTCCTTTTTTAGGTTGTAGGCAAGAGTCTCCTGCAAGGAAAGTTCATCTTCAACGATAAGTATTGTTTCAGTCATTGATGGGAATATATCACAAAGGGAATTCCATCTGTTAAGGAGATGTTAAAGTTTGCCAATTGGACTATTCTATCGTCTCCCGCAGTTTGCGCGCCAGCCTGCCAAAGTGCGGGGTGTAGCGGATGTCGTCATTGCGCGGGCGGGGCAGGTCAACCTTCACTTCAAGTTTTATTTTGCCGGGGCGCTGGGTCAGCACAAATACGCGGTCTGCCAGAAAGAGCGACTCATTGATGGAATGTGTGACCATGATGACTGTCTTTTGTTTTGCCTGCCAGATGCGCGACAACTCCATCCACATGCGTTCGCGGGTCAACGCATCCAGCGAGGCAAAAGGCTCATCGAGCAGAAGCAGGTCAGGGTCGTGGACAAGGGCGCGGGCAATTCCCACGCGCTGTGCCATTCCACCAGATAATTCACGGGGCAATGAATCTTCGAATCCATTCAAGCCCACCAGTTCGATCATCTCCTGCGCTTTGATGCGCGCCGAAGTTTCATCTACACTTTCAAGTTCGAGCGGCAGTTTGATGTTATCGAGCACGGTGCGCCAGGGCATGAGATGCGCCTGCTGAAAGACCATACCGATGCCGGGCTGGTGATTGTTGACAAAACCCACCTGCCCCGATGACGGCTTCAACAATCCGGCTAGAATTCGGAGTAGGGTGGTTTTGCCTGACCCCGAAGGTCCGAGAAAGCAGATGAAGTCACGCGGACGGACTTCGAAGGAAATATCGTCGAGCGCGCACAGTCCGCCATTGTTATCGGGAAAGACAACGGAGAGATTTTTTACAGAGAGAATGGGAGAGGGTTTCATGGTGTTTTTTTATGCGCAGCATGTTGCGTGTTTCATTTTACGAAACACGCAACATGCCAAACGTTACGGCACAAACGAATTCGTAAACGCCTGGCTCAAATCCATCTTCTCGGAGAGCAAGCCCATCTCCAGCAGGACATTCTGCATGTTCTGCCAGGCTTGCGGCTCAGAATATCCGAGACGGTCAGCTTTCCACATTTCAATGGAGGTGGCAAGGATTTGCTTCTGCACATCTTGATCGAGTTCGGCGTGATTGGGAATGTGTGTGGCGCTCAGATCATAGACCTCGTCGGGATGTTCAATGGTGTACTGCACTCCCTTTAAAAAGGCGGCGACAAATGCCTTGACCAATTCGGGGTCTTCGGCAATTACCTTTTCACTTGCAAGGACACCATTGGCTGCCAGATTCGTATAATCTGCCACGCGCAATTCGGTCACATCAAAACCCTGCGCTTTCAACTGGATCGGCTCATTGGCGGCATAGCCGACCACCACCTCCTGCTGGTCAGTGGCAAGCACTTCCACCTGATTGAAGCCGACTGACTCCAGTTGAACGTCCGATTCGCTTAACCCTGCCGAAAACAACAGAGCGCGCAAGCCAATATAGTTCGCGCCGAACAAACCGGGCAACCCGATCCGTTTGCCTTTCAAATCCTGCGGTGTGGCAATGCCCAGGTCACTCTTTGCAACCACCGAAATCGGGTATTGTTGATACCAGGCGGCGACATAAGTCACAGGAATGCCCTGCGCGCGCGCCAGCAAAACCTGCTCGCCCGAAACCACAGCAAAAGGCAGTTCGCCCGCGCCCACCAACTTCACTCCGTCGGTTTCGAACGAATAATCAAATTCGACTTCCATGCCCGCATCCTTGAAGTATCCTTTTTCAACAGCGGCATACAAGGGAGCAAACTGGATATTGGCAATGTAGCCCAGCGGCAAACGAATCTTGGTCACAGCACCCGCCTCTGGCTGCGGGGTTCCACAAGCCGAAAGGCTGAGCGCCAGTCCAAGCATGAGTAAAACGATTTTCTTCAACATTGTATTTCTCCTTATAATTTTCTTCGCGCTGCGCGCAATCGCCTATCCTGAGCGTAGTCGAAGGACAGGCTGATTGCACTCAGGACGTAGTTTGTTGCCATTTCAAAAATCTTTTCTCCAACAACGTGACAACGCCATATAACGAGAGCGCCAACACGACCAGCATGATGACCGCCACAAAGACCATGGACGTGTCATATTGAAAGTCTCCGACTTTCAATAAAAAGCCGAGACCCGCTTTTGCATCCACCAGTTCACCGACGATTGCCCCAATGACCGAAAGGGTTGCCCCAATGCGCAGTCCGCCAAACAATACAGGCAGAGATGCAGGCACTTCCAATTTGTACATCACCTGCCAGCGTGTGGCGCGCAGAGAATTCATCATGTCATACAATGCGGGTGAGACAGCGCGCACCCCCACAACGGTATTCACCAATACGGGGAAGAACACGATCAACGCGCAGATAATCACCTTGGAAATGATTCCATGCCCCAGCCAGATGACCAGCAGGGGCGCGATGGCAACGACAGGAATTGCCTGACTTGCAACAAGGTAGGGCGCGAGGACTTTTTCCAGCGAGCGCGATTTGGCAACGCTATACCCAAGCACGGTGGCAAGCGTCACACCGAGCAGCAGCCCCAACAAAACTTCCAACAGGGTAACGCCAGTGTGATACAACAAGCTTCCATCAACGAGGGACTCAAGCAGGCGCTTCCACACATCCAGCGGGGACGGCAGAATAAAGCGCGGTAACTCGGTCAGACGCACGAGAAATTCCCAGGCAAAGATGCCGAGGATGATGGAGAGAAGTCCAAGCCAGCGAGAGATTGATGTTTTCATAATTTTGCGCTAAAAAAACGCCTCACAGAAATTAACTGTGGGGCGTAAAAGCAGGCACAGGCAGAATCCCAGGCAGATGATTCATCTTAAAAAAATCCCGAAAACATAAACTGTTTTCGGGACGTGAATCCTCGCAGGGACCATGCAGGTCCTAACGTGATTACCTTCTACCATGCCCGCTTTTTGCGGTACCCATTTCCCAAAGGGGAAATTGTCACTGCCCAAAGAGGCTCGTGGGCTTTACCACCGATCGGGAATTCACCTGCACTTTATAATTGTGTGCAGGTGTCACCCTGCCCCGAAGGTTATATTCGATTGTGTTGGAAACTATTAAGCTTTGATGATGCAGTCTACCGGACAAACTTCGACGCACTTGGGGGCATCAAAGTGACCTTCGCATTCAACGCAGGTCGCCGCATCAATGACGTAGATGTCGCCGTCGGTGATGGAGTTGGTGGGGCATTCGGGCAGGCAGGCGCCGCAGGCAATACAATCTTCAGTAATTTTCATAGCCATGGTAAATATTCTCCTTGTTTATTTAAATTATTTAACTTGATCGATTCTAACATACTGCGGACTAAAGATACTAGATGGGGGAAAGTAGGTTTAGTGACAAATGTCATCGGTTTACGGGATTTTGTCACGCGGGACGATTGGAATATTTCAGACCACCTCTCCACATAGCGGGAGATATAGTTATCCAGAAAAGTCTTCTCCAATACTTCAAAAGATATGTCACTGCGAGGAACGAAGCAGTCTCCTATCGCGCTGAGATTGCTTCGTCGCACACCTCAAGAGCACTCCTCGTAACGACCTTTATATAAGACTCTACTGCAAAAACCAATTAAACACGAAGGTCGCTACACTTGCGCCGCACTGCGTTTGTTGCAGTACAGGTGAGGAACACTAAGTAAAAGCCTTTAATCTATTAACCTTCGTGTACTTCGTGTCCTTTGTGTTTGAAGACCTTTTTGCAGTGAACTCATATAAGATTAGATGAGCATTTCATAAGTTCTAAAACAACCTCCTGCAAATTTAGAATCTGCGAGGAGGTTGTTTTACACAGCCGTTCTATTGTTCGGGAGCGGCTGGAGGCGGCGGGGTCGTCTCTTTGGGCTTGTTCGTATTCTTTTTGATCTCTTTCTGACGTTCCTTCTCAGCCTTCTTTTTTTTCTTATCCATCTCTTTTTTACGTTTCTCGTATTTATAATTCACTGCTGGCATTGGTTTCTCCTTCTGGAATCCGATTCCGTGAAAAGAGTTTTGAAAACAATAACAAAGACCCCAAAAATTCTTTTGCAACCAGCGCCAGTTCGGCAGGCTTTTACTATTTTTTTTACCCTGTTTGTTGCAAAAGCCTTGGGGGCTGAATTTCAAAACGCTCTCTTATAAGTGGCTAAATTTTATGAAAGTACGCTTTTCATTATAGCACGCAGGCACGGTGTTCCAGAAATGACGCGCCTGGTCGTGTTCATGCACAGGTTGTCAGGAGTGGCGTCAAAAGTCACCCGACTTTCGAGCAAACTCAGGAGATTTTGCAGTCCATACTGACATGCTTTGCTTGCACACGCCTGGTTAGGCTAACTACCAAGAAACCTTTAACTCGGTGACATTATGATTAAAAAGCCTACTGCTTTTGCCGCTCCTAGTGTTCCTAGATGATGGAGACCTCTGCGCCCTCGTAACTGGTGCCCAACTCGAAAACACGCGACGTCAGACCTGCCTGCTCAAACGCCCGCTTCATTGCCGCGCCGACGGCTGGGTCTTCCTTCGAAGAGAATGCGATCAAGCTGGGTCCTGCGCCCGAAAGAGCAACGGCGGCAGTTCCGGCAGAACGCGCGGCATCCATTGCCGCCTGCGCGCCCGGAATAAGCGGAAGACGGTATGGCTGGTGCAAGGCATCACTCATGGCTTTACCGAGCAGGTCCAAGTCGCCGGTACGCAGGGCTTCGGTCACCAATACCGCCCGGCTGATGTTGTAAATCGCATCCTTGCGATCCACCTGTTTGGGAAGAATTGCGCGCGCCTGTTTGGTCGGGAAGTCAAAATCAGGCAGAACAATCGTCACATGAATCGGAGAGCGATTGGCACGGGCAGGCAGCTTGAGTGAGATGACCCGGTCTTCATACACGATGGACGCAACCAAGCCACCCAGCATGGCTGGAGCCACATTATCGGGATGTCCTTCTGTTTCGATTGCGAGTTTCAGGATTTCTTCTTCGGTGAACGGATTGCCCAACAGAGCGTTTGCGCCCAACATACCCGTCAGAAAAGCCGCAGAACTTGATCCCAACCCCGAACCAAGCGGCACACGATTCAGACAGTGGATTCGCAACCCGTTGCATGGCATCCCAGCGCGATCATAAATTTGCAGCGCCGCATCCACGATGGAGTTGTTAGCATCACAAGGCAGGACGCCCGCGCCTTCACCGTCAATGGTGACTTCTATTTTGCGGTCATTGGTTGCGACAAATTCTGTTTCATTCCAAAGATTCAACGCCAGCCCCAGGGCGTCAAAGCCGGGTCCCAGGTTGGCGGTTGTTGCGGGGACTTTGACCAAAACTTTCATATCCTTCTCCTGTAATGCGAAAGCATTTTTGTAAAAAATTTCACCAAGTCTAACATAAAAAATTAGATGCCCATTTTGCCGATCACGTATGCTCAACCCCAGCGCATAGTTGACACTTTTCTTTTTTGAACCGCAAATATTTTGCGGCACTTGTGTTGATTTTACAACTATTTTCTGGCGTTTTATAATTTATCCCGAGTTGCCGAGTTGCCACCATGCCAAGCCCGCAAAGAGCGCAAAGGAAAAGCATTTTCTTAGCACACTTTGCGGGCTTGGCGGTTGGATTTTGAAAAATCCTGAGAGGTGCAAAACCGCAATTTGTGACTGCTCGCAGTATAGTAACTTGGGTTAATTTAGGAATCGTGTAAAAATAATTTCCGCTTTTCTCGCGGACATCGGCGGACTAAAGCGGATTAAAGTCCTGCCTCAATTCGTGGAAGTCGGCGAACCCGCAGGGGAACTTACGCCCTTTCTGCTCGAAATTGCGTTTCATACAACTGACTATATAAGCCGCCTGTCGCGAGTAATTCTTCGTGCGATCCACGTTCGACAATTTTCCCTCGATCCATGACCAAAATTAAATCAGCGGCGAGGATGGTGCTGAGGCGATGCGCGATGACGATGCTGGTTCTGCCTGCCATGACTCGTTTCAGCGCATCTTGAATCAGAGATTCAGATTCGCTGTCGAGCGAGCTGGTGGCTTCGTCCAAAACTAAAATGCGCGGGTTCTTCAAAATAACCCTGGCGAGTGCCACGCGTTGTTTTTCGCCGCCGCTCAAGCGATAGCCGCGCTCACCGACGATGGTGTCGTAGCCGTCTGGCAGTCCCGCCACAAAGTCGTAAATATTGGCGGCGCGCGCAGCGGATTCGATCTCGGCTTGCGTGGCGTCCATTTTGGCGTAGGTCAGGTTGGTGCGGATGGTGTCGTGGAAGAGGTGCGTTTCCTGCGTCACCATGCCGATCGTGGCGGCGAGCGAGTCGAGGGACACATCGCGCAGGTCGTACCCGTCAATGCGGATGGTTCCGCTGGTGGGATCGTACAGGCGCGGGATGAGATAAGTCAGCGTGGTTTTGCCAGCGCCAGACGGACCGACAAGGGCGATCAACTGTCCGGGCGCGGCGGTGAAGGAGACTCCCTCCAAAGCCACGTCCCGTGCCTGGGATGTGGAAACAGGCTCGGGGGAGTCAGATGCGAGATTTACATCCTGACCATTGACCGTGGACGATTGACCATTCCTCCCTTTAGCCACGGTCTGTGGTCCATCGTCTGTCGTCTTCTTGTTGCCCGACAACACCGCGCCCACATCTGCCATGCTTCCATAACGTTTAACCGAACTGAGCAGGATGTTTTCGTTGATCGAATATTTGAAGTCCACATTTTCAAACGCGAGTTCGCCTTTGGCGTTGCTGAGGACGAGCGCGCCTTTTTTTTCTTCGATGTCGTGCGGCAGGTCGATGATTTCGAAGACGCGTTCGAAGGAAACCATGCTGGTGCTGAATTCGACAGGCGCGCCCGCGAGACCTTGCAGCGCGCCGTACAAGGTGCCGAGATACGAGCCGAAGGCGACGATGGTGCCGACGGTGAATTTATCTTGGATGACGAGCCAGCCGCCAAAGCCGTAGACCAGCGCCGTGCCGACCGCGCTGACCAAGCCGATCATGACGAAAAACGATGAGCCGATGACCGCGCGTTGGATGCCCATGTCGCGCACGCCGCCCGCTCGTTGACGGAAGCGGTCGCCTTCTTCGTTGGCGCGCCCGAATAATTTGACGAGCAGCGCGCCGCCGATGTTGAGGGTTTCGTTCATGTGCGCGTTCATCTGCGCGTTGAGATCCATCGCTTCGCGGGCGATGACGCGCAGACGATCACCAAGTTTGCGGGCGATCAAATAGAACAACGGCAGAACAAAGACACTGCCGAGAGTCAATCTCCATTCGAGCGAGAGCATGACAATTAAGATCGCCGCGCCTTCGATCAGGTTGGTGATGATGCCGACGATGGTGTTGCTGATGGCGTTCTGCGCGCCGACCACGTCGCTGTTGAGTCGGCTCATTAACTCGCCGACTTTGGTGTTGGTGAAGAAGCGCAGACTCATCCTCTGCAAGCGGACAAAGAGCGCCACGCGCAGGTCGTAGATCACGCCTTCGCCGACGGTTGCGTT
>JFJP01002286.1_pt1 | contig 11800 bp, 10 predicted proteins | sample 431651 | NCBI WGS metagenome assembly JFJP01 (sample SAMN02602958, study PRJNA72255) | Microbial mat metagenome, whole genome shotgun sequencing project. | biome: fresh water; feature: sink hole; material: water; isolation source: purple microbial (photo- and chemosynthetic) mats found in... | reverse complement strand
CTTGCGACGCTGACTTTCGGGATGCTGTTTTATGGTTTTGGCGCATTCTTCAAAGTAGAAAAGTATCAGGCCATCTACGGCGCATTAGGTGGCGTCGTTTTTATATTGATTGGTGCATACATCGCCTGCATGGCGTTCTATTTTTGGGCGCAATTTCTTTACGCTTTCACCAAGGTCGATGTCGCCGCATTGGAAAAGCTGTTTCTGGGCGGCGAAGGCAAAGGCGCAAACAAGCTGGAATCGATGGTTTTTGCGCGCTCCAATCGCCTGCTCGCCAAATACGGCCAGACCTTCGCGCCCGGCGAAACACTGATCAAGGAAGGCGATTCCTCAACCGATGCGTACTTTATCTACGCTGGAAAAGTAGCCGTCTACAAACAATTCAGCGATGGCGATAAACGTTTGATGGGGATCGGAGAAGGCAGTCTGCTCGGCGAAATGGCCTATCTGCTGAATGAACATCGAACCGCCAGCGTGCGCGCGGAAACCGATGTCACCGCGCTGGTGCTGCCACCAGCCATGCTGGAAGAACTGATGCGCTATTCCGCCCCGCTGTCACGCCGCATCATCGGCTCGCTGGCGCAACGCTTGATGAAGATGAATCAATCGGCGCGCTAAGGAGTTACAGCGCGGCATCGCCGCATCTGTCATCGGCAGGCAACATTGCAACGATATTGTCTTGTTTTCACTGCCCGCCTTGGAGTGAACATGTTCGGCCTGATGCGGAATCACCGCGTCGAATACCCGAACAACACGCCAAGCGTCAGTTCTGGCGACAACTAACATTATCCCCTCAGGAGCGATGCCATCATGAATCACAACCCTTCCCGTAGAGCGTTTGTCATCCGAGTTGCATCGCTTTCAGCGGTGGCCGGATCAGCCTTGCTGTTGCCCGGCTGTAATGACGAAGAAAGCGCGCATTTCAACTACGGCATCGCCAGCGGAGACCCGCTGGCGGATCGAGTGATTCTCTGGACCCACGCCAAATACAGTGATTCGGAAAATGCGGTTTCTCTGAAGTGGGAAGTGGCAACCGATAACGCCTTCACCAACATTGTGCAAAATGGCACCGTCAGCGCAACGGCGGATACCGGCTTTACCGCCAAGGTCGATGTCGGTGGATTGAACGCCAACACGGCGTATTTTTATCGATTCAGCAATGGCGACAGCAAAAGCCCGACCGGCAGCACGCGAACCCTGCCAAGCGGTCACGTGGACGAAGTCAGACTGGCGGTTTTCTCCTGCGCCAATTACCCCGCCGGCTACTTCAACGCTTACGCCGAAGCCGCCCGCTCCGACGCTCAGTTCGCGATACATCTGGGCGACTACATTTACGAATACGGCATGTTTGAAGCGGATGGCAGCCCTGCTTATGCCTCGGCCAATGCCGCCGTTTTAGGTCGCATCTCTCAACCCACGACCGAGTTGCTGTCATTGGCGGACTATCGCCAGCGTCATGCGCAGTACAAGTCAGACCCGGACAGCCAGGCACTGCATGCGCGGATGCCGATGATCGCCATTTGGGACGACCACGAAATCGCCAATGACACTTTCAAGGAAGGCGCGGAAAACCACGACTCCGCCATAGAAGGCAGCTTCACCGCACGCAAGGAGGCGGCGCTGCGGGCTTATCACGAATGGATGCCGATTCGCACCGGAGCGGACAACGCCAAGATTTTCCGCAGCTTTGATTTTGGCAACCTGCTCAGCCTGCACATGCTGGACACGCGTCTGACCGGGCGTGACGAACAAATTTCCTTCACCAACCTGCTCAACCCAGCGACAGCCGCTACGGCAACCGCGACGCTGGCATCGCCCACCCGGCAAATGCTGGGAACAGAACAGCTTGGCTGGTTACAAAACGCCATGGCGACGTCCTCCGCGAAGTGGCAAGTATTGGGTCAGCAAGTGTTGATGGCCAGGATGGAGTTCCCTCTGAGCGTGCTCAGCGCATTGAATCCCGAAAATACCTCGCCAGCGGCGTTGGTCGCCGGTGAAGCCGCGGTAACGTCCTATCTGACGGCCAAACAAAAACAGGCGTTCGGCCTGCCGCTGGACCCGGTGACGGAAGCGCCTCTGCTGAATACCGCGCTCAACCCCAAGCTGGGCTACAACCTGGATGCCTGGGACGGTTATCCAGCGGCACGCGAAACGCTGTTGATGACCGCCTACCAGTTGAACAAGAAACTGATCAGCCTGGCCGGTGATACGCATAACGCCTGGCATGCCGACCTGACCCTGGCCGGCTATGCCAATCCGGCACTGGCGGGCGCCAAGGTTGGCGAGGAATTTGCCGCCACCAGCGTCAGTTCGCCCGGTTTTGAGGACTATCTGTCCGCACTGCCTTCGGCACAGGTCAAGACAATTTTCGAAGGCGTTGTCGATGACTTGCAGTGGATGGATCCTTCTCGGCGTGGATTCCTGAAAATGACCTTCACTCCGGCGGCGGCGAAAGGCGAATGGATATTCGTCAATACCATCAGTTCTCGTACTTACACGGCGGATGCCCCAGCGGCTGAAGAAACCCGCAGTTTCATCGCCTAGGAGGCTGTCGGACTTTAGTCGTCGATAGCTGCAAAGTCCCGGGGAGTAATTGCAGGATTCCTGATCTCGACCGCGTTTTAGTGGTGCATTCCGGAAACTCGCATGGTGCGTAATAACGGTAGAAGGATGGGCCAAGCTTGCGGGCCCATCACGCTCGGAGCATCGATGGGCCCGCAAGCTTGGCCCATCCTACGATTTATTCTTTCGGTATCGAATATTTCGGCGCCACTGCCAATGAGCAAAGAATCAGGATATTTGAAGCGGGAAATCGGCCCCAGCAAAGCCGGTTTTTTCACTGACGTAACTCAATAAACGCATCGCAATCCGCTGATTCTGTTGGGTGCGCGCGGTGCACCCAACATGTTTCATCGGCGCTATTTGTGACTGCGGGCCGATGACTTCGCTAACCATTCGATGCGTGAGTCACCCCGCTGTTTGCTCCAATTCCATGCCGACTTTGGCGACGGATTCGGCGTCCGGCAGATTCGCCAGCTGGCTGAGCAAGTGGTCTTGCACGATGTCGATCAGCGCTTCGACCCGCTCGACCGGCATGCCGATGCGGTCGGCGATAGAGGTGATCGCGTCGCGTTCGGCGGAGCTGAACTGGCCGTCGGCGTAAGCGACCATGAGGCAGGTTGAAACCACCAGATCGCGTTGCGCTGCGGTCTGGAAACTGTCACCCGTCAGCGGTGCAGCCTGGCTGGAGGCAGCCAGCAGGCTGTCGAACGGAATCTGGCTGGGGTCGACGTCGGCCTCGTAAAAGGCGCGGATCAGGGTGATTTCTTCCGCCACATGGCCGGCATCGACCTGAGCGACTTCAAGCATGGCGCGGGTGGCGAGGGTTTTCTGGGCGGTGTCGAGTTCGACGGTGTCATTCACGGGCAGCATGCGGTCTCCTAACGGGTGAGTTTCAGACGCAGCGCCGAGAGCTCGGCGCGCAGTTCGGCGGCGGACATTGATTTGAAGCGGGGCGGCATCAGCGAGCGGCGCGAGGTTTCGGCCACCGCCAGCAGTTCCATGTAGCGGATCATGTCGTGCTCCTGCGGCGGGATGAAGTCGGCCACCGCTTCGGCGAACAGCGACTCGTCCAGGGCGCGGCCAGCGCGGCCGGCAAACTCCAGCGCCAGCAGGGCGACCGCTTCCAGGTCGGCATTGGAGTAACCGTCCAGGTCGGCGCAGAGGGTTTCCAGAATCGTGGCGTCAAGCCCGTCGCCGCCTTGGTAGCGGCGCAGGATGGCGGCGGTGACTGCGGCGCGTTCCTGAGCTGTTTCGGCATAAAAGAACGGAATCTTGCGGTCGAGTCGGCCGGGGCGTTTGATGTCGGTATCGAGTTTGTCCGGCCGGTTGGTCATCAGGATGAACAGGACCTGGCCGCGATTGTCCGGATCGGACATGAACTCTTTAAGTCGCGCGATCACCCGCGAACTGGTGCCGCCGTCGGAATCCTCGCCGCCGCTGCCGAAACTGCGGTCGCCCTCATCGATGACCAGCGCGATCGGCCCCATCGCCTTCACCGTCGCCAGCACCCGTTCCAGATTGGATTCGGTGGCGCCGACCCATTTCGAACGGAAATTTTTCAGGGCGACACCGGTCAGCCCGGCTTCTTTCAGAAAAGCTTTGATGACGAAGGTCTTGCCGGCGCCCATCGGCCCCACCGCCAGCAGGCCCATCGGCGAACGGGCGCGATCACCAGCGCGCACCGCTTTGGCGATGGCCAGCAACTCGGATTTGATATGTTCGTTGCCGCCGACCACTTCCAGGCCATGGCGCGGTTCGACGAACTCGATCAAGCCGGCGCATTCCTTTTCGATCAGCTCGCGTTTGCGTTTGCGCACCACCGCCAGCATCTCCTGATCCGGGTCGCTGTCCGGCGACGGCAGTCGTTCCGGATCGATCAGGCGGCGAATTTCGTCCGGCGTCATGCCGGCGGTGATGTCGGCCAGTTTCTCGGCGCGGGCGGCGGCATTCGGCGTGCCGGCGAGTAGTTCACCGATCAGCTTGAGGCGTTCGCCCTGGCTCAGGCCAGGGCCTTCGCCGGCGACGATGCTGGCCAACTGGATCGCGCGCAGTCCGGCGGTATGCCCGGCCAACCGTGCTACCTGCGCGTCCGGCATGCGCGGCGCGTAGTGGCGGATGGCGGCGGCGCGTTCGTCCTGGTCCGGCATCGGCAGTTCGACCGCGGCAACGCGCGGATTGGTCAGCAAGACCGGGTTGATCTCGGCCAGCGATTCGGTGATCAGCAACACCACGTTGTCGCCTTCGGCCAAGGCGTCGTCGAGCGACCAGCGATGCAGCGCGGTCAGCGCGGCGCGCTCGTCCATCGACAGGAAATGCGGTTCGGTGGCCGGAAACAGCGTTCCGGCGTAGGGGATGACGATGGCGGTGGAGCCTTGTTCGCGCATGCGCCGTTCCAGCGCGTCGAAGATGCCACCCAGGCCTTTGCCCTCCAGATGGGTGTAAAGAATTTGCCGGTCATCCGTGCCGCCGCCTTGCAGATAGCGCACACCGCGATCGACGCTGAATTCGATGATGTTGCGTTTGTTTTCCTTGAGCAGCACGCCGGACAGAAAATCGACCAGCGACAGCGCGCCGCCGTTGGCGGGCGTGTTGTTTAAATATCGGTCGAACACATTGCGATAGAGCACAAACACCGAGGCCTCGCCGGCCAGGTATTTTTGCCGAACGGTATCGGCCCAGGCGGGCAACGCAGCAGGACGGGGTGCGGTTTGCGTCATTGGAGGATTACAGCGCGGATCACATCGCCTTGCCGGTAGGCGCGGCCTGCGCGGCGCGGGTGCGCTTGAGCTCGTCGAGTTGTTGGCGGGCGGTGACCGAACCGCTGCTCTGGCGCAGCTTGGACAGTTGCACGTCGAGATCGGATTCGCGCAGTTCCTGGCCCATCTTGGCCTGGGCGACGGTGTTCTTGATGTGTTCGCGCACGTTGTCCAGCGCGCGCACTTCGGCATCCACCGAAAGGCCTTCCAACTGGTTCTGAATTTTTACGCGCGCCTCGGCGCTGGCCATCTGCGCCAGCATGCGGTCTTTTTCATCCTTGAGTTTCTGGATTTCGTTCTTGACCTGGATCAGCGAAGACTTGGCGTCTTCCGCATCGGCGCTGGCTTGCTCGCTCTCGGCGGTCAGCTCGGCGATGCTGGCGTCGAGTGCATTTTTCTTCTGGATCAGCACCACCGCCAGATTGTCCTGATCGGTGGCCAACGCGGCGTTCAAGTCGGTTTCCACTGCGGCCAGTTCACGCCGAGCCTTGTCCAGCCGGGCGCTGATGTCCTCGCGGCGACGAAGAATCGAGGCGGTGGCCATCTTCAACTTGTCGTATTTGGAGATCATCGAATCGATGGCGTTCTGGTATGCGATTTCCGGGTGACGCTTCTCGACATCGGTCAGCCATAGCGAGACGAATCCCTGCCACAGGTTGGCCACGCGCGCGATCAGATTGATTTGTGCCATTGCCTATCCTTTCTTGCTTCGATTGATTATGAAATGTTGGATCATGCCGCCGTCCGCGCGCTCGCCTTTTTCGCCGCCGGGTGCAACGGCACCACGATACCCGGGATGCTGGATTGCAGATCGTCGGCCACCTCGCCTTCGATCTCCTCGCGCAGGCGCAGGTTGCCCACCGCCTCGCTCAGTCTGGCGCCCAGCTCATGCGAGCGCGGCGCGGCGACAATCATCTGATAGATTTCTTCCATCTGGTCCGGCATCGACAACACCGCCGCCTCCAGCGCGGTCTTGCGGCTCAACATGCGCCGGTGCCGCGCCGCCAGCGCCTGATAGTCGGCGCGCGCCTTGTGCAACTGACGCACGTCGGCGCCGACGCCAGGGGCCGCCAAGTCCCGCTCGATGCCACGCACTCGTTCGTCGATCTGTTGCAGATTGATCGACGCGGCGCGATCTTCGATCACCAGCAAGGCCAGTTTGGCATACAGATAATCCATGCTGGCTTCGTCCAGCCGGTCGATGTCGGCGGCGCTGAACTGGCTGCCATGGTCTTGCGCCAGACGATATAACGACTCGACGCGTTGCTGCATCTGCTCGAAGATTGCCACGGTGCGGTCGACCGTATTGCCGCCACGCCCGCGCCGGGCGATTTCGTCGAGCAGATGTTCGCGCGCCGCCTCGCGCGCGCGCTGGTGGTACTTGCGGTCGATCCGGTCGCGAAAGGTGATCGACGCGGGAATGAACATCGCGGCGATGAATTCGCCGGCGACGAAGGCGATCAGCGGCAGCGCGCCGATGCCAAAACCGTAGGGAATGGAAAGCAGCGTCGCCAGCGCGGTGGACCCCAGGAAGGCGTAAACATTGCCCTGGCTGGTCAGCCATTCACGCAGATACGGCGGCTTCGATTCGGTCATTGATGAAAAATCCGGGCTATACGGTGACCCGCAGCGATCCCTTGCCGGCGCTAACGCGATGCAATTGATCGAGAACGCGTTCGCTGAACTGGACGGCTTCCGGCGAGCGCTGCCAGTCAAGCGAGCGAGGACGCGGCGCGTGCAGCGTGAAATCGTCCGCGACCATGGCGGGCTGCGTCGACAGCACGATGACCCGATCGCCCAGCATCAAGGCTTCGGTGACGTCATGGGTGACGAACACGATCAAACAGGGGCGCTCGCGATACAGCTTGATCAACAGGTGTTGCATGCCCTCGCGGGTCTGCGCATCGAGCGCGCCGAACGGTTCGTCCATCAGCAGGATGCGCGGCCGCAGTACCAGCGCCCGGGCCAGGGCGACACGCTGATTTTGACCGCCGGACAACTGCGCCGGATGCAGCGCTTTCTTGTCCGCCAGGCCCACCGCCTCCAGCATGTGATCGACGCGCGCACGCCATTCGCTCTCCGCCACGCGCTGCTGCCAGAGTTTGAAGCGAAACGGCAGCGCGACGTTGTCGTAGACGCTCAGATCAGGCCGGTTGGCATAGCGCTGGAACACCATCACCGCATCGTCATGCGGCCCGTGACAAGGCTGACCGTCGATGCTGACCATGCCGGAAGTCGGCGTGACCACGTTCAACGGACGCATGCCGCCCATCATGTTCAGCAGCGTGCTCTTGCCGCTGCCCGATGGCCCCAGCAGCATATTGATGCCGGGACGTTCGAAGGTCAGGTCGATGCCGCCCAGCACGCGGGTGACGCCGCCATCCGGCGTCGGGTAATCCTGCACGATGTTGGTCAGCGTCAGACTCACCGCGTTATCGCTGCCGACGGCCGGGGCGGGTGAAAGAGAGGGCGATGCGCTCACTGATGGGTCTCCCAGGGAAACAGTCGGGCTTTGGCGTAACGCATCATTTGATAGGTCAACAAGGCCAGCACGATGATGACGATGATGCCGGCGAAGACCTGATCCCAGGCGCTGAAACGCCGCGCGTTCTGGATCAATTGACCGAGTCCGACGCGGGCGTTCACATATTCGGCAACAGTGATGTAGGTCCACATTACCGACACCGCCACGATCAGCGCGTCGGCGATACGCGGCATGGCCATCGGCAACACCGCGTGGCGAATGCATTCCCAGGGCGTGGCGCCGAGATCGCGGGCGCCGATCCAATGACTTTGCGGCACCGCCTGGATTGCATCGCGCACCATCGGAATCAGGTAAACCACTGCGCCGAGAAACAGAAAGGCAATCTTCATCGCCTCGTCGATGCCCAGCCACATCACCAGAATCGGCAGCAAGGCCACCACCGGCGCCGAGCGGAACGGGTCGATCAGCGGCGACAGTGCGGCATTGATGCGCGGCGCGGCGCCCATCGCGATGCCGAGGGGGATGCCGATGGCCACTACCAGCAAGCCGGCGATGAACAGGCGGCCAACCGACCACAGCGTGGCGGTGGCCAGCATGCTCTGACCATCGTGCCAAGCCAGATAGCCAAAGGCGGAGACCACATCCCAGGGCGCCGGCAATCGATTCGGGCCGACCAGGCCGAAGCCGGACAAAATGCTCCAGAACCCGAGTATCACCGCCACCGAGGACAGCGCCAGCCGACGCCGCGCGGCGGGTGTCGGCGGCACATAGGGATTCCAGAAATCGGCTCGCATTTAACGTCCGCCAAACACGGCGATACGGGTGGAGCGGTTCATCGCCTGACAATCTTCCCGCGACAATGCCTCTGCCGCCGGATTGCCTTCATCACACAACGGCCGATCCGGCCCGTTGCCGACAATCTTGAAACGTTCGCGCGGAAACTCCCATTGGCCGGCCAGATAATCGACAACGGCGCGGGCACGGGCTTCGGACAGCCGCATGTTGACCTCGCGCGAACCGGTGGCGTCAGTATTGCCGCTGATCTCGAAATAGGCTTTGCCGTTGTTTTCGATGAACGGAACCATTTCGGTATCGACGCTGCGTTGCGCGCGCTTGTTCAGCTCGGCGGAAGCCCGCGGAAAGCTGACCATCACCGGTTTGGTAACGATCGCCGCGCTTTGTGCGCTTTCGCGCAAGCCAGCCTGGGTAAAGGTTTCGCTCGGCAGCGCGGCGGCGCTGGCCGCCGACTTATCGCGCGCCAGCAGGGTCTGGATAAAGCTGTAGTCGAAACTGTCCTGCGGCGCAATCACCGGCGAGTTCGGGTTGGCCAATGCGCCGGCGGCGCGATAGATCTGGTCGAAACGACGATAGACGCGTTCGTAATGGTTGGTGCCGCCGACCAGGCCAAGAATGCGGGCATTGTCCTCGACACCGGTCCAGACCACATTCGCGAACAGACTCTTGATGAACGGACGACCTTCCTTGTCTGCCAGCAACTTGAAGAATTCCTGTGTTTTGACCAGTGCTTCGACCGCCTGATCCGGGTTGGCGCGCGCCACTTTGACGCCTTCCATCCAGCCCTCGACGAATTTCTCCACCTTGGTCCGGCCTTCCGGCGTATTCAGCAGCCGGGTATCGCACACCATCACGTCGTAGATCAGGTTGGTCGCGGTCTTGGTCGAATACACCACTTTGGCGCCCGGCACATTGCGCAGCGCCAGCGCCAGATCAGGGTCCCACAGCACAGCGGCATCCACCGCTTTGGTCTCGAACGCGGCGCGCACGCCGGCGGTACCTTCTTCGGCATTGATGAACACGGTACGGATGCCTTCCTTGCGTCGCGCCGACAGCGACGAGTTTTCGATGGCGTCGATCAACATACCGTGCGATGGCGTGAATTCGAGCAGCGCCACTTTGTGTCCGACCAGATCCTCGATGGAGCGCACCGCCGGGTCGCGAGAAATCACCGCATCGCCGCCCTGGGTGTTGTCGACCACCATCACCGCGCGCGCATCCAGCTTGGCATTGCGCAGGTTGGGCTGTTCCTGCGCCCAGAAGTCTGAAGTACGCCAGGCGCATTGAGCGGCGCCCGACTCGAAGATGGTTGATAGCGTGGGAATATCGTCCTGAATCACGAACTCGATGCTGGCACCCTTGGCGGCGTAGATCGAGCCCGGTTGCGTAGTCAGGCTGTTGCCGTTGGCAACCAGCGCCGGGGCGTAACCATGGAAACTGACGATGCTGACCTTGAGCGGCTTATCGCCACCGGCTTTATCTCCGCTCGTTTTCCCGCCAACGCCGCTGAAAAACTTGCCCAGCGCGGAGCCGCCCGAGGCATCAGCCGATTGCTCAGCAGACTGGCTTTGTTCGGCACTCGGCTCTGCCTGGCCGAAGCGGTCCTTAAGGCCGAAATTCCAGGCAGCCGAGCCGGCCGCAGCCAGCACGATGACAGTGATCAAACCTTTGGCCAGGGGTGTCAATTGAGCCATATCGAATACTCCAGTCAGTAATTATGGTGATTATGGGGTGGCGGCATAACTGGCGGGGATTTCGCCAAACCGCTCGATTTCCTGATCGATGCGCCGCTGTTCGCGTCCGACCGCTTCGCGAGCCGCGCGCTGGCTGCCCTCGATGGCGGCAATTTCCTGAGCCGAGCGGACGATTTCGCGTTCCAGCAACTGCTCCAATTGCGTGATCTGGGCACGGATTTCCGCCACCGTGGTTTCCAACCCATGTTTGTCCGCCGCGATTTGGTCACCGGCCTGTTTGGCGCCAACGGCAAGTTGTTCGCCCAACCGCTCGCGATAAGCAGTCAGCGCGGCGATCTTGCGTTCCGCGTCTTGAACCGGATCGGTGATGCTCCAGTTGTCGTCTGCCGCATCCATGGCCAGCACCGCCGCTTTGCGCGTCTGCGCATCCATCGTGCGCAGGCCATCGAGCAGACGCAACAATTTCTCGGCGGGGAAAGGTGAAGGCGGTAAATCCGCCTGCTGGAAGATGACCTCCAAAGGCAGGCTTTCCTCGATCTCGCCGTTGGTATCCGCCTTGATAGGCTCGATAAGCGGCTCGACTTCGGAAACGGCAGGCGCGACATACTCCGGTTCTTGCGGCTCATCGCTCGCTTCATCGCTCGCTTCCAGGGTCGGCTCGACCAATTTTGCTTTGACCAGAAAACTCATCAACCCTTTCATGCGGACTCCCGAATTTTAATGCCCGCGAGACTCTAGTAAGGTCGCGACCAGAGGTCAATGCCGATTCGAGAAATCCATCTCGTTGGCAGCTTTTCTCGCTATCGAAGACAAGATTCGACGGAAAGAGAAACGCCTCCGCAGCAATGGCCCCCCTGCGCGAATGTTGATGCCAAATTGAATGCTGCGGGGAAATCAAGCTCTGATATGGCGCAGCAACGGTGATTGACTGCGAATCACGGTGCCGCTCTGGCGACTAAAAGGATAGTTCAAGGATAGCGTTCCGGGTTGAATCACCCCGGATCGGCAGGCTCATCACAGGTGCGCGTCGAACAGACAAAGCAGGCCATTTGCGATGAGCCGCCAATTTCCGCTTGCGGCCAGCCCAGATCTTCGAAGCTGAGGCGGTATCCGTTGCGCGCCGCGACGCCGCTGGCCCAAGCCCGGAATTGGGCGCGATTCCATTCGAAGCGGTGCCCGGGGTGACGCCGCTCGCCGCGCGCCAGACCATGCACGGGGTTGTATTCACTGTTGGGTGTAGTCACCAGAACCATGCCAGGATGCATCCCGGCGAACACCGCGCGTTCGACGCGTGGCAAACGTCCGGCGTCGATGTGTTCGATGGTTTCCAGCAACACGGCGGCATCGAATCCGGCCAGTTCACGGTTTTCTTCTTCGAATGAACCGTAACTTACCGACAATCGTGGATTAGGCCGCAGCAGGTCGACATCCAGGGCAAGGCGGGCAAGGGCCAGGGCGCGCGTATCGATGTCGATACCGACCAGGCGGGTAAATTGCGCCACCGGCAG
>JFJP01005886.1_pt1 | contig 11801 bp, 9 predicted proteins | sample 431651 | NCBI WGS metagenome assembly JFJP01 (sample SAMN02602958, study PRJNA72255) | Microbial mat metagenome, whole genome shotgun sequencing project. | biome: fresh water; feature: sink hole; material: water; isolation source: purple microbial (photo- and chemosynthetic) mats found in... | reverse complement strand
CCTGGCCTTGCTCATCGAGCAAATAGGTGGTGACCACTTCGGTGTGCACGATGTGGCCATCGCGATGCGGCTGTTCCACCTCGGTCAGCTCCGTGCCTGAACGGCGCTCACCCGCCGCCAGCGCCGTCTGCAAGGCCTGTATCTTGTCACGTACCAGCGCCAACGATTCGGGGGTCATGGTCTGGTCCATGGACTGCGCCATGACCTCTTCGGGGCTGTAACCGCGCAGCGCCCGCACCGACGGGCTGACATAAGTGAAGCGCTGAGTCCGCAGATCCAGCACCCAGATCACATCTGAAATGTTTTCAGCTAGCAAGCGGTATCGGGCTTCGCTCTCGCGGATGCGTTGCTCCAGCACATACCGCGCGGTGATGTTTTGGTGAATCACCAAGGCGCCGCGTGTCGCGTCCCACAGGGGTAACACACGCATCTGGAACCAACGGTCCACCCCAGGGCCGTGGCAGGGGTAGATGGTGCTGAACTCGTTCTGCTTGCCGTTCACCACCGCCAAAATACCCTCCTTGGCGGCCTTGGCGATGGGGTCATTGCCGGCATCGGCGCAAATGTGCAGGTAATTGGAACCCACTCCAACCGCTGAGGCGTCCGTGACGCCATTGCCTTGGGCAAACTCGCGCCAGGCGGCGTTGACGGCGATGATGGTGCCATCGCGGCTGATGACGGCCATGTGTTCAGCCAGCGAATCCATCACGCCCAGCACAAAGGCTTCGCGCTCGTGCAGTTCTCTGGCCAGATTTTTACGCTCGGTGATGTCTTCAAAAACCGTCGCAAATTGCCCGGGCGCCGGGGAAAAAACATGAATGACAAAGTCTTTCTGCAAAGGCTCAAAGCGCTGCTCGAACGCAATAGGCTGTTGGGTGCGCGCCACCTCAGCATAGCGCTCCAGGAACGGGGCTTCGGGCACGCCATAAGCTACGCTGGCGCGCTTGCCCACCACCCGCTCGCGCGCGATGCCGGTCTGCGACACAAAGGCTGGGTTGACTTCCACAATGACATAGTCGATGGCCCGGCCAGTGTCATCGGCCACCACGCGGTGCAGTGCCACACCCTCCGACATGCTTGCAAACAGCGACCGAAACCGCTCCTCGCTGTGGCTCAGTGCCTCTTGACCGGCCAGTACACTGGCCAGGTTTTTTTCGTGGTTCTTCCAGGAGCCCAGCAGCAACCAGGCAAACGCCGACGCTGCCACAATGAAAGCCACCACCAGCGCAGTGCCCAGGTAGGCTTGGCGCAACCATTGTTGATGCTCAACTTGCCCCGATATGCCCACGTTCACGACAAAGTCGTACTGGGCATTGCGCCGGTAGGAGTGCACCCGGCTGATGCCGTCGATGCTGGACTCGCCACTGACGTAGGTGCCCGCAGCGGCATCGGTGCCCAGTGCTTTGATAAACGGCGCTGACACCGACTTGTCACCCGGCGTCAAGGCTGCTGAGGGCCCCACGACGTGGCGGGCAATCAGCCCCATTGCACCGTCGCGCAGCGCGATGAGCCCCCCGGAGTCCAGCTGGTAGCGCGAAAAGTCCTGGCTCAGTTTGTCAACCAATACCCCGGCAAAGACCACCCCGCCAAACGTGCCATCGGGGGTGTGCACCGGGCGCACAAACAACCACACCCACTTGCCTTCAATGCGCCCGAGCAAGACCTTTTGCACCAGCACGTCACCGCGCGGGTCATCACGCAACTGTGTGAAGTAATCCCGGTCGGCCACGTTATTGGCCGGCGTCAATACCCCTGGCCCGTAAACCACATCACCCCGCTCGTTGGTGGCGCGAATGTAGGCAATGTGTGGCTGGCGCAGCAATTGCCGGCGGATAAATTCAGATATGTTCGCGGCATTCACACCGCCCGAAGCCACTTGATCGCCGATTTCGTCGGCCGTGTTGAGCAAGGCCACGTCAACCGACCGAACCATTTCAAACACGTTTTGTTCCAGCGAGCGAACCAGATTCTGCGTGGCGACCTCGGTCCGCATCTGGGCTTGTTGCTTGAGGTGGTTGGCACTCAACCAGGTGGTGATGACCACCGCCACAATCGCGCTTAACAGCGCGCCCAACAAAATACTGCGACTGGTGCGCAGTGTTCTGGCAAGCAGCGGGATCACTTGGCTCTGCATGGACTGGGGGCCTCAGACACGCCGGTGGGGCCAGGGCCTTCGGCGTCTCCAATACACTTTGGATAAGACTGCGCTCATACTACCCCTTTTTGCTGGCAAGTGGCTACTCGTCATATTTTCAGTGGGACGTATTCCATAGCAACATCCGCTTTATTTATAAGGGCTAGAGCCCTTTTTCCTCACAAATCGGAGACACACCATGAACTACCAAGCCAACCCCAACCGTTACGATGGCCTGCCCTACCGTCGCTGCGGCGCCAGCGGATTGAAGCTGCCGGCCATCACCCTGGGCCTGTGGCACAACTTTGGTGATGCCACACCGTTTCAGACCCAGCGTGACATGTTGCGCACCGCGTTTGATGCCGGAATTACCCACTTTGACCTGGCCAACAACTATGGCCCGCCTTACGGCAGTGCCGAAACCCACTTTGGCGAGCACCTGCGCCGCGACTTCAAACCGTATCGTGATGAACTCATCATTTCCAGCAAGGCCGGCTACGACATGTGGCCCGGTCCTTACGGTCAGGGTGGTGGCTCACGCAAATACGTGCTGGCCAGCCTGGACCAAAGTCTGGCGCGCATGGGGCTGGACTATGTGGACATTTTTTACTCGCACCGTTTTGACCCCGAAACCCCCTTGGAGGAAACCATGGGCGCGCTGGCCAGCGCAGTGCAGCAGGGCAAGGCGCTGTACGTGGGCGTCAGCAGTTACTCGGCAGCCAAGACCCGTGAAGCCGCAGCCATTTTGAAAAGCATGGGCGTCAGGGCGCTGATCCACCAGCCGTCCTACAGCCTGCTCAACCGCTGGATTGAAGAGGCCTTGCTCGACACCCTGGGCGACTTGGGCATGGGCTGCATTGCGTTCAGCCCGCTGGCGCAAGGGCTACTGACTGACAAGTACCTGCAGGGCACGCCGGCTGATGCGCGCATCAACCGCCCCGGTGGCGGGTCGCTCAAGCCGGAACATTTGAGCGAACAGAACCTCAAACATGTGCGCGCCCTGAACGACATGGCGCTGGCACGCGAGCAGAGCTTGGCGCAAATGGCCACGGCCTGGGTGTTGCGCGATGCCCGTGTCACATCCGCCTTGATCGGTGCCAGCCAAGCGGCGCAGATCACCGAACTGGTGGGTGCACTGGAAAACATGGCGTTTTCAGCGGACGAACTCGCCGCCATCGACCAGCACGCTGTGGAAGGTGGCATCAACCTGTGGCAACGCTCCAGTGCAGCAGGCCGATAAGTTCGTCGCCTGGCCTGCGTATGGAATGAAAAAATCCGCGACCATGTCGACCTTCATGGCCTTGGGTGCCATCGCGCTGTGGAGCGCGCTGGCGACTCTGGGCGTTGAGCTACGTCACGTGCCGCCGTTTTTGCTCACCGGTCTGTCCTTGCTGATTGGCAGCCTGATTGCGTTGCCCTTGTCGGGGTTCCAGTTGTCACGCTGGCGGGTGCCGCTGCCGACCCTGGCCCTGGGCATCTACGGACTGTTCAGCTACCACTTCTTATTGTTTTTGGCGCTGCGCTATGCTCCGCCGGTGCAGGCCAATCTGGTCAACTACCTGTGGCCCTTGCTGATTGTGGTGTTGGCACCGGTGATCTTGCCTGGCATGACGCTGCGCTTGGTGCATGTTTTTGCCGCGCTGTTGGGTTTTGCCGGCGCGGCTGTGGTGATTTTGGGGGGCGCGCCTGCGTCGGCTGCGGGCACCGGTATCGTCTGGTCCTGGGGCTACCTGCCGGCACTGGTAGCAGCATTCATCTGGGCCAGCTACTCGCTGCTGACGCAACGGGTCGCGCCTTTTCCCACGGCGGCCATTGGCAGCTTTGCCCTGGTTTCTGGGGTGTTGTCGCTCTTGTGCCATGTGTGGATGGAGCCCGCGGTGACCTTGAGTGCGCGTGACTGGACGCTGCTGGCGCTGATTGGCCTGGGGCCCATGGGTGCCGCGTTTTTCATGTGGGACAAAGCCTTTAAAACCGGCGATGCCCGCCGCATCGGTATTCTGAGCTACCTCACGCCGCTGCTTTCCACCACGATGCTGATGCAAGTCAGTGGCCAAGTCCTGACCTGGCCAGTGGCCGTGGCTGCCGTGATGATCGTGCTGGCCGCATGGATCGGCACCCGCAGCACCGCCCAACCCTGATCGGACCCCACCATGCTTGATCTCCAGACCATTCAACAAGCCGCCACGCGCATCCAGGAGCATGTGCTGCGCACGCCTTGTGTGCCCTCACACACCCTGTCTGACATCACCGGTGCGCAGGTGTTTCTGAAATTTGAAAACCTGCAGTTCACCGCGTCGTTCAAAGAGCGGGGCGCCTGCAACAAGCTGGCTCAGCTGACGATGGATGAGCGCGCGCGGGGTGTCATCGCCATGAGCGCGGGCAACCACGCCCAAGGTGTCGCCTACCATGCCCAACGCCTGGGGATCCGCGCCGTGATCGTTATGCCGCGTTTCACACCCGGGGTCAAGGTGGAGCGCACGCGCGGTTTTGGTGCCGAGGTGCTGCTCCACGGCGACACGCTTGACGAGGCGCGTGCGCATGCACTGATGCTGGCCGAACAGCAGCAACTGGTATTTGTGCACCCGTATGACGACCCCGACATTGTGGCGGGCCAAGGCACAGTGGCACTCGAGATGCTTGCCGATGTGCCTGGTCTGGACACCTTGGTGGTGGCCGTGGGCGGGGGCGGGTTGATTGCCGGCATGGCCACCGCAGCCAAGGCGCTGCAGGCCGACATCGAGATCATCGGCGTTCAGACCGCGCGCTTTCCGGCCATGGTGAACGCCATCAAGGGCACCCACCACCCCCAAGGCAGCAGCAGCATTGCCGAGGGCATTGCCGTGGGCACGCCAGGCAAGTTGCCGCAGAGCATCATCGCGCGCCTGGTGTCCGACCTGGTGTTGGTCGACGAAGGCGACATTGAGCAGGCCATCGTGATGCTGCTCGAGGTGGAAAAAACGCTGGTGGAGGGTGCGGGTGCCGCCGGCCTGGCTGCCCTGCTGAAATACCCCGAGCGTTTCAAGGGCAAAAGGGTGGGGCTGGTGCTGTGCGGCGGCAACATCGACCCGCTGTTGCTGGCCGCCATCATCGAGCGCGGCATGGTGCGCGCCGGGCGCCTGGCCCGCCTGCGTGTCAGCGCGCGGGATGTGCCGGGCACACTGGCCACCATCACGGCCACGGTGGCTGCTGCCGGCGCTAACATCAATGAGGTGCATCACCAACGCGCCTTCACCTCGCTGGCAGCGCAAAACGTCGAGGTGGAGCTGGTGATCCAGACCCGTGGGCCGCAGCATATCAACGAGGTGCTGGCCAGCCTTCAGGCCGCCGGCCTGGATGCCCAACTGGTGCATTAGGCGTCACCCGCTCGCCCCAATACGTTAGCTGGTGTACTTTCATGGTGAACGGCTTTCTTGACTTAAGGCTGGTCACCGCGCCACCCTTTGGTTAAACTGACAGACACCTTTTATGGAGTACCCACATGAAGATTCTTCTGGCCGTTGATGGCAGCCCTTACACCAAAAAAATGCTGGCTTATTTGGCCGCCCACGAGTTGTTTTCGCCCAAAAATGAATACGTGGCAGTGACGGCTCAGTTGATGCTGCCCAGCCAGGCACGCACAGCGCTGGGCAAGGAGCTGGTTCAAAAGTATTACGAGGACGAAGGCCAGCGCGTGATGGCGCCGGTCACCAAATACCTGCAACGTCACGGCATCACCGCCAAAATGATCTGGAAAACAAGCAAGCCCGGCGAGCTGATTTCCAAGACGGCCACCGAGGGCAAGTTTGATCTGGTGGTGATGGGGTCACACGGCCATGGCGCGCTGGTGAACCTGGTGGTGGGTTCGGTTGCCACCGAGGTGCTGGCCGGCTGCAAGGTACCGGTACTGATCGTCCGCTGATCTCTTTCAGTAGCGCTCGAATCAGCTACTTAATTGGTAGCTGTTAGCGCTTATATGTCATGGGCTAGCGGCTGTTCAGGCCCTCAAAGCAAGTGCTCAACACCAGCTCGGTGATTTGGTCGTCGGTGAACAGGCCACCCATTTGCAGGAACTCCACCACCGAGTCACAGGCGCGGGCAAAGAAAGTGTACAAAATCGCGATGGCAGGCAGTTGGGGGTTGAGTTCCCCGCGTGCCTGCGCTGCTTCTATCCAGGCACCCAGCCGGTCGCTCAGGTCCATCAAGCCATCCATGTAATCCCGGTTGGCGATCAGCGTGGCGCGCAAGCTGGAGTTTTGGCTGGGCAGGGTGGGCATGTCGCCAGCCAATTTGACCTGCAACACCCAGCGCACCACAGCACGCAAGTTGTCCATGGGGGGCGCATCTTCAGCCAGGCTGGCAATGAAGTCTTGGGCCCGGCGCATGACCCGCACCATGGCGGCAGCGGCCAAGTCTTCCTTGCTGGGAAAGTGTTTGTACAGGCTGGCTTTGGCAATTCCTACCTGCGCTGCCACCTCGTCCACCGTCATGGCATCAAAGCCTTTTTCAGCCAGCAAGCGGTTCACGGCGTGCACGATGGCTTCTTCGCGCACTTTGAGCATGCGCTGTTTGAAAGACACTTTGGGGGGAGCTGCGAGATTCATGCCCGCATATTAGCCGAGGTCTTCGCGTTGTGGACGATCAGGCCAAGGTGTTACCGCTTGGTTTTGCTTTTGCCCTCATCGGCTGACAAGGCGACTGAGGCGGCAGACTTTAACGCCTGGGTCAAGGCATCGAGCACCGCCGAGTTCAGGTTCCAGCAGTGCCAATACAGCGCTACCGACAAGTGCTGGCCAGGCATCACGTCCACCAAGGTGCCCGCGCGAAGTTTGTCACGCACCTTGAGCTCGGGCAGCACGCTGACGCCCCAGCCCGCCTGCACAGCACGCACCTGACCCTCTGAGCTGGGCACATACAACTGGCTCAGTGCCACATGTTTGAGCCCGCAAGCATGCGCGATAAATTCTGACTGTAAGTCGTCCTTACGATTGAAGGCAACAAAAGGCACGGTGTTGAAGTTGTGTGGACTCAGACCCTGGGGGCAGCGGGTAGCGGCAAAACCGGGCTCGGCCACCGCCACATACTGCATGGACCCCAGGGGTTCGACCTTGCAACTGCGCAGCGCCGAGCGCAAGGTAGTGACGCAGCCCAACACCCGGCCTTCACGCAGCCACTCAAAGGTGAAGTCCTGGTCGTCGGTGATGATCTCCAGCCCCAGTCCCTGGTGGGCCAGTGGACTCAGCGCGGGCAGCGCCCAGGTGGCAATGCTGTCGGCGTTAACCGCAATGGAGATGCGTTCTTCTTCACCTGCTGCGCCCGCAGCACCAGGCGACAGTTCTTTGAGATCACACTCCAGATCTGCCCGCAGCAGGCGCATCTGCATCGCATGCTTGAGCAACAAGCGACCAGCCTTGGTGGGCTTGAGCGGGCGACTGCGCACAATCAGCACGGTGCCCACTTGGACTTCCAGCGAACGCAGGCGTTGCGATACCGCTGACTGGGTGATCGACAAGCGCACCGCAGCGCGCTCAAAACCGCCTTCTTCCACGATGGCGGCCAGGCATTCCAGGGCGGCAGGATCAAAAGTGCTCATGGGACAATGGGTGTCAAAACAGGCTCCTCATACTGCTGGCAGTTTAATGCCCGTGTCCATGCACCCAGATTCTTGCTCTATGTTTTCCCTTATGGCCCCAGAAAATCTGCTTTCTACCCCCTATTTGGGCTTTAGTTCACCCCTTGATTTTGCACAATCAGTGCCTCGTCCGGAGGTTATATGACACTGCATTACCAGCTCAAAGAAGGCAACTACCACCTCTATGACCTGAGCACGCCTGCCAGCAAGGTCACGGGTGAGCATCGTTTGCGTCTCAAAACCGACACGGTCGCGATTGCCTTTGACGCCAGCACCGGCGCATTGCGCGAGCACGGCAGCCCGCCGCGCATCCATAGCTGGGCCAACAACACCCGCCGTCGCCTGCGTGCCAGTGGCGCACTCGACCGGGCCAACGACATTGTGGTGGTCTCGGGGCCGCTGCCGGTGGACGAGATTAACAAGTGCCTGAAGATCGACGGCTACTGCCGCGATATGTTCACCCGCCTGGCAACTCTGCCGCACGGCAAGCTGGAACATCACCACGCGCAACGCGCAGCACACACCACCCACTGAGTCGCATGCCGACAAAAACTGGCTTTGAAGAGAGCCAATCGCGGCGTGTCCTTCACAGACTTTTCGCTAAACCGGCATCTGTAGACACCCCGGCTAGACCCCGCCACCACGGTGCACCGTCACGTAATAGAGCTTTTCTAGCTCCAGTTTGTGACTGGTCTCTTCGCTGGCCAAAAACTGGAACAACTCCCGAATCGGACCTTCGGGGGTTGTTAGCGCCAGCTCGGTGTAATGCGTCATGGCGATGTGTTCACGGCCCATGGCGTATTGCAACACCGCCTGGTCATCCGGGTTGTCACCCAGGTTGGGCAGGTGAATGCAGTCTGAAAACTTGCTGTCGCTAGCAGGTTGCTGGATCTGCAGCTTGACCTGCTCGGCCAAGTCAGTGCGCGCACGCAAGGCGGCCAGCAGGTCAAAATGGCCCTGCTCTTCTGCCGCCAGTTCTTCCACCAAATAACGAATGCGTTTGCTGACCTTGGGAATCAGCGCGGTGTAAAAGTCGCGGGCGCTGGCCTCGAAGCTATTGGCTACATCCAGAATTTCTTGCACGCTGGTGGTGTGGCGCAACACATCAATTCGGCGAACGGGTTGGCTCATGCGGTGACCTCTGTAGAAGTAAAAGTGGCGTGAATGCTAGCGGCAACACGATGCCCGTCGGCCACTGCGGTGACGACGTCCGGCCCGCGCACCATGTCGCCAGCGGCCCATAACCAGGCTTCGCTGGTGCGGCCACCGCCATCCACCTGTAAACGGCCACGTGACCAAGCCAGTTGCTCGGTGAGCGCGTGCCCCAAAAGCGAAGCATCGGTCATCTGGCCAATGGCTTCCACAACCATGCTGCCCAGGTGTAACTGCTCGTCGGATTCGTCGTAACTGGGGGCGAAGCGGCCTTGCTCGTCAAAAATGGCTTTCACATGCCAGGTTTTCAAGCCCACCACTTTGCCACCTTCGACCACGACCTGCTGAGGGCCGCGTGCATCAATGATCAAAACGCCTTCCTCGCCGGCTTCTTTGATCTCCTCAGGGTCTGCCAAAAAGTGCGCCTTGTCTTCCAGCGCGGTCAAGGTAACTTTCACCTCGCCATACTGCGCCTTTTGCAAGCGCGCCAGCGTGCGGGCAATGTCCATGGCTACGTTGCCGCCGCCAATCACCACCGCCTCACGCGGGGTACCAAAGTCTTCACCGGCCGTGGCCTGGCGCAACAAATCAACGGCTTTGCGCACGTCCGGGTGATCGCTTCCAGGGGTGCGGGTGGCACGGCCCAGTTGCAGACCCAAGCCCAGCAACACTGCGTCGTGATCCTGGTGCAGCTGGTCCAGGCTGATGTCCTGGCCGATTCGCACGTTGTAGCGAATGTCCACCCCCACCGAGCGGATGATGTCCACGTCTTCATCAATCACGTCGTAAGGCAGCCGGTACTCCGGAATGCCCCAGCGTGTCATGCCGCCAGCGGCATCCAGTGCTTCAAACACCGTCACGCTATGGCCTTGTTTGGCCAAATCGAACGCCGCTGTCAGACCTGCCGGGCCTGCACCAACGATGGCGACCTTCTTGCCCGTGGGACTGTGGCGTTTGCCACCCACCAGTTCCTTGCGACGCTCAAACGGTACCTGATCCATGATGTGGCGCTTGAGCCAGCGGATCGCAATCGGGTCACCTTCATGGCGTGAAGCACAGGATGTTTCGCACTTGTGGGTGCAGACGCGGCCACAAATACCTGAGAACGGGTTGGTTTCGTACAGCAACTCCACTCCGCGTTCGTAATCGCCATCGCGCACGGCGGCAATGTATTGCGGAATCGACATGTGCGTCGGGCAGGTGGCAATGCACAGGCCACACGACACACAACGGTCAGCTTCGAGCTTGGCTTGTTCCACAGAATAGCCGTTGACGATCTCTGCAAACGAGCAAATGCGCTCGTCAGGCTGCATCTCATGCATCTCGATACGTTCCTGCTCTGTCAGCCGGTGGCCTTCAGGACGCTGGTAACCCAGCTCGGCCTCATCCCAGTGCTTTTTGTCCACACCGGGCGTGAAACGGAAGGCATCGGGGTCGGCTTCGACCCAGGTGTAGGCGTTGCTCATGGTCAGCGAGCCCGTCATGCACACATCCACGCACAACGCGCACCAGCAGCAGCGGCCATAGTCAATTCGCGGGCGCAAGCCCGAATCACCTTGTTTCGTGGCAATGCCATTCACCGGCACCATGTCGATGGCACCGTTCTGGCAAATGGTTTCACAGGTGCCGCAGCCAATGCACTTGACCACGTCGTTCTGGTGAAAACCCCGGTAACGCGGCGCACCGGGCCGGTCGTTGAGCGGGTCAGGAATGGTCACCGGGTCCAGAAAAACATTTTTCCAGGCGGTGAAGGGGGAGAGGACATCACGGACGCTCATGGCTATCTCTCAATCTCGGGCGGGTATGTGTGCAGCGACACCATCAGGGCCGCTACATCGGAAATATTCACGTTGACGATCATGCGTTCCAGCAACGCCATGGCATGCGTATAAGACGGGCCACGCACATTGACGCGGCGCGGATAACCACTGCCGTCGGTCACCAGGTAGTAGCCGTACTCGCCGCGTGAGCATTCGCCGCGCACATAGGTCTCGCCACGCGGAATCTTCCAGTGCAACACGTTGGGCGTGTCGGCTTTGACCGGGCCCGTACGCGGCATCTTGGCCAACATCTGGCGTACCAGGTCCACCGACACATGTACATCGCGCCGGCGTACATCCGAGCGGGTGAAGATGTCAGAGTGATGACCCAGCGGTACCTCAAAGTCAAGCTGGTCGTAAATCAGGTAAGGGTGGTCCCTGCGCACGTCCTTGGCTACGCCTGCGGCACGAGCGTTCGGACCGGTCACACCGTAGGGTTCCAGCCAGGCTTTGTCGATCACACCCAGACCCACGGTGCGTTTCTTGAAGACGGCGTTGCAAAACATGACTTCCCAGACGTCTTTCATGGTGCGCTCGATCTCGCGCAGGGTCTCCTCCATGCGTTTCTCGAACCCATCTGGCAGACCGTCACGCACGCCACCGGGAATGATGAACATGTGGTAAATCCGCGCACCGGTCAGCTCTTCAAAACGATCCAGCATCAGGTCACGCACATAGGTCGTCCACTGGCCGATTACGCCCAGACCCAGCGCACCCGCCTGACCACCCAGGTACATCAAATAGCTGTTGATGCGCCCCATCTCCAGAATCATGGCGCGGATCCAGTTGGCGCGCTCGGGGGACTCGATGCCTGCCAGTTCTTCCACCGCAGCCGCGTAGCAGTATTCATTGAAGTCGGGTTCGGGAACACAAATTCGGCAGACGATGGGAAAACACTGGATAAAGGTGCGACGCTCCATCAGTTTCTCAAAACCCCGATGCAGATAACCCACATGGGTTTTGCCTTCCACCACCTCGTCGCCACAGACAGTGAGTTCCACCGACATGTTGCCGGTGATGCCGGGGTGGTTCGGGCCTTGCCAGAGCTTGAGGTATTTGCCCGAGGTCAGGTCAATGTCCAGCGTGC
>JFJP01002499.1_pt1 | contig 11801 bp, 15 predicted proteins | sample 431651 | NCBI WGS metagenome assembly JFJP01 (sample SAMN02602958, study PRJNA72255) | Microbial mat metagenome, whole genome shotgun sequencing project. | biome: fresh water; feature: sink hole; material: water; isolation source: purple microbial (photo- and chemosynthetic) mats found in... | reverse complement strand
AACAAGCGCGATCCGATGGATTTCGTGCTCTGGAAAGCCGCCAAGCCGGGTGAGCCGTCCTGGCCCTCACCCTGGGGCGCGGGGCGGCCCGGTTGGCATATCGAATGTTCCGCTATGGGCTCGGATTTGCTCGGCCAGCATTTCGATATTCACGGCGGCGGCCAGGATTTACAGTTTCCGCACCATGAAAACGAAATCGCCCAATCCGAGGGCGCGCACGACTGCAAGTTCGTCAATTATTGGCTGCACAACGGCTTTGTCCGCGTCGATGACGAGAAGATGTCGAAGAGTCTGGGCAATTTCTTCACGATTCGCGAAGTGCTGCAGAAATACGATGCAGAAGTGGTGCGCTTTTTTATTCTGCGCGCACATTACCGCAGCCCATTGAACTATTCCGACCAACATCTGGATGATGCAAAAGCGGCGTTGACCCGTCTTTACACGGCATTGCGGGGTATCGATTCTGGTGCTGTGGCTGGGCTAAACGCGGTGTTGGACTGGAACGATCCTTTTGCGACGCGGTTCAAGTCCGCCATGGATGATGACTTCAATACGCCGGAAGCGTTGGCGGTGTTGTTTGACCTGGCGGCGGAATTGAATCGGTTGCGCTTGCTCGATCAGGTCAAGGCGGCGCAGATGGCCACCTTGTTGAAATCGCTGGCGGGTATCCTGGGTTTGCTTGAGCGTGACCCGGAAATGTTTATGCAAGCCGGGCTCGCCAATGCGGCGGAAACGGGTTTTTCCGCTGAACAAATCGATGCGCTGATTGCCGAGCGATTGGCGGCGCGCAAGGCGAAAGACTTCAAGCGCTCAGATGCCATCCGTGATGAACTCAAGTCGGCCGGTGTGATTCTGGAAGATGGACCACAGGGAACGCTTTGGCGGCGTGAATAATGCAGCCGAAGCCGCTTTGTCGCGGCAACAGTCGGGACGAAAAAAAACGGCTGCCGAAGCAGCCGTTTTTACATACAGATACCCGATTACTTGGCTGCCGGAGCAACAGGTGCCGGGAACGGGAAAGCGTAAGGCTGACCAGCGGCCGGCAATTGGAACATCTGGGTCAGCGCGTTCAGATCGAACGTCGGAATGGTGCCAACAGCAGGAGCGGCCCAGGGGGTCGCCGTGGCGGTGGACGGTGTAGCCAGCCGGGTTCAGGAAGCCTTTCCACATGTCGCCATAAGAACCGGGGTTCATCGAAGCGCCCATCCAGCCCATGTACAGGTTGGGGTTGACCGGAGCGGTCATCAACTGCAGCGAACGCGGGTCGAGGGGGGACATCATCCATTTGACATACAGGTTCGGATCGATGGTCTTCATCAGCATCTGCATGACCTTGGGGTCAAGCGGAGACATCGCCCAACGCATCAGCTTGCCCGGGTCAGACAATTGGGTAAGCATGGCGGTGTAGAAGTTGGGGTCCAGGGAAGCGGCCAGCCACTTCATGTAAACGTTGGGGTCAGCAAAGGCGGCAACGTTGGAGTAAACGCCAGGCTGGGTCATGGAGTTAGCCATGTTCAGCCAGTTGCCCGGATCCATCATGTTCAGGCCCATGGCGGTGTAGAAGCTGGGTTCGGTAACGGCGTTCATGAAGGGAACGAAAACCTTCGGGTCTTTGTAAGCGGACATGTTTTTGGTCATGTCGGTCATGCGGGCCAGCCAGGCTTCCGGCGATTGGGGAACTTGAGCAGCGGCTGCGGGAGCGGCTTCTTGGGCAAAAGCGACGGGGGCGGCGCAAACCAGCAAGGCGGCAACGAGTGATTTCACTTTCATATCGATCTCCTAAGGGGGTTGGGGTGCAACAGGTCAGAACAGACAACAGAATCAATGACGTGCAGAATATTCAGGAAACCTTATTTAGGCAAAAACTAACCCATCCCAAGCGGATGAACCTCTGCATACTGTTGCAATTTCGCCACCTTCGACAGTTAGGTAAAAATGACTTCATTCGATGAACCTCAGATCGTGCGTCTGGGCGCGCTGGACTGGCGTTTCCCGGCTTGGCGGGACGCTTTTTACCCAGCCGATATGCCAGAGGAATGGCAGTTGACTTACTTCAATACCCAGTTCAATTGCACGTTTCTGAAACAGGCGGTTTGGCAGCAGGCCAGTGCAGCAGAGCGGGTGCAGTGGTATGCCGATACGCATGATCGCTTTCGCTTTCTGCTGGAGGCTGATGCGACCCACGCGCTTCCCCCCGAGTTGGCGGACAAGGCGTTGCTGATCAGTCGGTCGGACGCGCGCATCGTCTGGTTCAGCCGCGACACTCCGCTCAAGGAGCTGGCTGAAAAATTGTCACCCGAGACGGTTGGTTCAGTGCAATACCTGATCAGTCTGGATGGCAACCTGGAACAGCTTGAACGCGTCGAGACGTTGCTGGAAGTCATGGGGCTTGCGACGTGATTTCTGGCGGCCCTGCTAGAATGCGCCCGCTTGTTCAAAAAACCTTTGTCCTCCGTGTCTGACAATCTCATCGAAATCCGCGATCTCTCTTTTACCTATGGCCAGCGTCTGGTGCTGAAAGGTATCAACCTGACCGCGCGTCGCGGCCAGGTGATCGCCATCATGGGTAACTCCGGCTGCGGCAAGACGACCCTGTTGCGCCTGATTGGGGGGGCGATGAAGCCGACCAGCGGCAGTTTGAAAGTGGATGGCATCGAAATGGGGCGGATCGATCAAGACGCCTTGTACCAATTGCGCCGTCGCATGGGGATGTTGTTTCAGTTTGGTGCGTTGTTCACCGACATGTCGGTGTTCGACAACGTGGCGTTTCAGTTGCGTGAGCATACCGACTTGCCGGAATCGATGATCCGTGACCTGGTGTTCATGAAGTTGAACGCGGTCGGTTTGCGCGGCGCGCATGATCTGATGCCTTCGGAGTTGTCTGGCGGTATGTCGCGGCGGGTAGCGTTGGCGCGTTCGATCGCGCTGGACCCGATGCTGATTCTTTATGACGAGCCATTTGCCGGTCTTGATCCGATTTCGCTGGGGGTGACGGGCAATTTGATTCGGCGCCTGACCGATACCCTGGGCATGACTTCAATCGTTGTGACACATGATGTGCAGGAATCGCTGAAGATGGTTGACTACGTGTACTTCGTTTCTGAAGGGGTGATCGAGGCGGAAGGCACGCCGGCCGAGATCAAGGCTTCGCAATTGCCTTATGTGCACCAATTTGTGCACGGCGAAGAAAACGGGCCGGTGCCGTTTCATTATCCAGCGCCTGACTACGCGGCCGACCTGGGATTGGCGGCATGATGCAGGCGCTGATTGGATATATCCGTGGTATCGGCCGGCGAACTGTGGACCGGGTCTGGCGGATGGGCGTGGCGGCGCGTTTCTTTCTGTTGGTTCTGCTTCATTCCGGCACCAGCTTTCGCCGTTTTCACCTGATCATCCGCGAGATTTTCACCGCCGGTGTGTTGTCGCTGATCATCATTCTGGTGTCTGGCCTGTTCGTTGGCATGGTGCTGGGTCTGCAAGGCTATGAGACGTTGCAGACTTATGGCGCTGAGGAATCACTCGGGGTTCTTGTGTCGCTGTCGCTGGTGCGCGAACTCGGGCCGGTGGTGGCTGCTTTGTTGTTCGCCAGTCGCGCCGGCTCTGCGATCACGGCTGAAATTGGCCTCATGAAGGCCACTGAACAGATTGCCGCGATGGAAATGATGGCGGTGGACCCGATTGCTCGCGTGGTCGCGCCACGTTTCTGGGGCGCGGTCATTTCAATGCCATTGCTGGCCGCCTTGTTCTCGGCGATGGGCGTGTTGGGCGGCTATCTGGTCGGTGTCGTGCTGATCGGCGTCGATGCCGGTTCGTTCTGGTCGCAGATGCAGGCGGCAGTCGATTTCAAGGAAGACATCATCAATGGGGTGATCAAGAGCGTGGTGTTCGGCATTGCGGTCACCATCATTGCCCTGTTTGAGGGGTATGACGCCCCACCCACGGCGGAAGGGGTGTCACGTGCCACCACTCGAACCGTAGTGACTTCGTCCCTGGCCATTCTCGGCCTGGATTTTATTCTGACCGCATTTATGTTCCGTGGAGTTTGATCCATGCAGCGCGCAACACTTGATCTTTGGGTGGGCCTTTTCGTTGTGGCGGGTATCGTCGCCGTCCTGTTTCTGGCATTGAAGGTGGGCAATCTGGGGGGGTACGACAACGGTGCAACCTATGTTGTCAAAGCCTCATTCGACAATATTGGCGGCCTCAAGCCGCGTGCGCCGGTAAAAAGTGCGGGTGTCGTGGTGGGCCGGGTTGCTGACATCGGATTTGACCCAAAATCCTACGAAGCGCTTGTAACCCTTTCGCTGTCTGCGCGTTATTCATTCCCGCAAGACAGTAGCGCCGCGATCATGACTTCGGGTCTGCTGGGCGAGCAGTACATCGCGCTGGAAGCGGGAGGCGATGAAAAAATGCTGGCCAATGGTGATGTACTGAAGATTACGCAAGGCGCGGTGGTGTTGGAAAACCTGATTGGCCAATTTTTATACAACAAGAACGATAGTCAGACGGAACAGGCCGCACCTTGATGCTGTCGGAAGTCTGCATTTGAGCGGCATGCCGGGTTCCCTAACCGAGAAGATTGAATTCATTTACAAAAGAGGTAGAAAACGATGACGGGTTTAATGCAACTGTTGATGTCAGGATTGATCACGATTTATTCGCTGACAGCGGTGGCGGATATTGTTCCGCCCGATGTCCTGGCCAAGAATACGACCAACGAGGTACTGCGCATCGTCAAGCAGGATCGGGACATCAAGTCTGGCAACAACAAAAAGATACTCGATCTGGTGGAGGAGAAAATTCTGCCCAACTTCGATTTTCGCCAGATGACCCGACTTGCTGTCGGCAAAAACTGGAGCAAAGCGACTCCGGCGCAACAGGATGGCTTGGTGAATGAGTTCCGCACCATGCTGGTGCGGACATATTCCGCGTCCCTGAGCAGCGTGGCCGACTACAAGATCGAATTCAAGCCGTTCCGATTGGCGCCTGGCGAGACCGATGTCACGGTCAACACCGAAGTCAGCAAGCCAGGTGCGCCGCCGATTCCAATCAATTACCGGATGGAAAAGCAGGATGAAGGCTGGAAGGTCTACGACGTGCTGGTGGATAACGTCAGCATGGTAACGGTCTATCGCAGCTCCTTTACTTCTGAAGTTCGCAAAGGCGGCATTGATGGTTTGCTGGCGACGTTGACTCGCCGCAATCAGCCGACTGCCAGCGGAGCCAAGAAGTAATGCGCGTTGAAGCGGGCGTTGCTGTGTTGGAGGGAGATGTTGTCCTCGACAATGCAACGCGCATGTTGGCTGAGGGCGAGCAGGCAATTCTGGCCGGCACTCGCGTGTTTGACCTGTCTGGCGTGAAAAAGATGGATTCTTCCGCGCTCAGCCTGCTGTTGGCGCTTCGGCGTAGCGGTCTCAAGAATGCCGTCGGTAATGACCTGCAATTCCGTAACGTGCCGGAAAGTTTGACCAGCCTGGCACGGCTGTACGGTATCGCTGATCTGTTCTGATTTCTCCATTTGATGCGTGCCGCCGTTCGCTTGCGCGGTCTGGAGAAACGATTTGCCCGCGTGCATGCGCTGCGTGGCATTGATCTGGATATTCAGGAAGGCGAATTCTTCGCCCTGCTCGGCCCGAATGGCGCCGGCAAAACCACGCTGATCAGCATCCTTGCCGGCCTGACGCGGGCTTCGGCTGGTTCAGTCGAGATCATGGGTTTCGACGTCACTGCGCAATACCGAGATGCGCGTCGCGCCCTCGGAGTCGTGCCGCAAGAGTTGGTGTATGACCCGTTCTTCACTGTGCGTGAGACCTTGCGCCTGCAATCGGGGTATTTTGGATTGCGCCGCAACGATGACTGGATCGATGAGCTGCTGGCCAATCTTGGCCTCACCGACAAGGCGGACAGTTACACCCGCCTGCTATCTGGCGGCATGAAACGGCGGGTGCTGGTGGCGCAGGCGCTGGTACACAAACCGCCGGTGATCGTGCTGGATGAGCCGACCGCCGGGGTCGATGTCGAATTGCGCCAGTCGCTCTGGAGTTTCATCCGACGCCTCAACCGCCAGGGGCACACCATCGTCCTGACAACGCATTATCTGGATGAAGCTGAAATGCTTTGCGAACGTGTTGCGATGCTGCGCGAGGGTCAAATCGTGGCACTCGATCGCACCGCCAACCTGCTGCAGGCGGGGGCGGAACGGCGCTTGCTGCTGGATCTCGATACGCCTGATTTGCCGGATTTCCTGCGCCCTCGCTTGCAAGGCCGCGATGGCAATCACTACATCCTGGATCTTCCCGACTCTGCTGATCTGGAGGGCATCCTGGCTCAATTGCGCGCCGCCGGCATCGGGATTCGCGATCTGGCCTTGCGCCAACCTGATCTGGAACAGGTGTTTCTCAAGATCATGCATGCGCATCGATGAGCAACCCGGCATGAGCGGCTTTCGCACCTTGCTTTACAAGGAAGTGCTGCGCTTCTGGAAGGTGCTGGTGCAGACCGTTGGCGCGCCGGTGCTGACTGCGTTGCTCTATCTACTGATTTTCTCGCATGTGCTGGAAGACCACGTTCATGTCTATCCCGGCGTGTCCTACACGGCGTTTTTGATGCCTGGTTTGATCATGATGTCGTTGTTGCAGAACGCCTTCGCCAATTCTTCTTCGTCGCTGATTCAATCCAAGATCACCGGCAATATCGTGTTTGTTTTGTTGCCGCCGCTGTCGTATCTGGAATTCTTCATGGCTTATCTACTGGCCGCGCTGATTCGAGGATTCACCGTCGGTCTGGGCGTCTTGCTGGTGGGCTTGTTTTTCGCGGATATCGAAATGCGTCATCCATTCTGGATTCTGGTTTTTGCACTCGCTTCCGGCGCGGTTTTTGCCTGCATGGGGATCATTGCCGGCATCTGGGCCAATCAATATGACAATCTCGCCGCTGTGCAGAACTTCATCATCATGCCGCTCACCTTCCTGTCCGGCGTTTTCTATTCGATTCACTCGCTGCCGCCGTTCTGGCAGAGCGTGTCGCACTTCAATCCGGTTTTCTACATGATTGATGGTTTCCGCGCCGGTTTCTTCGGTCATTCAGATGTTGATCCCTGGCTCAGCTTGGCGGTGGTGCTTCCGTTTGTATTTTTGTTGGGCGGCATCACGTTGAGGTTGTTGAAGTCGGGCTATAAACTCCGCCACTAATTTTCCCCAAGGTTTTCAAATGATTACTTCACAACAATTGCAAGGTTGGATTCAGGCTGGACTGGCTTGTGATCATATTCAGGTGCGTGGCGACGACGGCCAACATTTCGAGGCGCTGGTGGTCAGTCCGGAGTTTCGCGGCAAGATGCTGGTAGCCCGTCAACAGATGGTCTACAAGACCTTGGGCGACAAGATGCGCGCCGAAATCCATGCCTTGTCGATGAAGACGCTGACCCCGGAAGAATGGCAGGCAAGCAATGGATAAGCTCGTCGTCACCGGCGGCGGTCGTCTGACCGGTGAGGTTGTGATCTCCGGCGCCAAGAATGCCGCGCTACCGATTCTGTGCGCCAGTCTGCTCAGTGCGGAACCGCTCATACTGACCAACGTGCCGGCGTTGAACGACATCGGCACGATGCTGAAATTGCTCGCTCAGATGGGCGTCAAGGTCGAACGCCAAGGTGAGACTGTCACCCTCGATGCCGGCGGCCTGAACAATCCGATGGCGCCGTATGAGTTGGTCAAAACCATGCGCGCATCGATCCTGGTACTCGGCCCGTTGGTAGCGCGTTGCGGCGAGGCCAGGGTTTCCCTGCCGGGCGGCTGCGCGATTGGCGCGCGGCCGGTTGATCAGCACATTAAGGGCTTGCAATCGATGGGCGCTGAAGTCGGCGTCGAGCACGGCTATGTCGTGGCCAAGGTCGGCAGGTTGAAAGGCGCGCGACTGTTCACTGACATGGTCACTGTCACCGGTACCGAAAACCTGATGATGGCGGCGTGCCTGGCCGACGGCGAAACAGTGATCGAAAACGCTGCGCGTGAGCCGGAAGTGGTCGATCTGGCGCAGTGCCTGATCAGCATGGGCGCTCAGATCAGCGGCGCCGGCACCGATCTGATCCGCATCCGTGGCGTCGAAAAACTGCATGGCGCCAGCCACCGCATCATGCCGGACCGAATCGAGACCGGCACTTTCCTCTGCGCGGCGGCAATCACTGGTGGCGACATCCGCTTGCTCGGCACGTCCACCGGCTACCTTGATGCTGTGGTCGATAAACTGCTGGATGCAGGTTGCGAAATCAGTGGCGAGAAGACGGCAAAACATGAATGTATCCACATCATCGCGCCGCCGCGCCTGAAAGCGGTTTCCATCCGTACCGCGCCGTACCCGGCGTTCCCGACCGACATGCAAGCGCAGTTCATGGCGATCAATGCTGTCGCCGACGGCACCGCGATCATTCGCGAAACGATTTTCGAGAACCGCTTCATGCACGCCGTCGAAATGCAGCGCCTTGGCGCGGACATCAAGATCGACGGCAACACGGCGGTGATGAAAGGCGTAGAAAAACTGCAGGGTGCGACGGTGATGGCGACCGACTTGCGCGCTTCGGCTTCATTGGTCGTCGCCGGCCTGGTCGCTGAAGGCGAGACGCACATCGAGCGGATTTATCACCTCGATCGAGGCTACGCCAATATCGAAGCCAAACTGAATGCACTCGGCGCGAATATCCGGCGGGAGAAGGCTTAACGCGAGGCATAGCGCGCCTTTGCTGACTGGCATGCTGCACGCTGCTGGTCCTGCTTGAATCGTCATTCCGTAAACGGAGAAATCATGGATATCAAGGTACTCGGCACTGGCTGTGCCAACTGCAAGAACACGCTGAAATTGATCGAGGAAGTCGCGAAGGAGAAGGGCGTCGCGGTGCAACTCGAAAAAGTCGAAGACATTCAATCGATCATGAGTTACGGGGTTTTATCCACGCCCGGGGTGGTGATCGACGGCAAGGTTGTACATGCCGGCGGCGTGCCCAGCCGTGACAAGGTCGCTGGTTGGCTGGTGATGCCAGCCGTATAAGGCAGTAGCGGCTATTGCTGAAGTTGCCGTTCGTAGAGCGTTGTTCATTTGGTCAATATACGGGTCGCCTTCGGGGTGGCGGTGGCTTCAGGTAAATCGAGTTCAAAACAGGATTTTTTATGTCTCAAATCACCCTCGCCCTTTCCAAGGGTCGCATCTTCGAAGAAACCCTGCCTCTGCTCGCGGCGGCTGGGATTGTGCCGAGCGAGAGCCCGGAATCTTCTCGCAAGCTGATCATTGAGACCAATCGACCGGATGTCCGACTCATCATCGTGCGTGCCAGCGATGTGCCGACCTACGTTCAGCATGGCGCCGCCGATCTCGGCATCGCCGGTAAGGATGTGTTGATCGAACATGGCGGCGAAGGACTGTATCAGCCGGTGGATCTGAACATCGCCAAGTGCCGCATGATGGTGGCGACGCCGGTCGGTTTCGATTACCCGGCAGCGGTGCGGCGCGGCGCGCGGCTGCGGGTGGCGACCAAGTATGTGAATACGGCGCGGCTGCATTTCGCCGAAAAGGGCGTCCATATCAACCTGATCAAGCTGTACGGCTCGATGGAATTGGCGCCGCTGGTCGGGCTGTCAGATGTCATCGTTGATCTGGTGTCCACTGGCGGCACGCTGAAAGCGAATAATCTGGTGGCGGTGGAGGAAATCATGCAGATCAGTTCGCGGCTGGTGGTGAATCAGGCGGCGCTGAAGCTGAAGCACGAAACCATTCAGCCGATCATCGAGACTTTCCGGGCTGCGGCAGGCGGTTAATCGGCCCGGTCGTGGCTATAATTCTTTCGGTCAACCCCGTAACAACCCCGTAACCCAAGCCATCCTCGATCATGACTGATCTCCCCGCCGCTATTTCCATCACCCGACTGGATGCTTCCAGCACGGATTTTCGTGCCCGGCTGGCTGAATTGCTGGCGTTTAACGATGCCACCGACAGTGCGGTGCAAAACGCGGTTTCCGAGATTCTGGCCGGTGTGCGCGCCCGAGGCGACGCAGCGGTGCTGGAGTACACCGCGCGTTTTGACCGGCTGGACGTACCCGATATGGCTGCGCTGGAGCTTTCGCAGGCTGATCTGCAGGCCGCGCTGGGCAAGCTGCCTTTGCGCCTGGAGCAGGCATTGCGCGCAGCCGCCGAACGGGTGCGGGTGTATCACGAAAAGCAGCGCATGGAATCCTGGACCTACACCGAACTGGATGGCACCGTGCTGGGCCAGCAGGTGACCGCACTGGATCGCGTTGGCCTTTACGTGCCGGGTGGCAAGGCGGCGTATCCGTCTTCGGTGCTGATGAATGCGATTCCGGCCAAGGTGGCTGGCGTCAAGGAACTGATCATGGTCGTGCCGACGCCGGATGGCGTGCGCAACGATCTGGTGCTGGCGGCGGCGGCCGTGGCCGGGGTTGATCGCGTGTTCTGCATTGGCGGCGCGCAGGCGGTGGCGGCACTGGCCTATGGCACGGAAACGATTCCGCAGGTCGACAAGATCGTCGGTCCCGGCAATGCTTTCGTCGCGGAGGCCAAGCGCCGGGTGTTTGGCGTTGTCGGCATCGACATGATTGCCGGCCCGTCCGAAATTCTGGTGATTTGCGATGGCAAGACCGATCCGGACTGGATCGCCATGGACCTGTTCTCGCAGGCCGAGCACGATGAACTGGCGCAATCCATCCTGATCTGCCCGGATGCCGACTACCTTGATGCCGTGCAGGCCAGCATCGACAAACTGTTGCCGACGCTGCCGCGCCGCGAGGTCATCGCGACTTCGATCGGCAACCGCGCCGGGCTGATTCTCTGCCGCGATCTGGATCAGGCCGCCGAAATCGCACCCGGATGCGATGTTGCCCAAGATTCGCCATGCCGGCGCCATCTTCATGGGCCGCAATACCTGCGAGGCGCTGGGTGATTACTGCGCCGGTCCCAACCATGTGCTGCCGACTTCACGCACAGCGCGCTTCTCGTCGCCGCTGGGCGTTTATGACTTCCAGAAGCGCTCCAGCCTGATCCATGTTTCCGCTGCCGGCGCCCAGACCCTGGGCGAGATTGCTGCAGCGCTGGCCTATGGCGAAGGCCTGCCTGGAGTGCCGTAGCACGTGGGCTGACGCCCTACGTGCCCGGCGAGCAGCCCAAGCTCGCCAGGTTGGTCAAGCTGAACACCAACGAGAATCCCTACCCGCCGAGCCCGCTCGCGCTGGAAGCGATGCGCGCCGTGGTCGGCGAGGGGCTGCGGCTGTATCCGGACCCGAATTCCGACGCGCTGCGTGCAACGATTGCGCAGGTGCATGGGGTTGGCGCGGAACAGGTCTTTGTCGGCAACGGTTCCGACGAAGTGCTGGCGCATGCCTTTCTGGGGCTGTTGAAGCAGGATGCGCCGATCCTGTTTCCCGACATCACCTACAGTTTCTATCCGGTCTATTGCCGGCTGTACCAGATCGAATACCGCGAGCTGCCGCTGGATGATGATTTTTCGATCCGCATCGACGACTATCTGCAGCAACCGAACGGCGGCATCATTTTCCCGAACCCGAATGCGCCAACCGGACGCTTGCTGCCGCTGGCCGAAATCGAGCGGCTGTTGCAGGGCAATCCGGATTCGGTGGTGGTGATCGACGAAGCCTATATCGACTTTGGTGGCGAATCGGCAGTGCCGCTGGTGCAGCGCTATCCGCAGTTGCTGGTGGTGCACACGCTGTCCAAATCCTATTCGCTGGCCGGACTGCGCGTCGGTTATGCCATCGGTCAGGCCGAACTGATCCAGGCGCTG
>JFJP01022208.1_pt1 | contig 11802 bp, 10 predicted proteins | sample 431651 | NCBI WGS metagenome assembly JFJP01 (sample SAMN02602958, study PRJNA72255) | Microbial mat metagenome, whole genome shotgun sequencing project. | biome: fresh water; feature: sink hole; material: water; isolation source: purple microbial (photo- and chemosynthetic) mats found in... | reverse complement strand
CTCTGTCTCTTTTGTCAGATAATCAAGCAAATGTACCCTGATCAGATCAATCGCTTTTTCACGGGAGTTTTCTTCAGCAATAACATCAGGATAATCTTTGGCTCTCGCAATGAATCTGCCCGCTTTTTTTCGTAAAATAACATCGCAGATCATATTTTTCTCCTTTTGTTTCTATTCTTTTCATAACAGACACGATTTTGAGAGAAATGTCAAGTTCTTTTCATTCCTCATTTTCAAAAAAGCCCTTTTCTTTCAGAACAGACATGGATTCATGACTGATGCTTGTAACCTGCGTCAGCGCACGTGTCAGATGAAAGGTTGCCTCCTGCGGCACTCCGGAATAAATCATGACCATTGCCTGATCAATATGTTTTGCGACTTCTTTCCATGTCTCACCCCGCGCCAGCCGTCTGGAAAGATGCGTTTCATGAGCAATCATACCGAGCAGGGTTCTTATTATTTTTTCCGCGCCCTGTTTTTCTCCTGCGGAAAAGCTGCTCAATTGTTCTAAGGAATGGGAAATCCATATCAGAGCGGATTTGATTTTCTCACTCTGGGAAAATGCGATAAATGCCTCATAACTGTCCATATTTCCTCAATTCGATATTCGAATGAATGACATCCTCTGTTTTATGATTGTTCATAATAAATTTTTGTCTGTCTGTAATCAACAAAAAAATAAAAAATTTCATGACAAAGTATAGTTTCAATGTAGTTCGTAGTACCGCCTTCAGGCGGTTACTGTGAAATCAAACGATTGATACGAAAGGCAGCCCGCCTGAAGGCGGTACTACAAACTTTGTGATCTGCTTTTTCCGAAATTTTTTTCAAAAAAGATTGTATCTGTCTCGATTTTAAATTATATTCAGGAGTTTCCGGTATTCAATGAAAACAGAAAGGGGATTATCCATGAGTATCTTTGTGGTGGTATTATGTGCTGCACTGCTGATTATCGTGTCCGCCATTCATCAGTGGAAACTGATGATATTGCTGGTGGTTCTGTTTGCGGCAAGCGCGGGCGTTCTGGTCTGGTACACGGCTAAAATAAACCCGGATATTGCCGATAGAAAAGAAATCGAAAGCGTTCATATCGTTTTCGGGATTGAAAAAAAAGCTCTGCTCAAAGACTTGGAATTTCAGGAAATTCTGAGAAAAAAATACGGGCTTGTCATCAAAGGAACAAAAACAGACGCGCTTGCGGTTCCCGAAGGCGACCTTCAGAGCATAGACGGCTTCTGGCCCTCCAGTGCCTGGGCTGAAGAATTGTTTAAGCTCATACATCCGGAATTGCTTTATAAAACGCATACGGTCTTTAACACGCCTCTGGTCATCTTTTCATGGGCTGAAGTGGTTGAAGAACTGATAAAACAGGGTGTTATAGAAAAAAAGAACCGACAGTATGTGATCCCTGATATGAAAAAATTCCTGAGTTTGGAAGAACAGACATATCAATCCCTTAGAATACCGCGGCTGCAAGGTCCGATTTCCGTTCAGTCCGCGGATCCCAGACAGGATACATCAGGGCTGCTGTTTATAGGAGCAAGGGCTGTTGTTTTGAACCGCGGCAATATTCCGGATGAAAAAGAAATCGCTCGTATATTGCCTGAAATACTGAAAATCTGTAAAGGCATGGGAAAAGCCGAAAGTTCGGCAGATATCCTTTTTGACCGTTACATCAAACAGGGGCAGTCGCGGTATCCCATGATTTCCGGGTGTGAAAATCAGGTGATCGAATATTATAACATATTTCCCAGATATCAGGAAATGATCCGGACGCAAATCCGCGTGATCTTTCCCGAACCGGCTGTTTTGAGCGAACATCCTTTTATTGCCCTGACAAAAAAGGGCGAACTGCTTCTGACAGCGTTGCAAGACCCGGACATCAAATTACTGGCTTGGAAGAAATTCGGATTCCGCTCCGGTGCTGAAAACGATCCGGGCGATCTGAAAGCCATCGGCTTGCCGGAACACGCGGAACCTGCCACGTCCATGCCCTCAGCCGAAGTGATGAAAAAGATTGTCGAAGCCATGTAACCCGCTGTCTTTGCTCCGGAGTAAAGCGGGTTTCAAACCCGCTTTACAAAATTTCCGGAGTGCAAAAATGAAATTTTTGCATTCCCGTCATGCAGCTTTCAGCCATGTAGGGTGGGTTACATTTTCTGATTTTTTCCCGCGAAAAAATCAGAAAATGTAACCCACCGTCTTTGCTCCGGAGTAAAGCGGGTTTCAAACCCGCTTTACAAAATCGGCATTTTCGCATTCCCGTCATGCAGCTTTCAGCCCCACCAGCGTCGGAAATCTCCCGGAAAAATATCCTTCTCTGTAGCATGAGAAAAACAGATGGTTCTGACATGAGGTGCAGATACCCGTTTCCGAGATATGTTCATCCGGAACGCCGTATCCGTTCAGTTGGGCTTTAAAGGCAGATACCAGATCAATGGCATAATTGCCGTTCCCGCGGTTCCTGAGAAAAGGCTGCCAGAATGACTCATTTTTCTGCACAGGGTCTTTGAACACCAGAATGACTCATTTTTCTGCACAGGGTCTTTGAACACATAACAGCATGGATATATCATGGGACCGATTCCCACGAGAAGATCATCCGCTCTCATGCCGTACTGAGATTGCAAGGCTGCAATAACCTTTCCCGTAAAGCCTGCGAGTAAATTCCGCCAGCCCAGATGAACTACGCCGGTAAATGACAGCGAAGTATCCGTAAATACTGCTGCAATGCAGTCAGCGGTACTGACCAGAAAATATGTTCCGGGAGTACGGGTAAACGCCGCATCGGTTTGAATCAGCACATCCTGCGGCTGACGCTCCCAGCCTGTATTGTCTTCAAAGACAATTTTGTCTCCGTGACAGGGATTCAGAATGCGTACAGGGCGGTTATCAATGCCGACTTTTTCAAACAAAATCTTCCGGTTTACCGGAGCATGCGGGTCTTTGCTGATATATGCTGTATTCAGCGATGCGTAGGGCGGCTCACTGACTCCGCCCTTACGTGCAAAGAATCCGTGCAGAGCCGGGAAATCAGACAGGGAAAAACAGCGCAGTCCTTCATATTCACGGACTCTGCAATTTCCGATTTCAGAGTAAGTTGGGTTGAGGAACGGTAAGCCGGCGTCTGTTTGCTCGCGTCTTCGTTCCTCAACCCAACCTACAGATTTTCCGATTATTTCAGACATCTCAATTCCTTATTTCAGCGTAGGGGCAAAGCACATACGCATCAGGCTAAGGGTTTAACAGTTTATAATCGCTTGATTTTTCGGGAATCTGCTGTTAATATGACTGTAAAATAAAATTGAAATCAAAAGGAGATTCCCATAAATATTATAAATAATGTAAAGCAGATTTCCGAAAAAGTCAAGGACAAAACATTTTTGCCTTTCCCCGATATGGCAGACACCGGGCAACATCATATAACTTTGTTGACTTGAAAGGAGATGCGGATTTTAACAGAATACTCGTCCTCTGTTTCCGTAATCACCAGTTTCTGACCCGGTTTCCAATGTTTTGCCTGACAGATATGTTCGGAGATAATGATTTGTCCGTTCTCTGAAATATGCGTAATCAGCATAACTGCCTCTGAACATGATTGTCAGTCCTGCTTCACCCACCCTGCGAAACAGATTCACAGCCGCTTGACAATCACCCAATAACTGTCCCCTGCCAATGCCTTCTTCATGTGAACTTTCACTTTGGTGGGATTCATCTTGTAGTCGAAAACATATTCGAACAGGATATTCAGATTGTCATTTTTCACGCCTTCGATAAATGCCCCGTAAAACTCCGGACGCCGTGTGCATGGCGCAACTTCTTTGAAAAAATTTCTGCCGATCACCTCTTCGGGTTTTCTTCCGGTAATTTCTGCTTCCGTGGCATTATACGAGAGAACTTTTCCCTCTTTGTCCAACTGAATAGCGCCGAAGGGAAGTTCATCCAATTCCTTATCGTTCATCCGGGCAAGCACATTTTCAAAGTCTTTGGAATCAAAAGATATTTTTTCCAGTGTTCCCATATTGCCTCCTTATTTAGTAATAATCAGCCATTATGTAAAGATTTCAAATGATAGTATCACAAATATCTTTTCTACATCCCCCATACGATGACTTTCTTTCCTTCAGCAAGTTCTTCCCTGCGGAAAATCTTCTCATCCCATATTTTATCAGGTCTTCGGTCAAAGATAATCAGATGTCCTTCCGGCGAGCCGCATCGGTCCATATAGACAGCAGTCTGCTTCAGACCATCGGCTATGGTTTTTTCCAATGTTTTATACAGAATCTTCAGTTCGATGACCGTTTTCTGCACGCCCCTCTCATGTTTCCATATCACCATGAGGTCAGTCCTGCCTCTGCCCAGACCGTATTCTCTCTCAATCCGCCCGCCGCTGTTGACGATTCTTTGCAGAAATGCCTGCAACAGAAGCTGGGGACCGGCTTCCTTATAGTCAAACCTTCCGACCCAGTGTTCCGAATGTTCCCTGAAAAATTCCTGAAACGCGGCGATCAGTTTTTCCGTATCCAATGCGCCGTGTTCTGAAATAAACCACGCAGGATCAAACCGGGATCCGAAATTGTACTGGGCTACCTGTGTCAGTTCTCTGGGAATGATCTCCCGGTAAATCGGATTGGCGATTTCCAGTTCCGAACCGGTTTTGCGGAACAGCCCGAGATCGGTCAGATAGCGGATATCGTCGTCTCTGATCTGTTTCATGTCCATGCCCTGCAATACCGGGATCATGACTCGTCTTACCCGTTCCTCTCTCAGCTTGTCTGCAAGCTGGTCCAGATGGGTTTCGCGGCGTAGAATCAGATTTTCTTTTGCCTGCTCGATCATCTCCTTTGTAATCGGCATGGAACGATTCCGTTGCTGTTTGGTTTTAAAGCAGGCTTCGTAACCCAGCGCATTCACAAGCCAAGGCTGACCTTGCGTCAGTTCCCATACTCTGTCCAACGCGTCGGCTTCGAATATCTGTCCGGTTTCCTCTGTATGGCAGATGAAAAGACGCCGGACTTCCTGTTCGGAGAAATCACCGATTCTGAGGGATTCTGCTTTGATATTGAATGCACTGCCGCCGGTTATCACTGATTTATCTTTGTCGGAACGGATCCGGTAATCCCGAACATCTCTCACGCCGCAGAGAATTACGGACTGAGGAAAGTCGCCGGGTCTTTTGTCATAGCCCGCACGGATCTGACGGAGTACGGAAATCAGCATGTCGCCCACCAGCGAATCCACTTCGTCCATAAGCAAAATCAGCGGTCTGTCCGACTGCCTCGACCATTCGGTAAAACACTGATTCAGAGCGGTTCCGTAAGCCTGCCCTTCAAGCAGTCTCGGCAGAACAGACGCGGGAAAAGTATCATTGAGATGCGTTACGGCTCTGGATGCCAGTTCCCGCAGAATATTGTTCATTCCCTGTTCTATATTTTCCCGTGCGGACTGTCCCATTTCCGCATTGAAATACAGGCAATGATATTTTCCTTTGCTGTTTAGATAAGCCATCAGAGCCAGAAGACAGGATGTTTTGCCGGTCTGACGCGGAGCATGGAGAACAAAATATTTCTTCTGTTCTATCAGAAACAGAATTTCTTCGAGATCGAATCTCTCCAGCGGCGGAATACAGTAATGGTCATTACTGTTCACAGGACCTGCGGTGTTGAAAAAACGCACGATTTCTCTCCCTGTCTGATCAGAGGCGGTTATTTGAAATTCTGTATGAGATATTTATCTGCGCTTCTGTCCTGAAGAAAAGCCATATCGAAGTCTCTGGGATTTGCCGTCTCATACCATTGATAAGCTATTTCCTTGCAGGCATTGCAGGCTTTCCGTGGAACATGCACACAAAGAACATGTTGCCCCCGATCCGAAGAGGAGTCAATCCGCAAAGCCCCGCCGCAGTCCCGGCAGATACGGATCATTTCTCTCTGAGTCTCGGAGATATTGTCAGTATCGTAGAAAACTCTCCGGGACCGCTCGTCAAAGTCCTTGTTTTTCTGAAGCAGCGATTTTGTCTGCTCTCTGTTCTGCCAGAGCGACATCACCTTTGCCCCCAGTTTGCTGATATAGCGGGTCACATCCGAGGTCTGACGGATACGCTCAGGATCATATCCGGGTTCTTTCACCCTGCTGTAGTCAATTCCTGCCATCGCAAGAATAATGCCCACATTGACATAAGGCAGCGCGCCCTCAATGGCATAACCGCCTTCGAGAACCGCAATATCCGGCTTGAGCAATGAAGTCATTTCCGCATAACCCTGAGCCGAGAAATTCATATTCGTGATAGGATCGCTGTAATGATTGTCCTGTCCCGCAGAATTGACAATGATATCAGGCTTGAAATCCTCTAATATCGGCAGCACCATGTTTTTTACGGTATAAATAAAACCTTCCTCGGAAGTATTCGGCGGAAGAGGAATATTGACCGTAGTTCCCGCGGCATTGGGTCCCCCGAGTTCATTTACAAAGCCTGAACCGGGGTAAAGCGTCCGACCGTCCTGATGAATGGAGATAAAAAGAGTATCCGGATCATGCCAGTAAATATCCTGAGTTCCGTCTCCGTGGTGGCAGTCCGTGTCAACAATGGCTACTCTGTCAATCCCGTAAGCAGCCCGGAGAAACTCAATCATGATCGCCTCGATATTGACATTGCAGAATCCCCTCGCGCCGTGTACCACGCGCATGGCATGATGTCCGGGGGGGCGCACAAGGGCAAAGCCGCGTTCCACTTCCTTGTTCATCACCGCCATACCGATAGTTTTTGCGCCGCCCGCGCTGATGAAATGGGATTCGGTCATCACCGCCCATTCATCCGGGACACAGAAATGAACCCGGCGGATATCGCGTATATTGGCAAGATCGGGCCTGAATTCTTTAATGCCTTCAATATCGAAAAGTCCTTCTTCGGAAACCTGATCCTGAGTATAAAGAAGCCGTTCTTCCCGCTCAGGATGGGTGGGACTGATAGCCCAGTCGAATGCAGGGAAAAAGACAAGACCTGTTTTGTGTTTGGCACTCAGCATTATTTTACTCCCCAAAGAAGTGAGAATTGAATAGTGAGAAGTGAGAATTGAGAATTGATGTTCACTCACTTCTCATTTCTCACTTCTCACTTCTCATTTCTCACTCAATTAAGCCCATGTGATAAAACCCGGCGTAAACTTGAGCCAGTCATCTCCCTGCGGCATGATACGGGCAGTAAAGCCGTATCTGCCTGAGTTCCTGCAGGTTACGTTGCAGGCATAGAGATAATCGCCGTTTCCCCTGTCTTCTGTCACTTCCATCTGTTCAGAATGTCCTGCGGCAAGTTCGTCCACGGATTTCAGACCTCCGTAGTAAAACTCTGCCACCGCTTCATCAGGTCTGATCTCTCCGAGGTGGACCAGTGCGGTCACACGGAATGTCTCTCCTACCCGGAAAGGTCCGCGGGTGTCTGAGGTAGGAAGTTCTACCCGGATATTTTTCCAGCGGGCATGTAGCCTTGCTAATTGTTCACCCAGTTTCCGGGCTTCCTTTGCATTGTCGGCAACAAGCGAATTATGCCGCCGTGCAGCCTGCTGATAGAAGCGAAGCTCATATTCGGTCACCATGCGGTGCGCGCAGAAATTCTGTATTGCCATTTTCATGGATGCCTTCATCATTTTGACCCACCGGGCAGGCACACCGCCGTCTCTTCTTTCATAAAAGCAGGGAATTACGTCATTTTCCAGAATATTGTAAAGAGCCTGACTTTCCACCGCGTCCTGATAGGCATGATCGGAATAATCTTCTCCGTTTCCGATGCGCCATCCTCTTTCATCAGAATATCCCTCGCACCACCAGCCGTCCAGCACGCTCATATTCAGCACCCCGTTGATGGCTGCTTTCATGCCTGATGTCCCGCAGGCTTCAAGGGGACGGCGGGGAGTATTCAGCCAGATATCCGCGCCGTGAACCAGATGTCTTGCCATGTGAATATCGTAATTTTCTATGAAAACCATGCGGTGACGGATAGAAGAATCACGGGCAAACTCGACGATCCGCTTGATCAGTCCCTTTCCTTCATTGTCTCTGGGATGCGCTTTTCCCGAAAAAACAAACTGAACCGGCTGATGCTTCGAAGTGAGAAGTTTTTTCAGACGCTCAGGATCACTGAAAAGCAGATGGGCGCGCTTATAGGAGGCAAAACGCCGTGAAAAGCCTATGGTCAGGGCATCCGGGTCTAAAACCGATTCCGCGTCTTTCATGATAGGTTTGGGCGCGTTGCGGCGTCCGTACTGCTCAAGCATGAGTTTCCTGCAGGTGCGGATCAGCCGGGAACGGCTCATTTCATGGGCGCGCCAGAGTTCTTCATCATAAATCTCATCTATCCGCCTGAGAATATCCGGAGCCGAAGGATGCAGACGCCAGTCAGGACCGATGTAGCGTTCGAACAGCAGTGCGTTTTCATTGGATATCCATGAAGAAATATGGACTCCGTTGGTGACATGGGTGATGGGAATTTCGTCTTCGGGAAGACGGGGCCAGACCGCAGACCACATCCGCCGGGCAACGTTTCCGTGAAGTTTGCTCACCCCGTTTCGGTACTGAGACATTCTAAGCGCAAGAACCGCCATGGAGAATTTTCCGTGAGGATCCGGCACAGACTGCCCCAGAGCCAATATCTGATCCACAGGTATGCCCAGACGTTTTTCAAACGGCGCAAGTATCGGTTTCACAAGGTTTGCAGGAAATTCGTCATGACCTGCGGCAACCGGGGTATGAGTTGTAAATACCATTGTACGGGGAATAATCTCCATAGCGGTTCTGAGATCAACTTTATGGAATTCCATGGTCTGTGCAAGACGTTCCAGTACGGCAAAAGAGCAATGTCCTTCATTCAGATGGCAGACCACGGGACGAATATCCATGGCAGCAAAGGCTTTCATACCGCCGATTCCCAGAAGAGCTTCCTGAGCTGCGCGTATGTGTTCCTCTCCGGCATAGAGTCTGGAAGTGATGTCTCTGGCTTCGGGAGAATTTTCCGGCAAATTGGTATCCAGCAGACAGAGCGAAATCCGTCCGACTCTGATCTTCCAGACATCGGCAAGGATTTCTCTGCCGTCCGGACCGGTAACAGATATCCGTATCTTTTTTCCCGAACGGTCTTTGGCTCTCCGCATGGGCATATGAAAAAAATCGGTTTCCGGATATTCTTCCTGCTGCCATCCGTACTGGTCAAGGAACTGGCGGAAATAGCCATGACGGTAGAGCAGCCCCATCCCGGTCAGAGGAAGTTCCATGTCCGAAGCTGCCTTGAGATGATCTCCCGCGAGAATGCCGAGACCTCCGGCAAACAGCGGAATGCTTTCATGGATACCGAATTCCATAGAAAAATAGGCAATTGTCTCCCGCTTTCCTATGGGAAAATCCGATTGATCCGAGCGGGAGGAGACCATGTTTTTAAAGCTGTTTCTGACGCGTTGCAGATGTGCCAGAAAACTCTCGTCCGCGGCTAATTCTGCCAGACGTGACTGAGAAATATATGTTGAAAAAACAAGCGGATTCCGCCCGGATTTGTCCCAGAGCCTCGGATCAATCCGCCGGAAAAGTTCTACCGCATCGAAATTCCATGACCACCAGATATTCCGCGACAATGTCTCGAGGAAAGAAAGGGGTTTGGGAATGTTCGGGAATACCTGAAATGTTTGCAGATGGTTCATTTTTTTCTCCTGAGTTCTAAAAAACGCATAAAATTATGGTAAAAAAGGGTTATTATTCTTACCGTTATTATGCCGGCGGACAGTATATCCTTTTTTATCTGATTGTCAGAAGCAGGGAAGACCTGAAATATATACTCAACACCGGCATAAATTGCGCTTTTGAAATCTTCCGTAAAACGGTTTTGCAAACCGTTTCGGCAGCAAAACGATTTGCGTCTATCTTATTTTTTTTGGCGTTTTACGAAAGTGCAATTTATGGCGGTGGGAAGTATGACTTGCAGACAGTTCAGATTAGCCGACCGGTTACTAAAAAGCAAGCTTTTTTATCAGCCGGAAAAAACTGCCGATTTTCACACCTTTTTTCGCGTTATCGTATTGCTACCTTTGGGATCGCTGCTTTTCTTCACTCTGATGAGAACCTGATCCAGATTGTCTTTGAGTTCTTTGTTTTTGAGAGCGAGATCATCGGCTTTACGGTTAGCTCCTTTGAGTTCGTTTTCAATCACCCCGATAATACGGGGGTCCGAAACAGGCAGTTCCCAGTATCTGCTTTGCTTTATCTTCCCGAATTTGGAAGCAAATTTCTCGAATGAAGGGTCTGAAAGAGTCAAAGGAAGCGGAGTTTTTCCTTCTTGGTCTGCAAGCGCAGCCCTTTCCGGCGAGTCAATCTGCATGGACTTGTCCGAAGCCGTGATTTTAAATTCGAGCAATGTGTCTTCGGCTAATCCGAATCTGCCTAAATCCGAGAGACTCCGTACTTTCGCCTTTTCAACAGGTATAGGCTCAAACATGCTTTCTTTTATCTGACCGGGGTCCGGACTCCAGTATGCCCGGATGTCATAATCGCCTTTGGCTAAAAGTATTCTGACATTGAGCAGCAGATTGTTTTCAGGCATCCACAGGGGAAGAAGCCAATTCCTTTTCCGCTTTCCCTCCTCGGTTTCATACAGGCGCACACCGGTCACGCCGTTTTTGGTTTTATCCACAAAGGAAACCCTGCCGCTTGCATCGCGTTTCCGGTTGACAAAGAATGCGATGATGATGACAATGAGCAGGAATATCATCAATGTTGTGGTGGATTTGGGGTAAAAGAGCAGAAATTCATACATCGCTAAGATATTGTTCATCAAAATCTCCATAAAAGCCTCCGTTGTTATTCCCGAAATTGGGCAATTCGGCGTAATTCTCTCTCTCGGCAAACCGGAGGTCAGGCATATAGCAGAATGCTTTTACTCATTAAAGAGTTTCCTTGCAGATATATTGTCTCTTTTCCGGTCAAGTAATTTTTTAAGTTTGGGCAATGTTTTCTCGTCATATCCCGATTCGTCAGTCATCCATTCATCAAGAAATCGGATCATTTTTTTTATATCCTGGCTGAATAAGGGTTTTGCTGAAAAACCTGATTCCGGTTCATACGGATGGATAAGGGCTTGTACAGTCATTTATTTTATCTCCTTAAATTATCTGTTTGTTGAAAATTCGGTCTGCTCTTTGTCGCTATCTGTCACATACAAATTAATCGGAAAACTTTTATCAAGATCGGCAAGCTTCCGTCAATAAATAATTTCTGCCGCGGGATAAAGATGATTTGCTTTTTCATATTCCGCAGGTGTATAAGGTTTAGCCTTTCTGTGAAATACAGGGAAGCTGACTTTCAGATAACTTATTATTTTTCAAGGATTTAAACAACAATGATCAGAAATGCCGTCATCAAAGACATCAAAGAAATTCACAGCCTGCTGAAAATCTATGGCGAAAAGGGAGAGCTTCTTCCGCGGCCTTTGAGCAAACTTTACGATCATGTGAGGGACTTCTGGGTTTATGAGGAAGAAGGAAAAGTTCTCGGATGCTGCGCGCTGCAATTCTGCTGGGATGATCTTGCCGAAGTACGCTCTCTGGCAGTCAATCCTGAGCATGAACGGAAAAAAATCGGCACAAAGCTTGTGGAAAGAGCTTTGTCCGATGCGACTGCATTCAATATAAAGCATGTGTTTACACTGACTTACCGTCCGGGATTTTTTCAGCGATTCGGTTTCGAGAAAATTGACCGGTCAGAGCTTCCCCTGAAAATATGGGCAGACTGCATCCTCTGTATCAAATTCCCGGATTGTGACGAAAC
>JFJP01000070.1_pt1 | contig 11803 bp, 25 predicted proteins | sample 431651 | NCBI WGS metagenome assembly JFJP01 (sample SAMN02602958, study PRJNA72255) | Microbial mat metagenome, whole genome shotgun sequencing project. | biome: fresh water; feature: sink hole; material: water; isolation source: purple microbial (photo- and chemosynthetic) mats found in... | reverse complement strand
GCGGTCAATTCGAGAGAGAGAATTTCATCATCAGCCATCTCTGGCTTGTACATCATCAATGATTGCTTGTACATAGGAAAATGCCGCTCAGTGTTAACTGAACGGCATTACCCCAATTGGGGCGCTTTTTATTAGAGCATTGGAATTCTATTCTGCGATTTCTTCAACAGCCTTAGGTTCAGGCAGAACGTAGCCAACCAATTGAATGATGGCCATTTCGGCACCATCACCCAGACGGAACTGGCTGCTGGCAACGCCAGGTTTTCGGCCGGGTCCGCCGACCATACCCTTTAGAATCTGGGTGTAGCCGCCGGGACGCTCAGTGAAGCGAGCGCGAAATTCCGCCGAGAACAGCTTCTGAACGATGGTCTTCGAACCCAAACGAGCCATCGCCAGACGGCGATTGGCCACGGAGTCGTTTTTGGCGAGGGTAATAAAGGGCTCCACGTAGCGACGGAGTTCCTTGGCCTTCACCAGGGTAGTTTCGATACGCTCGTTCTGAATGAGCGAGGTAGCGAGGTTCTTCATGAGGGCTTTGCGCTGGTTGGTATTACGGCCCAGGCGCTTGCCGGCAACATTGTGACGCATGGTGGCGACTCCTTAGACTTCCTGGTCAGACTTCCTGCTCGATGCGCATACCAAGGGAGAGTCCGATTCGCTGCAACTCGTCCTTGATCTCCTGAAGAGATTTTTTGCCGAAATTTTTGGTCTTCATCAATTCGGCTTCGGTCCGCTGAACCAGCTCGCCGATCGTGGTGATGTTTGCGTTGCGCAGGCAGTTGTTGGCACGAACGGAAAGTTCGAGCTCTTCAACGGATTTGCCCAGCATGTTGTTAACGCTTTCGGTGCTAAGAATGATTTCGCCGGGCTCAGCTTCTACAACCTGCTCGTCTTGTTGAGCGAAAATCAGGAAGTGCTCCCGAAGGATCAAGGCGGCATCACTGACAGCATCTTTGGGATCCGTGGTGCCATTGGTCCAGACCTGGAGCGTCAGCTTTTCGTAATCGGTGCTATGGCCGACACGAGCAGGCTCAACCACGTAGTTTACGCGGCTGACAGGGCTATGATTGGAATCCAGGGGAATCCAACCCAGGCCCAGCTTCTCATCAAGGTTGCGATCCGCGGTGACAAACCCACGACCCGTTTTGATCTGGATCTCGATTTCCAACTCACCGTCCTCACCGAGGGTGGCGATGTGTACGTTGGGGTCCAAGACTTCGACATATTGATTGGTTTGGATCATGCCAGATGTCACCACGCCTTCGCCCTTGTGGCGAAGGACGACGACAGTGGATTCCGTCATGTGCAGGCGGAAGGGAATTTCCTTCAGATTGAGAAGGATGTGTGTGATGTCCTCCCAGACGCCTGGGAGAGTGGTGAATTCGTGTTGCACGCCTTTGACGCGAACATTGGTCACGGTCGCGCCGCGAATGCTGCTTAGCAGCACCCGTCGCAAGGCGTGGCCAGCTGTCGTCGCAAAACCCCTCTCAAACGGATAGGCGACGTATTCGCCGAACTTCTCCGTCTTTGTGGCGGCATTGACCTCCGCGAATCGCGGGCGCTGGAAATCGCTGATGTTCAGCATCCTGGTCCCCTTACTTGCTATACAGTTCGACGATCAGCTGCTCGTTGATCTCCAGGGGCACATCCTCACGAGTGGGGATAGCAATCACCTGGCCCTTGAACGCAGCTGCGTCGAGGGTGAGCCACTTAGGAATGCCACGGCCAGCGGCCGTTTCCACAGAAGATTTAACAAATTCATTCTGCTGGGCGCGCTCGAAGAGCTCGATGCTCTGGCCGCTCTTGGTCTGGAAGCTTGGGATATCTACCCTGCGACCGTTCACCTTCACATGGCCGTGCATAACCATCTGGCGGGCAGCGGCACGACTAGGCGTAAAGCCAAGGCGGAAGATAACGTTATCGAGGCGGCTTTCCAGGAAGGCAAGCAGGTTGTGGCCCGTTTGACCCTTTTTGGCATCGGCCTTTTCGAAATACAGCCGGAACTGTTTTTCGAGCACACCGTAGATGCGCTTGACCTTTTGCTTCTCGCGAAGCTGCAGGCTGTAACCGGTCGGTTTCTTCATTTTGCCCGCGCCGTGCTGGCCGGGGATCTTACCCTTGCGGGTTTCGAAGGAGCACTTCTCTTTGAAACAGCGCTCACCCTTGAGATAAAGCTTCATAGCCTCGCGACGGCAGAGGCGGCATACAGCGTCACAATAGCGTGCCATGTCTCTCCTCCTCTCTTAAACCCGGCGCCGCTTGGGGGGCCGGCAACCGTTGTGGGGGATGGGGGTGACGTCGCGGATGCTCGTCACCGAAATGCCAGCGGCGTTAAGGGCGCGAATAGCGCTCTCACGGCCGGCGCCAGGGCCTTTAACACGGACGTCGACAGAGCGAACGCCGTGCTCCTTGGCAGCCTCAGCGGCGACTCCGGAGGCGACCTGAGCGGCGAATGGCGTGCCCTTGCGGGTGCCACGGAAGCTCTGGTTACCACTGGAAGCCCAGCAAAGCATGTTCCCCATCGGATCAGAGATGGAGATGATCGTGTTGTTGAAAGAGGCCTGCACGTGAGCGATCCCGTGCGCGACGTTCTTCTTTTCTTTCTTTTTGACCACCTTCTTTCCGGCGGTCTTGGACTGGGTCTTGGCCATGTCAGTTCCTCAACTTACTTCTTTTTGCCGGCGACGGTCTTCCGCTTGCCCTTACGGGTGCGGGCGTTTGTGTGCGTGCGTTGTCCGTGGCAGGGAAGGCCCTTACGGTGCCGAATTCCCCGGTAGCAGCCAATATCCATCAGTCGCTTGATATCAAGGCCGATGTTCCTGCGGAGATCACCTTCCACCGTTTCTTCAGTGGTGATGACGCGACGGATACGGCCGACTTCATCTTCGGTGAGATCACGAACCTTGGTTCCAAAATCAACCTTTGCTCGGCTGAGAATGCTATGAGCCTTGGGGCGACCAATGCCAAAAATGTAGGTCAGCGCGATTTCGATGCGCTTGCCGACGGGCAGATCAATTCCTGAGATACGTGCCATGTCGTCTCCTTAACCCTGTCGCTGCTTGTGCTTGGGGTTCTTTTTGCAGATAACCCGATTGATACCTTCGCGCCGGACCACCTTGCAGTGTTCGCACAGCTTCTTGATAGAGGGCCGTACTTTCATGGTTTCCTCTCGGTTGACTACTTGAATCGGTAAATGATGCGACCTCGAGTGAGATCGTAAGGGGTGACTTCGACAAGAACGCGATCACCAGGGAGGATGCGGATGAAGTTCTTGCGCATCTTTCCGCTGATGTGGGCGAGGACCTGATGTTTGTTCTCAAGCGCAACGCGGAAAACCGCATTGGGAAGGGATTCCACTACCGTGGCTTCAAGCTCAATGGCTTCTTCCTTGCTCAAGCGCGCTCCTCAGTATCTTCGAATTTTTGAAAGATCTTAACTACGGTTACAAAGACGTCATCGGGCATTCCCGTGCCATCTACGAGCCGGTAGCTGGACTTACCCGAGTAAAAGGCCTGGAGCGGTTTGAAGGTTGCGTAAAATTCCTTCATCCGACTCTTGAAGGCCTCGGCAGTGTCGTCAGCGCGGTGCTTCAGGCTACTTCCGCACAAATCGCAAACAGCATCCACCTTGGCGGGCTTTCGGTCCAGATGATAGATCGCTCCGCAGGCATTGTTGCTGCATACTCGGCGCTTTACCACTCGGTCTTCCAATGCTTCTTCGGGGACTTCGATATCAACCACGAGCCCCAACCGAATGCTCTGCGCGGAGAGGAAGTCCGCAAGTGCTTCAGCTTGTTGCAGGGTTCGAGGATAGCCATCGAACAACACATTCCGGTTCTCGTCTTGCAGCCGCGCAAAGACAAGTCCATTGACGGTGTCGTCGTCCACGAGTTTTCCAGCAGCCATTATGGCTTTGGCCCGAAGGCCGACTTCCGTTCCTTTCGAAACGGCATCTCTCAGAATATCACCCGTTGACAGGTGCACCAAGGAGAAATTTTCAACCAAGCGCTTTGCTTGTGTCCCCTTGCCACTACCGGGAGGGCCAAGAAGAACATGCACTAACATTTCTCGTTTTTCGCTCATTGCGGTTTAGCCTCCGCGCGAGCGGAACGGCCTCCGCGAACTCGCCCCTGCTCCAAGAATCCGTCGTAATGACGCATCACTTGATAACTTTCGAGCTGGGAGACAGTGTCCATGGCGACACCCACAACAATCAGAAGCGAGGTGCCTCCGAAGTAGAAGTTGAGGCCAGGCATGCTGTTGGTAATAACCAAGGGGACGATCGAAACCGCCGCTAGGTAAACTGCACCAACAAACGTCAACTTGGATAAAACACCATCCATGTAGACACTGGTTTCTTTGCCTGGTCGGATACCGGGGATATAACCGCCGGAGCGCTTCATGTTCTCAGCCGTCTCATCGGGGTTGAATACGATGCTGGTATAGAAGAAGGCAAAAAAGACAACTGTGACCACAAAAATCAAAGCGTAATACCAGAAATGCGTTTGTGGACTAATGTAGCTTGCCGCCTTGGCCAGCCATTCCCACTTTGTGAATTGGGCAATCGTGGCCGGGAAGAAAATCACAGAACTAGCGAAAATCACCGGCATGACGCCTGCGGTATTGACCTTGAGCGGCAGATAGGAACTACGCTGGCTGGCCATGTTCGAAGAATCAACCCGTCGAGCGTAGTGAATGGGGATCCGGCGGTAGGCATTTTCCACCAGAACCACCGCCAGCAACACCGCCACCATGGCCGCGATCAACAGGAAGAATACGCCCGGAGGAGCCACGTTCCCTTGTTGCATTAGCGAATCGCGAAACATGGAGCCTAATGTTTCAAGTGCTTTTGGAAGACCGGAGACAATTCCCGCGAAGATCAGCAACGAAATGCCATTTCCAACACCTCGTTCCGTAATCTGTTCACCAATCCACATTACGAATATCGTGCCTGTGGCAAGCGTGAATGCACACATCAGCTTGAAACCAACACCTGGATTGACAACAACTTCGGGTCCAAGACCTTGAGCCATGGAAGCAATTGTGTAGCCCTGAATCAAACCAAGACCAACAGTGAGAAAACGAGTCCACTGATTGATTTTTTGCCGACCCGCATCGCCTTCTTTCTTCTGAAGGTTCTCAAGAGTCGGGATCACCGCCCCCATCAACTGAAGGATGATACTGGCGGTAATGTAAGGCGTGATGCCGAGCGCAAAAATCGAAAACTTCTTGAAGGCACCACCGGAGAACAGATCCACAACGTTCAGCAGATCCCCTGCTTTGCCGAGATTCTTGGCCAGCATCTCCGGATTAACGCCGGGCACGGACACGTGCACGCCGAGGCGGTAGATGAGCAGCATCACGAGCGTAAAAATCAACCGCTTGCGAAGCTCGGGGTTGGAAAACAGGTGGCGGAGGCGTTCCATCTGGGTCCGACCCTACCGAACTGGCGCGTTAGCGGGTTCTTCGATCGTGCCGCCCTTGGCCAAAATCGCCTCTCGCGCACCTTTGGTGATGCGGTCAGCGACAACATTGACCTTCAAGCTGAGCTCGCCGGATGCCAAGACCACAATCTTTTGAATGGTGGAATTGACCAATTTCTTGTCGCGAAGGCTGGACAGGCTGACGGTTTCGCCGTCCTGAAAGTTATTGGAAATCAGAGCTAGACCAATCTCCTTGGTCACAGCGGCATGGACATTCGTGAATCCGCGCTTGGGGAGACGACGCACCAGAGACATCTGACCGCCTTCGAATCCACGCTTGCTGCTGTAGCCGCGGCGGGATTTTTGTCCCTTTTCGCCAGCTCCGGAAGTCTTGCCAGTGCCAGAACCAGGGCCACGACCAACGCGTTTCCGGTTCTTTACGGCGCCCTCTGCGGGCTTGAGTTCATTGAGCTTCATGACCTACTCCTTGACCGACACGGCGACGAGGTGCGGAACGAGCTTGACCATGCCATGCACGTTTGGCGTGTATTCGCACTGCCGGGTGTCTCCCACTTTCTTGAGCCCCAGTGTCTGCATAAAGGCACGATGTTTAGGCGTGGTGCAGATAATAGAACGCACGAGCTTGATGACGACCTGCTTTCCGATCAGGTTGGACATATTAGGCCTCCGCCTGGTCGATGCCACGGTTGGTCATGACCGTGTAGGGATCCATGAGTCCATTGAAACCAGCAAAGGTGGCGCGAACCACGTTATGCGGATTCGATGAGCCCAGGCTCTTCGTGAGAACGTTATTGATTCCGGCAGCTTCCATGACGGCGCGCACAGTGGAACCAGCGATGATACCGGTGCCCTCGGGCGCGGGCTTCATCAACACCGAGCCAGATCCAAAGCGACCCGTAATGGGGTGAGGAATAGAACCAGTGGAGGTGACAGGCACCTTCGTCATATTGCGCTTGGCGGCTTCGATGCCCTTTTTGATGGCGGAGGGCACTTCGAGTGCCTTGCCTAGGCCGAAACCAACTTTGCCCCTACCGTCACCAACGACAACCAGCGCGGAAAAGGAGAAGTTCTTGCCGCCCTTCACCACCTTGGTGACTCGGCCAACATAGATAACCTGATCCTTAAACTCGCCCTGCTGTGGGGTCTCGGCGTTGTGCTTCGTTTCTACGGACATGAGCCCCCCTCAGAACTGCAACCCGGCAGCCCGGGCGCTGTCAGCCAGCGCCTTGACGCGGCCGTGATAGACGTAGCCATTGCGATCGAAGACCACCGCGGTGATGCCCTGCTCTTGGAGCCGAGCGGCGATGCTGGCACCGACGACCTTTGCGGCCTCGATATTGGCGCCATTGGTCAACTGATCGCGTGTTCCCTTTTCCAGGCTGGAGGCGGAAGCGAGCGTTACACCCTTCGTATCATCCACGGCCTGAACGTAAATACGCTTCAGGCTCTTGTAGATGGTGAGACGGGGACGTTCGGGAGTTCCTGAGATGCGACTCCGAATGCGAGTCTTCGTCTTCTGGCGACGAACCTTAATATCGTTAGCCATGGTCTCCCCTTACTTCCCGGTCTTGCCGGCCTTGCGGCGGATGACTTCGCCCGTGTATTGGACGCCCTTGCCCTTGTATGGCTCAGGCTTGCGATATTTCCGGATGTCAGCGGCCACCTGTCCTACCGCCTGCCGATCATGACCGGTGACGATGACATGGGTGTTCTTCTCGACGGCGATCGTGATACCAGCGGGCGCGTCGTAGAAGATTGGATGGCTGAAGCCAAGATCAAGGCGCAACTTGGCGCCATCGATCGCAGCCTTGTAGCCGACACCGACGATATCCAATTCCTTTTTCCAACCTTCGGTCACACCCGTGACAGCGTTCTGGAGTAGAGCGCGAGTCAAGCCATGGAAAGCCCGGGTTTGAGCTTCTTCATTGGCACGAATGAGGTTGATGGAATCGGCCTGGATATCTAGCGTGATCCCCTGGGGGACCGGGCAGAGTAGCGTGCCCTTAGCGCCTTCGACGACGGCCTCAGCCCCGTTGACAGTGACTTTGACGCCTTTCGGCAGCGTCACGGGCTTTTTTCCGATGCGAGACATGATTGAATCCTTTGAATCGGGTTGAGCGAAAATTACCAAACGTGAGCGAGGAGCTCGCCACCCACGTTCTGTTTACGAGCATCTTTGCCCGTTAGCAGACCCTTGGGGGTGGTGAGGATGGCAATGCCTAGGCCGCCATTTACATCAACGATCTCGCTGGCACCAACATAAACACGCAGGCCAGGACTAGAGATGCGCTTGAGTCCGTGAATGACGGGCTCGCCGCCCTTCACATACTTCAAGCTCACAACGATGTAGTTGCGGCCATCATGCTCCACGCTCTTATAGCCGTGAATGTAGCCCTCCTGCTTGAGGATGGCGGACAGACGCTCTTTCATCTTGGACGTAGGCACGACGACCGCATCGTGACGAGCCATAAGGCCGTTACGAAGGCGCGTGAGGTAATCAGCAATTGGATCGGTGTGCATGGTTTCCTCTTCTTACCAGGAGGACTTCTGAACGCCTGGAAGTTCACCCGCGAGGGCATGCTTCCGGAAGCAAAGTCGGCAGAGTTCAAATTTGCGCATGTAGCCCCGAGGACGACCGCACAGCTTGCAGCGATTGCGGTGCTGGGTCGAGAACTTGGGCTTGGAGGCGTCTTTATAAATCTTCGCGATGCGAGCCATGGATTCTCCTAACTACTTACGGAAGGGCATCCCGAGGTGGGCGAGCATGGCTCGAGCCTCGGCATCGGTGGGCGCACTGGTCACAAAGGTCACGTTCATGCCCTTGATCTTGTCCACCTTGGAGTAATCGATTTCCTGAAAGATCAGCTGATCCTTGAGTCCCAGCGTGTAGTTACCGCGGCCGTCAAAGGACTTGGTGGGTACGCCACGGAAATCACGAACACGAGGAAGAGACAAGCTCACCAATCGGTCGAAGAATTCCCACATGCGTTCGCCACGCAGAGTCACCATGCAAGCGATGGGCATGCCTTCGCGCAGTTTGAACTGGGCGACACTCTTCTTGGCTTTGCGAATCACCGGCTTTTGGCCGACGATCGCAGTGAGCTCTTCGACAGCAACATCCAGGGTCTTGATGTTCTGGATGGCTTCGCCGACGCCCATGTTGATGACGATTTTCTGGAGGCGAGGCACCTGCATTGTGCTGGTGTACGCAAACTCCTCTTTCAGCTTCGACACCACTTCGGTGCGATAGCGAGCCTTAATACGTGGCTCTGCATTGCTAGGCATTCGATCCTCCATTTCCGGGGGGCGACTACGCCCTGCGGGTTCGGGAGAGCGAAAGGGCTTGGGTACCGGCGATCCGGCCCGTTTCCTTTCAACCTCAAGTTTTCAATCAAATCCGCCGACGGCGTTCCATCGGCGGGACGACCATTCTCTCACGATTCACCGAATCGCAAAGTGTTTTTAATCGCTTAAACCGTCCGCTTCCGCGTGGGCTTCTGGGTTGCAGGATCCACCAACATCACGTTAGACGCGTGGATGGGTGATTCCTTGGTGACGATACCGCCTTCATCCCCAGTCTGAGGATTAGGCTTGGTGGCCTTTTTGATCATGTTGATACCGGCGACCACAACTCGATTGGTTGTGGGGCTGACCTTCGTTACCTGGCCGCGCTTACCGCGATCCTTGCCGGTGATGATAAGGACTTCGTCGCCCTTTTTGAGCTTCATCTTGACTGGCTTATCCATCACAACACCTCAGGGGCGAGGGAGACGATCTTCATATATTTCCGTTCGCGCAGTTCGCGGGCCACGGGTCCAAAGACACGCGTTCCAACCGGTTCGCCATCCTTCTTGATGATAACGGCAGCGTTTTCATCGAAACGAATGTAGGACCCGTCTTTGCGACGGAAAGCCTTGCGTTGCCGTACGACGACGGCTTGCACAACAGCCTTTTTCTTGACTGTGCCGCCAGGAATTGCTTCCTTCACAGAGGCAGTGATGACATCGCCAATTTGAGCGATCTTGCCCACCCCGCCGCCAAGCGGAAGGATGCAGCAGATTTTTTTGGCGCCGGAATTATCGGCCACCGTGAGCATGGTTCCCATCTGAATCATGTCGCCTCCTTACTCGCCAGCTTTCTGGACGATCTCTAAGACCGCCCAGCGCTTGCGCTTGGACAGGGGCCGCGACTCTACGATCTTGACCACGTCGCCGATCTGGCAGGCGTTGGTCTCGTCGTGAGCCATGAATTTCTTGCTCTGTTTTACCGTGCGACTGTAGAGCGGGTGCTGAAACTTGCGTTCCACCCGAACCACGACCGTCTTATCGGCCTTGTTGGATACCACGATGCCGCTGCGGATCATTTTCTGTTCTTGGCTCATGGTCTACCTCACGCCAACTTCATCTTGAGCGCGGTTTTGACGCGGGCGAGTTCACGGCGTGTATTCCGGATCTCGGCGGTGTTTTCCACCTGCCCCACGGCATGCTGGAAGCGAAGGGTAAATCGCTTGGCGGCCAAGTCGGCCTCCAACTGTGCGAGTTCCTCAATGCTCTTGCCAGCCAATTCGCTGAATGGATTCTTTTTGTTCATCTCGATCCTCTCACTCTTCCGGCGGCGTACGGGAGACGAAGTTGGAGGCCACACAGAGTTTCATCTGGGCCAACCGAAGAGCTTCGCGGGCGGTCGCCTCGTCCACGCCCTCCATCTCGAAGAGGATCTTGCCAGGACGAACCACGGCCACCCAACCATCCGGTGCGCCCTTGCCGGAACCCATGCGGGTTTCAGCAGGCTTGCTGGTGGTGGGCTTATCAGGGAAGATCCGGATCCAAATTCGACCACCGCGCTTGATGTGGCGCGTCATGGCGATACGGGCTGCCTCGATCTGACGGTTGGTAATCCAGGCGTGTTCAAGTGCCTTCAAACCATAATCGCCGAAAGACAGTTCGTTGCCTCGGGTAGCGACGCCGCGGGTGCGGCCTTTCATAACTTTCCGGTGTTGGACTTTCTTCGGCATCAACATTGATTCACCTCAGCGCTTCACGGTTTCGAGGGCCGCTTCGCCCAGATTGACCCAGACCTTGATGCCGATGATGCCGTAGGTCGTGTGGGCTTCTGCGAAGCCATACTCGACATTGGCGCGGATGGTCTGCAAGGGCATCTGGCCGGAGAGGTAATCCTCGGTCCGAGCGATCTCGGCGCCATTTAGGCGACCGGCGACCTTGATCTTGAAACCCTTGGCGCCGAAACGAATCGCGGCTTCTTCAGCCTTGCGCATGGCGCGGCGGAAGGCGATACGACGCTCGAGCTGCTGGGCAACGCCCTCGGCCACAAGCTGGGCATCAATTTCAGGCTTCTTGATTTCCTGGATATCAACACTGACGGGGCGCTTGAGGCGAGTCTGCAGTTCCTCGCGGAGCTTGTCGATCTCGGCGCCTTTGCGGCCAATGACGATACCCGGACGAGCGGTAAAAATACGCACCGTGACCTTGTCGGCAGCACGCTCAATATCAATCTTGGACACCATGGCATTGAGGCCGTGGAGCTGGGCCTTCAATTCCTTGCGGAGCTTCAGATCTTCGTGGAGCAAGGACGCGTAATCACGCTTTGCATACCACTTGCTCTTCCAGTTCTTGGTAAAAATGACGCGGAAGCCGTACGGATGGACTTTTTGACCCATGACTACTCCTCCCGGCCGAGCTGAACGGTGATGTGACAGGTGCGTTTTTGCACCCGATACGCGCGACCCATGGGTGCAGGGCGAACCCGCTTCATTCGAAAGCCCTCGTCAACAAAGACGCTACGGACAATCAGTTGATCGGGATTTACGCTGGCATCCTTGTCGATGGCATTGGCGATGGCAGAGTCGAGCAGCTTCTTGATGGGCGCGGCGGCGTATTTCTTGGTGCTAGCGAGTACCCACTGGGCCTCACCCACACGCTTGCCGCGAATCAAATCGACCACAAGACGGGCCTTCTGGGCAGATCCGCGCAGGTGGCGGATGGTGGCACTGGAAACGATTTCGGACATATTACTTCCCCTTCGCCTTGGCGTCGGCCTTGCCGGCGTGACCCCTGAAGGTGCGTGTTTGGGAGAATTCGCCCAACTTGTGACCAACCATATTGTCGGTGACATAGACCGGAATGAACTTGTTGCCGTTATGGACAGCAATGGTCATACCAATCATCTGAGGAAGAACGGTCGAACGACGGGACCACGTTTTGATAACGCGCTTGTCCATCGTAGCAATAGCGACATCGACCTTCTTCTGGAGGTGGGCATCAATGAAGGGACCTTTTTTCAGCGAACGTGCCATGGCAGCCTCTCCTAGTTGATCCGCTTGACGATGAACTTGGTGGTGCG
>JFJP01040142.1_pt1 | contig 11804 bp, 10 predicted proteins | sample 431651 | NCBI WGS metagenome assembly JFJP01 (sample SAMN02602958, study PRJNA72255) | Microbial mat metagenome, whole genome shotgun sequencing project. | biome: fresh water; feature: sink hole; material: water; isolation source: purple microbial (photo- and chemosynthetic) mats found in... | reverse complement strand
GCCGAGTTGCCTTGCGAAAGAATCTCAATCACGAAGTCGGGCGCACCCAAACATCCGCGCTTATCCACCTTCGAAAGGTCGCAAATCACACACAAATCGGGCTGAACCACTGTATATATTGGCGCATTCGCTTCTTCTGAACGCTTCTTGTTATACAAACGCACATCAAACGGTGCATCAAAGAACTCACATGGTTTATTTTCCAAAAAATTATAAATCATTCCGCCAAGTTCGCGAGAAATGACCTGATGATGTGAAGACGGCGCAGGCGACATCTTAAATATCTTGCCCTTAATCAGTTCTACACGCTCTTCAAACGTCCATTTTAAGTAATCAGCATAAGTGTAAACCTTATTTAGGTCGAGCAAATTAATATCATTCATCTTTTTTTTACATTTATGTTTGAACAAAAAACAAGAAGTAGCCCTAAAAGATTCCTAAATGGAAAACATTTAGGGCTAACTTTGAAATATTTATGCTTTATTGAATTTCATGCCCCATTCTATCTCTTTTGGTTGCCAAATATTTTTCATTATGAGGGTTTGAAGCGATTTCAAGGGATACGCGTCCGACAATTTCTAAGCCGTAGCCCATCAAAGCAGCGCGTTTGGTGGGATTATTGGAGATGAGTTTGATTTTGGAAATGCCTAAATCGCGTAAAATTTGCGCTCCAACACCATAATCGCGCTCGTCCATTTTAAAACCAAGCTGCAAATTGGCATCAACTGTGTCGAGTCCTTTCTCTTGTAGTTCGTAGGTTTTCAATTTATTCAATAAACCGATGCCACGTCCTTCTTGGTTCATGTATAATATCACGCCTTTGCCTTCAGCTTCTACGATGCCCATCGCTTTATGCAATTGTGGCCCGCAATCGCAGCGGCATGAGCCGAAAATATCGCCTGTTACACATGAAGAGTGTACGCGCACGAGTACAGGTTCGTCTTTTTGCCATTCACCTTTCACTAAGGCTAAATGAATTTCGCCCGTATTGGTTTGGGTAAACGAATGTAGTTTAAAATTGCCGTATTCGGTGGGCATATCTACGACGACTTCGCGTTTAATGAGCGAATCATGCGTCAAACGATACTGAATCAAGTCTTTAATGCTGACAAGTTTGAGGTCAAACTTATCGGCGATGACGCGAAGTTCGGGTAATCTGGCACATTCTCCTGCTTCGTTGAGAATTTCTATCAAAGAGCCAGCCGACTCGAAGCCTGCCAAGCGTGCCAAGTCCACGGCTGCTTCCGTATGTCCCGCACGCCTCAAAACGCCTCCGTCTTTGGCTTTCAAAGGATTGATGTGTCCTGGTCTTCTTAGGTTTTCGCCTTTAATTTCGCGGTTGGCTAAGGCATTAATTGTCTTGGCGCGGTCGCTGACGGAGATGCCTGTGGTGCAGCCGAAGCCTTCCAAGTCCACAGTAACGGTGAAGGCGGTCTTAAGAGGGTCGGTGTTTTTGCCGACCATCAAGTCTAAGCCCAAATCTTCGCAACGTTTTTCGCTGAGGGCAACGCACAAGTAACCACCTGCTTGTTTGACCATAAAATTGACCATTTCGGGCGTTACCATTTCAGCGGCAGCGATAAAATCTCCCTCGTTCTCGCGGTCTTCGTCATCAACTACGATAACAACTTTGCCGTTTTTGATTTCTTCAATAGCTTCTTCGATGCTATCTAAGCGTATATTTTCCATTTTACTTGCAAATGTTTAACAAAGTTAGTCAAAACAGAAAGCAAAAGCGCAAAATGTGTGTAAAAATTGCGCGGCTGACTGCCAAATTGCCACTTATATAGTCGCAATACATTTTAATTCGATAGCAATTGGCGTGGGCAGACAATTAATTTCGACCGTTGTGCGGCAGGGTTGGTTGTCTTTGAAATATTCTGCGTAAATACGGTTGTAAGTTTTGAAGTCGTCTTTCATATTGGTAAGAAAAACGGTTACATCTATCAAGTTTGCCCAACTGCTGCCCGAATCTTCGAGAATAAATTTGATGTTTTGGAAAACGGAATGGCATTGTTCTTCAATATTATACGAAAGTATGTTGCCATTTTCGTCTAATTCGACCCCAGGTATCTTGTCTGTGCCTGCTTTTCGCGGGCCTACGCCCGAAAGAAAAAGTAAGTTGCCAACGCGCCTTGCGTGTGGATAAAGTCCAACGGGAGCTGGAGCTTTTTGGCTATGAATGATTTTTTCGTTTGACATAATCCTTGTTTTTTGTTTTGCAAAGATAAAAAATTTAAGTCTTTAGTGCAAATAATAAAACGACAATATTAAAATTGAAACAAGTCATTGTAAAAATGAATGTTGATTTGCAAATGTATCTTTTAAATCAAAAATACAATACAAAAACCATTGAGAAAAATAATTTGACAAGACAAAAAATTAGTTTTTAAGCAGAAAATATTTTTAAAGAAACTCATTTTTTAATACGCATACATGAAAAAAATTCACGATGCGTATTAAAAAATAAACTTTAATGCTTAATATTTTATCTTGCTTACCTCTTTAAATTCAATGCTATCTTTGCCATAGCTGCCCGCTATGAAACTTTTTATGCTTTGAAAGGTAATATGAAGCCCGTCTTCGCCTTCATAAAGCTCGGAACGTTTAACAACAATGTCGTTATATGGATAAATTTGCACGTTCACGGCTTGATTGCACTTCTCTACGTCCGAAATGTAGTTTGCAAAGTTACCAATGGTAATTAATGGGTTTGCAGGAGCGTAAGATGGTATATTTTTAATGACTTCCAAGACATTTTTTAGGCTTTGTAAGACCGAGCCAAAGCTGGTTTCGGCATTAGATATGCTGCGTTTGGCAGGAATATCGGCGATGCTGTCGTCTTCTTCTTTCTTGGTAGGTTTTTTATAGTTGTTCATTTTCTGAACTTCTTTTTTGATGCTAATATATGCCGAAGAGGTTTGACCAGCAGGCAAGACACCGACAAAATCACGTATCATTGCACAGCGTTTTTTTGCGCCATCAGCTCCATAATACGTTTCTTCACGTGTAATGCGCACTTGTGCGAGCAAATCTTTCAAACTTGCGACTTTATTATTCGCTTCGTTGATTTTATTGAGCAATTCCGTGAACGAACTTACTTTAAGTGTTTCGTTAGGTGGGTTGTAGTCGGGCAAAGTTTTGATGTATTCTAACAATTGTTGCCCTTTTGCTAAACGGTTTCCGAATGTACCTTCATTATTTTTTGCCATTCTGATAAAAAATTTTACGAGTTGGAGATGAAAACACAAAAATTAGTGCTACATTTGCCTTAATCATTCCTTGTTAAATAAGGACGCACTATTTAAAAACAAAGTTAAGAAAACATTTTTGATTATTCCTACTAAATCTTCTTTTTTTTTGAAAATATTTTTCAATCTAATGAAAATATTTTAGCAGTGTGTAGATTGATGATATAAAAGTCTGTAAAAAATATATAAGTAGGTTTAATTTTTTAATAAAAATGTTTATTGCTTAAAGTCTTTGCTGAATATAATAGATAAACAATAGAAATAAAATTGCAGGATATTGAAATGAAATTGCAGGATATTGAAATGAAGTTGCAGGATGTTGAAATGAAGTTGCAAGATGTTGAAATGAAATCGCAGGATGTTGAAATAAAGTTGCAAGATATTGAAATAAAGTTGCAAGATATTGAAATAAAATTGCAGGATATTGAAATAAAATTGCAAGATGTTGAAATAAAATCGCAGAATGTTGAAATAAAGTTGCAGAATCTAATCGCTAAGTTGCTATTTTATTTCACTTATTTGCAACTTTATTTCAATAATCTAAACATTATACTGCCTCAAAGCGCATTCGAACGTCGCCAATCGTGATTATATCACCAACTCTTAATTCTTTTCCTAATGAATTGACATCATCAGAACCAATTTGCACACCATTTTTTGAATTGTGCCATGATTTTACACCATTTTTTTCATAAAATTGTCCATCTTTGATAAACCATCTCCCCTCCGACGTAATTTCTAAGCTGGCATGGCGATTTGAAATCCATTCTGTAAACGTTTCGCTCAAAGGTATGTCATTTGTGGGCAAATCTTTGACTCCTGCATAACCAATCCGCAATAATCTAAGCTGTTTATTCTTTGCTAAATTATTAAGATAGAAACATTTTCCAACATCTTCGCCATGAAGCACGCGTAAGAGGTATCCGTTGCCTGTTTTTTGCGTTTTTGTTTCGACATCGCTCTGAATTCCCAAGTATCCTAAGGCTTCTTGCGTGCTTTGTATCCTTTTTTCAGGCTTAACTTGCAAACAATTTTCAACTAAGCGCAAGAGTTCGTCGGAGGTTTCGCCTCGAAACTGCCTTAGCCCACCATTTACTATACTTCCTTTGCTTTTATTTAGGGTGTAAGCCTCATTATCGTACTCGCTGCCATAAGGAAACTTACCGCCTGATATTACGAAGTACATCATGACACCAAAAGCGAAGATGTCCATGGTTGGGCGTGTAAGACCGAAGGTTTTTCCTGTGTCCATTTGCTCTGGGGCGCAATAAAGCGTAGTTAAAAATAGGGGGTCTTTGACATGACCGCGCCAATTCCTTTCTGTTTTTCGAAAGTTTACTAATGCAGCAATGCCGAAGTCTGCAACTTTAGCTCTATCTTGCGCATCAAAGAGTATATTCTCCGCTTTGATGTCGCGATGTATGATTCCGTTTTGATGTAACGCCTCCATGCCTTTAAGTACGTCGCGGGCAATCGCCGTAATTCGCGACATATTTAAAGGTTTCTTCTTCATTATCCAGTCTTCTAACGTCCCATTCGCGCAATATTCCATCACGATAAAGGGGTTTGCCAAAATTTCTCCTTTATCTAAGCTCCTGACGACGTTTTCCGAGTTCACCATGCTGCCTGCCTTGTATTCGTGCGTGGCTGACTTCTTAAAAAACTCGCGTTCTTCCTTCATTTGTTCGTAAAGGTTAATCACTTTTAAGGCTTTTAGCTCTTTAGAGTCGTCGCTGCTCACGGCAAAAACTTTTGCGAAGCCCCCTTCGCCAAGTTCTTGCTCAATGCGATAGCGTCCCTGCTCCCCTTGCACGAAGTCGCCTTTCTTTAAAAAATACTTTTCAGGAATCAACATGGTTTTTTGTGTTATATTGCTTATTGTTCGCTTTCGAAACGATAAATCTTGTTACCAATCATAATAAGCATACCATTTTGCAGCGGCATATTCGGATAAACTGCCTGCACAAAGGTTGCCCCATTCGAACTCTTATCGGTGAGCTGCCATTTCTCGTTTTTAAATTCAAAAAACACGTGTTCTTGGGACGATATCGAGGGATTATTTGCATCTAAATGGCTTCTATTGAGCGACACCGAGTCCCCTGAAAACTCCATCGCCTTATTGTTATTGATGTCCCTAAGTACAAATTGCGAACCTAAGTTCTTTAAAACATCGCCAATGCGCATTGTTTTCTTGTTATTTGACAAATTAGACGGCTGCGCAAATGATGAAGGAGGATTCGCGTTAAATTTTTGCTCAACCTGCGGATTTTGCTGCGCAACTTGCATTGGACTGCCACAATTCGCGCAATCTTTTTCATGCGCATCGTTCGGATAACCACAACGTTTACAATCTATTTTCGGTTGTGCAGAAATATTTTGCGGCGACGCGTCGTCCCAATACGGCATATTTGGCACAGCTCCACGAACTGTCTTTTTTGCATCAGAATAGTTGTTATTTTGCTGTGGCTGCGGCGTATTTTGTGCCATATTTCCGCCTAATGGGGCATTGCATTGCGAACATACACTCGCATTATGGGGGTTTATCCAACCACATTTATCACATCTCTTATCCATGTTAGGTAATGTTTTAGGGTTAATGTTTTTTAAAAGAAAAGGGTTTATATATTTTTGGCAAAACAGAACAGGCTAAAGCCCGTACTACATATTTTTTTGGCAAAAATGTGTAGTTTTGGACTTAAACTTACTCTTCGAGGAACTTTTGTAGCTTCTCATTGTTCTGAATCTCAAGCATTTTTCGGTGTGCGTCCGTATTTCCGTAAGTTTCATAGCCTTTTTTGAATGAGGCGAGGGCATCTTTTAAGGCTTTAGATTTCTTTTCTCTGCCAATGGTTATATTTTTTTGAATGGCTTGGAAATTTTCATACATTTTTAAGCCTTCTTCATAAAGTGTTTTGCCTTTGTCTGCTTTTGCCTCTGTTTTGGTGTTTTCTGTTTCTTTTTTGGCATCGGCAAGTTGGCTTTCTTTGTCTGCTAATGTCTTTTCGAACTCGCGAATTTTGCCTTTAGTTTCGGCAAGTAGGGCATTTTGGGCTTCTCTTTCGGCTTTAATTTGCATAATGATGTTGTCTTTCGCAATTAATTCTTGTTCACGCTTCTGAATGATTCTCATTAGGCTCACATTTTGCGATTTGAGGGCTTCTACGTCTGTTTTGATTCCGCCAATCCACGTTTTTTGTGTCTCTAAGCTTGAAAGTTGTTGCTGAAGATTGCGCAGTAATATCTTTTTGAACGGGTCTTTCATCACACTTAGGTTAATTTCTTTGATTCTATTCAAACAAGATGCCACTGCGCCCATCAATTTTTCATCAATTTCATTAATGCGCTCAACTGCTTCTTCTTTTTTAAGGGTTTCGTTCTTAAGGCTTGAAATACTTGCGCTCACAGAGTCTAAAACTTGATTATTTAGCACGGTTTGGGCTTCAAATTGTTCAATAAGTTTATCTAAACTTGTGAGTTCAGCCTTATAAACTTCAATTTCTTTGTCTTTTTCTGCTAATTTGTCTTCATTGTAATTGCAAGCTGTGAGGGCAAAAAAAGCCCAAAGCAAGATGGAGATGACTGTTGTTTTCATTTTGTAACAAGGTTTGGTTTTTAGGTGTAGAAATGTTTATTTTTTGAAGGTTGTGAACTTCCATTGGTTGTTTAAGCCCAAAATCACTAAGCTTGAGCCAGCAATATCTACAGTTCCTTTGCCAAAAGGTGCGGGCAACTCAATGATTTTTTCGTCGCCGTCTATGTAAATTTGTGCTTTGTAGGGGCATTCTTCGCCTGCTTTTACTTTTCTGTTATTTCTATTTTGCCCAAACAAATCTCTTTTGTCGTCAATCTTATAGGTGAAGGAAATTTTGCCGTTATGTTGGGTTTCCAAACCACCGCAAAGCAACAAACTTATCATATTTGAGTCTTTAAAGTCCGTATCGCCATAAAATTTATCGCCAATTGATTTGTTAAAATAGGCAACATCATAAACGATTGGCACAGGTTTGCTTTTTTGCCAAATATACCACGTCGCGACCGAAGAGGCAGCCAAAATTAAGGCTATAACAGCCGTAATGAGCCACTTAGCCTTTGATTTTGGCGCAGTTATTGGTGTATTTTTATCAAATTCGGGCTTAATTTTTTCAACTTTTTTTGAAACTTTTTCACCTTTTGGTACTTTAATCACCCATTTTTTATGGTGCAAATAGCCTTCCGATGCAGTAATGATGTCTTTTAGGGCAATGCGTTCGTGTGGTAAGTTTTTCATGCACGAACTTACGATAAAAGAGAATTCTCTCGAAAAATTGTTTGGCAATTGTGGCACATCTGCGCCGCGTGTAAGTACAATTCCGCCGTTTCCGTTGAAAGGAAGCGTGCCTGTCGCCAAATCAAACATACACGCGCCGAGCGAAAACACGTCTGATTGTGGGCTAAACGCCTGTGTCGCGAAGATTTCAGGGGCTGAGTAAGCAGGCGAAAAACCTGCGTTTGTATTTTCTTCCATTGCCTGTATCTCGATTTGATTCATGCGCACAGTGGCACGGTTTTCGCCCATTCTTTGCGTAACACGTTGGTTCTTTGGGGCTTGTTCGTGCGTAATGGGTGCGTGTGCGTTGCGCAAAAGGTCTTTTCTCGTCGCGCCCGAAATGCCAAAGTCCGTGAGTACGTAGTGATTTTGGGCATTAATCAAGATGTTTCCCGGTTTGATGTCGTTGTGCGTGATATTTTTTTCATGCAAATACTGCAAACCCAAGGCGATTTGATACATGATGCGCACCAATTCATATTCGTTTTCGATTGCGCCCTTCTCCTCAAGTCGTTTCTCCAAAGAACCTTCTTCGCAAAGGGGCATAATCAAGAAAGGAATGCCTTCGTGCCTATCTACGTACTCAATGCGCAACAAGTTTGGGTGATTAAGGCTGCGCACGCTCAAAAATTCCCTGACTGCGTCGTTCAAAGCGGAGGGTGCGACGTTGCCTTCAACGGTCAATATCTTAAGTGCAACGATTTCGTTTGTCATATTGTCTAATGCCTTCCAAACTTCGGAAAATCCGCCCTCACCAAGAGGCGAAATAAGCACATAACGGTCTTTTATGAGGCTATTTGCTTGCATTATTTAGTTTTTGGTTAAGTTTGTTTTCTGTTTTTCCTTAGCATCTTCAAGCGCTTTTTTAGCTGCCAAATAATTTTTCTTAACCGTTTCTAAGTCAGTTTCGTATTTTTTGTATTCGCTGTCGGATTCTGGCTTTTTGTAACCATTTTTAGCTCCTTTTACCACCCAACCTTTCGTTAAAGCGTCTTCATACAGCCTTTCAAACTCCTCTTTTATTGTTTTGACAGCAGGTTTAAGCTCTTTGTTAGCAGCAACAAAACTCCCTTTTTCAATCACTAAGGCATTCCAATCATCTACAACTTTATTGATAGCTGTTTTATTTTGGGTAGGGAAAGATTCTTCTTTCTTTTTCTCGGGTTTGTTTATTTTTTGCTCTTGTATTCTATCGCCAACAACGGCTACTTTGTTTGTGTTATCAGTTGAGTCTTTCTTTTCTCCAGCTTCTTTTGCTTTCATGTCATCTACAATCTTCTGAAGACTGTCCGCTTTTACTTTTTCTTGTTTTTTCTTTTCATTCGAAGCCATATCTTCTTTATTTTTATGTTCTGAATAAAAATAAATTCCAGCTGCGGCAATGATAATAAAAAGAATGGCTAAAATCCAGCTCAAGTTTAGGGATTTTTTCTTGGTCATTAGGGGATTATTCGTACCTTCTTGATGAATGATTGAAACATTTGCCTCGCTAATGTCGGCAACTAAAACGGTAATGTTGTCATTTCCTCCTGCGTTGTTGGCTGCTTGAATCAATTGTTCGGTAAGTTCGGCAGGATTCACATCTTTTTGCTCTAAATATTGGGCAATTTGGTCGTCGGACAGCATGGAATTTAAGCCGTCTGAACAAACTAAAACGCGGTCATCGCTTTGCAAAGAAATGAATTGGTATGAGGGCTTAGGCTTTTCGAACCCGCCCAAACTTTGCAATATAATGTTGCTCTCGGCGTGTAGTCTTGCCTCTTCGTTCTTGCTTCTCGAATATTTTTTTCCAATAACATTCTCCCAAACCCACGAATGGTCTTGAGTAATCGGCTTGGTTAGGTCATTTTGACGGGCTAAATACACCCTGCTGTCGCCTACCCACGCAATATGCGCAGCATCTTCGACAAACCAAACGATGGTTATGGTCGAACCCATGCCTTCGCGTGATTTGTTTTGCTTTGCGTCCGACAAAATGGCTTGGTGCGCTTTAAGAATCCAGTCTATTAATAAATTTTCTATAAGCCTTGCGTCAGGCGGGCTTGTCAATAGATTAAATTGGTGAATGACGGTTTGCATGGCTATCCTTGAGGCGAATTCACCTGCCTCCTCGCCGCCCATTCCGTCGCAAACTACAGCTAAATCGCCAATGTCGCGAATAAATTTTGTGCTGTTAGCGGAATCTTTGTACAAGGTTGTTGTTCCAGAGTCCTCGTTTTCTAATCCATGTCTTGCAATTCCGACATCAGACCTATAGGCAAAGTTTATTTTCATGTTTTGGGTTCTTTAGGCTTGGACGTTTGTGTTTTAAGTCCAATTTATTTGAGTTTTTTTGCAGACTTAGCAATGTTTTTTAAAGCTGCGTTGATATTTTTGATGGATTCGAAGACCTCATCTAAACTTTCTTTGACAATTTTAGTGCTTTTTTGCTCAAGTTTTTCGGTCAATTCCTCAATATGCGCTACTTGCTTTTTAAGTTCAGCAATTTTTGTCAAAAATTCATTGCTTGTTGGTTCTTCTTTAATCGGTTTTGTGATTTCTTTTATCGGACTTACGACATTTTCTATCTTGTTATCAATTAAAAACCACTGCCACTGACTTTTTTCGTTCTTTGCCCAAAAAGCAACAGGATAAATACGTACATTTCCTAACTTTACTTCTTCAGCAAATAGGAAGGCGGCTAAAAGATTTGGGTTGTTTGGCAAAACATTTATCTTTGGCTTAATATTTTCACCCTTTATCTCCCAATTTGTCGGGATAATCTTTAAATCAAATGCGCTGGGTTCGTTTTCTTTTGTCCATGTGGCTTGATGCACCTCCACTAAACGTCCTTTGGTCGCCTTGCCAATATTATCAAATCCAATAGAATCGGTTTGAAGTCGGATAAGGGCAAGATTATCGTCGTTTTTTGTGGTTTTTAATTTGGTGTATGGCAAAATAAACTTCGTTTTGATATTTTTAAAGTGAATGGAATCCACTTTTAATGGGTTTAGCGTATCAATTTTGACGTAATTTACATCATCTAACCACGCGTTAAATACTCTTGCGGGAAACAAAAGTTGTTTATTGAGCATCACACCTATAGTATAAGCACAACCAAAATGATATTTTCCATCGTTGCCATATTCAATACCAGACTTCGGGGATTTCAGCACATAATCTTGCTTAATGACGTACAAACCCGCACTTACTGCCTCTTTGAAGGCTTCATCTTTAGGCAATGCGACATCGGCGAGAGGAAGTTGCGCGTTTTGCGCACTTATGCTTTGACAATAAAACAACATTCCTAAGAGAAAAAATAAACTTCGCTTCAACATTTTTAAGATTCGTTTTAGATGGTTTAAGGCGATAAATAAATCTTATCGCCCTTGAATTTAATTTCCTGCCGTCGCGCCAATTGCGGATATAGGCACAACAAAACCAGTTGATTCTAAGCCCGCCGAAACTATCCCCACGACAAAATATTTGCCATTTTCGACAATAAACATCGGACCGCCCGAATGTCCACCTTCAAAGTTTCGGTTCGAAATGACAATCATACCTTCATTTAAACCATCTTGCGCGACATTTGATTCACTGTAAAGGGGTTTTAGCTTCCTCAAAGAACTTTGCATCTGCCCACCGAACGAATAACCTAAAGCTATCAATTTTGTACCTGATGTCAATCGCTGACTAACCGCAAATCCTGCTTCCATGCTCGACTTTTCGCGTGTTTGCACTGTCGCCCAATCAGTCGCATAACCACTGGCAAGGATAACGGGAAAGTCTGTGCCTTGTGTACTTATCGTGCTTGTTCTGTCATTGCTAAAGTTTGCAGAAAAATCCCTATTGGTAAAAGTAAAACTTTTGCCTGATGGCGATTTTGCAGTATATTCGACTGTTACCACGCCTTCAGTAGCTTCTACTGCGTTTGCGTAAAGGTGTTGCATATCTGCCTCTGTTATACGTTCAGGCTGTAAAAAACGCCAAGGCTGCAAAACGTGTCTTGCCGTAACAAAACGCCCATCATTAAGCAAAAATCCCGTACCTTCCCATCGTACATCAAGCGCAATTGTTCTGCCTTCAACGGTTCTTGTGCTATAGCTTTTTATGCGGATAAAAAATATTTGGTCAGAAATTTCTTTCGGGACTTTAGTATTTATAGGCACATCACCGCTGCTATTATCATTTGTTGGATTAAGCTTTTTGAGTTTTGCTTCTATGGCTTTGAGGTCTTTTCGGTGCTTTACGCTATCTGCTTTGCGCTG
>JFJP01040141.1_pt1 | contig 11804 bp, 11 predicted proteins | sample 431651 | NCBI WGS metagenome assembly JFJP01 (sample SAMN02602958, study PRJNA72255) | Microbial mat metagenome, whole genome shotgun sequencing project. | biome: fresh water; feature: sink hole; material: water; isolation source: purple microbial (photo- and chemosynthetic) mats found in... | reverse complement strand
CTGCATGCGGGTGCGATTGTGCCTGGCCAAGGACGGAAGCTGCCAAATCTCCGTCACTCCATGTGCTCCACCTGAGAGTCTCAGTCTGCCGAAAGTGACAGCAGTTCTCCGGCAGGATTTGCCGATGGTTGATTTTTCAGGGAAGATCATGGAGAAGGAGTCTGCCTGGCTCCGTCACAAGACAACCCGGAGGCAGGTCTATGATGCCGAACTTGAGGCTGGCAAAAAGCGAGGGCTGTTTGATGTTCTTTTTGTCAACGAGGCAGGAGAGGTCACGGAGGGCAGTTATACGAATCTCATTGTCCTGCGCAATGGAGAATACCTCACCCCGGCCCTTGATTGCGGCGTGCTGCCCGGGGTGATGCGGGCTTATTTAATGGCTGATCAGCGCAGGGCTGTTCGCGAGGCTGTACTGCGGGTCGATGATGTCCGCAATGCCGAGGCGCTTTTTGCCTGTAACTCGGTCAGGGGTGTCGTGCAGGTTGTGCTGCAGAATAACAGCTGACCACGGCAGTGCACCTGCTTCGGGATGCAAAGTTCTGCGGCGAGAGCAGTCAGTGAACGATTTCCTGGTCCTGTTCCGGATTGATCTGCACGGGCGGGATGATCAGGTTATGTTCATGGCCGAGGGCGCGAACAAACCCCATGAACGATGAGGGCAAAGGGACATCCCGGTCCTTGATAAGAATCCCCAGGCTGTCGGCTCTGGTCAAGAGGTCTGCGGTGCCCTGATTGCCTTCCTGGCTGTCGCACAGGACGAGAATGCGCAGGGCGTCGGTGATCGGCGGGCACAGTCCCGGCATGTCCGCATGCAGACTGAGGAGTTCCTGCTCGATGATGCCCCAGTTTTTTTCCCGGAACTGCACAAATTTCTCTTCAGCGTTGGGGCTGCCGAACAGTTCGCTGACGATCGCTCCCGCCAGCATTGACAGTTCCGTTGAAGCGCGGTCGGGATATTTGTCCTGCAAGGCAGTGCGCATTTCCTTGAAGACGATCATCTGGACGACACTGAGTCCTTCTCTGAGCACCGGGATAAGCTGGGATTTTTTGCTTGAATTTTCCATGGCTTCTCAAAAGAGGATTTTTACGGCCGGATGGGTTTTCAGGCTATCAAAAATGGCCAGTCGGGTAGCCTCGTCCTGGACCACGAGTTTGCCTTCCATGCTATGGTACTTGCCGCCTGAGCTGGCACGTGAGTGCGTGATGTCAACAGGGTGAGGTGCACATGCGACGAGTAGGGCTTCTCGCAGGAAGTCCTGGTCCTCGCCGATGATTTTGTAACTCCAGAGACAGGGATAGGTGATTTCGGGTCGTTGTTGGGATGATGTGTGCTGCATGAGTGATGTTTCGTCGTCAGGGTGATTGAAAAGAGGCGAGTTGGCCTCGGGGTTGGAGCAATAAATAACGACTGCGACACCAAGAGTCAAGATGAAGAGATGTCCGGGGCACAGAGAAAAATAGCCTTTTTGCTCATTCTTCTTGTAATAAATGCGCTTGAGAACTAAATTTTTATCCACGTGAAGCGCCCCACCTGAGGAAAATTCCTGTAGAAAATATGCAGGTTGCTGCGGAGAGAGAACTGTATGACACGGCATGAAGGTCAAGATGATGAGGCCAAAGGCGGAGGACAGGGGAAAAACATGTATTCCGATATGCTCTTTGGCAGAATGCCCAAAGAGGCTTACACTCTTCTTGATACCGTGCCTATTGCCTGCTTCTGCAGTGATATTGACGGCAGGCTTGCCTATGGCAACAAGGCCTTTATGCAGTTCGTTGATGGAAATCAGGGGCTTTTGGGAAAAGAAATATACGGAATCCTCGCCCCCGAGGCGGCTGCGCACTACCATGATATTGATTGCACTCTTATGGCCAAGGGAGGGGAGATTGCCGTCGAAGGCGAGGCCGTTGCCGCCGACGGAAGCAGGCGTGCAGTAGTCTTTAAAAAATCGGTTATGCGTGACTCGACGGGGGAAGCATGCGGAGTTATGACGTCTCTCGTCGACCTCTCGGCCCTGCAGAAGGTAAAAAAGGCCCTCGATGAGAGCGAATCGGAGAAGCAGGCCATCCTCGACGGATTTCCCGGCATCCTGGCCCTGTTCGATCCACAGATGAACGCCATTTGGGCGAACGACACCGTTCACAGAGTTTGCGCTGAGCCTATCGGCAAGAGCTGTCATCAAATCTTCTGCCAGAAAAATACCGCCTGCGATACCGCCTGTGCCGTTTTTCGTTCGATCCAGACAGGGAAGGTCGAGGTGGCCGTCAAAAGCTCAAATATCTTCAGCGAAGACGGGGAAGAACAGATGTATGAGATGACCGGTGCGCCTGTGCGTAACAGCCAGGGCGAGGTCACCGGTGTCATTGTCATGGCTCGGGACGTCTCTGAAAGATACAGGCTTGAAAAACAGCTGCGGCATACCCAGAAAATGGAGGCGATAGGCACGCTCGCGGGCGGAATAGCCCATGACTTCAACAACGTCCTTACGCCGATCATGGGTTATTCCGAGATTATCCGGCTCAAGATGCGACAGGAGGGCAGTGAGGACCAGGCAACGCTTGATTATCTCGATGCCATCCTGCGGGCAGCCAAGAGAGCGAAAAGCCTGGTCGAGCAGATCCTCACCTTTTCGAGAAGCAACGAAAAGAAAGAACTCCTGCAGTATATCCATCCGATCATCAAAGAAGTGATGAAACTGATGCGGGTCACCCTGCCGACTACTATTCAGATCCGGCAGGAAATTGACGAGCATTGCGGTATGGTTTCCGTAGACCCGGTGCAGATCCACCAGATCCTCATCAATCTTTGCACCAACAGTGCTCATGCCATGGCCGGAAAGCGGGGGACTCTGACCGTGAAGCTGGCCAAGGCCGAACGGGACGAGAACGGCAAGGATTGGCTCGAGCTGAGCGTCGCCGATACAGGGTGCGGAATTGAGCCGAAGATGCTTGATCGCATATTTGAACCCTATTTCACCACCAAGGAAAAAAGCCGGGGTACGGGTATGGGGCTGGCCATGGTGCATGGCATCATCAGCCGTCAGGGTGGCAGGATCACAGTTGAAAGCCAGGTGGGGGTGGGTACGGTGTTCCGGGTCTTTCTGCCTCTGTCGTACGAAAAAACTCTGATGGAGCAGATCGTGTCCGTTAGGGAGATAGCCAGGGGAACCGGCCGCATTCTTTTGGTCGATGACGAGGAGCAGGTCGTGCAGGTTACCGGACAGATGCTCGGTAGTCTTGGTTATCAGGTGACCGGCAGGACTTCGGCCATCGAGGCGGTTGAGCTCTTCAGTAAATCGCCCCGGGATTATGATCTTCTTATAACCGACCTGACCATGCCCGAGTTGACCGGTGTCGAACTCAGCAACAGATGCAAGGCCATCAGGCCGGATTTGCCGGTTATCCTGTTCACCGGCTATTCTGAACAATTCTCCAAAGACACAGCCAAGCAGGCCGGAGTGAGCGAGTATTGCACCAAGCCGCTTTCCTTGCGCGAACTGGCCACTGTCGTCCGCCGCGTTCTCGACAGCGGCGGCGGCCTCCACTAAGCAGATAGAGGAACAGACGTTCCTCCTGGCGCTAAGCCGTTGTATGAAAATAACCGTAATAATGGATTGTCGTTACCGGCATAAAGGGCCGTAACGAAATGGATGATTATATAATGGTTATTTCGTAACGGCCCCTAATCTCTTTCGAAGCTTCTGGTTCCGTTGATCAGGCTGATCTGGTCGTTGAGCGTCCAGAGATCATAAATATACCCGACGCCGCACAAACCCAGGGTGCAGAGATACAGCAGTCCTGTCAGCCATTTTCCCATATACATCCTGTGGATGCCGAACACCCCGCCAAAGGCCAGGAGCAGCCAGGCGACATTGAAATCGATCTCTCCGTCGTTAAAGCGGATGTCCGCCTCGCGATTCATGGTAGGGATGAGGAAAAGGTCCACAATCCAGCCGATAAAGAGCAGGCCGAGGGTGAAGAAGTAGATCGTCCCCGAGATCTGTTTGCCGTAATAGAAACGATGCGCCCCAAGAAATCCCAGGAGCCAGAGGAGATAGCCTATGGCTACCGAGTGGGTTGGTGAGTTGTCCGTTTGCATGGTGTGCACCGATGTAAAATTCCTTTGAGTTCCTGGACGCGCTGCCAGGCTTCCAGTATCCGTTCTTCAGCCAGCTTACCATCTCTCACCGCTCTTGCTATATGGCGAACTACGTTGCGGACGATAAGAGGGTCGTAGTGCAGGTTGTTACCAATAATGATGATGTCAGCTCCGGCTGTCAAGGCCATGACTGTTGCTTCGGCCAAACCGTAGTGATCGGTTATGGCCCGCATCTGCATGTCATCTGTAATGACCAGTCCGGTAAATCCGAGATCCTGGCGGAGCAGGCCGTCAATTGTCGGCCGCGAGAGGGTTGCGGGCAGTTGATTGTCAAAATGGCTGTTGAAGAGGTGCCCCACCATGACGGTATCGGCCCTGCCGCTTGCGATCAACTCTCGATAGGGTTCAAGCTCGATGGGTTGCCAGGTTTCTGAAATATCGACAAAACCAAGATGTGAGTCGGCGGTTGCGCTGCCATGGCCGGGGAAATGCTTCAGGCAGCTGAGGATTCCGTGTTGCCGATGGGCATCAATCCAGGCCCCGGCGTGCCGGCTGACCTCGATCGGATCGCTCGAAAAACTGCGCTCATACCGGCTGATGATGGGGTTGTCGGCAAAGAGATTGAGATCAACGACAGGTGCAAGATTCAGATTGATGCCCATGTTGGCCAGCATGTTGGCGGTCTTCAAGGCGCTGTCATGGGTCGCGGCAGGATCTATTTCCTGACCCAGTTGGGCCGCCGATTCAGTTGTCGGGAAACCGCGTTCCGCCTTGAATCTGCTGACCATGCCGCCTTCCTGGTCGACGGCGATGAGCAGATTTCCACCAGCGCAATCCTGCAGGTCTTTACAGAGTTTTTTCGTCTGTTGAGCCGACAGAATGTTGTTGTCACGACTTTTTGTGGCGAGGAGCCGCTCGAAAAGTATCACCCCGCCCAGGGCCATCTCCCGCAGATCGAGGGCGATCTGGCTGTCCGGGGCAAGGCAGTTGCCGGCAAAACCGACGATAAGGAGCTGGGCTATCTGTTGTTCAAGATGCATGGGAGTTGTCTGGTTTCCTGCTGCGATTGCCGATGGCGGCACGTGGGGCATAAAGTGTTTTTTCATCTTTAACCTGCGTGGTAGTCGCACCATAGCTTACACTGATTGGAGGCAAAAGGCCAGTTGGGCATCGTGCCGGAAAATTCCATTCCTCGAACCCAATGGCTGTGTCTGTTATCTGACACTGTTGCTCGCCCGGCCTGTATGTCTTGTCAAAATATTGGCTCTTTGCGCTTCGGAGTGACAATCGGGAAGATTGCCTTGCTGCATTCGAATGTGTTTGCCCGATATTTTCTCTGAGTATATTTTTCTATATGTCCGATAGTAATATATAAAAAATAGATAAATGGCGTCGAATTGAGTGAATTCCTGACAGATTCAATTTCTGGCACCATTGTTGCTTTCATTTTTCTCGAGAAAAGAGGTAAAGAAATAGTTTTCTCGACCGATAAAAACACTGACAAGAAACATTTTTTGAAAATTGAAGTACATGAGGAATCAGCAGATGAATCTCTCGACAAAAGAACCGCGCACCATAGATCATCCACAGGTTGTGGAGATTGATAAGGTTTTGGTTGAGCTGGATTTACTCAAGAGGCAATCGGAACGTCTCGATCTTATGAATAAGCTCCACGGCCGTATGGCTGGGGTTTTGAGTTTGACCGGCATGATCGAGGCATATTCCGTCTGGCTGATGCCGTTAGTTCCCCATGAATTGATTGGTTACAGCAATGCCGCTCGCCAGAAAAAACATCTCTTCTGCTCCGGTCATGGACCAAATCGTAGAAGGGCAATGGCTTTTGCCGAGGAATTGATTGAAAACCCGGTTCCCTTTTCCGGTGGATGCAAGAATCAGGACGGGCATTATGCCCATAAGTGGGTTTTTGAATCGCCCGAGGATGCTGGAATTCTGTTAATTCTCAAAGATGGCCAGGAACTGTCGAATGCAGAAATAGGCCTCATCAATTCATCGCTGGTGATCCTCTCTGATTCTCTGCAGCGCGGTCTCGAGTACGAGGAACTGTTTGAGCGGGCCAGTAACGATCCGTTGACCGGGCTCTCAAATCGTCGGGTATTCGAGGAACGGATCAGGGGTATGATGGACAGCGCCAAGCGTTACAAACGGCCTATAACCATGATTTCCATGGATCTTGACCGTTTTAAGAATATCAACGACAACCTTGGGCACCAAGCTGGTGACGAGGTGCTTAAATCCGTGGCCAAAGTGCTGAAAGACGCAGTGCGATCCACTGACCTGCTGGTGCGGATGGGTGGAGACGAGTTCTTGCTGGTACTCGATGATACCGATCAGAAAAACGCCAGGATTTTGGCCGAAAGATTATGTGTCGCCGTTGACGATCTCGATGTCTGGGCGGATGCGGCGACCAAGTTGGGAATCAGCATCGGTTTGTCCCAATTACAGGATGGCGAGAGCCTCGGGCAGTGGATGGAACGAACCGATGATATATTATATCATGCCAAGGCTCAAGGTCGTTCACGGGTGGCAGTCAGATAAAAGTTCAGACAATTTATCACCAAAAAAGGCCGACTTCATCCAAGAAGTCGGCCTTTTTTTATTGAGTATCCAAGATCGCCGGATCAGGCTTTGGCGAGAGTGATTTTGAGGGGAATGACATGCAGGGATCGGCTCCGCTGTTCGGTGTAACCGAGCGACCAGTCTGCACAGGTTGTGCCGTCACCCAGGAGGATATCTATCTCTTTAACGAGATCACTGAGATTGATGATCGGGTGACGCGAGAAGACCTGCGGCAGTCCCTGGGTGAGATTACAGGCCAGGCAGTGGCCCGGCCGCTCATGCAGCAGCAGTTCCATGACAAGTTGGTTTCCCTTGACCTCCCGGAAGCCGAGTTCAATGTCGTAGGAGCCTTCGGCGGCATCTCCGAAGAGAGCGTCGAAAAAATCGTTTGAGCGTTCTTTGGGGAAGAGTTGTCTCAAAGTTTCGCTGGTAAAAACTGAATCAAAGCTGTTCGTGGTCATGGCTGCACCGGAGATTGCTGTTGACGCTATGAGGCACTGATCTGTCGCCAATGCCGCTTTCAGCTGGCTACTATACCCACAATCCGCATTTTGTCAACCGACGTTGCAGGGCCGAAAACACTGTGTTAGAGTAGCGGCCATGAAGAATCAACAGATACCCGCTGACAGAAATGCAGCAACAGCGACCGTCAATCTGGGTGAGCTTAACGAGGCCCAGTACGAGGCTGTAACGACAACCGAGGGACCAATCTTGGTTATAGCCGGGGCCGGCAGCGGCAAAACCAGAACTCTGGTCTACCGTGTTGCCCATCTCATGCAGCAGCAGGTCGCCCCTGAAAACATCCTCCTCCTCACCTTTACCAGAAAATCCGCCCAGGAGATGCTCTGGCGGGCCGGACGGCTCCTCAACGATTCCTGCAGTCGGGTTGTTGGCGGTACCTTTCACGGTACTGCCAACATGCTCCTCAGGCGCTATGGCTCCTGTCTTGGGTTTGGTTCAAATTTCACCATCATCGACCGCTCTGACGCAGAAGGCATAATCAACCTGCTGAAAACATCCCTAGGTTTAAGTGGTGCCTCCAAACAGTTCCCCTCGAAGCGCGCCCTCATCAACATGATCAGTGGCGCCGTCAATAAATCGATGGAAATCGAGGACCTGGTTTACCAGCACTATGCCCACTTGAGTGAATTCCTGGACGATATACTCAGCCTGCAGCGGCACTATCGGGAATTTAAATATGTAAATGGTTTGATGGATTACGATGACCTCCTAGTGAACTGGAAACGGATGCTGGAGGAATCGCCGGAGGTGCGCAAGGCAATTTCCGACCGATATTCGCATGTCATGGTGGATGAGTACCAGGATACCAACCTGATTCAGGCGGATATCGTGCGGTTGACCGCTTTTACACATGACAACGTTATGGTGGTGGGCGATGACTCCCAGTCGATATACTCCTTCCGTGGGGCCGACTTCTTCAATATCATGCGCTTTCCGAAGACTTTCCCTGATACCCGGATCATCAAGCTGGAGGAGAACTATCGCTCCACTCAGCCGATCCTCTCGTTGACCAATGATATCATCCGTAACGCCACCGAAAAGTATACCAAGTCCCTGTTTACCAGAACCGAAGGAGGGCAGAGGCCGTTGCTCTTTGCTGGTCGCGACGAGCGCGACGAGGCGAGGTTTGTCATTAAGAAGATACGCCAGCTGCACAGGAGCGGCATTGCCATTGAGGAGATTGCCGTCCTCTTTCGCTCCGGCTTCCATTCCTATAAACTCGAATTAGAACTCGGCGCCGAGGGCTTTGATTTTGAAAAGCGGGGCGGCCTCAAACTGACCGAGTCGGCCCATATGAAGGATGTCCTTTCGTATATGCGGGTATTGACAAATCCCCGGGACAACCTGAGCTGGAACCGGATCCTGCTGCAGATAGACAAGGTCGGGCCAAAGACCGCCCAGAAGATCACTGCGGCAATTACCGGCGCCGAGGATCCTTTTCTCGCCCTGGCCGACTATGCGGCCGGCAAGACCTGGAAGGAAAGCTTTGCCAAGTTGACCATGCTCTTTGCCGATCTGCGTGATAAGAGCCATAAACCTGGGGAGGTCTGCGACAGCGTACTGGTCTATTACCAGCCTGTTTTCGAGCAGCTCTTTGCCGATGACCATCCCAAAAGGCAGAAGGATCTCGATCAGCTGAAGAGTATCATGGCGGGCTACGAAAGTCTGCAGGCCTTTATCGATGACACCGCCCTCGATCCACCAGAAAACGACCCGCAAGGGCACCGAGGGCAGAGAGAACGGCTTGTTCTCTCGACAATCCACTCCTCCAAGGGCCTGGAGTTTGAAGCGGTGTTTGTCATTGGGCTTGCCGATGGGCGCTTTCCGCATGCCTCGGCGGTGCAGGGTGAGCAGTGGGAAGAGGAGCGTCGCCTGCTGTATGTGGCGGCGACAAGGGCGAAAAGGTATCTGTATCTCTGCTATCCCAAAGAGCTGATGACACCGGACAGGCAGTTCAAACGTGTGGGCATGTCGCCCTTCCTAGCGGAACTGACCCCGGAGCATTATGAACGGGTGGGCGAAGAGGCAGGCAGCCGCCCGGAATACGGTTATGCGCAGGCTGTCCCTGAACCTTCGTCTCCGGTTCGCCGCGACAAGAAATTGCAGTTGTCACTGACTGACTTCAGCAAGGGCTGCAAGGTCAGTCATCCGTTTTTTGGTGAAGGCACGGTGACCAGGCTTTCCTCGCCGCGCTCCCTTGATGTGCTCTTTGATCGTCATGGTCTGAAGACCCTGCATCTTGATTACGCTAAACTGACCGTTCTCTAGCCATGTTCTGGTCAGATACATGAAACTGACTGAATTTCCACACCTCAGACAGAGATTTCAATACTTACATCCAACATCCTTCTGATGAACTACAATGACGCTTTAGCTTATATTGACAGTCTGCAGGTCCACAAAATCAAGCTCGGTCTTGATTCCATGCGGAGTTTCCTTGATCGGGTAGGCAGTCCGGAAAAAAAGCTCAGATTCGTCCACGTTGCCGGCACCAACGGCAAAGGCTCGGTAAGCGCCACGCTGACTGCAATCCTCCAGCGGGCTGGCTATCGGGTCGGACTCTATACTTCACCCCATCTGAGCGACGTCAGGGAGCGTTTCAGGATCGGCGACGAGTATATCAGCCAGGAGGAATTCAGCCGCCTTGCAACGAAGATCCGCGGGATACTCGAGCCAGAGAAAATCACCTATTTTGAGTTCTGCACAGCCTTGGCCTTGCTCTGGTTCGTCGAAAAGGATCTGGATCTGGTCATCATGGAGACCGGTCTGGGCGGCAGACTCGATGCGACGAACGTGATCCTGCCCTTGATATCGGTTATCACCAGTATCAGCATGGATCATGAGGCTTATCTCGGCACGACGCTCACCGCCGTGGCGGGAGAAAAGGCGGGGATTATCAAGGAGGGGATTCCGGTCATATCCAGTGCGATCGCTCCGGAGGCCGCTGCGGTCATCAAAGAGACCTGTCGTCAGCGCCGGGCGCCGCTCTATCAATTTAGACGGGATTTTGACTTTTTAGAGCAGGAGCAGGGTGGGTGGCGCTGGCAGGGCAAATGTCCGGCCATTATCGGTGATCATGCCGATCTGCACTGTGCCCTCAAGGGGCAATACCAGAGGCAGAATGCCTCAGTGGCCATTGCCGCCGCAACCCTTCTCGGGACACTGGGTTACCTGGTCAGTGCTTCTGCACTGCGTGAAGGTCTGCAAAAAGTGCATTGGCCCGGCCGCATGGAATATTTTCGTCTGGCCAGGACGGAAAGGAGGGTGCTGGCTGAAAATGAGGGAGGGGGGGATGAATCCCGGTGGTATCTCCTCGATGGTGCCCATAATCCGGATGGTGTCAAAAAATTGGCAGAATCTCTTCTGGCTGAGTTTAAAGACCGTCGGCTGATCTGTGTCTGGGGGGCAATGTCGGACAAGGATGTACGCAGCGCTCTGGGGCATATCGCCCCGATCGTCGATATTCTGATCCTTACCAGGCCACCAGGAGATCGCTCTGCTTCTCCGGAGCAACTCTTGGCCTGCCTTGATCCTCAGGAACAAGCAAAAGGAGTGTGCATTGCCAGTATCACTGATGCTGTCCTGAAGGCTGAAGAAATCTCAGGTCCTGATGACTTAATTGTTGTGGCCGGCTCCCTGTATCTGGTTGGGGCTGTGCGGTACTTTCTTCGCGGCGGACTGGTGGCCAATGGCTGATTTTTTCGGCTTTGACGGTGTCGATGAAGATGTACTGCGCACGGAGAGGGCCAAAGCCCGGGATCTACGCCGCAGCAGATGGTGGCAGAAGAAAACCGCTTCAGGGCTCTGTCATTACTGTGGTTTGAAATTCCCGCATGGAGAGCTGACCATGGACCATCTGGTACCTCTGTCGCGAGGAGGGAGAAGCACTAAAGAGAATCTGGTCCCCTGTTGCAAGAACTGCAATACACGTAAACGGACGATGCTGCCGCTGGAATGGGAGGATTATCTGTCGACTCAGGCAGCAGGCAGGCCTGCTGACAAGCCCTGAGGCACTACCGGTTGCGAGAATAAATATTGCCAAGGTATAATTATATGGTACTATGGTGCCGGTTTGGGATTGCCGCCAGACATGGGCGCAACACCACGAAATACATGATGTTTAGATAACGGACGGGTAGCTCAGCTGGATAGAGTGTCGGCCTCCGAAGCCGAAGGTCGCGCGTTCGAATCGCGTCCCGTCCACCAGCATACATAAAGGGATTCAGGGGTCATCTGAATCCCTTTATTATTGCCAAAAAAATAGACCTCCACGCACAATTCCCCGCATGTGGTCTTGACCTCCCATTCTTTCTTGTTGCCAGCTTTGAGGAGTTCGGCATCAAGGGGAATAAAATCAAGACGTTCCGCTGTGGCCTTTAATAGATCCTCGGCCCTGTTTCTACATCAATGGGTTCCCGCCATTTCTATTTCAGGTTTCTTGTAGTTGCAAAACGAATATTGCGCTGTTATCCAATATTTTTCTTTGTATTTAAGGAAATAGTGAATGTTGTCCCTGATCCTTCCTGGCTTTCGACCTTAATTTCGCCTTGGTGTGCCTCAATTATTTTTCGGGTTATGGTTAACCCCAAACCAGTACTTTTCTCGCCAC
>JFJP01012353.1_pt1 | contig 11804 bp, 5 predicted proteins | sample 431651 | NCBI WGS metagenome assembly JFJP01 (sample SAMN02602958, study PRJNA72255) | Microbial mat metagenome, whole genome shotgun sequencing project. | biome: fresh water; feature: sink hole; material: water; isolation source: purple microbial (photo- and chemosynthetic) mats found in... | reverse complement strand
TCAAAATGGGAAGTAAAGATTATTCAGACGCGCCCGTTCACAATGTTTATCTGGACGCCTTCTGGATTGACCAATTTGAAGTGACCAACAAGCAATACATGGCTTGTGTGAATGAAGGCACATGTGAGCCGCCATCTTTTAAAAGTTCATATACACATCCAAGTTATTATGAAAACCCTGAATTCGATAATTACCCTGTTCTTTATGTAAATTGGGATAAAGCCAACCGATATTGCGAGGTCTGGGCAGGCGGAGATTTACCCACCGAAGCCCAATGGGAAAAAGCCGCGCGCGACACAGATCAGCGTACTTACCCTTGGGGTAACGCTGAACCAAGCAAGGATTTATTGAATTACAATGGAAACGTTGGTGACACAACCCCTGTTGGCAGTTACGAAAGCGGAAAAAGCCCCTACAATGCCTATGACATGGCTGGCAATGTTTGGGAATGGGTCAATGATTATTACCAAAGCGATTACTACGCAACACTTGGTGATAACGCTTCCAATCCGCAAGGTCCGACAAGCAGTGACTATCGCGCGCTTCGGGGCGGCTCGTGGTACAACCTCGATTACGTCGCCCGTTCTGCGAATCGTAACTGGAACTCTCCTGTCAATACCCTCAACGACATTGGTTTCCGTTGCGCCCGCTCACTTCCTTGATTCTGTTTTCTGTTCTCTGCTTTTCTGGTTTTCTGGAGTTTTTATGTCATTGCGAGGAGGGTACTTGTTTTTGCCGACGAAGCAATCCCATGTCATTAGGAGACTGCTTCGTTCCTCGTAGTGACATTTGCTATAGGGACGCCAGAGTGCGCGCTTCGGGGCGGCTCGTGGAACAACAACGATAACAACGCCCGTTCTGCGAATCGTAACAGGAACACTCCTGACAATACCAACAACAACGTTGGTTTCCGTTGCGCCCGATCCCTTCCCAGTCTTCCCAGCCAGAATGTGCCGTGTTTACGGATGCGGCGCGCGCGCTTTTTGGAAGTGAGTCCTGGCAGTTCCTGTCCGCAGCAATGCGGGCAAATATAAAATAGCCCCGTTCCCTTGACGCTTGACGGCGCTGGAACGGGGCAAAAACAAAAGACCTCCGAGATTTCGCGCAAGCGTTTCGGAGGTCTTTGATTTTCTACTTCGCCTTCTTAGCCGCTGGCTTCTTCTCAGGCTTCGGCTTGGGCGCGGCAGGCTTTTTCTCCTTCGCAGGCGATTTCACAACCGTCTTTTTTGCAGGGGCTTTCGCTTCTTCCTTTTTACTTTTCACCTGCTTTTCACTTTTTACCTTCGTCGCCTTCGTCTTTGCAGGAACGGCTTTTTCCTTTTTACTTTTTACTCCCTTGCTCTTGACAACCGTCTTACGCGGAGTCCGCGCCTTCTTCGGCTTGGCAACTTCCTCTTCCACTTTTACTTCTTCCGTTGCGAATAACTTTTGCCACTCGTCCTGCATCGAAGGAACCCCTGCCCCATTCAAACGGTCGCAAATGGTTTTCCACTCGCTGTCGCCGACGAAGCGCCAGTCGAGGAAGGCATGGCATTGATACGCGCCAAGTTCGACGTACAAACCCTGCGTCCAGGCATCCTTGCAGGAGCGGATATATTCCAATTGGCTGACATAATCTTTGAAAATGACATACCCTTCGCGCGGCAGACCGAGGGCGGCGGCGAGATTCTTCTGAACCAGTTTGCCAGAGCCTTTATCCAGCGCGGCGGCAGAGGTGTTGATCCAGCCTTTCGTGTCGCCGAATCTGTTGTGATAGATGACCAAGCCGCGCTCATCCCGCCCTCCCGAAAAAGCATCGGGACGATGCGAGCCTGCCGAAGGGTCGTTGAAGCGGTTGGAGTAGGCAAAGACGTTTTCATCCACGCCCCCGCCGGGGGCGTAAAAGTCATAGAGTTGGAACTGCTCCACGTCGGCAAACAGGTAGCGGCGGTGAAGCAGGGGGAAGATTCGCCATTCGTGACCGCGAATCAAGCCGTCGTTTGGATTCTCCTCCCATTTCGCTACACGAAACTCCATCCCGTACTTTTCGCGGAAGCCTTCCACCTGTCCGTGACCGAACATCGGCAGACCGGGCAGGGTCGAGAGGACGGTGCAAATTCCAAAATATTTGTCGCCGTCGCCGAATTGCTCGACGGCGGTTTTCTCGTCGGGGTTGTTCATGAAGTTGACGTAGCGCTTCAAAATCTGCGGGTCGAACTCCAGCGTGTTCTTGATGGCAAGGCGATACTTGGCGTTGTCCTCGTCGCGCAGCATGTGCATAAACGCCGAGTTGTAAACGCGGTGCATCCCCAGCGTGCGGACGAAGTAACCCTCCATCAACCAGAAGGCTTCGGCAAGCAGCAGCGTATCGGGGACTTCGCGCGCCACGCGATCCACCACCTCGCGCCAGAACTCTTCGGGGACTTTTTCGTCGAACTCGAACTTGGTCATGCCATGTTGCGAGCGGGACGGAATCGCGCCGCCTGCGCCGGGTTCGGGGAACCACAGGCGCTGGACATGCTTCTTGGCGAGGGTCATCGCCGCATCGAAGCGGATGACGGGGAAATTCCGCGCCACATGCAGGATGACTTGAATCACCGCCTCGCGCACCACGGGGTTGGTGTAATCCAACTGGGCGGTATCGTTCCAGGGGAAGGATGTGCCGTCGTTGCCGTGATAGATATACTTGGTTTCGTTGGTCTGGTAATTATGAAACTTGAACGCCACCGAAGCGTCGGAGTGATTGTAATAATGGTCTTCGAGGACAATCGCGGCGCGTAAATCGTCGGAGAGGTTTTCGCTGTTGAAGGTGTACGAAGGGTAAGGCGGAATCGGCGAGGAAAGGAACCAATCAGGATGCTCCACCACCCAGGTCGAGTCGATGCCCATGTGATTGGGAACCATATCCGCCGAGAGTCGAATGCCGCGTCCCCAGGCGCGGAAGCGCAGGTTGTTGAGCGCGTTCCAGCCGCCGAGGTCGTTGGCAATGTCGTAGGAATGAAGCGAGTACGCCGAAGCCACCGCGTCATGCTGTCCCATGCGCTGTTTGATTTTTTGCGAAGCGCGGCTGCGCTCCCAAAGACCAATCAGCCACAAGCCGGTGAATCCACGTGAGGCGAGCAAATCCAATTCCTCGTCGGGGATTTGGTCGAGGGTGGCGATGTTGCGCTGGTACTTCTTCGAAAGTTGCGAGAGCCAGACATAGGTGTTTTTGGCAAGCAGCACCAGGCGCGGCATCCAATCCTTGTCCATGCTGTAGCGTTCGTATTCGGCATAATCATTGCCGAAATAATTCGGAACATGGGTTTCGACTTTTTGCGAGTCGATGGGACCATGTTTGCGGATGATATCTTCGCGCAGGAAATCAAGTCCGCGCAGGAGGTGAATTGTGAAAGTCTCGCCCAACAAGTAGCCCCATTTTTCGATGACAAAGCGCAACTGACCTTCGAGCGAATCGGGCGAAGCCTTGATCGGAGCCTGCAAAATTTCGGTGATGGACTCCCCCGAGCCTGAGCCGCCGTCCCCAAGCCCTGGCTGCTGCGAATAGAAGGTCAGCAGGGATTGGACAAATTCCTTGTAGGCAGAGCCTTTCATCACAGACGCATCGAACAAATCATGATAGCGTTTTACCGCAGGGTTGTTATTGGCATTGTTAACCAGCAGCATTTCCTCGACGGCGGCGGCGCGCACGCCGCGCCCGAAGTCGCTGGCGTTCGGCGCTTTGGAAAGATAGGCGCCGGCGGTAATCTCGCCGCGAAAAACCGCCATTGGCGGGTATTCCTCGGTAAATTTGCCCAGGGTCAGGTCGTACTTCGAGCCGAGACTGGATTGCAACATTCCCATGGCGCGCCCCATCACGCCGGTGTACCTGCCATAAAAATGTTTGAGGAGGATGTGAAACGCCTCATCCAGCAGGGAAAGCGCGTACAAATCAGCGGCAGAAACAGGCTCGGAGCGTTGCGCTGACATTTGCGCGGCGAAGGCGCGGGCGGCGGCAAGGTCAGGAAAGATGACATGTCCGTCCGGGCGGAAAAAATCCGCGGAAAAACTGTACTTAAGACGGGATGCGCGTGTAGTTAGCATAACAACAATGATAACCGATTAATGATTTTTTTCGGGTAAAATCTTTATCGATAAATATGAACATGTCATTGTTGCAATTTGTTTTAATCCTTTTGCTCGGCGCGCTCTACCTGCCGATTATCTTTTTTGCAATTCAACGGCGGGATGAAGGACATACGACGTCCAACTGGCTGGCGGCAACCTACTCCCTGCTGGCAATTGCGCTGACCGTCGCCGAAGCCATTTGGCGCAATGGGGATACTTCGCCCGGCAAATCGGCATCCTTTCAAGAAATCCAAATCCATGCGGCAGTGATCCTGCTTGCCATTCTGATGTTTGCCCTGCAAACCTTTCTGCGGCGCGAACACTGGCAACTGTGGATCGGCGTTTGGGCAATTTGGGCGCTGGGTCTGGCGTTGATCCTGACCAACGCGCTCGACCTGCCCGCCACCCTTTGGACAAACGGAAGCCTGAGCGTGCCCCGCTCGCGCCTCGCGCCCGCCTGGTCGGTTTTGGCGTGGCTGGTTTTCTCCATCAGTTTCGTCATCGTTATCGCCAACGGAAACAGGGAGGCGCGCCAGCAATTATTCCGCAACCGCCTCAATTATTGGTGGTTCGTCATCGCCTTGACCTTTATCAACGATGTCCTGCTCTTCTCGAATATCGTCATCCCCGGTCAGCCCCTGCGGGTACTTGCGGCGGCGGCAAGCGCCTACATCATCAGCACGCACAACATCCCCGACTTGAAACAAATCCTGCGGCAGATTCTCGTTTACTTTGCGATTGCCGCCGCCATCGTCGGCTTTTACGCCGCCGGGGTTTTACTGCTGCAAGCCCTCTTCAAAACCATTCCCCCGCTGCTGGCGGGCGCCATCATTGCGCTGCTGCTGACCGTCATCTTTGCGCCGCTTTTGGGGCTGGTCTCGCGCACGGTCAATAACTGGACAAAAGGCGACCATTACGACGCCAGCCGCACCATCCACCAATACAGCGAGAGCATCAGCAATATTTTGGATATGGATCGCCTGGCGAGCATCGCGGTTGGCATCATCCTCGAAGCCATGCAAATCGAACGCGGCTTCCTCTTTCTTGTGGATGGGGAACGCCAGGCAGACGGGCACAAACTTTACCGCCTGCGCTCTGCCCGCAGTCCCGAAGAACGGCAGATGATTGCGGCGGAACTGGACGAAAACGGGGTCATCGCCTCTTACTTTGTGCGCGAACAACGCCCGCTACAGCAATACGACCTCGACCTGCTGCCCGCCTATCGAAGCGCTTCCCCCTTCGAGCGCGATTGGTTCAACCAGTTGCGCGCCGAGGTCTACATCCCCATCTTTGCCAAGAAACAATGGATTGGTCTTCTGGCGTTCGGTCCCAAACTCAGCGGCAACCGTTACACCAACGAAGACCTTGTCACCCTCGGCGCCCATGCCAGCCAGACGGCGGTGGCGCTGGAAAATGCGCGGCTGGTGGATAACCTGATGCGGCTGAACAACGAACTGCGCCAGGCGCGCCGCGCCCTCGAAAAGAACAATCGCGACCTGGAACGCATCGACCAGGCAAAATCCGATTTCATCAGCATCGCCTCGCACGAACTCCGCACCCCGCTGACGGTCATCAAAGGCTACAGCGAAATGATGATGGAAGACACCAGCCTCGACCCAAATTTCAAATTCGTCATGGAGAAAATCCACGAAGGAACGCTGCGCCTGCACGAAGTCATGGATTCGATGTTCGACATCGCCCAGATCGACGCGCGTTCGCTCAAGCCGCACCTCCTGCCGGTGGAACTTGGCTTTTTAATTCAAGAGACCTGCATCGAGCAGGCGGATTCGATCAAGGAGCGCAAGCAGTCGCTTTCGATGGAGTTGCCCAACCTGCCGCTGGTCAAGGCTGACCCGAACCTGCTGCGGAAGTTGTTTCATCACATCATTCGCAACGCGGTCAAGTTCACCCCCAATAACGGGAAAATTACCGTCAGCGGGCGCAGCATCCCGCCCATCCTCGACCTGCCCAATGGCGGCGTCGAGTTGATTTTCAGCGACACAGGCGTGGGCGTAGACCCCACCTTCCGCGAGATTATCTTCACCAAGTTCTACCAGCCCGGCGAATTGGGCAAACACTCCACCAGCAAAACGCGCTTCAAGGGCGGCGGCGCGGGGTTGGGATTGGCGCTTGCCAAGGGCATCGTCGAAGCGCACGGCGGGCGGATTTATGTCGAAAGCCCCGGCTACGACGAAATCAATTTCCCCGGCAGCCAGTTCCACATCATCCTGCCGCTGGGAAAACTGGAAGACGGCGAACAACAAAAAATCAGCGAACCGCTAAAATTTATGACGTAGCGGTTCCAATAAAAATCCGCCCCACTTTGCTGGGGCGGATTTTTGTTTTCCAATGAAACGGGCGGTTATTTTTCAAACACCCATTGATCCACAGCGCGCTTCCAATCCACCAATTCCTCCGCCTTGAACCACAGCGCAACTTCGCGTTCGCCGGTTTCGGGCTTGTCTGAAGCGTGAATCAGGTTACGTCCCACTTCAAGGGCAAAGTCATGGCGGATGGTGCCGGGCGCCGCTTCGACGGGTTTGGTCGAGCCGACGGTCTGGCGCACGGCTGCAACCGCATTCGAGCCTTCCCACACCATTGCCATCACCGGCGCGGATGTAATGTAGGCAAGCAAGCCGTCATAGAAAGGCTTGCCTTTGTGTTCGGCGTAGTGGGTCGCAGCCAGCGCATCGCTGACCTGAATGAATTTTGCGGCAACCAGGCGCAATCCACGGCGTTCAAAGCGGGCGATGACCTCGCCGATCAAGCCGCGCTGTACGCCATCGGGTTTTACAAGTACGAGCGTTCTTTCCACAGAAAATCCTCCAAAATAGAATATAACGATTCAGCAAATCAGCGATTCAGCGAATCGGCAAGTCAGCGATTTGGCAAATATCGAATCGACAACTTGTTGACTCGCTGATTCGACGACTCAACGTATTAACTCTTCCGCCTTGTTATAGGCTTCGAGCGCTTCCTTCAAACGGTTGGCGCGCATGTAAGCGTCGCCCAAAGTCTGCCAGATGCCAACCTCGACCGGGTAACGATAAATGGACTCGGTCAGGTCGCGGATGGTTTCTTCGATGTGCTTGCCCTTTTTGATCAACTTGCCGTAGTGCGCCAGGGCGGCGGGAATATCGCCGCGATCCAGTTCGGTCTTTGCCTGGTTCAATGCAACGACCGCGTTCGCTCCTTCAGACTGAGGCTTGCGCGCAGGCAGGTTTGACTTCTTCTTTGCGGGGGGGGCGGCTTGCGGTTGCGGGGCGGCAACAGGCGGGCTGACAACTGGCAGCGGAGGCGGCGGCACGAAAGGCTTAGGCGCTTCGGCTGGTGCTTCGTGTTTTGGCGCCGCAGGTTTGACTGCAACAGGTTTGACTGCGACAGGCTCCTCTTCCAACGGATGCCAGTCGGAAGGCAGGGTGGGAGTGGGAACCTGGGGTTCTTGTTCTTCTCCAGCCTCCCACCGTTCGCGGCGCTGCCAGGGAGGCGTGTCGTCTTCGTCGGTTTCTTCTTCGACAGTCTCTTCTTGCAGCCATTCGGGAAGGCTTTCTGCCTGTTTGACCGCAGGGGCTTGCCATTCATCGGGTTCGTCTGCTGAAGGCGCCTCGACAGCGTCCAACCAATCGGGCTGGTCTGTTTTTTCCACGACGCTGCCCGCCCTGGTCTTTTCGGCGGGCTTGGCTTGCGCGTCGAACAGAATCGAATCGGGGGTGGGAATGGCGTCGAAGGGCAGTCCAGGCTCGTCGTCCAGGCTGTTCAACCAATTTGCGAGGTCGCTTTCGGGCGTATCCTGCGAGCCAGTCTGCGGCGCAGAATCCGAATCGACGCCGCTCAACCAATTGGGCAATGCAGTTGCCGCAGTCGGCTCTGCCTGCTCTTCGATTATGTAAGCGTCGGCGGGTTCCTGCGCTGCCGGCTGCGCGTCTTTCAACCACTCAGGAATATCGGCGCGGCGCAATGGCTCGGGTTCAGAGTCGGTCAACCAGTCGGGGAAGTCGTCCGCAACGCCCGCTTGTTGCGTTCCCTTCTCCTCTTCTTCGGCAAGGGTTTGAAGCCAGTCGCTGGTTGCATCCGCTGGCGGTGCGGCAGAAGCGCTTTCGAACTCGGCAAAGAATTGTTCGCCGATGTTCAAGGCTTCTTCCACAATTTCAGGCTTACGTTCGGGCGCGGCAGGTTCTTGATTCAAAGTCTGCGCCTGCGAGACCCATTCGGGCGGAGTCTCGCTGCGTTTGTTCGGGTCAGTGACCAGTTCTTCGGGCTTGGCTCCGTGCTTGGCGGCAAGCGATTCCAGCCACGCCACGGCGTCGTCCTGTTCCTGCGAAGTCGCGCCCAAACTCTCGACCGTGGCAGCAGGCGCGGCAGATTTTTGCCCGTCATCCACGCCACCCAACCAATCGGGAATATCGGCAGGTTCGGCAGGTTTTTCGTCCAAGCCAGCCAGCCAGTCGGGGATGTCGCTTGCGGTCTGGGCGGGCGGTTGGTCAAGGTCGTTCAGCCACCCGGCGGTGGAATCCATTTGCGCGGGTTCGGCGGGTTTGTCGTCGAGTCCGCTCAGCCAGTCGGGAACATTGGCAGGTTCGGCAGGTTTTTCGTCCAAGCCAGCCAGCCAGTCGGGAACGTCGCTTGCAATCTGGGCAGGCTCGGCAGGCGGTTGGTCGAGGTCGTTCAACCAGCCAGCGGTGGCGTCCATTTGCGCGGGTTCGGCAGGTTTGTTGTCAAGTCCGCTCAGCCAGTCGGGGACGTTGGCAGGTTCGGCGGCTTTTTCGTCGCTTCCGCCCAACCAATCAGGCAGGTCGCTTTCGACCTTTGCGGGTTCGGCGGGCTTGTTGTCGAGTTCACTCAACCAGTCGCGGACATTGACAGGTTCGGCGGCTTTTTCGTCGCTTCCGCCCAACCAATCGGGCAGGTCGCTTTCGACCTTTGCGGGTTCGGCGGGCTTGTTATCGAGTTCATTCAGCCAGCCGGCAGTCGCGTCCATTGCGGGGGCGGCAGGGGCTTGAGAAGAGTCCTTCAACCAGTCGGGAATGTCCGCCTGCGCGGACTCAGAAGGCTGGGCATTCGACGACAACCAGTCGGGAATTTCGATGGTCTGGGCAGGCTCAAGTTGAGGCTCAGGTTGCGGGGCAGCCGGCTCCTGTCCTTTGAGCCAGTCTGGAATTTCAGCGGGGGTCAAAGCGCCGCTGGCAGGTTCTTCGTCGAAAATCGAAGTTGGTTGTTCTGGAGCGGTGGACGTGCCCCAGCCCGCCTGACGCAAAAATTCGGGAATCTCTTCCGACGGAGAGGCGGGGGCGGCAGGTTGGGAGGAGTCCCCGGACGAAGCGTCCGCTGTCAGCCAATCAGGCACGCCGGAAGCGACGACGGCGGCGGCGGCAGTAGCGCCCGCTCCCGCGCCGAGGGATGGAGCCCATGATTGCGCAGAATCGTTTTCTTCCTTGTACTCAAGCCGTTCGAGGCTGATGGCAGCGTCGGGGACTTCCTGAACAAGAAAAACCGAACCCTTTGAAAACATGGCGTATGGGTCGAGTTCGCCGACTCGCATTCGGTAGACCTGCGTGCTTTCCGCCACGCCCGCAGTCGCAGGCAAAAGATCAACCATGATGCAGTTGGCGTCGAAAGAATATTGGTAGCCCTTGAGCAGTTGGGCGCACATATCCGATGCGTCTGCTTTCTGCCCGCCGCGGAAGTAGGCGCGCGCAAGCAATACCTGCATATCGGCGCGTTCGGGGTACTCGGCAAGCACAGCGCGGATTTCGGCGATGGCTTGCGGGTACAGCTCGCCCTGCACGTACATGTGGGCAAGCGCGCCGCGGGTCATGCGAATCTTGGGCGGCTCCATGCCATCACGACGCCCATACAGACGCTGCAACTCGCCCTGAATGGCGGCATTGGAGGGCTGGGTCTCGAAGGCGCGTTCCATGTGCCAGATGGCGTCGTCCATCTTTTTCTCTTCGTCGCGGATGATGCTCATGCCCACATGCGAAACGAAGTCGTCGGGAACTGCCATCAGGACGCGGCTGAAAATATCCACCGCTTCGGCGTAACGCTTTAGTTCAAGGTAAGCCTTGCCAAGCAGGCGATAGGTCGCCAGGCGCTTGGGAAAGGTTCGCAGTATGTGATGACAATGCGCAATCGCCTCATCGAGATGTCCCTGATCAACGAGGCTTTCGATTTCACGGTCGTAAATTCTCAAAGAAACTTTTGCCATTGCCGTTTTCCTGTGGTCAATTTAATTTAATAGACTATACGCTATTTTACTCGTAAAACAGCGGGAGCGGCGGTACAAATTCATCGCTAAAAACATACGCCGAAAGGACGCTTGCCCTTGCTTCGGCAAGTTTCGGCTCGTCGTTGGCGTGAATTTCGAATAAGACCTCGCCCGCTTCGACTTTATCCCCAACCTTTTTGTGGATGAGAAAACCGACGGCGTGGTCGATGGGGTCGCCCTTCTTGGCGCGACCCGCTCCCAGCGCCACCGAAGCCTCGCCAACGATGCGGGCGTGAACCTGGGAGATGAATCCGCTGCGGGGGGCTTTGACTTCCTCGATGAGGCTTGCCCGTTCGAATTTGGTGACGTCGTCCACATAGGAGACATCGCCACCCTGAGCCTGCACCAACACACGCAGCGTTTCCAGCGCGCTGCCGTCGTCGATGGATTTTTGCGCCATCGCCCGCCCTTCATCCAAGTCTTTGGCGCGTTGTCCCAAAACAAGCACATGCGCCGCGACGTGCAGGCAGTGTTCGTAATAATCATGCGGAGCGCGTCCGCGCAGGAGTTCGATGGCTTCAACCATTTCGAGGGCGTTTCCGACCGCCGAGCCGAGCGGCTGGTTCATGTCCGAAAGCAGGGCGACGGTTTTGCGCCCTGCAAGCCGCCCAATGTCCACCATCAAGTCTGCAAGGACTCGGGCTTCTTCGAGGGTTTCCATGAAAGCGCCGAGACCTGTTTTCACGTCCAGCACAATTGCCTGCGCACCCGCTGCAATTTTCTTCGACATGATCGAGGATGCGATCAGCGGCATGGATGGCACGGTGCCCGTCACATCGCGCAGGGCATACATTTTTCCGTCGGCTGGCGCGAGGTCGAGCGATTGCCCGGTGAGGACGATGCCCTTGTCTTTGAGTTGCTGTTTGAATTCGTCGGTGGATAAATCGACGCGGTAGCCGGGGATGGATTCCAACTTGTCGAGCGTGCCGCCGCTGAATCCGAGTCCGCGCCCCGACATTTTGCCGACGGGCAAGCCGCAAGCCGCCACCATCGGCATAACCGAGATGCTGGTCTTGTCGCCCACGCCGCCGGAGGAGTGTTTGTCCACGGCGATGTCCACCACTTTGGACAAATCCAGCACTTGCCCGGAGCGAGCCATGGCAAGCGTCAGGTCGGCGGTTTCAAAAGGAGTCATGCCGTTGAGCAAAACCGCCATGGCAAACGCCGCCGCCTGATAGTCGGGAATATCTCCGTTGGTAAAACCCTGAATGAAGAAGTCAATTTCCTGCGATGTCAATTCCTGCCTATCGCGTTTCTTAATGACGATGTCTACCGCACGCATGTGTATCTCCTTATCTGAGTCTATTTTAACGCAGAATGGGGGGAGGGAGGCAGGTAATCAAGTAAACAGGTAATGAGGTAATCAGGCAAACAGGTAGGGCGGAAGCGCCTAATCACCTATTCCCTAATTACCTAATCCCTTCTCACTTCTCACTTCCTCTCCACCCTTTGC
>JFJP01005951.1_pt1 | contig 11804 bp, 11 predicted proteins | sample 431651 | NCBI WGS metagenome assembly JFJP01 (sample SAMN02602958, study PRJNA72255) | Microbial mat metagenome, whole genome shotgun sequencing project. | biome: fresh water; feature: sink hole; material: water; isolation source: purple microbial (photo- and chemosynthetic) mats found in... | reverse complement strand
GCTTATCCAACGAAACCCCGTATGGCGTGCATGAGTTCGTGCGTCTGGCTGAACAACACGGCCTGCCGCGTGTGGCAACGGTGCAAAACGGCTACAGCCTGCTCAATCGCAGTGTCGAAAATGCGCTGGATGAAACCCTGCACCGCCTGAATGTGTCACTGCTGGCCTATTCCCCCCTGTCGTTTGGTTTGCTCACCGGCAAGTTTGACGACTCTGGCCTGACCGGCCCGGGTGCACCGCCACTAGCCCGGTTGACAAAATTTGAATCCACCCGCAAGCAACGCTGGGGGCGGCCAGAGGCATTGGTTGCTGCCGTTTTGTTACACAAAATGGCAGGTGACCAGCACCATCATTGGCGTGACCACGGTATCCCAATTGGATGAATGCCTGGATGTCTGGGGTATTACCCTGCCTGCCGAGTTGCTGCAACAAATTGACACCATTCGATGGGCTTCGCGTGACCCGGCGCAGTAGCCGGTACGATCCCGGCAGTCGCCCGGTTTTTGCAGGATTATTGTGATCCAAGCCCTTGTCGATAAAGCGCTGACAGCTATACTATTTGAAGCAAATTGCAGCCTTTCAACTCGGGCTCCATGAGGGGCGCTGACAGCTATACTATTTGAAGCAAATTGCAGCCTTTCAACTCGGGCTCCATGAGGGTGTTGTACAGTACTGTTTTGATCGGAGAGATTTGACATGGCAAAAAAGGGACAAGAATCGAACGTGGTGTACGGTACCGAAGACCTGCTGACGAGCCTGTGCAATTCGGTCATTCGGGTGCTGAATGTGGCGACCCAGTGTCAGATTCATTACTCAGGCATGGTTCAGCGCATCACCAAAACCTGCCTGAAGCCCGACATTGGTTGCTTTGTTTTGTTTGATGGGGGTTTTTCCGGGCTGGTGGTCATCAATTTCTCGGCCGCCACGGCGATGGAACTGTATGAGAGTTACATGCTCAACATGGGCATGCCCAAAAGCGAACTGGCGGGTTCCCATACTTCTGACGAGGTGAGCAACATCATGGGTGAACTGATGAACCAGATCGTCGGTGATTTCAGCGGCAAGGTGCGTCGTGAACTGCAAACCCATATCACCCAGAATCAACCCAAAATGCTGGTGCTGAACAAGCAGGTGGTGCTCAGCGTGGATACCCATCTGGACAAACCGGAGGCGCGGCGCGTGACTTTTTACACCGGCAAAAACAATATTTTTTATCTGGAACTGGCGATCGACCGAACCGAGTTCATCAAACTGCACGATTTTGATGCCAATGATGTGCCTAACCCGGACGAACTGATCGCCCAGACCAACGCACATGTCGGCGTTGATGGCAGTGTCCCTTCACTGGCATCAGAACCCGCTGATCACGACGAACTGCTCAAGTCATTGGGTATGTAAGTCAGATCCGGCGGATTTTTAGAGCGATAGTCGCCATGGCCAGGAAGGATCACGTCAGCGAAACCCCCGCCACGCAGTGCCTGAAGGCCAATAAGGTGGTGTTTACCGAACATCCTTATGAGTATCTGGAGCATGGCGGCGCGCAGCACAGTGCCTTGGTGCTGGGCTGGGACCCGTTCCAGGTGGTGAAAACCCTGATCATGCAGGACCAGGATGCCAGGCCGCTGGTGGTGCTGATGCACGGCAATCGCAAGGTTTCGACCAAAAATCTGGCCCGTCAGATCGGGGCCAAGTCGGTGGAACCTTGCGCGCCCGAGGTGGCCAACCGGCACAGCGGTTATCTGGTCGGTGGTACGTCGCCGTTTGGCACGCGCCGGGCCATGCCGGTGTTCATCGAATCGGCTATCCTGGAACTGCCCAAAATCCTGATCAACGGTGGGCGGCGTGGCTATCTGGTGGGGCTTGATCCGCAGGTGTGTGTACGTCTTCTGGCAGCCCAGCCGGTGCAGTGTGCCTTGAGCCTGTCAGACTGAGTCACGCAGGCTGGCAAAATGGCGAGTCGCCCGGTGTGGTGATGTCAACAGGAGTTTTTTTGGAAGTCATGCAAAGTCTTTTCCCCGTGTTGGCGGCCGTAGCCGGTTACCTGGTGGGTTCGCTGTCATTTGCGGTGATCGTCAGTCGGGTGATGGGGCTGAGTGATCCGCGCACCTTTGGCAGTAAAAATCCGGGTGCCACCAATGTGCTGCGCTCCGGCAGCAAGGCGGCCGCCATCATCACGTTGTTGCTGGATGGCGCCAAGGGCTGGCTGCCGGTGATGCTGGTGCGCTGGTTTGGCAAACCCTATGGACTCGACGATGGCAGCGTGGCGTTGGTTGGGCTGGCGGCCTTTCTGGGGCATTTGTACCCGGTGTTTTTCAGGTTTGTTGGCGGCAAGGGTGTGGCTACTGCACTGGGCGTGCTGCTGGGTCTGAATGGCTGGCTGGGGTTGGCCACGATGCTGATCTGGCTGGCCACCGCCGTGTTGTTCCGCTACTCGTCGTTGGCCTCCATTGTGGCGGCGCTGCTGGCACCTGCGGTGTATGTGCTTGGTGGTGGCGATCTGTGGTTTGTCAGCAAGCACATCGCCTTCGGTGTGGTGGTGATGTCGCTGTTGCTGCTGTACCGCCATGCCGAGAATATCAACCGCCTGATCAAGGGTACCGAGTCGAAGTTGGGCAAAAAAACCAGTGCCCAGGCGCTGCACCATCCGGTTGCGCCGGTTCACCATGCCCATCACGGCCATCAGGCTGCTCGCAAGGCGCATCGCAGCCAAGAACACAAAGGTGATCCCCGGCTATGAAACTCTGCATTCTGGAAAATGACGACCTCGATCCGACGATCCAGGCCACCTATATCGGCTACGGTGCCATGTTTGAGCGTCTGCTGCGTGAGGCAGGGGCGAACGGCGAGTTTGATGTTTTCAATACGGTCAAGGGCCAATACCCCGATTCGTTTGAAAACTACGACGCGGTGCTTCTGACGGGCAGTCGTGCCGACTGTTTTTCTCAGGATCCTTGGGTCCAGGTGCTGCGTCACACGGTTGAAGCCTTGCTTGACACCAAAAAGAAGCTGGTCGGTGTGTGTTTTGGCCACCAGTTGATCGCCTTGTGTCTGGGCTGCAAAGTCGGGCGTGCGCCACAGGGCTGGGGGGCCGGGCGTATGTTGTACCAGTGGCTGGCCCCCGAGTTGCCGCAGGCGCAGGGGCGCCACAACATTGCCCTTTTGGCCAGTCATCAGGATCAGGTGTTTGATCTGCCGCAAGGGGCCAGGCTGCTGGCCAGCAGCGAGTTTTGCCCGGTGGCCGCATTTGCCGTGGACGATCGGGTGTTTTGCGTGCAGGCGCACCCCGAATTTGTAGCGGATTACAGCAGCTATCTGCTCAACAAGCGCCGTGCTCTGCTGGGCGAAGAGAAATACACCTCCTGCATCCAGAGTCTGGCACAGGGCCATGAGGGCCTGGCGGTAGCCCGCATGATGGTGGCGTTTATTGAAGGGCCTGTGACTGCCCGGGTTGCTGCGGGCCCAGCACGCTGACAATTTCATGGGCATCCAGGGCCCGAGCCGAGCCAAACCCGGCCACCTGGCGTGCGCTGCCGACCGTGATGGCAATAAAGCTGAAGTCGCCGAGTTCGGTCATGGGCAGCGCTTCGGGAAAGCGCGCCAGATAGCTGCTGCGCGCTGACATCCAGCCGGGACTGTCGGGCTGTAGCTGCGCGGCCACGCCCTGGAGCGACACGCGTGACAGGGCGTGCACCGGTTCACCTGTCACTTCAGACTGCATCACCATCAAGGACACCTCCGGCATGGCCAGCAGGTTGCGCGTGTGTGCTGCCAGCAGACTGACATGAATCACCAGACAGGCGGCCTGAGCGTCAATGGCATAGGGCACCATCGAGACAAAGGGTTTGCCGTTGACGTTCAGGGTGCCCAAGGCGCCAACACGCTGGGTGTTGAGCAACTGGCGCAAGGCGCGGGTCAGGCGTGGCTCATGCATCGGACGGTGGACTGGCGTGAATTGGCTGCGTGCTCAGGCCGGCTGGGTACCGAGCTGCAACACCAGGTGATGGTTGATACGCTCCTGAATGGTGGCCGCGACCAATGCCGAGTTGATCACCGGACTGCCGCTGGAGGTTCGGTGCAGGCTCGGTGGCCGGATCAGATCGCCATGCTGGTTAATCACAATGGCCACATCGGGCAGGTTGGGTGACTGACTGCGCCGCGTTACCACGGCCACTTCTTCATCGTCAAGTTGCACAAAAGTGCCGGGCGGGCACAAACCCACGATGCGTACCAGGGACTGACCTACGGCACTTTCCTGCTCAGGGTTGCCATGAATGACACTTTGCGCAGATTCGGCCGCGCTGCGGCCTTCGCGCGACTGACGTGGGCTGATCATGGCAGCGTAGCGGTCAATCACGTGCAGGATGTGCGCCAGTCGGTGCGGCGGGGTGAGCTTGACCAGGTCTTGCCCCGGAACATCTTCCTTGTGGTGCAGTTGGATGGTTTCCAGCCACAACTCGTCGGTGACTCCCATGTTGGACAGCATCAGGGCCCCTTTTGCAGCATGGGCGCGAATGGCAATTTGCTGCTCGGAATTGGGGCGGCCGTGCTGTGTGGCCAACGCATCCTGTAGCGCCGTCATGGCAATGTTCATGGTCAGTGCCGCACACACCAGACTGTCGCGCTCGTTCTTGGGCAGCACAAAGTCAACCGAGATCAGGTGGCACAACACGGCGCACACCAGCGCATGCGAGGCGCTGTAGCCGACCGGTGAATTGATTGCCAACTGGAACAGCAGGTACAGGCCGACATCGGTGTCGTACTTGAGCAGATCCTGCATCCAGCGGTCGTACTGGTCAATGCGCTGGGGGAACTCCTGCACGCTGTCCGGATGGCTCAACACCAGGCCCAGGCCGGACTCCAGGTCAGACCACAGACCCAGCAAGTCTTCGTATTCGTCTTCAGTGCTAACGATCAGACTCATGCTCTGGCGCAAGGTGGCAGCCGGGGGCGCTTAATCGCGGAAATTGTCAAAGCTCAGCGGTACCTCGGCAATTTCTTTTTTGATCAAAGCCATGGCCGCCTGCAGGTCGTCACGCTTGGCACCGGTGACGCGCAGCTTGCTCTCTTGAATGGCGGCCTGCACCTTGAGCTTGCTGTCTTTGATGAGGCGCTGAATTTTTTTGCCCAGCTCGGTTTCGATGCCATCGCGCACCTTGATCACTTGTTTGACCTTGTCGCCACCCATTTTCTGGATGTCTCCCTTGTCCAGAAAACGCACGTCCACATTGCGTTTGGTCAGTTTGTTGCGCAAGATGTCCTCGATCTGGCTGAGCTGAAAATCAGCATCACCGATCAGCGTGATCTCTTTGTCTTTAAGTTCAATGGCAGCGGGTGTGCCCTTGAAATCAAAGCGGGTGGTGATTTCCTTGGTGGTGTTTTCCACGGCGTGCTTGACATCGACGATGCTGGCTTCGCAAACAGTATCAAAAGAAGGCATTTTTCAATTCAAAAGTGGGCAGACGGTGCCGGTCACACGGGTTTGCCAGGTTTGGGGCTCGCCTGTACCGGTCAGGCGACAATGCCGCCATGTTAGTCCAGAAAAACGTGCCCTTGCAGGCTTTCAATACCTTTCACATCGTGGCCAAGGCGCAAGCGCTGGCCTGCATTCGTGGTGAAAGTGACGTGCAAGACCTGTTGTCGGATCCGAACTGGTCGGCAGCGCCCAAGTTTGTCTGGGGTGGTGGCAGCAATATCGTGCTGACGGGTGATGTCAAACCGTTGGTGTTAAAAGTGGAAATTGTGGGCCGCCGTCTGGTGCAGGAGACCGCCCGGGCCTTCATTGTGGAAGCGGGCGCAGGTGAGAACTGGCACGACTTGGTGGTCTGGACGCTGGCCCAGGGCTACCCCGGGCTGGAAAACATGGCGCTGATTCCGGGCACGGTGGGCGCTGCACCGGTGCAAAACATTGGCGCTTATGGTGTGGAGCTGCAAGACCGGTTTGAGTCGCTCGATGCGATCGACCTGCAAACCGGCCAGGTATTTACCCTGAACGCCGCCCAATGTGCCTTTGGTTACCGCGACTCCATCTTTAAACATAGCAGCTCAGCCAATGCCAGTGAGGGCCAGAGCCCGATTGGCCTGAAAAACCGGGCGCTGATTCTGCGTGTGCGGTTGTGCCTGCCCAAGCCCTGGAAGCCGGTACTGGGTTATGCTGACCTGGCGCGCAAGGTGCTGGAGCACCACTGCAGCCAGCCCTTGCCACAGCAGATTTTTGACTGGGTGTGTGAGATTCGGCGTGCCAAGTTACCCGACCCGGCGGTGATCGGCAATGTGGGCAGTTTTTTTAAAAACCCCGCTGTCAGCCCCGAGCAGTGTGCTGACATCATTGCCCGAGACCCCAAAGTGGTGCACTATCCGCTGGTTGATGGCAGTATCAAGCTGGCAGCGGGCTGGTTGATTGATGCCTGTGGCTGGCGCGGCAAGTCGATCGGGTTGGCGGGTGTTTACGAAAAGCAGGCGCTGGTGCTGGTCAACCGGGGTGGCAGCAAGCACAGCGACAGTGCCACCGGCGGCGAGGTCATGACGCTGGCCAAAGCCATACAAACCAGTGTTTACGAGCGTTTTGGCATTTTGCTGGAAACCGAGCCGGTGGTGGTATAGGTGGTCGCATGAAATTCAGTGACTTTTCCATACGCATCAAACTGATCGTCTTGCTGGGCGCGACATCGGCCATCGCGCTGCTGATCTCGGCAGTGATGTCACTGTCGCTGACGTTTGTCGCTCAGCGCAATGAATCGTTACGGCATTTGCAGCAAATGTCGGATGTCGCCCGTGAGAACCTGACGGCGGCACTGGCCTTTCGGGATAACGCCAGTGCCGCGCGCATGTTGGGCTCGCTGAGTGCCAATCCGCGCATCATGGCCGCCATCATCCACGATGACGAGGCGCGGCAGTTCAGTGCCTTTGTTGCGCCCGCTGCCAACCAGGGGTCCGTAGCGCGGTATCTGGCCGAGGTGGCGCAACTGGCCACCCGCAAGCAGCAGCAATTGTTTGAGCAGCGTGTTGGGCTGGAATCAATTGAGTTTGACTATATGTACGTCGTCACCCCCATCGTTCTTGAAGGCAAGACCCTGGGTACCCTGACGCTGTTGTCTGACAACCAGGCACTGAAAGAGAGGATCAGTTCCTTTGTCCTCATGCAGATCCTGATATCGGTGCTCACGCTGGCCATCATTGTGCTGATTTCGATCCGCTTGCAAAAAGTTTTTACCGCACCCATCTTTCACATCATTGATGCGATTCGCAAGATCGCCGAGACCAAGAATTACGCGGTGAGCGTGGAAACCATTCAAAACGATGAATTCAAGGTGCTCTACCATCATTTCAACGACATGATCGCCCAGATTCGCGAGCGTGATGCCTTGCTGAGCCGTTTGGCGACCACTGATCCGCTCACCGGCCTGGCCAACCGTCGCCATGCCATGGAGGTGCTGCAAACCCTGGTGACGCGGGCGCTGCGAAAACAGGAGTTTTTTGGACTGATCATGTTCGACATTGACTATTTCAAGCGCATCAATGACCAGTTTGGACACCCGGTGGGGGACCTTGTCCTGAAAGAAGTGGCCGCCATCCTGTTGCACGGAGCGCGCGAGTATGATCTGGTGGCGCGCATTGGTGGCGAAGAGTTTTTGCTGTTGTGTGACCATAGCGACCCGCAAACCACCCATTTGATCGCCGAGCGCATGCGCCTGGCGATCGAGGCCAACGTGATCACCATCGATTCTGGCAAAACACTGCGAATCACCGCCAGTGCAGGCGTGTATGCCGTGGTGCCGGCATCTGACGATCTGGATGCACCGCTAAGGTGTGTGGACGCGGCGCTGTACCATGCCAAGGAGACGGGGAGAAATCAGGTATTGATGTGGGAAAACCATGAAAAATAAGCTTTGCTTAGGGGCGCTGGCGCTGGCCGGGCTGCTGTTTGCCGCACCCTGTGTGGCCAGCCAGGAAGAAAACAAGCTGCTGGCGGTGTTTTTGGGCCGCTTTGCCAATTACATCGAATGGCCTGATCGGGCTGCCACACAATTTGTCATCACCCTGGTGGATGAAAACCCTTTTGGCACGCTACTGGAGGACTTGTACCGCGGCAAGGTCATCAACGGCAAGCCGGTGGCCATCCGTTATGCCACCCGGGTCGACGAGATTGGCCAGAGTGACATGTTGTTCATCACCCTGGTGAATCCGCGAACCCGGCAGGATGCCATTGACTACGCGACAAAAAACTCAATCCTGAGTATCAGCACCGCCTTGGGTTTTGCCGAACGTGGCGGCATCATCCAGCTTGATTTTCTGCAGCAGCATACGCGCATCAAGATCAACCATGCCGCAGCGGTCAAATCCAATATTCGCATTGGTGCGCCGCTGCTCTCGCTGGCCACCGTGATCCGGGGAGAAACACGATGAAAGCCCTGACCCTGGCAACGGCTTGCCTGCTGGCAAGCACCCCCCTGCTGGCGCAGGACAAATCGCTGCTGCAAGCCAATGACTACTACCAGCAGCCACTGGACGAACTGTTGCGTGTCGAAATGCCAGCCAAGGCCGAGGTCGGTTCGCGCTCTGGTGCGCGTGATGCGCTTGAATCTGAAGTGCCAGTCGATGTGATCACCGCCGCGCAGCTCGAAAGCAGTGGTTTTACCGAGCTCTCCAAGGCGCTGATGAAGCTCATTCCCGGCTTCAACTCACCGCGGCCGACCGGTCACGATGGCACCGACCATGTGCCACCGTTCACCTTGCGCGGTCTTAACCCCGATCAGGTGCTGGTGCTGGTCAACGGCAAGCGCTTGCACCAAAGCTCGTTGCTCAATGTCAATATTTCGGTGGGCCGGGGTACCTCGGGCGTGGACATCAACACCATTGCATTACGTTCCATTGAGCGCATCGAGGTGCTGCGTGACGGCGCAGCGGCCCAATATGGCTCCGATGCAATAGCCGGCATCATCAATATTATTCTCAAGGGTTATGGACACGACAGCCGTGCCAGCGTCAGTTACGGCGGCACAACCGAGGGCGACGGCATCGTGCGCCAGGCCGATGTGTTTTATGCCGTGCCTCTGAAAAATGACGGTTTCATCAACCTGACTGCCGAGGCGCGGGACCGGGGCCGCAGCAATCGCGCCGGTGGCGACCCGCGCTATGGCTACCGCATCAACCACCTCATTGGCGAAACCGAGGCGCAGGACGGGCAACTGGCCCTGAACGCCGAAGTCCCGGTCGATGCCCTGACCTTTTATGCACACGGTTTACTCGACCAGCGCAACAGCAGTGCCGGTGCCCTGTACCGTTTGGCGGCCGATGCCCGCAACAATCCGGTGCTTTACCCCAATGGTTTCCTGCCCATGATTGAGCCCAAAATCAGCGACTATTCGGTCAGTGCCGGGGTGCGTGGCGTAAGCGCCGACGATGTGCGCTGGGACCTGAGCCTGACCCACGGCAGCAATGACTACCACTTCTATGTCGCCAACACCCACAACGATTCTTTGGGAAACAGCTCGCCCACGTCGTTTGACAGCGGCGCAACGGCCTACACCCAAAACATCCTGAACCTGGATCTGGTGAGAAAGTTTGGCCCACTGAACCTGGCAGGTGGGGCCGAGCTACGCCACGAAAACTACCAGATCCGTCGTGGCGAGCCAGCGTCTTACATGACCGGCACCTTCAGCAACATTCCCGGGGCCCAGGGCTTTCCGGGCTTTATGCCCGAAAACGAGGTCAACGCAACACGCAGCAACCGTGCGCTGTACCTGGATGCGCGCTACGACGTATCGCGTGCACTGTCCCTGGAGGGTGCCGCACGTTATGAAAACTACAGCGACTTTGGTGCCACGCTTGACAAGAAACTTGCGTTGGCCTACCGGCCCCATGATGATGTGTTGCTGCGCGCCAGTGCCAGCACGGGTTTTCGGGCCCCCTCGCTGTCACAGGCTTATTACACCTCGACGGTTTCCACACTGAGCAGCAGCGATGCCACCTTCAGGCAGGCGGGAACCTTTGCCGTCAACCACCCGGTGTCGGTTGCGCTGGGATCGCAGATGCTGCGGCCCGAAAAATCAAAACATCAGACGGTGGGTGTGGTGTATCAGCCAAGCAGCGATTTCTCGGTCAGCTTTGACTTCTTTGCCGCCGACATTGATGATCGCATCATGCTGACTGGCAATATCGTCGACACGGTGTCGCCTCAGGTCAAGGCCATTCTCAAACAATATGGGGTGCAAAGCGCCCGCTATTTCACCAACGCCATTGCCACCGAAACGCAGGGCCTCGACATACGCCTGAACTACAAACACACTTTTAAAGACCATAGCAAGCTCAAAATGGTGGCCTCGTACCACCGCGACCGCACGAAGATTCGCAATGTTTACCCGCTGGCCTCGATTCTCGGCAGTCAAACCACAGCCGCCGTGCTCAACGATACAACCCAGTCATTTATTGAAACAGCGCAACCCGCTGACGGCTACAAACTGTGGACCCAGTTTGAGGCCGGGGCCTGGCGCAGCACGCTGAATCTGAACCGCGTTGGCAGCTATTACTACGTCAATGGCAGCCGTTTTGGCGCGAAGCTGACCACCGACCTGGACGTGGCGCTGCAACTGAGCAAGAACCTCGAAATAGCCGTGGGCGGAAACAATGTCTTTAATGTTCTGCCCGACAAATTTCCGGATACCAGCAATCTGTTTGTCAGCGGCAACGGCATCATCCAGTATGCGCCAATCAGCCCGTATGGCTACAACGGGGCTTTTTTCTATGTCCGCCTGACGTTCAAGCTGTAGCTGGGCGCTGATCGCAAGGGCTGCTTGAGCGGATACAACAAAACAAAAGCACCTGATCCATCTCAGACTATTTTGGCTAGTCTTGCCGTTGTGTCCCAATTTTCGCGCATGATTGACCCATGAAAAATATCATTGTGCTTGGTGGTGCCGGCTTTGTAGGTGCCCATGTGTGTGAAAAACTGGTGCGTGAGGGCTGGGAGGTGACTGTACCAACGCGGCGTCTTGCGAATGCGGACCACATCAAACATCTGCCCAACCTGACGGTGCTGGAGCTCGACGTGAGTGACGATGCAGCGCTGAATCGCGCGGTCGCCGGCCACGACGCGCTGGTCAATCTGGTGGCCATTTTGCATGGCACGCAGGCGGCGTTTGAGCAGGTGCATGTGGCGTTGCCGCGCAAAATCGCCCACGCCTGTGCGCTGGCAGGGGTGAAACGCGTGGTGCATGTGAGTGCGCTGGGCGCGGATGCCCTACAGCCCGAAAATTCGCCATCGATGTATTTGCGCTCCAAGGGCGAGGGCGAGGCGGTGCTGATGCAGGCGGCCAGCGGGGCCGGTGCCGGACTTGCCGCCAAAGTGGGCTTTGACTTGACCATTTTGCGGCCCAGCGTTATTTTTGGTGCCGAGGACAAGTTCATCAACCTGTTTGCCAAATTGCAGCAGGTGTTGCCGTTCATGCCATTGGCCGGTGCGTCGGCCAAATTTCAGCCGGTGTGGGTGGAGGACGTGGCCAGCGCGGTGCTGCGCAGTCTGGCCGGTGCCAGTGCGGCAGCATCGCCGCGCATCATTGAGGTGGTGGGCCCCGAGGTGTTCACGCTCAAGCAACTGGTGCAACTGTCGGCCCAGCTCAGTGGTGTGGCAGGTGGTTTTGCGCGACCGGTGCTGGCCTTGCCACAATGGGCTGGGCGCTTGCAGGCCACCCTGATGGGATTGGCACCAGGCGCACCGATGATGAGCCCGGACAATCTTGATTCAATGAAGGTCGACAACGTGGCGACCGGCCAGCAGCCAGGGTTGGCATCTTTGGGGCTGATGGCAT
>JFJP01006066.1_pt1 | contig 11805 bp, 10 predicted proteins | sample 431651 | NCBI WGS metagenome assembly JFJP01 (sample SAMN02602958, study PRJNA72255) | Microbial mat metagenome, whole genome shotgun sequencing project. | biome: fresh water; feature: sink hole; material: water; isolation source: purple microbial (photo- and chemosynthetic) mats found in... | reverse complement strand
AAGCTGCTCCAGTGTTTGGTATCTCGCGTCTTCTTTTTCCATGCCGGATACGAGTCCAAGATCACCCAGTAGTTCAATCTTTATGAGGCCTGATCAATAGGCACCTATGGAGACAGCTATAACGCCGTGTACCTGTATCCAGGTTTGCAGAAAGTAGTTCAAGCCGCAGGGCGTGTGATCCGCACCACCACGGACCAGGGCGTGTTGCACCTGATGGATGAGCGCCATAGCAGTGCACGGGTGCGGGGTTTCTTGCAGGGGTGGTGGGTCGTGGCTGCCCCAAACATGGGCATTTCGGCTTCGATACAGCCGATTTAGGTTGGCATGACAGTTGCTTAACCACCTTCGGCGGGAATGGTCTGGCAAGTGCCGGATTCGAAGAGCCACATCATCAATAGACGGCTAGGGTTCCGTTCTGCGCAGGCAGATGTCTGGTCCGAGAGCTGTCGACCTCCTAGGGGGTTACACGGCGGGACAAAAGCCCGGGAGAACCAAGCGCATTGTGGTGCGCCGTTCCCGTGAGCCATCCCCAAGGAGCCCTCATGTTCTCTCGCCGTTTTTTCAAGCAGGCAGTTGCCGCTGCCGTTTTGACTGGTCTGTCCGCTTTGGGCAGCACTGCTGCTTGGGCCGCGCCCAAAAAAGACTTCAAGGTCTGCTGGACCATCTACGCAGGCTGGATGCCGTGGGATTACGCCAAGTCCAGCGGGATCATGGACAAGTGGGCCAAAAAGTACGACATCAAGGTGGATGTGGTCCAGCTCAATGATTACGTCGAGTCCATCAACCAGTACACCGCCGGTGCGTTCGACGGCTGCACCATGACCAACATGGATGCGCTCACGATTCCTGCTGCCGGCGGGGTGGATTCGACCGCGCTGATCATCGGTGACTTCTCCAATGGCAACGATGGCATCGTGATGAAGGGCGAGAACAAGAAACTCGCAGACCTCAAGGGCCAGAAGATCAACCTAGTGGAAATGTCGGTGTCGCACTACCTGCTGGCCCGCGCCCTGGAAAGCGCCAAGCTCTCCGAAAAAGACGTGAAAGTAGTGAACACGTCCGATGCCGACCTGGTGGCGGCCTTCAAGACCAAAGGCGTGAACACCGTGGTCACCTGGAACCCGCTGTTGGCCGAAGTGGCAGCCACGCCCAAAACCAGCAAGCTGTTCAACTCCAGCCAGATTCCCGGTGAAATCATCGACCTGATGGTGGTCAACACCAAAACCCTGGCCGACAACCCTAACTTGGGCAAGGCCCTGACCGGAGCCTGGTTCGAGGTGATGAGCATCATGAGCGCCGATACGGCCCAAGGCAAAGACGCTCGCTCCAAGATGGCGGCTGCATCTGGCACGGACCTCAAGGGTTTCGAGGCGCAACTGGCCGCGACCAAAATGTTCTACGCACCCAAAGACGCGCACGCGTTTGCCATCAGCAAGGAACTGCCCGCCACGATGACCAAGGTCTCACAGTTCAGCTTCAAGCACGGGCTGCTGGGTGAGGGGGCCAAAAGTGCTGAGGCCATCGGTATTCAGTTTGCCGGCGGCCAAACCGGAAACCCGAAGAACGTGAAGCTGCGCTTCGATCCGATGTACCTGAAGATGGCTGCTGACGGGCAGATCAAGTAAAGCGCGCAACCTTCCTCCGCCGTTTCACACAACTGCTGAGCGGTCCATGCGCCTGATCAATATCATGCCAAGCCGTGGCCTTCGGGTAGGGCTGACCGTGCTGCCATTCCTGCTTCTGCTGATCGTTTACATGGTTTCCGCAGAAGCCAGGCTGGCTTTGAACCCAGACGACAAGCTGCTTCCGAGCTTTGGTCAGATGGCTGATGCCATACAGCGTTATGCCCTGCAGGAAGATCCGCGAACGGGAGGGCGGCTGCTGTGGGACGACACTTGGGCCAGTCTGCGGCGGCTGTTGCTGGGGATGGCGATTGCAACCATCTTGGCATTGGTGCTGGGCATTGGTCTGGGTGCCATCCCACTGATCAGTGCCACGCTGTCGCCTGCCGTTGCAGTGATGTCGATGGTTCCGCCATTGGCCATCCTGCCGGTGCTTTTCATCGTGTTCGGACTGGATGAACTCTCCAAGGTCATGCTGATCGTCATTGGCATTGCGCCAGTGATGACGCGTGACCTGGAGCAGCGTGCCCGCGAAATCCCGTTGGAGTGGCTCATCAAGGCCCAAACCCTGGGGGCCAACACCTGGACATTGATCCTGCGTGTGGTGCTGCCGCAATTGATGCCGCGTCTGTTCATTGCGTTGCGGCTTGCTTTGGGCTCGGCCTGGCTGTTCCTGATTGCGGCGGAGGCGATTGCATCCACCGACGGACTCGGATACCGGATTTTTCTGGTGCGGCGTTACCTGGCCATGGACGTGATCCTGCCTTACGTGGCGTGGATCACCTTGCTTGCATGGATCATGGACAACGCGTTGAAGCGGTTGACCACAGTGCTGTTCCCCTGGCACGAAGGGCGCTGACATGGCATTTCTCAAAGTCAGCAACCTCTGGATGTCATACGGCGAACAGGTGGTGCTTGAACGCATCAACTTGGAAATCCAGCAAGGCCAGTTCTGCACCATGGTGGGTGCCTCGGGTTGTGGCAAATCAACTTTTCTGCGGCTCTTGCTGGGCCAAGAACGACCCACCAAAGGCAACATCACTCTGGCAGGCCAGCCTTTGGTTCCAGAACCCGATGCCAGCCGGGGCATCGTGTTTCAGAAGTACTCGGTATTGCCTCACCTTACAGTGCTTGACAACGTGGCCCTGGCATTGGAGCTGCCAAAAAGCCGCTGGCTCGGGCGACTTTTGGGTACTGCCAAGGTGGCTGCCAGAGAAGAAGCGAGGGCCATGTTGGACAAAGTCGGACTTGCCCCCTCACTTGGCAAATACCCGCATCAGTTGTCCGGTGGGATGCAGCAACGACTGGCCATAGCACAGGCTCTCATGGGCAAACCCCGAGTGCTTTTGCTTGACGAGCCCTTTGGCGCGTTGGACCCCGGCATCCGCAAGGACATGCATCACTTGTTGCAAGAGTTGTGGCACCAGGAGCGGCTGACCGTGTTCATGGTGACCCATGACCTGTCCGAAGGGTTTCAACTGGGCACTCGCCTGCTGGTGTTCGACAAGGTCCGCATCGACCCTCACGCCCCACAGGCGTACGGCGCTGCCATCACGTACGACATTCCCCTTAACCAAGACCGTGCCGCGCCCACCCATGTATTGGATGGACTGCGGGAAAGACAGCTGCAAATGGCTGCATCGGAAGGCAAATCGACATGACCGATACAACTGCTGAGACAACCCTGGTTTCAGATATTCCCAACCCTCCAGCGCAAAGCCCGGTGGGCAACGTCGCGTGGTGGAAGCGTTTGCCCGAAGCATCCATGGCCGACGTGGCCCCAGGCAGCATTCTCTGGTCGGAGATGATGCCTGGTGGCACCCATTGGTCCTGGCGGATACAGCGTGGGCGAGCGCTGCGTTTTGTGGCAATGGACAGTGACGTCAACCTGAGCATGGTGCTGTACGCCGCCCATGACAAGTTGGAGCGCTACAACATGCCCGACTCGCTGAAAGCGCAGCACACGGCGCACTACAGCACTGGGCATGTGCTGATGAGCGACATGGGCCGAGCCATGGCCAGCATCACACACGACACCCTTGGCTGGCATGACCCGCTCGGGCTGCTGTTGGACAACAACCGCATGTTGGCCCGTTACGGCGAAAAGCGATACCAGACATTTCGCAACGGCATGTACCGAAGCGGCAAGGACGGGCTGCTCACCGAGATTGGCAAGCATGGTTTGTCCGCCAGGGACTTGGTGATCGGTGTCAATTGGTTTTCCAAAGTCAGCGTCGATGAGCAGGGGGGTTTCGTTTACCACCCCGGGCATAGCCAACCCGGCCACTGGTTTGAGCTGCGCTGCGACATGGATGTGGTGGTGGCCGTGTCTTCCGCGCCTCACCCGCTGGACACCCGAACGGCATACAGCCCGGGACGCATTGGCATCGTGGCACGGCATGTGGGGGTGGCAGCCCCTGACGATGTGTGCCGCCGGTTTCGCCCGGAAAACGCCCGCGCCCTGCACAACACAGACATGTTCCACGCCTGATCTGGGAGCCCATCATGAACGCAACCACCACCGAACCCGTGGCCGCCTTGAGGTTGACCGAAAGCGGTTTGCAACCAGCCAAAGCGGCCTGGGAGCAGACCCACCCTGCGGGTGAACCGATTCTTTTTGAAGTGAAAGAAGGTCAGACGCTGCGCATTGTTGACCTAGAAGGGAACCAAGCTGCCGACGTCATTTTTTACTCGGCAAGAGACGTGGCTGAGCATTACAGCGCCACTGACACCATGCTCGCGCAAGGTGGCATTTATCTGACCACGGGCTCCCGCCTGATGAGCAACGAGGGCAACGCCATGCTCACCATCGTGGCTGATACCTGCGGGCGTCACGACACGCTCGGCGGTGCCTGCGCGGCCGAAAGCAACACCGTGCGTTACGCGCTGCAGAAGAAGTACATGCACAACTGCCGAGACAACTACCTGATCGCCATTCAACGGGCGGACATGGGGCTGACCAAACGGGACCTGGTGCCAAACATCAACTTCTTCATGAACGTGCCCGTGACGGCCAGCGGAGATCTGACATTTGAAGACGGTGTGTCTGGCGCTGGCAAGTACGTGGAAATGCGGGCCGAGATGGACGTCTGGGTGCTCATCTCCAATTGCCCGCAGCTCAACAACCCTTGCAACGCCTACAACCCCACTCCCATCCAACTCCTGGTCTGGGACCCGGCCTGAACTGCAACCCCTCTGCAGGACGACCTGCAGATGAAAAGCCACGCGGGACGGCCCGCACGAGGAAGCCATGTTTGAGAAAGTGTTGATCGCCAACCGGGGGGCGATTGCGTGCCGCATCATTCGCACCCTGCGTCAGATGGGCGTGCAGAGCATTGCGGTGTATTCAGAGGCGGACACGCAGGCGCGTCACGTGCGTGAGGCCGACGAGGCTCATCTGATTGGCCCGGCACCTGCTGCGCAGAGCTATCTCAATGCTGAGCGCATCTTGTCGGTGGCACTTCAAGCCGGTGCCCAGGCAATTCACCCCGGGTATGGCTTTTTATCGGAAAACCCGGACTTTGCGCAGGCCTGCGAGGAAGCAGGCATCGCCTTCATTGGCCCCACTGCGAAACAGATGCGAGCATTTGGGCTCAAACACACGGCCCGTGACTTGGCTTGCAGTTTGGACGTGCCGCTACTGCCGGGAACCGGTGTTCTTGCTGGTGCAGATCAAGCTTGTGAGCAGGCAATGGAGATCGGTTACCCCGTCATGCTCAAAAGCACTGCTGGAGGCGGTGGAATCGGCATGCGACTGGTGTGGAACCAGGCAGAGTTGCTGGATGCTTTCGACTCAGTCGGGCGATTGGCTCAGGCAAATTTCAAAGATGCTGGCTTGTTCCTCGAAAAGTATGTGGAGCACGCACGACACATTGAAGTACAGGTGTTTGGCGACGGCGCTGGTGGTGTGATCGCATTGGGCGAGCGCGATTGCTCCGTCCAGAGGCGCAACCAGAAGGTCATAGAGGAGACTCCCGCTCCCGGTTTGAGCGACGTTCAGCGGGAACAACTCCATGCGACCGCCGTTCGCCTTGCAAAAGCAGTGAATTACCGCTCAGCAGGCACGGTGGAATTTGTCTATGACGCGGTTGGCCAGTCTTTCTATTTTCTGGAGGTGAACACACGTCTTCAAGTGGAGCACGGCGTCACAGAGCAGGTGACCGGCGTGGATCTGGTGTCCTGGATGGTCCAACTGGCTGCCGGTGAGCTTCCCGCGTTGAGCCGTTTGCAACCAAAAGCACAAGGCGCCTCGATCCAAGTGAGGCTGTATGCCGAGGACCCTGCCAAGCAGTTCCAGCCCAGTGCCGGGTTGCTCACCGAGGTCTGGTTTCCTTCGGATGCCCGGGTGGATACCTGGGTGGAGCGGGGCACGGAAGTGCCCCCTTGGTACGACCCGATGCTGGCAAAACTGATTGTGACGGCAGACACCCGGGCGCAGGCCTTGGTCAAACTGGCTCAGGCGCTGGATGACACACGATTGGCTGGCATCGAGACCAATCTGAGCTACCTCCGCCATGTGGTCGCCGACACGGTGTTTCAACAGGGACGTCAAACCACTCGGTTCCTTGGCTCATTCGTGTTTCAGCCACGCACCATTGAGGTCTTGGAGCCGGGGGTGCAGACCAGCGTCCAAGACTGGCCAGGCCGCCAAGGCTATTGGGATGTGGGTGTGCCTCCCAGTGGGCCCATGGATGCCTATGCACACCGCATGGCCAACGCGTTGGTGGGCAACCCTCCCGAAGCTGCGGCGCTGGAGATCACGCTGTCCGGCCCCACCCTGCGCTTCAACGCTCCGGCCGTGGTGGCCGTGACGGGAGCCCCGGCCCCTGTCACGCTGAACGGTCAGCTCGTACCGATGTGGCAAACGCTGAGTGTCGATGCTGGTGCCACACTGGAGGTCGGCCGGACGTCGGAGGGCGTGCGTCTCGCATTGGCCGTTTCAGGGGGCTTGGATGTGCCTGTGTACCTCGGCAGCCGCAGCACCTTTACCCTGGGACAGTTTGGAGGGCATGGCGGGAGACACCTTCGATGCGGGGACGTGCTCCACTTCACTCCGACTCTGGTTGGGGCCCAGGCTGTCTGCTCCCCTGACAGCATTCCGGACTATGGCCACCGTTGGGATGTCGGGGTGATCTACGGGCCTCATGGCGCCCCCGATTTTTTCACTGCCGGAGACATTGACACGTTCTTCAGCTCAGACTGGAAGGTCCACCACAACAGCAGTCGTACGGGCGTACGGCTCATCGGCCCCAAACCCAACTGGGCACGGACCGATGGTGGGGAGGCCGGGTTGCACCCGTCCAACATCCACGACAACGCCTACGCCATAGGCGCCATCGACTTCACAGGCGACATGCCCGTCATCCTCGGGCCCGATGGCCCCAGCCTGGGTGGCTTTGTGTGCCCAGCGGTCGTTGCGCATGCTGAGCTGTGGAAGCTGGGCCAGCTCAGGCCTGGCGACACCGTCCGTTTTCACCGCATATCCCAGCTCGATGCCAGCGCCAGGGAGACCGCCACCATCGCTGCGTTGGAGCAACTGCATGGCCCTTTGCCGAGCAACCCCTGTGATGATGCTTTGGCCCACCTGACCCCAGTGGTCTACAGCGATCTCGGACGTGGCGACGTCCCGGATATGGTGGTACGCCAGGCGGGGGACCGTTACCTGCTGATTGAGTTTGGCCCCCTGGTGCTTGACATTGAACTGCGCATGCGGGTGCATGTGCTGATGACCGCCCTCAAGGGCTTGCAGGCGTCTGGGCAACTCGCCGGCGTGATTGACATGACACCGGGCATCCGATCGCTTCAGTTGCACTTCGACCCGGCACAGGTCTCACAACAAGCCTTGCTGCAACAGGTGGTGGCCACTGAGGCTGGATTGCCTGCCGTCGATGACATGGTAGTGCCCAGCCGGACGGTGTACCTGCCCTTGTCCTGGGATGACCCCCAGACGCGTCTCGCGATCGAAAAATACATGCAGTCCGTGCGATCGGATGCGCCCTGGTGTCCCAGCAACATCGAGTTCATCCGCCGCATCAACGGGCTGGACACTGTGGACGATGTTTACCGCACGGTCTTCGACGCCAGTTACCTGGTGCTGGGCCTGGGGGATGTGTACCTGGGGGCACCGGTGGCCACCCCCTTGGACCCACGCCATCGGTTGGTGACCACCAAATACAACCCTGCGCGTACATGGACCCCGGAGAACGCGGTCGGCATCGGTGGTGCCTACATGTGTGTGTATGGAATGGAGGGGCCGGGTGGATATCAGTTTGTGGGGCGCACCATTCAGATGTGGAACCGTTGGCACCATGGACAGCCAGGCACGGCATTCGAGCAACCGTGGCTGCTGCGTTTCTTTGACCAGATCCGGTTCTACCCGGTGGGTCAGGATGAGCTGCTTCGCATGCGGGCCGAGTTTCCGAGCGGTCGTTACTCACTCAAGGTGGAAGAGGGTGTTTTCAGCCTCAAACACTACCGCCAGTTTCTGGCGGATGAGGCCCAGGGCATTGCGGCGTTCCGCGACCGTCAACGCGTGGCCTTCGGAGCCGAGCGCGAGCGCTGGGCTGCGGCAGGTCAAGACCTAGTGAACACCGATGCAGACTTTGAATCGGAAGCTGGCAGCCCTGCTTTTGAGTTGCCTCCCGGAGGGCGAGCGGTGTCCACCAGCGTGCCTGGCAGTGTCTGGAAAGTGGTGGTGACACCTGGGCAATCTGTCTGCACAGGCGATGTGTTGATGGTGATCGAGTCCATGAAGATGGAGTTCAACCTGATCGCGCCCGCCAACGCCGTGGTTCACGACGTGTTGTGCCAGCAGGGTGCCGCTGTCACGGCAGGGCAGACCGTGCTGGTTCTGACAGATGAGCCCATCTCCCCAGCGCCCACCGTTTGATATCCGCTGAACGCATAAAGAAAGCACACACCATGTCCATCGAACAGTTGTCATTTGACCTGGCAAGCATCCAGGCCGCATATCGCACAGGCCTGACGGTTCGCGACCTGATTGGCGAAGCCATGAGGCGCTGTGCAACCGACGCACACAACGCGTTCATTCACCGCCTCACTGAGGCTGAGATAGAGCCCTTTCTGGCACATCTGGAAAAGTGTCCGCCTGAGAGCCTGCCCTTGTACGGCGTGCCGTTCGCCGTCAAGGACAACATCGATCTTGCCCACATACCCACAACCGCAGGTTGCCCCGAGTTCGCCTACACGCCGACCGACAGTGCATTCGTCGTCCGCTGCCTGCTGGATGCAGGAGCCGTACCGATCGGCAAAACCAATCTTGACCAGTTTGCGACCGGCCTCAACGGCACCCGTTCCCCCTATGGCGCCTGTCGCAATGCGTTCAATCCAGCATTTGTATCCGGTGGCTCCAGCTCGGGGTCTGCGGTGTCCGTGGCCAACGGCTGGGTCAGTTTTTCGCTGGGAACTGATACGGCTGGGTCAGGTCGTGTTCCCGCGTCGTTCAACAATCTCGTGGGGCTTAAACCCACGCTGGGTTTGCTCTCGGGCACCGGGGTGGTACCCGCCTGCCGCTCGGTCGACACTGTGTCCATCTTTGCGTTGACGTCGGCCGATGCTCAAGCGGTTTTGGGCGTGGCCGCGTCTTTCGATCCTCTGGATCCATTCAGTCGCAAAACGCAGCCGTTTGGCGTGGATTTCTCGGCCGCTGCGTTCCGGTTCGGCGTTCCTCGCCCCCAAGACCTTGCATTCTTTGGCAATGATGCCGCCAAGGACTTGTTTGAAGCATCCGTGGTGCACCTGGAATCGCTGGGTGGTGTGCCTGTCGAGGTGGATCTGACCCCGTTCCTAGAGGCCGCCCGGTTGCTTTACGGCGGTCCTTGGGTGGCAGAACGCTATGCCGCTGTGGGGGATTTTCTGGAGGCTCACCCCGAAGCTGTGTTCCCTGCGGTTCGCACAATCATTGAGGGTGGCAAAACACCTACTGCCTCTGAGGCGTTTGCGGCCAGTTACCGGCTCAAAGCGCTCAAGGCAGTCTGCGATGCCGTCTGGCAACAAGTGGACTGCCTGGTCACGCCCACAGCCGGCACCATCTACCGGATCGAAGACATGGTCGCAGACCCCATTCGGTTGAACTCCAACCTGGGTCACTACACCAACTTCATGAATCTGCTTGACTACAGCGCAGTGGCCGTACCCGCCGGCTTTTTGAGCGAAGGCGATGCAAAGGGGCTGCCTTGGGGCATCACCCTTGCAGCGCCCGCGTTTCGCGACGTGCCGCTGCTCCGACTGGCCGACCGGTTTCACCGCAGCCAAGCTTTCAATCTGGGAGGCACTTCAATCCCTATTCATCAGTCACCTGCCATCGCCATCGCCATTGGCTCAGTGCCAGACGGGTTTGCATCGGGAACATTGAGGGTGGCTGTTTGTGGTGCTCACCTATCCGGCCTGCCGTTGAACCATCAACTCACATCGCGTGGTGCACGCTTGCTACAAACCGTTCAGTCTGCGCCGGTTTATCGCTTTTACGAATTGGCGGGTGGCCCAGTCAAGAGGCCCGGCATGGTTCAAGTTGCCGAAGGTGGCGTAGCGGTCGAGATGGAAATTTGGGAGTTGCCCTCCACTGAGTTCGGCAGCTTCGTGATCGGCAAGGTCAGGTTGCACGACGGTTCAGACGTGTGCGGCTTCATTTGTGAGGCTTACGCAGTAGAGAAGGGGAGTACGGACATATCCGCATGGGGTGGTTGGCGTGCGTGGCTCGCCTCTGAGACATAGAACATCCCGACATGCCTCCTGAACTAACAGCCACACCAAACCACGGATTTCCCTCGCCTGTTGGCGCACCTGCCCGCCGGAATTTCCCCGTCCCGGGGGCTTTTGTTCGAAGTTTTTCGGTGCCTGACTCAGCTGTATCGTCCCAACCGAGCGCGCTCTGGTCGGCGGAGTCGCTTTGCCTGGGCCCTTGGGTCTTATCATTCGGCGCAGTGAAATTCACCGAGGCGGCAGCACCATGCGGGAGCATTTGAAGCCATTGGGACAGGTCCCTGCCGAGGCGTTCGCCAAGGGCTACTGGGCCCGAGTCCTTGTGCTGGCACTGGGCTACTCCGTCGCTGGACGGGTCGGGCTGGAACTGGCTGTCGTTGGCTCCCTAGTTGTAGAGTCCCGGATGATTCAGAAGCGAGCGATACCCACTTCCCCCGTCCGGGATATGCGTGACTGAGCCACGACAGCAAAGCCCTGCTGGCACCATGGTGCCCATGTCGCCCGCCGAACCCGCATCCGCCGTGACCGTTTACTTCGACGGTAGCTGCCCGCTTTGCAGGCGCGAGATTGCCTTGTATCAAAGACTGTCCAGCAAACAGACACTGCACTGGGTCGATGTCATCGGCCCCACCTCCTTGCCTTCCGGTTTGACCTGCGAGCTGGCCATGCGGCGTTTTCATGTGCGTGATGCGAAAGGGCAGTTGCACAGCGGTGCACGGGCGTTTTCAGTGCTGTGGCGCTGCTTTTCAGGCTGGCGCGTGCTCGGTTGGCTCACCGCTGTTCCACCCGTGTCTTGGTTCGCCGAGGCCGCATATCGTTTGTTTTTGCCTGTGCGTCCCCGCTTGCAGGCCTGGCTGCGGTCGTGAGCTCGCGCCTGCGCCAAGGCTACCGCGCTCTTGTGATCGGGGCCACCGGTGCGCTGGGTCAAGCTTTTGCCAGCGCATTGACCCAAGACCCGCGTTGTGCAGATGTGGTGGCAATCGGGCGAAGCGGCAACGCCACGTCGGCAAGCCTTGGTTCAACCGCAGGATTGCCCCCCTGGGATGTGCGGGATGAAGCCAGCTTGGTTGCACTCGCCGCCGCATTGACCGGGCCGTTTCATTTCGTCATCGATGCCACCGGTGCGCTGACCCTCGATGGGCGCGGCCCCGAAAAGCGCCTTGCCGACATCGATGCCATAGGCGTGGCCAACAGTTTGCATGTCAATGCCATCGGCCCGTTGCTGTTGCTTCGCTGCCTGAGCCCTTTGCTGGGCCGTGGCGAGCGAGTGGTGTGGGCCAAACTGTCGGCCAGGGTTGGCAGCATCGAAGACAACCACAAAGGCGGTTGGTACAGCTACCGCATGGCCAAGGCTGCATTGAATCAGGGGCTGCCCCGTTGGCCGGTCAAATTCCTCCACCTGTGGCCACCTCAAACTCCCCCACCTGAATTGATCGGGGACAGGGTGTAAACGCTGGCGTTG
>JFJP01042458.1_pt1 | contig 11806 bp, 5 predicted proteins | sample 431651 | NCBI WGS metagenome assembly JFJP01 (sample SAMN02602958, study PRJNA72255) | Microbial mat metagenome, whole genome shotgun sequencing project. | biome: fresh water; feature: sink hole; material: water; isolation source: purple microbial (photo- and chemosynthetic) mats found in... | reverse complement strand
TTGAATCGACAATGGGAATGAGCCACTCAAATTTTTACCGGAAGATAAAAAGCTTAACCGGACAATCAGGTAAGGATGTATTGATGAGTATCCGCATGAAGAGGGCGAAGCAGATTCTTACAGACAATCAGGGAATCAGAATCTCTGAAGTTGCCTACATGGTTGGATATGTAAATCCGAAATATTTCAGTCAGAATTTCAAGGATTTTTATGGAGTATTACCTTCAGAAATTACAAAGTGAAAGGAATTGACTTAAAGATTATTATAGTCGGTAAATCGTGAAAAAAAAGTCCCTGGCTTTTGATAGAAATCAATTAGCCAGGGACTTTAAAAACCAACCTATCTAACTTAAACTAACCTCACAAAGTTGGGCGTGCGATGGTAAATTCTTCATATTTCACATCGTTGCCCTGAAATACTAAAGTATCGGTAAACTGATGTAATGCTGCACCAGCTAATCCCTGCACCGTGTAATTGAGCGTAATAGTTAGCGAACCTTTAATTTTTCCGGTAAGCGGGTCAACAGTCCAACCATTTTCTTTACCAAAAGCAGTTGATGATTTGTAGTATTTACCAATACCTGAAATGGTATAAGTAGTACCGGGAGCCTGAGAGACTATTATGTCGCCTACGCCATTTACATCGTCGGAGAAAGTCAATAATGATTTGAAGGCATTACCTAAATTACCACCCATACGATTGTAAGTAGCTTTTTTCAAACCAATAGTTTCTACTTTGGCTGTTTGATTGGCAGAAATATCAATTGCATGGTATTTAGTCTCAACAGCATCTTTCTTCCAAACACCTCGATGGAAAAAAGTACCATGCCATGGATTGATGAATTTTACAGCAAAAAGAGTGAAATCTTTTGGTAAAAAACCGGTAGCCCAATCGGCTGTAACGTACCAGCGTGGTGAAACAATACTAGGGGCGGAAACTTTACCTGAAAGCAGCTCAAACCCATCCGGAGCTGCCGTAATTCTCAATGGCAACACATACCTCAATTTGAATGCGTTAGGGTCGTTAAAAAAATCATCGGTCAGATTTACACGGATTAACCCATTGAAACTACCTTTTGGTACAGTAACTTTTGCATCGGGTACCATCGTATAATAGTTTGCAGGAAGAATAAAAAGTTTTGAGTTAATATTATTCATATCTCTGCCGTAAAGGGTATCTTTTAGAACCGGAGCAGTAACATCAGGGAATATTGATGGATCTAATTTAAAATCAACAATCCTGTCAGCAGTGTTCTCATACATCCCTCCTATCGAAATACCAATATGGAAGGCTTTTTGCAAATCGATTGTATTATCTATTCGATCTTCTCCTAACACTATCGTACGTACCGGGTATTGTAAAGGAAAATAGACCGACTGCTTAGTATAATTATCAAATTCGATAGGGTCGTTTTCACAAGATGCTAACATAAAGGTAGCAAGCAGTAAACCTGGAAATATTCTCTTCATTGTCTTCATGTATTTATTTTTTACCAGCCTTTGTTTTGAACTATGTTATAAACTAACGTTTGGTCGTAAGGTATAGGAGGATAAATCATATACGATTCGTACACACGTTTTTCCACATCAAAAGACTGTAGAGTGACAGGATTAATACCTTTAACTGTTTCATTCATTTTTGCGATATCGTTCCAACGGCGCAAATCCCAGAATCTGAAACCTTCGAAACACAACTCGATACGGCGTTCATTTTTTATTAACCCGGCCAATCCGGACTGATTCAACCCATCCACATAGACTGTATTGGTAATTGCAGCCCGGGTACGTAAGGCTTTAATAACAGCTAGTGCAGTAAAGCCATCGATAACTCCGGTTGGTCCAACAGCCGCGTTTGCTGCTTCAGCGAAATTAAGTAACACTTCGGTATAACGCAAATGCAAAGTAGTGTGAGGCTTACCAACAACTGATCCCGGATCGAGCTTTACGGTTTCATCAAGCAGCTTACGCATATAATAACCTGTTCGTGTTGAATTTGCTGTGCCACCTATTGCATCAACCCCTGATGTAGTGTTTATGGTTTTTGTACCATAGGTAACAGTTCCATTGTAAGCAATATATTTCGCTAAACGCGGATCGCGGTTGGCATAGGGATTTGCTGCATTGTAATAAGCAGAACCGGCATTATAAGGAAAACCATCCCTGTCAGGAAATGCTTCTACAAAATTTTGTGATGGATTTAACAGGGCTTTACCGTACAATGATGGTGCAAGTTGGTTTGCTTCACGGCCGCTTGATGAATTTACAATAGAAGTAAACCATAGTGCTTCGCGATAGCTGTTTAAACTTGCAGCTGTAACATTACCTCCTTTATAAAATTCTACATCCGCAGCGTTTAAACCAGTAATACCAATATGAGCTTTCATTACATTAGCAGCCATTTGAGCAGCTTGTTGCATAGTTACACCACTACCTGAGGCAAATGCCGGGCTTGCGGCCAGCAATGCAACACGCGATTTAATAGCCATTGCCCCAATTCCACTAATCCGGTTCATGTTATATGCACCAATTACCATTTTTTGATTTGCTGTTAAACCTGCATCAGTCCATTTAAGTGGCAGGTTTGCTATGGCAGTATCACAATCGGCAAAGATTTGCGCAACACACTCAGCATAAGTATTACGAGGCAATTTTGCAGCTTCGGAATCTCTGATTACAGTGGTAACAATTGGATAACCCAGTAAAACATCGTTACTACCCATGCCACCATGATATTGAAGTAAACGGGCTCCCCACCATGCACGTAGAGCGCAAGCCTCTCCTTTTAGTTTTTTACGGTATAATTTGTTCCTTTCAGCAAAATCAGGCTCTATATATGCCCAGACAACCCGATCCATATTGGCAATAAAATTATTTATCTGCAAAAAGGCAGTATAAGAATCATTATAAACACTTAATGGATATAATCGGGAAGTAAAACCACCTGTGGCAACAGTTATCATTTTACTTTCAGGATCATTTGTTACAGCATCGTCGGTAGCATAACTATCGTCAAATATATACTCATTAGGCATCATGGTATATGCCCTTAGCAGAACAGCTTCGGCCAGAATCGGGTTCTGGAATATTATTTCGTCATTATACTTGCCACCGACATTATTTTCTTCGAGCAATGATTCGCAAGAGGTGAAAACAATTGACAGTAACAATATTGAAATAATTTTATATCTGATTATCAATTTCATATTATTCACTTTATTATTGTTAGTATTAGAAATTTGCTATTAAACCAAGTGCAAACACTCTGCTTTGAGGTGCCGAGTTCCAGTTCAGTTGCATGATGTCTATGTTTTTGCCTACTGAAAGCAAATTACTTCCTCTTGCATATAATTTCAACGATTTCAATTTAGCATCGGGTTCGAAATCGAAATCATATCCCAACTGAACAGCCGATAGCGAGAAGTTTGAACGGTCATACATCCAAAAAGTAGAGTTTCTATAGTTGTTATCCCCATTCCTAAGGCTTAAGCGCGGATATTCGGCATTTGGATCGGGGTTTTCAGGATCATATGCTTTTAGGGCAACTTCTGAATATTTTGCCTGATTACCTCTAAACCAATAGTAATTTGAGTTTTTAAAACCATTGCCTCCCCAGCTTCCGGTACTAAGAACAAATAGTGACCAATTGTTATAATTCAAATCGATATTAAATGAGATTTGTTGATTGTTACTCTTTAACCCCAATACACTTTCGTCATCTGAATTAATTATATTGTCTCCATTCACATCTTTATATTTAATATCACCTGGGCGAACAACACCATAACTTGGCTTAGGTAAGCCGGCAATTAAAGTAGTTCCATCAGCCTCAAAATCGGTAGCACTGTAAAGTCCGGCATCAGTTAATCCCCACATTGCATTAGTCGAAGTTCCAACTCTCGAAAGGTGTGCATTTTGAGCAGGATAAACTGGTTCTTCCCACTTGGTGATGGATGACTTCGAATATATGTAATTTACTCCGAAGCTCATTTTTAAATCACCAAACTGTTCATTGTAATCCAACCCAAGCTCAACACCCTGATATCTGGTTGCATTAAAGTTGCCAACAGGAATTATTCCCATAGTTGCAGGTGTAATATTCGTAAATTCAACCATATTTCCGGAGCTTAAACTGTTCCAGTAAGAAGATTCCACCCAGAGTTTCCTGTTCAGCAAATAGGCATCAAAACCGACCACTAACTCTTTGCGCGATTGAAAAGTGTAATTATTCCCAAGCGATTGCATAAGTTGTGTCCCATTTTGATTTAAACTATTGTTATAATTAAAATTACCGCCTGTTGAATAATTGGCTTCATAAAGGAAATAGCCATTGTTATTACCGAGTGACCAGTTATCGTTTACAAGTTCCCCATAAGATCCTCTCAATTTCAGATAATCAACAATGCCGTTATCCTGCAAAAAATCCTCGTTCGACAAAATCCAGGCAGCGCCGAATGAAGGTAAAGTTTTAAATCTGCTATCCGGATTCAGTTTGTTGCTTCCTTCGCTCAGCAAACCAACTTCAATTATGTATTTATTGTTATAAGTATAATTGGCTTGTGCTCCAAAACGAAGGCGTCTTGCATCCTGCAATGAGTCCTTTTCTACTTTCTGTTTATAATAACCTAAGGCTACAGCAGAAATCTGGTGCTTGCCGAATGTTCGGTCATAATTGGCAGTCACGTAGCCATTGTAAATTCTTTGAAATGAGCTTTTAGCATTGTCTACAGTTTGTGAAGTGGTAAATTTATCCACTCCAATTTTTGTCAGATTAAAATTTCCATCAAGATCTGGTTTCCCTTTTGAATAGACGGCATAATTATCATCGGTAAACTGAGAATAATAGTTGAAAAAGTCCATATCAGCCAATCCCGACAATTTTAAACCTTTTGTAAGTTTCTCAAGACTTATATCAAATCCAACCATATACTGTAAAAAGCGGTTTACATCCAGCCTGTTTCCTCCACGGGTCATATCACCATAAAGGTTTTGCTGGTAAACACTTGTACCGCCAAGCAGTGAATTTCCAACCGGATTCTGACCTGAAAGTGAAGAAAGGTTTAACACCCTGTCTTTGGGAATTAAAAGTGGAAATGAATTAGGCAGAAGTTTTGATGCATCTTTATAGAAATTACTTGACTCAGGACCACTATAAAAGTCGAAGAGTGCCACGATATCAGCCTTCATTTTTAACCAATCAGTTACCTGAAAATCAACTTTACCGCGAATGTTTAATTTATTAGATTTATCATTTTCAGGTAAGGCCAGCCACCCTTTAGTACCTTTCCATCCTAAATTCATGAAATACTGCACCTTTTCGTCACCACCAGATGCTTCTGAATAGAAATTGGTGAAGTTGGTGGTATTGTTTACAAATTCGGGACTCCAGTAATCGCTGTTTGGATAAAGAACAGGATCGTAATTATTTGCAGTACTGTCAATTATCCCCTGTCGATAGTATAAACTGGCATTGCCATCATTTTTGTATGCTTTGTTGTATGTGGTCATGTAAGTAGCAGCATCTAAAAATTCAGGCATTTTTATCGCTGTTTGCAAACCCTGTTCAAGGTTAAACTTAAGCTCCTTTTTGAATTTAGTTCCTGATTTTGTTGTAATTAAAACAACAGCGGCATCGCCATCGCCACCATAAAGCATTCGGGAATAGGCATCTTTCAGCACAGTAATTTGCTCAATTTCCAGCATATTGAGATACGAAGCATCGCGAATCACACCATCGACAACAGTAATTGCATCACCCAACCCGTGAAAATTAAAGTCTCCATAAGCGCCGGTTATCTTTCCATTTAATTGTGCTCCCACGTCTAAACGTGAATCGCTGTTCAATGCTTTACCAGCATCTATAACAGAGATATTACCGGTAGTACGACTTTTTTTCAAAGTTTGAAAAGGCAATCTTATATAGCCATCCACTTTCAAATCTTCTGAAGGTTGAAGTACAACCTTATTGGTATCTTGCTTCTCCTGTGCCAATACATGAACTGATGAAATCGTCCAGATCAGCATAAGAGATAGTGTTATTATATTTTTCTTCATAAAGCAGTATAGTTTTATTAGTTCCAACCATCATTTTGCGGAAATCCCTCATATATAAAAGTAAAAGCACGGTTGAATGGCAGCCAGTACTGTCTTTTTTCAAACGTAAACTTTATAACTTCGCGACGCTGGAAAATTGTATAGTTCTTATCAAAGTCGAGCGTAAACATGCCGGTGTTATGTAATGTTTCGCCAATTTTATATCTACGGATATCATTCCAGTAATGATTCGATTCGAAACACAATTCCACAGCGCGTTCGTTTAAAATCATTGCATGAAAATTACCATGCGCCCCACCTGTAGCTGTTGTTGGAACATGTCCAATACGCAACCGTACTTTATTAACTGCCTCTAAAGCTGTATGGTTAGCTCCCGGAGCTTTGACATCACCATTATTTCCATTACCATAAGCCCAGTTTGCCGCTTCGGCATACATTAAATATACATCGGCCAAACGCATTTGAGGGTTGCAAAATTGATAATTGGCAGTAAGAGTAGTGTTACCGGCTTTATCTGACACATCGAAAGGCCAATACTTTTTAACAACGTATGGTGACATTTGCTGATCTGAAGCAATTGTCGGCCCTTTTGTTGGTAGTGAGTACATTGTCAGTTGTTTGCCTGTACAAGGAAAATCTTTGTCGACATAAATACTTCTCCTGAAACGGGGATCTCTTCCGTTCCAACGCATGGCATTGTTGGCATCGTGAACCGCTGGGTTGTATAATGTTCCGTCAGCCATTTCATATTTATCAACCCAATTTTGACTAGGGGTTGATTGCTGGGAGTTTCCTCCAAATACGGCAGTGTTTACTGCATATGTACGTCCTGTAAATTCGCTAAAAAGAATGTTACCAAATCTAGCTCTGTAAAGTGCCACAATCGTCTCTTTTGTCCAAACCACAGTCCTGTCAGTTGTAGCAAAATTTCGACTATAGTTAGCAGCGTCTACCAAACCATAGTTGCCAGGATTGTTTTCGGCCATTTTTATTGCCTCATCTGCGGCTATTGCTGCTCTTTGCATATAATCTTTGTTCACTTCAGCAACCCCTCCTGAATTTTCATTTATCAATGGCGAACCTGCCCACAAGAGTGATTTTGCTTTATAACTTAACGCAGCAAGTGCAGTTAGTCTGCCCAGCTGAGTAGCAGGGTCGGGCCAGGCAACAGGTAGCAATTGTGCTGCTTTGTCAAAATCTTCAATGCAGTATTCCATAGTTGCCTGAAAGTTTTTAACGCCATTGTATTCATAATAACGGGGTTTTTTAAAATCATCAGCCAAAACTTCATTTATATACGGTATAGGACCCCAGGCATTTGCAATTTCGAAATGGAAATAAGCCCTGAAAAACAATAATTGCCCCTCTATCAGTTTCTTCTCATCATCGGTTGCCACCAATGATCCGTCTTTTAAATTTTTTAAACCAATATTGCACATACGAATTACTCTCCACCCGTTATCCCAGATACCTCTCATACTACCGCTGGAATCGTAATAACCACGCCCCAGGAAGGCCGTGTAATTCCCCCTGACAGCCCTGTAAGAGGTTTGGTTACCCTGAGGGCTTACCATTTCATTACCCATTTCACCGGTACATGTATATTCAGTACGGTTGTGGTCAAGAATAGATGGATACATCTGATCAACATATCCCTGAAACAGATTGTAAGTTCCAAACACTTTCGCTTCGGTTACATCTGCTTCAGACGGCACATTCAGATAATCTTCGCAACTCCCGACTGCTATCAGGAAAGGAAGCATCAATATAAACAGTTTTATTTTCTTTGTTTTCATTTTAATTAAAGTGTTATATTAATTCCGAAGTTGAAATTTTTTGTGTTGGGGTATAATATATTTCCCTCACCACTTAAATCAGTACCTTCTGTATCTACAGGGAGGTTATTCCATAACCACAGGTTATTTCCGTTTACAAAAAGCCTGACGTTATCGAGCGACATTCTGTTTAGCAGTTTCTTTGGTAATGAATAACTTAACTCTACAGTTTGCAGGCGGAACAAGGAACCATCATAACTTGCCCAGTGCCCGATTGCACCTCGTTTGTCTATGCCAAAAGCGCGATATGTAGGATTAACCACTCCATATTCTGGCATTGCTGTTCTGTCAAGCCTGCTTTGAAAGGCTAAAGGAAAGCCATACATCATCTCCTCATTATATGCACCTCCTTCGATGGTTGTATTATACATTCCATAGAACTGAACCATTAGCGATAATCCCTTATAGTCTCCTCCTAAAGAAAAACCATAAGTATTTTCAGGCTGCCTTGCATAACCATAAGCTGCAGCATCGTTACCGTTAATATAACCATCAGCATTATAGTCAACCAATCGGGCACTACCCGTCAAAGTGTTAATTCTGCCTGTATTGGTTTCTCCCATGACACCCGTATAGAGTTGCCAATTTCTGGTAGAAAGGTAATATCTCGGGATCCTCCTGAAATAATACTTTGTTTTTAGCTACAGTCCAGGAGTAAGAGCCCCAAAGGTTCACTTTGCCAAAGGTCTTATTAACCTTAAATTCCATCTCAATACCGTGCGAACTCACTTCGCCAATATTAACAGCAGGCGCTCTTTGCCCGAAAAAATCGGGAACAGCTGTCCGGTTTGCAGCAAGAATGAGCATATCATACCTGTATTCATTAAAATAATCAACAGTTCCGGTAATTAAATCGTTGAACAAACCTAAATCAATACCAAAGTTTTGTGAGCGCTTTGACTCCCAGCGAATGTCGGGATTACCAGCTGCACCTTCTACAAATGACTGATCAACATAAATAGAATTAGTTCCGCCAATACCACTACCAAAGGCGGGGCCCAGGCCTTGTACCTGGTTTTGAAAATCATTTGCCTGACTATATGGGTTCCATGTTGTAAGGTATCCCCACTGAGGGGCATTAGGACCCAAGTCGTCTACGCCTATCCAACCAATAGTATAACGGAGTTTCAGATTTGAGATCTGAGGAACTAAGTTTTTGATAAATGCCTCTTCACTAATACGCCATCCGACTGCAAACGATGGGAAAAAGGCAAATTTGTAATCGGGTCCAAATTTTTCTGAACCGTTGTATGCACCATTTGTTTCGAAAAGGTATTTCCCGGCGTATTCATACTTAATACGACCGACCCAGTCTTCACGCTTTCCCGGCCAGTTACTGCCTGTGGCATTTTCTGTCCTGTTAAAAAGCGCTAAAGCTTCAACATCGTGTTTCCCAAAACTGCGTTTATAGTTTAAACCCATCTCGTAATACAAATTACGCCGTGTAGAATTTGACTGGGGAGATTCAGTGGTATAGCCAAGTGGTAACGGACTAAAATCGAATCCATTGGAAGCACCCAGAGGTACAGTGTAAATCCATGAATTGGTCTTCACATCGAACCGTTTGGTGATATACCCACTTGGATCGGTTACATTACTGCCCTGAGATGTGAAATAGTTATCGAAAGAAAGACTGCCCCTTGCCGAAAGTCCTTTGGTGATAAAATCCAGTTTTTGTTCCAGATTAAAGTCACTTGTAAGAGCAGTACGTTTGTTAACATTCGTTCCTCCCGTTAAAAGATCGAAGTAATGATTATTCCCCATGAGATTTAGCTTGTCAGGATCATCCGATCCAAATGTACCATCAGAGTAGATTGGGAGAGGAGTAGTTGTACTATACCTGTAAAGACCCGGCCAAAAAGCATTTCTCCCCTGATTGGGCGTTTGCTGATTTGAAAAATAACCACTTAAATTTACTTTAAATATTGTTGTTTTGGTTAACTTAAAATCGAGATTTGTACGGAAATTGACACGTTCATATTTGAATTCGCTTTTATAGCCGCGAGGGTTGTCGCCTGTTCCGGTATTCATTATATCACCTTCATCAGAGAATGTTAAAGAGGTAAAGTATTTCACGAAATCAGTACCACCCGATACATTTACGCTATATTTTGCACTTAGTGCCTGATCTTTAATCATCACATCCTGCCAGTCAACATTGGTATATCTTTCCGGGTCAGTATTATCACGATAATAACCCAGAATACGTGGTGACGTATATTTAGCCATCTGTACCTGACTCATCAATGGCAACTCATGAATTATGACCCAGTTTCTGGCCAGTAATGCATCGTACGACCCCAATGGTTTTTCAATTTTCGAAATTGATTTCATGGAGTAGTTAACTTCGGCAGACACCTTTGCCTTACCTGTTTGTCCTCGTTTAGTTGTGATAAGGATTACCCCGTTTCCCCCCTTTACACCAAATACTGCTGTTGCCGATGCATCCTTAAGAACAGTAAAATTCTCAATTTCATCAATTGAGACATCATTCATCGGACGCTGAACACCATCAACCAGAATAAGCGGTGCCGAGTTGTTCCAGGTACTCAAACCACGAATAAGAACTGCTGTTTCATTTCCGTGCTCACCAGTGCTGCCGGGCAAACCTGATTTGGTCATCACAGTTACCCCGGGGATTTTACCATTTAAAGCATCTGTGAGGTTTGTTACTGCACCTTTTGTCTTCAGGGACTGGGCTGATGTCTGGGAAATAGCTCCAACAACACTTTTCTTGGCTTGTGTAGCATAACCTACTACTACAACATCTTCAAGTTGAGTAAGCATTGTTGTCATTTGTACATTAATTACCAAATCATTCCCGATGGTTATTGTTTGATCAATAAAACCAATAAAGGAGAATTTCAGCTGATTGCCGGGTGAGGCATTGAAAGTGAATTTCCCTTCGATATCGGTGAGAATACCTTGTGTAGTTCCAACTAAAACTACAGAAACGCCGGGCAATGGTTCCCCCTTGTCCCCAGTCACAGTCCCCGTTATTTTTCGGGTTTGACCGAAAAGAGCCTGTGATCCTATTATCAGCAATAAAGCCAGAATCTTGAACTTTTCTTTCATAACATTTGATTATTATTTTAGGTTAGGTTACAATAAATTTTCTCTGATATCTGCTTAACAAAGCTATGGCTCTTAATTATGAATGAAGTTGCATTTTTGTCACCGATAAGTATACTATATTGTTCAAGTAGTTAGAAAAATGGTCATTTAGGTATTAGAAATTGTTTTGATCCAGGCCGGACAATAGGCTGTTTAGTGAAATATCAGATTTTTACAGGGGTTCTTGTAATAACATAACACACTTACAGACAAGTAATCATATTTATTAAATAAAATGGAAAGAGGTCGATTCTAATAATGAAAACGACCTCTTAACCAACTAACCAACCAACCAACTTAACCATCTAATTCAACCCAAACAGAAAGATAAAATCTATTTACCCAATAATCCCGGATTAATATTGACTTCCGATTGAGGTACTGACAGCTTTAAGAAAACGTTCCTTCTTAAAAATATTTGCAGAAAAAAAAGCAGCCTGCAGAAATATAAGAATCATATATCCTGAAGGTTTTTAAACAGTTGTACAGTTTTCATACCTAAAATGAAATAAAACTCTCCATTATGAACCTTTAATCCTGATAGCTTTGTATGAATTGATAATTATGCTTTCCATTTACTTTCTTTTAAATGCAGGTAATAACACATTATATGGTATGTAACAATTTTACCGGTATGACAGTATAAATATTTTATGGTTTTTACTATTTTGTCAAGTGCTTTGTAAATACATTAAAATGAGATGAAATCCGGTGCTTCAAATCAAATTCTAAAATCGAAAGAAACCTCTTATGAAGATTAAAGCAACAATTGAGAGAATGCCCGGAGGAATGATGGTTATTCCGCT
>JFJP01005923.1_pt1 | contig 11807 bp, 10 predicted proteins | sample 431651 | NCBI WGS metagenome assembly JFJP01 (sample SAMN02602958, study PRJNA72255) | Microbial mat metagenome, whole genome shotgun sequencing project. | biome: fresh water; feature: sink hole; material: water; isolation source: purple microbial (photo- and chemosynthetic) mats found in... | reverse complement strand
TCGATTGCTTATGGCATTGCCAGAGCTTGCCATGCACAGGGTGCTGAGCTGGCGTTCAGCTACGTGGGTGAACGTTTTAAAGACCGAATCACCGAATTTGCTGCCGATTTCAATTCCAGGCTGATTTTTGACTGCGATGTGGGTGACGATGCCCAGATCGAAAAACTATTCACCGACCTGGCCACGCACTGGCCCAAGTTTGACGGTTTTGTGCACAGCATCGGCTTTGCCCCGCGTGAGGCCATTGCCGGCAATTTTCTGGATGGCCTGACGCGTGAGAATTTCCGTATCGCCCACGACATCAGCGCCTACAGCTTTCCGGCCATGGCCAAGGCCGCCCTGCCCTATCTGAACAATACGGCGTCCTTGCTGACCCTGACTTATCTGGGCGGTGTGCGGGTGGTGCCCAGCTACAACACCATGGGCCTGGCCAAGGCTTCGCTCGAATCGTCGGTGCGCTACCTGGCCGATGCCGTCGGCGCCAAGGGCATTCGCGTCAATGGACTGAGCGCGGGTGCCATCAAGACGCTGGCGGCCAGCGGCATCAAGGACTTTGGCAAACTGCTGGGCATTTCTGCCGCCGCATCACCGCTCAAGCGCAATGTAACGATTGACGAAGTTGGCAACGTGGCGGCCTTTTTACTCAGCGACCTGGCATCCGGCATGACCGGGCAAATTTCGTATGTGGACTGCGGTGTCAGCCAGACCGCCGTGGCCGTCGTGGAAACCGCCACTTAGTAGCCAAATAGTGCTCTAGCCCTTATTGTTCAAGCGCTGATAGCTACAACTATTGTAGCTATCAGGTAAGCGATCAGCGCTTGACACAGTCCGCGAAGTAGCGCACCCGACCATCCGGGCCGACTTCTTCCACCAGTCCGTGGATGTCGGTTTCATAACCCGGGCACTGGACATTAAATTCGCGTGAGAACTTCAGATAATCCACGATCTTCTTGTTGAACACCTCGCCCGGAATCAGCAGCGGAATGCCCGGCGGATACGGCGTGACCAGACCCACCGTGACCCGACCCTCAAGTTGGTCAATCTCCACCCGCTCGGTCAAACGCTGGGCAATGTGCGCATAGGCATCGCTGGGCTTCATGGCAGGTGCCAGATCGCTCAGGTACATGTCGGTGGTCAGGCGGGCAATGTCGTATTTGGCATACAACTGGTGTACATGCTGGCACAGGTCGGCCAGACCCATGTTTTCGTACTTGGGCTGCTTTTGGCAAAACTCGGGCAGGATGCGCCACATTGGCTGGTTTTTGGCGTAGTCGTCCTTGAACTGCTGCAACGCAGTGAGCATGCTGTTCCAGCGGCCCTTGGTGATGCCAATGGTGAACATGATGAAAAAGCTGTACAGCCCGGTTTTTTCCACCACCACACCATGCTCAGCCAAAAACTTGGTCACCACCGAGGCCGGAATGCCGGTCTTGGCAAACTTGCCATCCAGGTCCATGCCGGGCGTGACGATGGTCGATTTGATCGGGTCGAGCATGTTGAAGCCGGCCGCCATCTTGCCAAAGCCGTGCCAGTTGGCACCCGACTTGTTGCTGCGTGCCTCACCCTTGATGATCCAGTCATCAGCGCGGCCAATGCCTTCGTCGGCAAATTTATCGGGTCCCCAGACCTTGAACCACCAGTCGTCGCCGTATTCGTGGTCAATCTTGCGCATGGCACGCCTGAAGTCCAGCGCCTCGGCAATGCTTTCTTCGACCAGCGCAGTGCCACCGGGGGGCTCCATCATGGCTGCTGCCACGTCGCAACTGGCAATGATGCTGTACTGCGGGCTGGTGCTGGTGTGCATCATGAACGCCTCGTTGAACAGGTTTTTGTCCAGCTTGACGGTTTGCGAATCCTGCACCAGCACATGGCTGGCCTGGCTGATGCCAGCCAGCAACTTGTGGATCGATTGGGTGGCATAAACCATGGCGTGTTTGGGCCGCGGCCGACGTTTGCCCATGGCGTGGTAAGCGCCGTAAAACGGGTGAAACGCCGCGTGCGGCAGCCAGGCTTCGTCAAAGTGGATGTTTTCCACATAACCATCGAGCATGGTTTTGACGGTTTGGGTGTTGTACAACACGCCGTCGTAAGTGGACTGGGTCAGCGTCAGCACCCGGGGCTTGATCTGGTTGATATCCATATCGGGCAAATGCGCCATGACCAGCGGGTTGGCGGCAATCTTGGCCTTGATCGCAGCCGGCTCAAACTCGTGTTTTGGAATCGGCCCGATGATGCCAAAGTGGTTACGTGTGGGCTTCAAAAACACCGGAATGGCGCCGGTCATGATGATGGCGTGCAAGATGGATTTGTGGCAATTGCGGTCCACCACCACCACGTCATTGGGTGCGACCGTATGGTGCCAGACCATCTTGTTGCTGGTGGAAGTGCCATTGGTGACAAAAAAGCAGTGGTCGGCGTTAAAAATACGCGCCGCGTTGCGCTCGCTCTTGCCAATGGCGCCATCGTGGTCGAGCAGTTGGCCAAGTTCTTCCACCGCGTTGCAGACATCGGCGCGTAACATGTTTTCGCCGTAAAACTGGTGGTACATCTGGCCCACCGGGCTTTTCAAAAACGCCACGCCACCCGAGTGCCCGGGGCAGTGCCACGAGTACGAACCGTCGTCAGCGTAGTCCAACAAGGCCTTGAAAAACGGCGGCTGTACGCCTTCGAGATAACTTTTGGCTTCACGGATGATGTGACGCGCCACAAACTCGGGCGTGTCCTCAAACATGTGAATGAAACCATGCAGTTCGCGCAGAATGTCATTGGGCAGGTGACGGCTGGTTTTGGTTTCGCCATAGATATAGATCGGCACATCCAGGTTTTTGCGGCGCACCTCTTCAATAAAATGGCGCAAATTCAATACCGCCGGATCCAGATCTGGCCCCGGGGTAAATTCCTCGTCGTCAATCGACAAAATAAAAGTGCTGGCGCGGCTTTGCTGCTGGGCAAACTGGCTCAGGTCGCCATAGCTGGTGACCCCCAGCACCTCAAAACCTTCAGACTCGATGGCGTGTGCCAGCGCCCGGATTCCCAGACCTGAGGTATTTTCTGACCGAAAATCTTCATCAATAATGACGATTGGAAAGCGAAATTTCATGGCAGGCTCCAGCGACGCACGACAAATGGGATAAATTGGCGCGAAGTGTAAGGAGTAAAGCCCGAACTTTGGTGACAGCGCAGCACTTTCAACGGAAAATACCTCGGTGCGTAATACTCAGGGAAAAGAATATGGCTGATTCAACACTTTGGTGGCTGGCTGCAGGTGCGCTGATTGCCACCGAACTCGTCACCGGCACGTTTTACCTGCTGATGCTCTCGATTGGACTGGTGGCAGCAGCACTGGCAGCCCACGCCGGTCTGGTCATGACCTGGCAGTGGGTGGTGGCAGCGGCGGTGGGGGGCGGCTCGGTGCTGGCCTGGCATTTGTTCAAGAAGTCGCGGCCGCAGGCACCACCGGCACAAGCCAATCATGATGTCAACATGGACATTGGTGCCACCGTGCATGTAGCAGCCTGGCGCGATGACGGCACCTGTAGCGTCAAATACCGTGGTGCCCAGTGGGATGCAGAACTGGCAACCGGTGAAGTGGCAGCCAGTGCCAACTACACCATTGTCGAAGTCATTGGCAGCCGCCTGATCCTCAAACAACATCCAACCCATTAACTACCGGAGAGTCTCATCATGGAAATTGCCGTCGTTCTGTTCGTTATCGCCGTGATATTTATCACCCGTGCAGTCAAGGTGGTGCCCCAGCAGCATGCCTGGGTGGTCGAGCGGCTGGGTAAATACAACGGTACCCTGACACCCGGGCTGAATTTTCTGATGCCATTTGTTGACAAGGTGGCCTACAAACACCTGCTCAAAGAGGTGCCGCTCGACATTGCCAGCCAGGTCTGCATCACGCGCGACAACACGCAGTTGCAGGTGGATGGCATTTTGTACTTTCAGGTCACCGATGCGATGCGGGCCAGTTATGGGTCAAGTAACTACATTGTGGCCATCTCGCAACTGGCGCAAACCTCGTTGCGATCGGTGATTGGCAAGCTTGAGCTTGACAAGACCTTTGAAGAACGCGACATCATCAACGCCCAGGTGGTGCAGGCCATTGACGAGGCAGCGCTGAACTGGGGTGTGAAGGTGCTGCGTTACGAGATCAAAGACCTGACCCCACCAAAAGAAATCTTGCACGCCATGCAGCAGCAGATCACGGCCGAGCGCGAAAAACGTGCGCTGATCGCCGCCTCTGAAGGCCGCCGCCAGGAGCAGATCAACATTGCCACCGGCGAGCGCGAAGCCTTTATTGCCCGTTCGGAAGGTGAAAAACAGGCCGCCATCAACAACGCACAGGGCGAAGCAGCGTCCATTCTGACGGTTGCCGAAGCCAATGCCCAGGCCATTGAGCGCGTGGCCGCGGCCATTCGCCAGCCCGGTGGCGAGCAGGCTGTGCAGTTGAAAGTGGCCGAAAAAGCCGTGGAAGCCTATGGCCGGGTGGCAGCAGACGCCACCACCACGCTGATCGTGCCCAGCAACATGACCGAGGTGTCAGCGCTGATCAGTTCGGCCATGAAGATGGTACAAACACAAAAGTAGATCCAGCGGGTGATGCGGCATCAGCAACAATACTGCTGCACTACCCAGGACCGGATCAGTCAACCAACGCATGCGCCCACGCCGCACCTGAGGTGTCTTCAACGCCGCCCAATAGCGCATCATCCAGCTCCCAATTGCCACCCAATGCCTCAGCCCCCACCTTGTGGCTAGCCGCTGCCGCTCGAGAAGCCTTTGCTGGGGTGCTGCACTAGCTGGCCTTGGGCTATCAATAGTCCCGGTAGGCCCGAGATGGGAACAGTACTGCGGCCAGCCAGGCACTTTGGCAGCATTCCCGAAGCTTTGACTTGGATAAATATGACTTTTATGCCTCCAGCCCTTATAAAATATGCGCCAAAAGCTATATTTAACATAGCAACATTTGGCTACTGATTCGGCCTGAGTCGGGCTAACCGAGACACCAACGGGCAGTGCGCCGATATACTTGGCTTCGTCGATTCAAGCTTTGCGAGGATTCTTTGGAACTCATATCACGAACCCAGGGTACGGCACTGGTTTTAACCGTCAGCGGTCGCATTGACCACGCGCACGCGAGTGCTTTTGAGGCCGCGCTAGCACCCCATTTGCAGCGTTGTACGGCATCTGGCACACCGCTGGTGCTTGATTTCTCAGGCGTTGACTTCATCAGCAGCGTCGGCCTGCGGGTGCTGATGCTGGCGGCCAAGCAGGTCAAACAACAACAGGGAAAGCTGGCCCTGGCGGCCCTGACCCCGATTGTTCATGAGGTTTTTCAGGTCAGCCGCTTCAACCTGGTGCTGAAGGTCCTTGCCAGCGTTGATCAGGCGGTGCTGGCGCTGGCATCATGAAGCTTCATTTTTGGGGCACCCGGGGCTCGATTCCGGTGTCGATGACCAGCCTTGATGTGCGCGCCAAACTCCGCCATGCCTTGCTGGATGCGGCGCAATTGCCGGCCCTGACAGCGGCCACGGTCGATGCCTACATTGACACCCTGGGCTTTGACGTGGCGGCTACCTTTGGGGGTCATTCCAGTTGTGTGCAGATCGTCACCGACAGCCCGGAGCATGTCATTTTGGACCTGGGCTCGGGTGCGCGGCCGCTGGGTCAGTCGATGCTGGCGCGTTTTGGCGCTGCGCGGCCCCAGACCTATCATGTGTTCATGTCCCACCTGCATTGGGATCACATCATGGGTTTTCCGTTTTTCCAGCCGGCATTTTTGCCGGGCAACCGCATCATCATTCATGCCTGTCACGCGCAGGTGGAGCAGGCTTTCAGGCGCCAGCATGGCAGCCCGTCGTTTCCGGTCGAGTTTGAGCAACTTGCCGCCACGGTTGAATTTGATGTGCTGTTGCCCGGCAAGTGTTATCAGATTGCCGGGCTTGAGGTGTCGGCCCGGCTGCAGCGTCATTCAGGCGACTCTTACGGTTGGCGTTTTGAGCAGGGTGGCAAAGCGGTGGTTTATTCAACTGATTCCGAGCACCAGCTCGATGAGGCTGCCGAACTGGCAGGTGTCGTCGATTTTTTTGCCAATGCCGATGCCGTGGTGTTTGATGCCATGTACTCGTTGGCTGATGCCATTTCGGTCAAGGCCGACTGGGGACACTCCAGCAACATTGTTGGCGTGGAACTGTGCCGGGCTGCCGGTGCCAGGCGGCTGGTGATGTTTCATCACGAGCCCGCTTATGACGATGCCCAGATTTTGGGTGTGCTCAACGAGACGCGCCGTTTTGAGGAAATCACCCGCGAGGGTCATCCACTGGACGTTCTGTCAGCCTGGGACGGCCTGGAACTGGCGCTTTGAAGCCATTTTTCTCTGCTTTGCACTGGTTTTTTCTGGCCCGGCGCGGGCGGCTGGCGGCGTTGCTGATGCTGGCTGGCGTGACCCTGGCCAGCCTGGGTAGCGAACTGGAGCTACCCGCGGCCTGGCAGGGTGGCGCAGTGGCCCGGCTGTTGGGCCTGGCCGGGGCACCGTTTGCCAGCGCGCGGCAGGCGCTGTTTGATGCCTATCAGCAAGCCATGCCGCGTACTACCCGCAGCCAGCCGGTGACGCTGGTGGAAATTGACGAAGAAAGCCTGAAGTTGGTCGGCCAATGGCCCTGGCCACGCAGTCGGCTGGCCGAGCTGATTGACAAGATTGCCGTGCATCAGCCGCTGGCCATTGGGCTTGACTTGTATATGCCCGAGCTGGACCAAACCTCGCCGGCCCAGGTGGCCGAGCAGCTGCCACCCGGCCACGAAGCACTGGCGCGGGCATTGCAGCAGCTCGACAGCCACGAGGCCCGCTTGATCAAGTCGCTGAAAGCCGCCCCCACGGTACTTGGTGCGGCTGGTTTTGGCAGCCAAACCCAGACCAGCAGCAACGGCTTGCGCGCGGTGCCGGTACAGGTCAGCGGTGGTGATGCCTTGCCTTATTTGCTCAACTTTCCCTGGGTGCTGGCCAGTTTGCCCGAGTTGCAGGCGGCCGCGCACGGGCAAGCCTTGCTGAGCGTGGATGCCAGCCAGACGGTGATTCGCCGCATTCCGCTGGTGATGGCAGTCAATCAGCAGGTGCTGCCTTCCTTGTCGATTGAAATGTTGCGCATTGCCACGGGCGAACCCGCCGTACTGCTGGCCGTCGATGCACATGGCGTTGCCAGCGTGACGGTAGCAGACCTGCGCATTCCGACCCAGGCCAACGGCGAGGTGTGGCTGCATTTTGCCCATCGTCAAGAGGGCGAGCTGGCGCGCCAGGTGTCGGCAGCGGCCGTGCTGCAGGGGCGGGTTGCGGCGGATGCGCTGAGCAGCAAGCTGGTGCTGGTGGGCTTGACCGGTTCGGGCCTGCACGACAAACGCAATACACCGCTGGGGCAACTGGTGCCAGGTATCGAGATCCAGGCACAGTTGGTCGAAAGTGCGCTGGACGGGCGTTTTCTGCTGCGGCCCTGGTGGATCAAAGGCGTTGAGACAGTTGCACTGCTGGTCATGGGTGGGCTGCTGGTCTGGCTGATGCCCAAAACCCGGCGCTCCGGCCTGGCCAGATGGCGGCTGCGGCTGCCCGGCTTGCCAGGCCTGTTGTCGCTGGCGGGATTGCTGGCCTGGCTGGTCACCGGCTGGGTGCTATTTGCCCAGTGGGGCTGGCTGTTTGATTTGGCCTCTGGTGTGCTGGGTTATCTGGCGGTGCTACTTTGCCTGCTGCTGAGTTCGATGCTGAAAACCGAGCATGACAACCGTCGCCTGGCAGTCATCCAGCAGCAGTTGCGCGAAGACGCCGCCCGCGTTTCCGGTGAGCTGGCTGCGGCCCGGCGCATTCAATTGGGCTCCTTGCCAGATGCCGGGCACCTGTTTGCCGGTGAGTCGCGCTTTGAGTTTGCCACCCTGCTGGAACCGGCCCGCGAGGTCGGTGGTGATCTGTATGATTTTTTCATGATCGACGCGCAGCGCCTGTGTTTTGTGGTGGCCGACGTGTCTGGCAAAGGCGTGCCGGCCAGCCTGTTCATGGCGGTCACCAAAACCCTGACCAAAAGTTTTTCACTGCGGCTCAAGGGCAGTGCGGCCGAGGTTGTGATGGCCGCCAATCAGGACTTGTCCCGCGAAAACGTCGGCATGATGTTTGTCACCTTGTTGCTGGGCGTGCTGGATGTGCAAACTGGCGAACTCGAACTGGTCAACGCCGGGCATGACGCACCCTGGCGGGTCAGTCAGGGTGGTGTGGTTGAAAAAATCGCCACACCCGCCGAAACCGGTGGTCCGCCGCTGTGCGTGGTGGACGATTTTGTTTACCTGTCGCAGCGCCTGCAGCTTAGCCCGGGCGACACGCTGTGTGTGATTACCGACGGTGTCACCGAAGCCATGAACCAAAGCGGCGAGCTGTTTGGTGGCCAACGGCTGCAAGCAGCGCTGGCTGTCACGCCAACGGGGCAAAGCCTGAACCAGATGATGGAAAGGGTGCGGGCAGAAATAGCCGGGTTTGTTGGCGCTGCCGAAGCCTCGGATGACCTGACCCTGCTACTGCTGCGCTGGCAGCCAGGGTCAACTGCAACAGCCTCCCGGGGGGCTAGCGCAGGTTGATTTCAACGCGCCGGTTCAAGGCCTCTGGCACTTCGTCGGCGGTGGGCACCAACGGTTCGCGCTCGCCACGTCCTGCAATGCCAACCGTCGTGCCTGCTGCCACGACTCCGGCCAGAATAGCGCGCACCGTGGTGGCCCGGTTGACAGAAAGGGTATCGTTGTCTTCCAGTCGGCCAACCCGGTCGGTGTGACCAATCACCGCAATTTCAGGAGCCTGCCAGGTCGCCAGAGCCGCCTTTAACCGGCTCAGAACCTGCCCCGATTCGGCGGTCAGTTCAGTACTTGAGCCCGAGGCAAAGTACACCGTGAATGACTCGGGCCGAGGCGGCAGGGCTGCCAGTGTCAAAGCGTAGCGGGCGCGTACCTGGTCGGCTTGGTCGTGGCCTGCTTCAAGCTGGCCCCGGCCCGAAACCTGAGCGCTGGCGTAAGCTGTGCTGAGCACTTGCTCGCCCCCCGCTGTTGTCACCACCACCACCCCGGCCTTGCCAGCGTCGTCGGGCAACAAGACCACTCGTTCGCTAACCGCCGTGTTTTGGATGCCCAAATAAACCAGCAAAGCCAGCAGCGGAACAATGACCAGGTCCATCTCATTCGCTCCCTTGGCCGGCATCAATGATGAACGTCGTGCCGCGCACCCCCAGCGTCATCGACGGTGTTGAAAAACTCACGTTTTGCGGTGTGGCTTTGGCAATCTTGCCAGAAATGACCGCCACCGTGCCCCGCTTTACCGAGGCATCCAGGGTGCCGGCATGGGTGGTGGTATCGAAGGCAAACTTGTTCATTTGCAACGAGGAATTGGGCCCGGCAGAGAGCATGGTGCTGTCTTGCAACATGATGCCAACCGAGCCATCAGAACCGGTCAGCACCCGGTCATTGACCCGGATTTTGCTGCCAACGGTGATAGCCAACCGGGCCCCGTCACGTTCCAGCAGATTGCTGCCCTTGCTCAGTTTCACCACGCCCGCGTCTTGCGCCAGTGCCAGCAACGGGGCCAGCCACAACACGGTGGCTAGGCATAATGCAGACAGAATGGGTTGTTTCATTTGTTTCCTTTTTGAAGCGAGGCGCAAGCCGTGAACCAGTCAGAGGCCATGATATATCGATTTCCCGCCGAGATGGCTGCCTTGCCAGCCTTGTTGGCCCAACTCCAGGCCTTGTGCCGCCAAAGCGACCCGGCATTGGTGGCGCGGGCCGCGACGGCGATTGAGGAGCTGTTTACCAACAGCGTGTCTCATGGTTTGCGCACTGATGCCACCCCGGCGCAGGTGGGCCTGGCGGTGCAAGCGCAGAACGGTTCGCTGCAAGTGCGCTACGAGGATGGTTTTTTGCCCTTTGATCCGTTTCTGGGGCTCGACAAGACTCTGGAAACGCTTGAGCTTGCAGTGGAAGGCCGGTCGGTCGGTGGGCTGGGTCGGCTGATTGTTCGTGGGCTCGCTGACCAGTCCAGTTACACCCGCGACCAAACCGTCAACCGGATTGACCTGCTGTTTTCACCCAGAGCCACCATGACCTGAGCGCCCGGCCACCACTTGTGCCTGGTGCTTTGGCTGCTAAGGGATGCGGAAATCACAAAAATTCCATTTCTGGCGGCTCTGACGGGTGCATTGCGTCGTTGCAATCCGCTCGTTTAGCTGGCTAAACTTCGCGTCTTGTGCCAAGCACTGCATCCCGTCAGCATTCGTCATAAACGGTACATTTGCAATTTCTGCATCCCTTGCACTTGCCTGGTGATTTTTTGACACCCAACGAGCGCGGAACACCAGCGCAGCACCTTCTTTGGGAAGGCGTGCACAAGCAAACGGTGGGCCGGCGCAGTAGCGCAGGCGGGGGTGGTGATTGCTACATAATAAGTAGCTTCTAGCGCAATAAATACGGGAACTTTATGCCAATTTGGCCCTTGACCTGGTGTGTCGGTTTCATTGGAGACAAGCGCGCAGGGCGATCACCGCCTGATGTCATCGTGCTGCGGTGCAGTGGCAGTTTGACATCGTGTCTGACTTGGCGACGCAAGGTCTGAAGGCAAACATGGCCGATCAAGTCCGGGGGCACCTCAGTGGATCACTTTTTGTGCCTGGCAGCCCCACTTCAGGACGGCACCTGCTATTTTTTGACCAGTTCAACGCGCCGGTTTTTGGCTCGCCCGTCCTCGCTGCGGTTGTCGGCAACCGGCACGCTTTGCCCGTAGCCTTTGGCGCTGAGCCGGCTGGCGGCGATGCCGCGTTGCACCAGAGCCGCCATCACCGCTTGTGCTCGGTCCGCCGACAGTTTTTCGTTCGATGGCGCTGTACCGACGTTGTCGGTGTGGCCTGCCACCTCGATCTTTAGGCCAGCCGCTGCCTTCAAGGTTGCTGCCGCGTCGTCCAGGGTCTTGGCAGAGTCCGACTTGATGGTCGCCCGGCCGGTATCAAAGTTCACATAAAGAGTCAGGAAACCATCCTTGTTCAGCTTGTCCACCCACTCATTGACGCTGATGTCCTGCTTCATGGCCTGGCGGCCAACAATGTACAAAACATAACCGTCTGCCACACCGGTGGCGTTGACGAAGGTCCAGAACTCTTTGCCACCCTTGGTGATTTTGAGCGTTGTTCCGTAATTGGTGCAGGCGTTGCCAAGTTTGAAGCTGTCATCCAGGTGCAGGCTGCACCATTCGGGGTAACTGCCCTCCACGCCGCCGCCGGCCTGCTTCGCCGCGTTCTGGAAGTTGCTGGCACCGTCATTGAGGCCCATCTCAATGGACCAGAACTCGCCTTCGACCTCCTGCAGCCGCGCCTTGTTGTCGGTGCCCATCGGGCCGACAGGAAAACGGCGCATCTCGAACTGGCTGTGTTTGCAGTCATAAATGTAGTGCTGAGCCATGCGGGTGAATAGTGGGTGGTCCTTGCAGCCCTGAGCATCGGGTTCGGCCCAGGCCATCCCCGTGGCCAAACCCCACAGACCCGCAACAGTCGCAAACAAGCGCATCAGTGTCAACATCGCATTTCCCTTCGTTTTTTGCAGTTCGCCATTCGACCGTAGACTCAGACAAGCTTTGTTGTATCGGAAGCAGGCGATGGGCGTATTGTGCTCCTACCAGCACCAGCAGAACCATCACCACCCGCACTCACGCTACGCTGGACAAAACAATACGTTCAAGGCACCATGGCCTCGCATCCGGGGGTGTACTGTCTGCGCACGAATCTACTGGACTGGGA
>JFJP01046685.1_pt1 | contig 11808 bp, 20 predicted proteins | sample 431651 | NCBI WGS metagenome assembly JFJP01 (sample SAMN02602958, study PRJNA72255) | Microbial mat metagenome, whole genome shotgun sequencing project. | biome: fresh water; feature: sink hole; material: water; isolation source: purple microbial (photo- and chemosynthetic) mats found in... | reverse complement strand
GGTCAAATGGCTGATTTGGAACTCAAAGAACAGAAAGATTACGATGCAATGATGCTAAAGGCGTTGCAAGATAGGTTGAAAGCTACAAACGATGCAACCAATGAATGGGAAAAAGTAGAAAAGCAAAAATTACTTGACGCTTTCACTACCAAAGAAAAGTTTGAATCCGATTCATTGGCTCTCGAAGTAACGGTGGCAGAACGCAGGGTGGAAGATGCCAAAGCCAACGCATTATTGATTAAGACTTTTACCTTTGCTACCGAAGCCGATAAAGTAAAAGCCACAGAAACAGCCAATGATGCAATTGTAGCAGCTGATTTGGAATTATCAAAAGCCCTAAAGAGTATTGCCCAAAAGAAACTAGATGCTGAAAAAGATTTCCAGGACAAAAGAAAAGCATTCAGAGATAAATTTGGATTAGATGACATAATTACTATCCGAGGTCAACACAAAGCGGAACTTGCAGAGCTCAAAAAAGGTTTAGCTGAAAAAATGCTAACCGAAAAAGAGTACCAAACAAAAAAACGTGAACTTGGTGCAAAAACTGGAGCCAAATATGCTCAAGAAGCTGTACAGTTTGTAGGTGCTGCAAGTGATGCCATACAGGCATATCATCAAATGGAAACAGATAGTTTGCAGGCTGAAAAGCAAAAGCAACTAACGGCAGCTGGTGATAATGCCGAAAAACGTGCTCAAATTGAAAAAGAGTTTGCACAAAAAGAACTTGATTTAAAGAAACAACAATCGGGAGCTAACCTGGCTATTGGTATTGCTCAAGCTTTGGCGGCAGGTGCTTTGGGTATTGCTAACATTTGGGCGGTTCATGCCGCTAATCCAATTTTAGCAGGTGCTCTTACATTATTGGAAGTAGGTGTTGTAGAGATGGAAATTGATTCTATGAAAAAACAACGTGATGCCATAATGAGCACCACTTTAGATAGACCGGTGCCCGTGTAGTTTCCGCACCACAGGCGGCCGATGGGCGATACGATGTGATAGGACAGCAAGATGGCAAAACCTACCGAAACGTGCGCTATGCTGGTGTAGCTCGTACCGGGTTGGTACATACGCCTACACTTATGGGCGAAGCGGGTACGGAACTAGTGATTGATGCACCTACTTTGGCAAGGATAAACATGAGAGCACCGCAGTTTACTAACTTTGTGATGCGTAACCGCGTGAATCAACGCATGGATGGTAACTATTCGGCCATTGATAGTAATGGTGGTAATGGTTCTGGTGGTGCTGATAATGGTGCAATGATGGCGTTGCTTGTAAGTACTATCGACCGCAATAGCGCATTGCTTCAGTACCTTGCCGAAAATAGGATAGAGGCTTATACTTTATTGAGTGAATTTGAGAAGAAAAGGGATTTGAGAGATAAGAGTTTGGCAAAAGGAAGTTTGAAATAGTTGATAGTTGATAGTAAGTAGTAAGTCGTAAAAAAATCCGTTCAAATTATTGAACGGACTTTTTTTATATTTTGGTAGTGAAGTTTGAAATTTTTTCAGGATCGTTTCCACGTATTTTTTTCAGATAAATTTCGGTAGTGGCAAAACTGGCATGTCGGAGGTGATTTTTTACGTCATACGGTTGTGCTCCATTTTTAAGTAGTTCGGCAGCTCCTGTATGTTTCCAGCTATAGAATTTATGTGCAGGATTTATGCCCAATGCTTCTCGGTAACGATTAAAACGGTTTCGGAGTGTATTTTTGCCAGGTGGTTCTGTTCCTGGTCTTCCGTTTTTCCCAAATAGGTATAATTCCTTATCCTTGCATTTATCAATGTATAGTTCCTTCATTTCGTCGATAAGGAACGAAGGCATGTTTACAATTTCTGTTTTGTTGTTTTTGGCTTCCATGTTTGGAATCCGTATCAGTGAATTGTCCCAGTCTATCCATTTGAGCTTAATAAGTCGAAGTTCGGTACCAGGGCGAATGGCACAATAAAACTGCATTTGGCATGCTAACCACAATTGCGGATCATCTTTCGATATAGCTTCTTTTAGTCGCGCCCTATCGTCGGCCACAAATGGCACAGCTGCACAATCAACAATCTTGCCCATGGTGGGGATTTTTTCGGCAGGGTTACGATCTATTGTACCAATTTCCAATTCATAATCAAAAAATGTATGTATGATTTGGATATACTTTTTAATGGTCAATCGGCTTAATTTTTGATTTTCGGAAAGGTAGGCTGAAAAATCAATTATGTTTTTACGACTTATATTTTTGATATGGATAGTGTGTAGGTCGTTACTTTTTAGCCACGCGCTAAAAATGCGAAGTTTGGAAACATAGTTTTCATAACTCTTGGCATTTACTTTTTGCTTCATTACGGTCAGAAATTCGCTAAGGTTGGTACGTGTAGTTACTACCTGTTCGTGAGCTTGCCCGTACATTTTAGCCTCATTGCGGTAGAGCAGTTCGTCGGCATATACCTTTTTTACATTGCCATTGAGGTACTCCCCCGACTTCAACCACTGTGTTTTTTCGGCAATAAGTTTGGCTGCAATTTTCCTACGGTCCTTATCCGTTCCTTCGTCGAGCCCCTTGTAGATACGTTCTATGCGTTGCTTTGTTTCTCCTGGTATGCGCCATTTATATTCTACATACCAACCTCTTGATAAGTCACCTTTTCTGTCATTAAGTGATGGGAAAATAATAATACTTTGTTTTCGTGGCATAATCGTGTATTATTTAGCTGCTTAAATGTTTGATTTTTAAATAGTTATTCTTAATACACGATTATACACGATTTTGTTTTAATTTTTGAGCTTCGTAACTTGCTCATTTTTAATTGATTGTGGTTTTTCTGTGGAGCTGGAGGGAAACTCTACTCACACATTAAAACATTAGTATCTAATTGTTTAAAAAGCGTGTATTTCGTGTATAATCGTGTATTCGTGTATAATCGTGTATTTTTACTGTTCATAAATGAAAATGAATGGGATAATGGTATAGCGCATTGACATTGCTATAACCATTATTAGCCTACGTTGGCAGTATTCCCTATAGCATTGGCGTTTTTTAGTTGTGCGTTTTCTACCTTCAATTCCATACATTCTTCTTTCTGCTCTATAAGTTCGCGCTGCGTTTCATATAATAGCTCCCATGGGTTCTTTTCTAATGCTCCATACACTAATGGTGCCTCATTTAGCATCATTGGCTTTGGCGATAAACCAGAATACTCTTTTAGTGGTGGCTCTGGGCTGCTATCGAAGAAGTAATTTACATCTACCCCAAAGTAAATAGCGATTTTTTCCAGTACATCCGCTCCCGGAATGCTTATCCCCGTTTTTATGTTTCGTAAGCCTGGTTCTGAAATCCCAATTCCATTAGCGATGTCTGATTTTTTTAGCCCCTTGTTTTCGGATTGTTTTTTATCTTCTAAAAGTCTGACTTTGTGATAATTAAACATGACAGTAGATTTTAAATTATTTAGAAACTATTATATATAACATTAATCGCTAATTATTTAGCGATAATATAGTTTGTATATCGAAACTTTGTTATACATTTGCACCGTGAAATTAATAATTAAAAACACAGTATGAAAACAATTGAAGTTAAAAATGAAATAATACCATTTAGGCGGTATTTCGAGGAATTGGACAAAGAACAGAAAATAGAGTTCTTTTCAAAGGTTGGTCCTTATGCTTCTTCAAGTCATATTTACACTTGTATGCGTACCAACAAATTTACAAAACGGTTGATCCTTTCTATTGAAACCATAACCAATCAAAAATTTACTTGGAATGAAACGGTTTAATCTCGAATTTTTCTCATCTCCAGAAGGTGAGGTTTTGATAAAACAAGAAGGCGAAGTTATTCGTGAATTGACCGAAAAGGAAACGGATCTGATTGATTTCATGTTCGAGAAAATTAGGGCTGATTATACTGAAGCTTTTAAACTGCTAAGTAAAACCTACGACAAAAGCGAGCGGAATTTTCCATACTTCAAATTTTTATGCGTTCGGAGGTTTATTAAGTGCAATTTCTCAAACTTCGACACTTTGAGTTTTGATATTGACGAAAATACCATGTTTCATGTAGAACGGATTAACTGCCCCATGTGTGGCGAATGCCCCGGATATAAAGTGATTTGTCAGCCAAAGTTTAATACCTCGCTTAGCGACCGCGAAGTGGAAGTAATGAAACTGTATTGCGAACCACGATCTATTGACGACATATCGGTGCTGCTTTGCCGAAGTCCTTACACGGTGGAGGAACACCTCAAAAACATTCGCCGAAAACTTGGGCTGCACAACCAAGCCGAAATGATGAAATTTTGGGAAAACAAATTCCTAGAGTATGAACCCTAAAAATGATATAGTATAAACCCTTATAAAAACAATCATGAACTATTCAGAATTAAAACCCGATTTTAAACTAGGCGATTCGGTATATGTAATGCACCAGGATATGCAATGCAAATTTACAGTTATCGGAATGCGACTGTTCCCTTTCCCAAATCCACATTTACCCCCATTCAGATTTTTACTATTTACGCCCAATGAGAATGAACAGTTTTGGCATGAGCCGGAAGGAATGTTTCTCACCCTTGACGAATTGATAGCATATACCACGGATGGCGTATCGGACGAAACTTGCAGCTATGACGAATTAGCTGACCACAATGAAACTTGGGCAACCTCAAAGAAACAACCTCTTAAATTAATAGTTAATATAAATAATTAAAATAATGGACGGAAAAATCTTATTATTACTCTCAAAAAAAGAAGTTCTAATTTTAGCGCAGGCATTGGGTAACCGAAAAAAAGTATTGCGTGGTAAAATTAAGAATAACGAAAATCACCTAAAGAAAATGGACATGCCAAGCTGGACGGAAAAAAACTTTGATACGGCAATTAAAAAGCGTAAAATTCAATTGGCCGAAACGGACATTCTTAAAACGTTGGTTGAAAATGTAAAACCTCATGTTTCACAGGTTTGGGTAGAAGTTCAAAATTAATAAAACTACTTGCTGTATTTTTTGCATGACCGATACTAGGCGGTAAGGGTGATATAGCGAGTAGTTTTTTTAAACAAACAAAAATAGTGGTTGCCACTAACCGCAAGGCGTGGGGAACGAGTGTACAAAACTCCTGAAATCTGGCCACAACCGCTATTTTTTTTTAATAATAATCATGATAACCAATATCAACAACGGAATTTGTCAAAGCAGAATACAACAGGGTAAACCTGCATTATTTGTCAACTGGATGGAAGATGAAAAGCAAAATCACAAGTTTTTTGAGTACCCATTTCAATTGTACCAATTTGAAGATAAATTAAAAATAAGACAACAAAATGAACTCAACACAAGTAGCAAATAGCCTTTACAAAGTACTCCATAGGAAAGTGAGGACAGCTGAAATAAACGAGCTAGCAAAGCAGCTTGAAGTTCCTACAATGACACACCCTCGCGGTGGTCCACGAAGTTATAAATGGAATGAAAAACACATTGAAAAATTGAAACAGCTATTATGAAACCACTTTTAAGACTAAGTAAAAAAACTTTCCCCGAAAAATTTACATGTGGTGGAGCTGTTGATATTGAAAGAGCTAGAATTACACTTATTGAAAATGACAATGACGTAATTACGGGAGCTACGGTTGATTTGTATTTAGAGATTGATTATGAAATTGACGGACTAAAACTACAACATTTTCAATCAAAAATAACACATATTTTAAGTGAAGAAGATTTCAATAAATTTATGGATAAAATATGCACTACCTAAGCATTATTGACAAGCTAACAAAATATGACTATTTAATTCAAAACCCAACATGGCAAAAAATTACGAAGCACCAATAGCTGTAAGAGAGTTGGAAAAAATGATTTCAAATTTTACTTATAAAAATGGTTTTGAAATTTCGAGGGTTTTTGATGATTGGTTGATATTTATCATTTCTAATTTCAATCCCACACCAGTAGCTATTCCCGACTGGAAGTATTCGCCAGAACAGAATAAAGTTTTTGCTGAAATGATGCATGAATGGTTCAAAACGATGAACCGTGAAGTAACAGAAAATAGTTGGTTTGATGCTTTTGGCTGCCTTTACGAAGCGGTAATAGCAGGAAGTGGCAGACGATCTAACTCAGGTCAGTTTTTTACACCAGAACATATTTGCGACTTGATGACGAAACTTACCTACAGCGACGATTTAAAGGGAAAAGGTGTAAATGTAAATGACCCAACCTGTGGAAGTGGTAGAACGCTACTGTCATTCCAAATGCACGCTCCTGGTAATTATTTAGTAGGTGAAGATATGGACAGAACCTGCGTACTGATGACAGCTTGCAATTTTATGATGCACGGCGTAGTGGGTGAAGTGGTGTGGCATGATAGCCTAAAGCCTGATAGTTGGTTTGGTGGTTGGAAAACAAACGCACATTTAAATAACCCTTTCCACAAACTAAATGGCGTTCCTACAATAGAACCGATGGAAAAAGAAGATTCGTTTGTATGGAAATTTTGGGAGCAAAAGCGACTGGAAGTTGCTGAAGCTAAACTGCCAAAAAGCGAAAAAAAGGAAATGAAAAAAATAGTCGATCAGGTAATTATTATTGAATCGACAAAGCATGTAAACCAATTAGCATTATTCTAATATGAAACACAAACCCACAAAATACGAAGATCGCTCCAAAAAGAAAGGGACTATCTACGATAAAAAGCGTGAGAAGTTTAGAGCCAGCATTCGCAAAGCCGTAAAAGAATGGGAAGAAAACCAATCACTATCTACTAACTACTAACTACCAACTAAATCATGCCAATTACTATTCAAAAAGCAGAAAAGGAAGCACAGCTCACCCTTAACGGAATACAGCTCGACAAAGGGAGTTTTGCACGAATGAAAAGTTTAGAGAAAGCATACATTGCCAATGGCTATCCACCCGCTAAGCTTCATGTAGGATATGTGCCTTACCATAAGGGGGTGGCGTATTGTAGTCATTGCCAACATGCGGTAAAGGATGTGCCTACTCACCACTTTAACGGACACGATTTTTGGCGGTGTGGCAAATGTGCTAAAATGAACTACATAAACTAACGGTATTATGAACAAAAGAGCATTGAACACCGAAAAGGAACGTAAACAGGACAAACGAGATGAAATAAAGGCTGATTTAATAGGCTGGATAATCATCTTAATAATAATTTTCGCACTCATTACCAATCATTAATCACTAATCACTAATCACTAAAATATATCATGGACAAACGAACAGTATTAGCCACTACCGGTGGCATAGAAATTAAGTACGAATTTAGACATAACCGCGTGCTGCTAATGTTTTGCAGTTTTAGCGACAATCAATTACCCCATTTTGCCGACTTGCTGCACGAGGGATGCCACCAAATAAATACGGTGGAAAAGCTGATACGCTACGATGACCAAACTTCGGCAATCATCATTACCCTGAACGTAGGCTACAATGAAGAGCTAGCTAATACCGAAATAAGGGAAGTATTTGAGTATTATTTTTTGCATAAAACATAATACTTACATGGGCAACCACCACCCCACCCTGCAATGCAGCCACTGTCTCCACCAATTTTGCGGACGGTGCCACTTGCTCACCTGCCCTAATTGTGGGCGAAAAATTTCAATTGATAACCCAATAATAATACAATAGAAAATGCAAACAATACTTACAATTTTGGTAACGCTCACCTGCGTTGCCGTGGGAATAGTCGCTTTAATTGGGCTGATAGTGCTACTGGCAAATGTAGTTCTTGGAAACCACATTAACGATTTAGACGAAGAAATATAAATTATTAATCAAATAAATAACCCAAAATGAAAACAGCGAATTACGATTTTATTCTTCCTTTTTTTACTTCGAGAGATACGCTCCGACCTACTTACCAACAAATACACTTGCACGAAAACGGCTATGTGTATGCTACCGAAGGTCACGTACTTATAAAAGTTCCAGCCGAGGAATGTATGCTTACTTACGGTGCAGTGGATAAGTTCCCCAATGCTGAAGCAATGTTTGAAAAGTTTCAGTTTGCACAACAAGCAAAAATATACACCAACGAACTGGTAGAAATATTGGCCGCCTTTAAATGGGTTCGTCAGCACGAAAGCGAAAACTGCGAGAAATGTGGTGGCGATGGTACAATAACCTGTAAATGTTGCGACAATGAATCGGAATGTAAAGAATGCAATGGTGCCGGAAATTTTGTGAAAGGCGTAGCGCAATGTTCGCTACTAACTACCTCACAACCTTACACCATGGTGAAGATTGCCCACAAAACATTCAATGCTGATATGATTCACATATTGTGTATTTGTGCCAAAATGGTAGGGTGCGATGTAATTCAGTTATCATACAACCACGAACAGTATGACCCTTATGTATTTACCGTAGGATATGCTCAAATACTGATTATGCCTAGTAGAATTAATGACGAATACGAAATAGTAAGAGAAATAGCAATTAGTAAAATCAAATAAAAACAACCTCTAAAAAAACAAATCAAAAAAAATGGCAAAAATTAAACAAACACTAGCGCAAGCAATTGCAAAAAAAATGGTAACAGATACCATTGGAAAAAAGATTTCGGATTTGAAAACTGAAATGTCAGAAAGAGCAATTATGGTGGTAAATTCACAAACCCCACCGGATATATTGGCAGCATATAATAAGTATCCTAGCTATATTAGGGAAACAAGTTATTTGACTCCTGTATTTAATGGCTTAAATGAATCTAGTATCCGAGTAAATCGTGATTTTCCAAGCCCTTATGGAAATAGTAAGGCTTTTGAAGTGGACCGTGAAACATACGAATACTTTCAAGACAGTAGATTAAAACTACGGACTTTGAATAATGAATATGAGTTGCTACAAAATAAGATTTACGCTACAATTCTTTCGTTGAGTACTCCAAAAAACTTGAAAGAGAAATTCCCTGAAGCGTATGCGCTGTTACCTTCCGAAACGCTAAGTGAGCAAATTACTACGGTGGCATTGCCGATAGAAGAAATACAGTCATTGTTGCTAAAATACGTGTAAGCAATCACCACCATGCCATTAGACCTCCGAAAATACGACCAAAAGCCCGCACAATGGGAATGGGCAGCGCAAGCAGAAAAGCGACTGACCGAAAGCGGACTTGCCAAAATGCAAAATGCTATGTACAATACGCTACTGGAAATGAAACAAGGGCAGTTTTTTGATATTGAAACAAAAGTGCAGCCTGAGAACCACGAAATTTTTATAAAAACAGTGTGCGAGTTTTTGGCGTATTTTCCTAATTATAGGTTTAACAGATTGATGAATAGAGTGTACCACGATTTTCCAATATTAATGCCACTAAAAAAAACTGCTACCGATGAAGAACGAAAAGAAAGACAACGTATGGAGCGCGAGCGAAGACGCTTACTTGCGTGACAACATTAACACCGTAATTTTTGCGGACCTATGCAAGCACCTTGGTCGTACCGAAAACGCTGTGAACATACATTGCATCCGGTTACGCATTAACCGCCAAAAGGGCGGACTGCTCAAAGAAATGGTAGCCCGTAATATGGTAATAGAAATGCTTACCAGCCGCATGGGCAACCCCGAAAGCTTCCGTTACTCACCGGGCTTCCGTACCCGAACGGGCATAATGCAAAAACGATTTTGGCAACTGTACCGTGGCGAAAAAAACATTACCGAAAAGGAATACCGAGCACTGTGCAAGGAATGGAACGTAACGCTAGAGGATGCGTTTGGAATGGGGCAATTGAAAATGGAGTTTTAGTGGGTAGTTACTACAGTCCTAAATCTTTCTCTTTTGTCTTTTTGCCCTTAAAATAAAAGTTGAACATTTGCAGCCCTTTAAAACAATAACCCCCAATGACCCAAATAACACAAGAACTCAAAGATAGAATTAAGGATGCCTCTAACATTGTAGATGTGATAGGTGGATATGTGGCACTTAAAAAACGTGGTGTAAATTACGTTTGCTCGTGTCCGTTTCATGATGAAAAATCGAGTTCATTTACCGTATCGCCCACACGTAACATGTACAAATGTTTTGGCTGTGGCAAAGGTGGCGATGTGGTGAACTTCATACAGGATCACGAACATTTGTCGTACCCGGAAACCATGAAGCTACTGGCCAAACGTGCCAACATAGAAATACCTGAGCAGGAAATGACCAACGAGGAACGCCAACGCATGAACGAGCGCGAAGGCTTACGCTTGGCGGTGAATGCTGCTCATGCATTGTACCAAAAAAACTTACAAACCAACCCCGAAGCCATGAAGTATGTTCGTGGAAGGGACATAGCAGACGACATGATAAGCGTTTTCGGTCTGGGTTATTCCGAAAACAAAAACGATGTAACTGCCATGGCTTCGGGTGCTGGTTATAATACCACCGCTTTTCTGAAATTGGGATTGCTCAAAAAAGGAAACAACGGCACGTTCGACAATTTCCGTAACAGGGTGATGTATCCGTTTCACGACATAAGCGGTAACCTGTGCGGATTTACAGGCCGACACATTGAATGGAAAAAAGGCGATGCGTTTGGCAAGTTCAGCAACTCCGACGATAGCGACCTGTTCCACAAAGAACGGTTGGTGTATGGATTATTTCAAGCCAAAAAATACATTGCCCAAATGGACAAAGCGTATTTGGTGGAAGGGCAAAACGATGTGATAAGCCTATTCCAACGTGGGATAAAAAACACGGTGGGCGGAAGCGGAACGGCATTCAGCCAGTACCAGGCAAAACAGATATTGCGCTTTACCCGAAACATTACCGTGATGTACGATGGCGACGCTGCCGGACTGAAAGCCACCATGGCTGCACTGCACATATTATTGGCCGAAGGAGCCAATGTGCGCATTGTGCGACTGGCAGAAACGGAAGACCCCGACAGTTTTGCACGCAAGGCGGATGCCGAAAAATTGGGAATGACCATTAACGGAATGGAAACCGATGTGGTAGATTTCCATTATGGGCAGAATAAGGAAGCGATTGTGGACATTTACAAAAAAGAAGCTGCCGTAACCGAACTTTGCGCTTTGCTGAGCCTGATACCCAATGAAAGTTTACGCAAAGAAATGCTCAAAAAAACGGCTACTTTGTACAAAATGGGAATGGACCAACTGGCACCCAAAATGAACGTGAAAGAAGCGGTAGTGCATGAGTTTTGGAAAGATGGCTTTTACGGAATATCCGAAGCTAAAGCATTGGCCAAACAAGGCGGTACTATTTTTCTGACATTCAGCGAGGAAACATTTATCCGTAACTACGAAAGCAAACCCTACGTGTATGCTCGCGGCACGGTAACGAAAGCACAACTGCAACTATTCCGCAAAGAAATAAAAGAATGTACGCTGGAAGCTGCCGAAAACAAAATACAGTTTGGCGATGGCAAAGAAACTGCCGAACTACAATTGTTGATAGACATGTTCCGCACCAACATTGAGTTGGAAATGGAAATGGAATTGGGCAGAGGTGACGACCGTACAGTAATTACTTATGGATTTGTGGATTATTACGTGAACAGTTATGGTGCAATAATACAGAGCGCACAAATTACCGAAAACACAAAAGTGAAATTTGTAGAACGGTGTGCCGAAATAATCAGCTGTACCAGTGAAGCCAAACGGGCGGTACAATTACCGAGCTATGCCAAAAGTCTGGCCATTCGACAGGGTGACCTCAAAGCAATAGTAGCACCCTACTTAGCAGCCCGCAAGGATAAAGCCACATTGGAAAACAAACGCCTGGACACGGAATCGGACTTATTGGAATTTGACCCCGAAAAAATACCGACCTATGTAACCAGTGACG
>JFJP01034284.1_pt1 | contig 11808 bp, 10 predicted proteins | sample 431651 | NCBI WGS metagenome assembly JFJP01 (sample SAMN02602958, study PRJNA72255) | Microbial mat metagenome, whole genome shotgun sequencing project. | biome: fresh water; feature: sink hole; material: water; isolation source: purple microbial (photo- and chemosynthetic) mats found in... | reverse complement strand
GCGCCGATCAGCCCCGTCAACCCGAGGATCTCGCCTTGCGCCAGCGTGAAGCTGATGCCGTTGAACAGGCCGGTCTTTCCGAGGTTTTCCACCCGCAACAGTTCGGCTCCGATGTCGGCCTTCTTCTTGGGGAACAGGTGCGTGATCTCGCGGCCCACCATGGCCACGATCAGGTCCTCGTTCGTGATTTCGGCCACCGGCCAGCTGCCGATGTAGCGCGAATCGAGGAACACGGTCACGTGGCTGGCCAGGCGGTCCATGTCTTCAAACCGGTGGCTGATAAAGATCACCGACACGCCGCTGTCGCGCAGCTTCTCGGTAATGCGGTACAGCTCTTCGCTCTCGCGCTTGGTCAGCGCGGCGGTAGGTTCGTCCATGATCACGATGCGCGCCTTGGTCGACAGCGCCTTGGCAATCTCGACAATCTGCTGCTGCGCCACCGACAGCGTGCCCATCTCGGTGTGCGGGTCGAGCTCGCTGCCCAGTTCGGTGAGCAGGGTTTTGGCCTCGGCGTGCAGGGCTTTCCACTGGATGCTCCGCGTGAACTTCGAGGTGGTCTCGTGGCCAATAAAGATGTTCTCGGTCACGCTGAGGTCGGGGTAGCAGGTCACGTGCTGGTAAATGGCGGCGATGCCCAGTTTTTGCGCCTCGCGGGGGTTGGCGATCTTGATGGCCTTGCCGTCGAGCAAAATTTCGCCCTCGTCGGGCTGGTACACGCCGGTGATAATCTTGATAAAGGTGGATTTTCCCGCGCCGTTCTCGCCCATCAGCGCGTGGATCTGCCCCTTTTCGAGGTGAAAGTGCACATCCTGAAGCGCGTGCACGCCGGGAAAACTCTTGCGGATGCCCCGCAGTTCGAGCACGAGGTTGTCAGACACGGGTGAACCCCACGCCCAGCAGCGTCGCCAGTTTTTCGAGGGTGTCCGCCACGTGACCCACGCCAATGGCGGTGTGGTGCGCCGGTCCGGCCATGCTCCAGCGGTCCACGAACTCGCGGGCGCCCAGGGCAAAACGGTAGCGGCTGTTGGTGTTTCCAATCTGCAGGGTGGGTCCGGGCACCGACTCGCCTTCGGCGCACAACAGGCCCACCGCGCCGTGGCGGCCTTCGACCACCGAGAGCAAGGTCACCGGACCGTGTTTCACACTCATCTGGATGGACAGGCCTTTGCCGGGTTTGCCGTGGTAAATCGGCAGGGGGACCAGTCCGACCGGGCCTTCGGCGATGGCCGCGTGGGCCGGGCCGTCGTGGCCCCACATCACAATGTCGTCCTCGAAATCGACGGCGTAGAACTCGCTGAACGAACCGCCGGCTCCCAGCAGGTCCATAATCTTCATGGCGAGCACGTTTTTCACTTCACACTCACCTGCCACCGGCACGTGGTGGGCGGTCAGCAAGGTGTTGCCGGGGATCACCGAAGTCACCAGGTTTTCGCTGGTGTTTCCTGTGGTGCCCTCGTAGTAGTAGGCCATGGCGTCGAGCCGGTGTTCGGCCACCAGCGCATCGAGCGCCACCGAGGTCTTGGCCGCCCGGTCGAGCTCGTACGCGTCGCATTCCTTCGACACCGCAAACTCAGTGGCGAACGCCTGGCGTTTTTGGGCGATGGCCGGAGCTTTGACGGCGGCCCAGTGCGCCTGCAACTGGTCGATTTCCAGGAGCTCAAAGTGGCAACCAAAGGTGGCCGCCATGTTGGTCACGTCGGTGTACACGTCGAGCATGCCACAGTAGTAGTGGCCCAATATCCCCACGCGGGAGTCGCGCATCCCGGCTTTCACCTTCACCGCCGCAACCCAGTCGCCGATGGTCTTCCATGCCCGCGCTTCGTTCAGGTACCCGGTGATCAGGTGAAATCCGATGCCGGCGCGCAAAAACACCGAGGCGATTTCGGGGGCCGAGCACGCCTGGCAGTGCGCCAGCCACTCGCCGGTCATCACCCCACGGTCGCCGAGCGCGTTGAACTTCTGGTAATCGATAGCCGCCACCGGCTGCAGGTTGAGCACCAGCACGGGCACACCGGCCTTCTGCACCACCGGCAACACCGTGTGGCTCAGGGCGTAAGTCGAAATGAACAGGAAGATCACCTCGACGTTTTGCTGACGGAAATAGTCCCCTGCCGCCCGGGCTTTGTCGGGGTTGTCAACCAGTCCGGCATCGCACACCTCGACGTCGAGTGCGGCGAGTCCCGAGGCGATCTGCCCTTGGTAGCCGATCAGACGGTCCTTCAACCCCGAAAACTGCGGCCAGTACGTGTCCAAACCGATGCCGAACAAGCCGACTTTCGTCTTACTTTGTTTCATGAAATGATCTTCAGCCCATTCTTTTCAGGCGTGAATGGACAAAACACCGGCATGTGATGGATAATCTGGCCATGTCGGACTGTGAATTCGCGTATTTGACCCACAGTATCGAGGACGAGAACTGGCAGATGGTCTGCACCGATGCCGGCATGAACCGCATTCCACCCGGGGGCGTCTACCCCCCGAATCTGGAAGACCACCCCGCCGGTTTCCGGCCCGTGACGGTGGGACGGCGCATCAACGAGTACCAGTTGGTCTACATTCTGGAAGGGCGCGGCCGCCTCGAAATGGACGACGTCGGTTATGAGATCGAGGCCGGTACCGTGTTTTTGCTGTTCCCCGATATCCGGCACGCCTACCGCCCCGATCCCGCTACCGGCTGGACGGAAAACTGGGTGGGGTTTACCGGCCCTCACATGGACGACCTGCTCGCTGGCGGTATCATTTCGCCCTCACGTCCCGTGTACCGCCCCGGTTACCAGCACGCGCTGGTCGAAGGCTTTCAGTACATCTTCCGGCAGGTGAAGCAGCAGGCGCCTCTTTACCAGTTCCGGGTTTGCGCCGAAGTGCTCAAGCTACTGGCCGAAACGCTCAGTCAGGAACGGCTTTCGGCCCAGCAGGTCAAAGCCCAGGAAATCGTGCTCCACGCCAAACGCTATATCGAAGCCAATATCCAGCTGGTTTTCGATCTTGAGGGCCTCGCGGCGGAGGTGGGCCTGTCGTTGACCCAGATCGGCGACGTGTTCAAGAACTACACCGGCATGACCCCGTACCAGTACGGCATTCACGTCAAGATCAACCGCGCCAAGGAAATCCTGGCCGGGGGCGAAAGCTCGGTCAAGGAGATCGCCTGGCAGGTGGGGTTCGAGGACCAGTTCTATTTCTCCCGGCTCTTCAAAAAGAAGACCGGATACAGCCCCAGCCAGTGGATGCTTATGCAGACCTGAAGTGCCATTGCGACGGCGGCGTCCCGGTTTTTTTCTTGAACAGGCGCGAAAAGTAGAACTCACTCTCAAAACCCAGGTGAAAGGCCGTCTCTTTCACCGATTTGCCCGCCAGCAGCAACGTTTTCGCGCGGTTGATCTTCAGGTTGAGCCAGTACTGATGCGGAGTCAGGCCCGTATACTGATGGAAGAGCGCCGAAAACGCCGGGTACGACAATCCGAGCGTCCTTGCCAGCGCGGCCAGGTCGACGTCATGATCGGCCAGCCGTTCCTCGAACACCAGCTTGGCCTTGGTCACCAATGCGGCTGTTCCATCGGCTTGGCACCGCGCTCTCCGCGACGCCTCCAGCTGCGCCAAAAGCAGCCCGATGCGGCTGGCCGCCACCAAACGGTAGCCAGGAGCTTCCTCGGCGATGCCTTCGATCAGCAGCTGGAACTCGCCCACCGCCGACGGGGAAAGACCCCCGGGGAACACCGGTTCCTGTGGCGAAAAAAAGCCCCGCTTGACCAGCAGGTCGGCCCAGGGACCTCGAAAGCCCACCCAGTACTCGGTCCAGCCGGTGGCCGGATCGGGGGCGTAACTGTGGGTGATGCCGGGGAACAGGAGAAACGCCGCGCCTGCCTCCAGGTTGTACGTGGACTGGCGCATCCGGAGCGTTCCCCGGCCTTCGCTGATCAACAGCAGTTGGTACTCGGTGAGGGTGCGGCCTTGATCGAGGGTCTCGGCGTAGCCCGGCGGATGCAGTCCGGGCGCCGTGGGGTAGGGGGCTCCTGGCGGAACAACGGCGTGCCCCACATCGACGCAACTCAACTGCCAGCCGTCGTCGGTCTCGCTGGTGGTGAGGTAACGGATCTGGTCGCGGTTGCGGGCGTTCACGGGCCCATTGTAGCCAGAACCGGGCCGCAAAATCCATGCCCCCGCAAAGGAACGTGCATGGCAGACGCTCCCGTTTCCTTGTCCAATAGACTCGAGGTGAAATGATGCCCCATGCCCCCACGCTTCTTGCCGTCGATCTCGGCGCCGGAAGCGGTCGCCTGATGGCCGGCCGCCTGCGCAAAACCTCGGACGGCGGCCTGCTCGAAGTGCGCGAAGTCCACCGGTTTGAATACCCTGCCCACGAAGTGCAGGGCTTTTTGCGGTGGAACTCCCACCTGATCGAGGCCGAAATCCGGAAGGGACTGGCGCTGGTCGGGGGTGACGAACACGTTGCTAGCCTCGGCCTCGACACCTGGGCCGTCGACTTTGTTCTCGCCGACGAGCACGATCGCCTGCTGGAACTTCCCCGGGCTTACCGCAACGAGCACACGCGCGCCTTTGTCGGCCCCGTTCACCAGCTTTTGGGCGAAACCGCCCTTTACCAGCGAACCGGCATCCAGACCCAGCATTTCAACACCCTTTACCAGTTGGCGGCGTGGAAAGCGTCGGACCCCTCCATCCTGACCCGCGCCCGCCGGTTTGCCATGCTTCCTGACTGGCTGTTGCACCGGCTGGGGGCACCTCTGGCCAACGAAATCACCAACGCCAGCAGCACACAGATGGTCGACGCCCGCACGCTCGATTGGGACCCTGCCACCCTCGACGCTTTGGGCTTGCCCCGCAACTGGTTCCAAACGCCTGTGGCACCGGGAACGATCTTGGCGCCTTCGGTCACCTTGGGGCCCCACCGGTTGGCTCTGATCGCTCCGGCCACCCACGATACCGGGTCGGCCGTGGCCGCCATTCCGCTGACCGACCAAAGCTCCGCGTATATCTGCACCGGTACCTGGTGCCTGATCGGCATCGAATCGCCGGTGCCCGAGACCGGTCCCGCCGCGCAGGCCGCGAACTTCACCAACGAGGCGGGGGTCGACGGCACCTACCGGTTCCTTAAAAATTGCATGGGGTTGTGGCTTCTCCAGCAGCTCAAGGCCACGTGGCCCGGTTGTCCTGACTTTGGACCCCTGGTTCAACTCGCCGCCGAAGCTCCTGCGTTCGCCGCGCTCGTCGACGCCGACGATCCGGCATTTTTCCAGCCGGCATCCATGAGAGAAGCGCTTGATGGTTACTTTGCCCGCACGGGCCAGACCCCGCCACGGGCGGAACCGGCCGCCTACGCGCGGGCTTGTCTCGAAGCGCTCGCGCTGGCCTTCCGCAAGACATTGCGCGAAATCGAGGCCATCCGTGGCCTCAAGCTGGAACGGATCCACCTCGTCGGCGGCGGTTGCAAAAACGCGCTGCTTTGCCAGATGACCGCCGACGCCACCGGGTTGCCTGTCCTCGCCGGGCCGGTCGAAGGCAGTTCGCTGGGCAACCTGGTGGTCCAAGCCCGCGCGCTGGGGTTGGTTGACAACCACGCGCAGGCGCGCGCCTTGATCTCGCGGTCGTTCCCCGTCACCGAGTACGTTCCAAGGGGCGACCAGGAACCGTGGCGCCGGGCTGCTGAACGCATTGAACACCTGAAACCATCCTGAGTTTCCCCCAAGGAGTCACCCATGAGACGAGCCGCCTTTACCATGCAGTTGAAACCCGGTTGCGAGGCCGAGTACCAAAAACGCCACGACGAAATCTGGCCCGAGCTGGTGCGCGAGCTGGAGGACGCCGGAGTGAGCGATTACTCCATCTACCTCGACCGCAAGACGCTGACGCTTTTTGCGTTCCAGAAGCTCAAGGACCACGACACCAGCGCCCATCTGCCCCAAACCGCCATCGTCAAAAAGTGGTGGAAGTTCATGGGCGACCTGATGCTCACCAACCCCGACAACTCGCCGGTCACCGGCGAGTTGGTCGAAGTCTTCCACCTGGATTAGGCCCCGAAGACGTGGCCCGAGATGGCGACGCCCATCAGGTCCTGCGAATGCTCCACGCGGCCGAGGTCTGTCCCTGCGGCGCCTGCGGCCACAAACAACGGGATGAGGTGTTCGCTGCGCGGATGGCAGTCGCGGGCCCCCGGCGAGGTTTCCCACGCGATCAGGCGGCCGTTGCGCTCGGCGGGGTCGGGGAGGGTCACGGTCTGGTTCAGCCAGTTATCGAACGCCTTGGCTGTCTGGGTCACCATGGGGTCCCCCGACATAAAACCGCGCATATTGTGGTAACTCATTCCGCTGGCAATAATCAGAACGCCTTCGTCCCGCAGGGGCTCCAAGGCCGCGCCGAGCTTGACATGGGCCGCCGGATCGAGCGACCGCAGCAGCGAAAGTTGGGCTACCGGCAGCTCCGGCGAAAAGCCGGTGGCCTTCAGCAGTTCCTCCACCCGGGCTGCCACCTCGGGCGCGCCAGGTGCGGGCCATTTCAACTGGTAGGTGAAGTCGGGAAAACCACTGTAGTCGTACAGCATCCCGGGCGCTTTGCCAAAATGGACCGTCGGCTGCCGTTCTTCCCAGTGGGCCGAAATGACAAGCAAAGCCTTGACGCCGGTGCGGTAACGGTGACCCACGCTCTGCAACCACGCCTCGAGCTGGTCGTAGGGAGCGGGATCGCCAAACGCGCCTTTCAGCACATTCCAAGGACCGCCGCCGTGCGGCAGCGACAAAACGGGCAAACGGGACATACAGACCTCCTATGTGCTTACTAAAAGTAACCTTCCATTTGAGGAATGTCCAGTGGCGTTGTGTTAGGATGACGGTATGACGCATCCTGGAGTTTCCATCCGTGCTCTGACCCCCACCGACCGCCCGGCTTGGCAAGCACTATGGAAGGACTACTGTACCTTCTATGGTGAGGACCTTCCTGCCGCGACGACCGACACGACGTGGGCCCGCCTGGTCGATCCAAGCTCAGCGATGAAAGGTTGGGGCGCTTTTGCCGACGGTCAGGAGGCAGGCAACGTCCTTGTCGGCTTTGCCCATACCGTGCTCCATCCCCACACGTGGAGCCCCAAGACCCTGTGTTATCTCGAAGACCTGTTCGTGGCCGAGCAGGCCCGGGGCCGCGACGTGGGGCATCGCCTCATCGTGCACCTGCAGAACCTCGCCGCCGAAAAGGGTTGGGCACGGGTGTACTGGCACACCGAAGTCACCAACACCCGGGCCCGACGCCTCTACGACCGCTTCCAGCCCGCTGACGAGTACGTCCGATATACCCTGAAGACGTAGTCTTCACTTGGTTCACTTCTCCAGTTTGAACGCCACCACCAACTCGTCCACCTGCGCTTTGTTGATGGCCACCAGTGGCCCCAGTTCCTGTGCGGCAATCAGCGCCTGCGCGCTGTAGTCGGCCACTTCCAACCGGTCGAAGGCGTTGAGCAAGCTGGTGCCAGCCACCATGAGGCAGTCATTCTCCAGCAGGACCACCGGCGTCCGCGGGGTCAGGGTCGCCACCACTTTCTCGGGGTCGGTGAAGTTGGTTCCGTAGGGCAGTTTGGGAATCTCGCGCAGCAGGATGTAACTCTCGGGAATCGTCCGGCTGTCAAACATCGCCTCGGTCACGGCAAAGACCAACGCCGACGGCGGGTGGGCGATGATGACCGCGTTCACCTCGGGGTGTGCCTCGTACATCCGCTGGTGCAGGGCCACCGAACGGCTAGGGGTCTTGCCGGCTTCGGAACGGCCGCCTTCAATGCGCACCAGATCGGCCGGCTCCAGGTACTTGCGGTCCAGCCCGAACGGTGTGATCACAAAGCTGCCGCCTTCGAGCCGCTGGCTGAACGTCCCCTGTGTGCTCGACACCAACCGCTGATCGTAGGCACGGTGAATCAGCGCGCACAAGTCGCGGCGGGCCGCACGTTCGGCACTGCTCACCGGTCCCGCGACAAAAGTCGGCAGCGGGGCGTGCTTTTTGCGCGCGGTGAGGGTCACCTGGCCGGGGGTCAGCGTCCGCAACTGGCCGTTGGCAATCTGGGCCATCCGCCGCGCCGAAATCTCCAGCCGCGCGCAGAAATCCAGCGTCTCAAACATCATGAAGGCCTGAAACAAGTCGAGCGCTCCCACCACGATACCGTGATTTTCCAACAGCACCGTGTTAAGGCCGCGCGCAAATACCTCGGCGATGGTGTCGCCCAGCAGTTTGCTGCCGGGCAGAGCGTAGGCCGCGTACTCAATCTGCCCGCACAGGTCGTGCACATGCGGAATCAGGAAAGTCTGGGGAATCCGCCGGACGATACTGAACGCCACGAGGGCCGGCGGGTGCGCGTGCAACACCGATTTCAAGTCGGGACGCCGGTCGTACACGGTCTTGTGGAAGGGAAACTCGCTCGAGGGTTTGTGCGGACCTATTACGGTGCCATCGGGTTGGACCCGCACAATGTCGCCGCGGGTGAGCGAGCCCTTGTCAATGCCGCCCGGGGTGATCCAGATATCGCCGTTCTCGTCCTTGATCGACAGGTTTCCACCCGAGGTCGTGGTCATGCCGTACGCATAAATGCGCTGCATGATGAGCACGATCTGGTCGGCAGGGTGCAGCAGGTCAAATTGCATACGGCCTCCTTGGCAAAACAGTTCAGCGCTTCGACAGCACGTCGGCTTCGTACTGGTCGCTGGCGTTGATCCAGCTGGTACCGGTGGGGACCCCCGTGTCCAGACACAGTTTGTCCCACACGGCGCCCAGAGGTAAATTCTTCAGCTCTTCCATCAGGGCAAGACGGGTTCCCCACCGACCGGAGTTTTCCGCGTCCTTGAGGAGGTCGCTGGGTTCCAGCAGCGCGCTGAGCATGGCCTTTCGCGCCGCTCGGGCTCCGATGGTCCAAGCCATAATCCGGTTGATGCTGGCGTCAAAAAAGTCGAGCCCAACGGCGACGCGGTTCCAAGCCCCGGCGCGCTGGATTTCCGTAAAGACGGCCTGCACCTCGTCGTTGTAAGTCACCACGTGGTCGGAATCCCAACGCATGCCTCGGCTGACGTGCAACAGCAGTCCGGGGATGAACGGCAACAACCCGGAGATCTTGTCGGCGATGGTCTCGGTGGGATGGAAGTGTCCCATGTCGAGCGTCAGGCCCATCTTGTTCTGGGCGGCGTAGGCCGTGTAAAACTCGTGGCTACCCACCACGTAGGCCTCGCTGCCAATACCGAAGAGCTTGCACTCGACGGCGTCGAAAAGCTGGCTAGCCGGGAACTTTTCGGCAAAAACCGCGTCCAGCGAGTCCTTGAGACGCAGGCGAGGGCTCAGGCGGTCGGCCGGATAATCTTTCGTGCCGTCGGGAATCCAAACGTTATTTGAGGCGGGGGCACCGGTGGCTTTGCCCATGGCGGCAGCGATGCGGCGGCTTTGGATGCCATGGCGAACCCAGAACTCGCGAGTCGTTTTGTCGGTGGCCGACAAGGTGCCATTTTCAGCCTTCGGGTGGCTGAAAAAACTGGGGTTGAAATCCAAGCCGAGCCTGGCGTTTTGGGCCCAGCTGATCCAGTTCGCAAAGTGTTCCGGACCAAGTTCGTCGCGTGCCACCTTCTTTCCGTTGGTTTCGGCGTAAAGCGCGTGGACGTTCACCTTTTTCGCCCCGGGAACCAGGCTGGCTGCCATGGCGAGGTCGGCCCGGAGTTGCTCGGGGTTGCGGGCTTTGCCCGGGTGGTTGCCGGTGGCCATAATACCGCCGGTGAGCGCCTGGTCGGGGTTTTCAAAGCCGGTGACGTCGTCGCCCTGCCAGCAGTGCAGGCTCAGGGGGACGGCCGTGGCGGCAGCGACCGCCGTGTCGGTGTTGACACCCACCAAGGCGAAGGCTTGCTTGGCGGCGGTGTAGTTGGCGTTGATCTGGTCTTTCGGAAGGGACTTGTACATGGGAAACTCCTCTTGGATTTTGGTTATCCTTACTCAATGGTTAGTTAAAATGTCACTTGCTGGAAACGGCACTCCGGAATGCTTCCACTTCCCAGTTGCGAATAAAATCGATGGCTGCGGTGGTCATAAACAAGGCCCCTCCGAACGCCTGGCTGGCCACCGCGATCTGCACGGCATCGTGCAGCAGTTGCTGGGCTTGCCCGGCGGCCTTGGCATTGGGGCCCAGACAGAAGGCACCCAAACCCTTGGCAAGAATTACCCGTGGCGCCTTTCCGAACTTCGTCCGGTATGCCGCGAACGCGGACGGCAATTGGGCTGCGCTGTCGACCCGGATCGGGGCCACACCCATATAAACGATATGGTCCGGTGTGAAGGCCGATGACAACGGGGCAAATGCCGCGTCGCTTTCCGCCATTTCCATCAGCGTGCGTGCGGTCGACCGGCAGGAATACAGCGTCGTGGCTTGCAACTCAGCCGCCGCGATCGGGACCATTGCCGCCAAAAAGGCCGCCTCGGCTGTTGCCTCCACTCCTTGGGGACTCAGGTCTGCTCTGGCCTTAGCCTCGCGCTCCAAGTCTGCCAGAATGTTGTGGTAGGTGTCGCGGATGGCCTGTGGCGTGTCGCCCGCCACCACAATCCCGTGGTTCTGCAAAAAAATCACCGCCGGCGTTCGGCCGTGTTTCTTCTGAAATCCCTCCAGCGCGTCTTTCACCACCTTCGACAGCACATAGCCGGGATCCACCAGAGGAATCCACACGGCCTCGTCCGCAAAAAGCCGGTCAAAGGCGACCTTCCCCTCGCGACCGCACGTCAACGCGTTCACGAGGGTGGGGTGGGTATGCACCACATAAGCGAACGGCAACATGTCGTGCAACAAGGTTTCCACACTGGGGCGTTTGGACTCTTCCCCCGGCAGGCGGGCCTCCATCAGGCACTGGAGCACCTGTTTTTCGCGTTCTGCGGTGTCGGCCGAAAACGTGCGGCTCCAAAGTGCGGCCAACCCGGTACGACTCATACGGGCAAAGCCGTCCTCTTTGATCGTGCCAAGCGCTTGCCCCGAGCCCTTGACCCATAACGTGTCCGTATTCTTGTAAGAGGTATTGCCTCCGCCGGCGATCACAAAATCGGCGCGGGTCCCATAATGGTTGGAAAGCGCGAGCAAGTTTTCCAGTTCGGGTGTACTCATGGCGCCATGGTAACCCTGCTGCCTCCCTCGCACCATGAAGAAAGGGTTCTGCCGTCATGCACAAAAATCTTTCTGACGAATTTTTGCGTTTTTTCGCGTTTTTCCTCAAGTCGGGCACAAAACTGCCGATGGTAACTCCGGAGGAATCGGAAGGACCCGGTTCCCAAAGATCTTTTTCACGTCTCCCGGGCCGTCGGTCCGGGACCCCGACGTAATATTCAAGGAGGAATATTATGATCATCAACCACAACATGAGCGCCATCAACGCTCAGCGTGTCCAAGGTGAATCCGTCAAGGACGTCACCAAGGGCATGGAAAAGCTTTCTTCCGGCCTGCGTATCAACAGAGCCGGCGACGACGCCTCGGGCTTGGCTGTGTCTGAAAAGATGCGTTCCCAGATCCGCGGCTTGAATCAGGCTTCCCGCAACGCCTCCGATGGGATCTCGTTTCTCCAGACCACGGAAGGTTACCTGCAGGAAACCCAGGACGTGCTTCAGCGCCTCCGTGAACTGTCCGTCCAGTCCTCCAACGGGATCTACACCGCCAAGGACCGCGAACAGATTCAGGTTGAAGTCAGCCAGTTGGTGGATGAAATCGACCGGGTTGCCTCGCACGCCCAGTTCAACGGGATGAACATGATGACCGGTGCTTTTGCCAAGTCCGAAGGGACCAACAACCCCACCGCCTCCATGTACTTC
>JFJP01027490.1_pt1 | contig 11810 bp, 7 predicted proteins | sample 431651 | NCBI WGS metagenome assembly JFJP01 (sample SAMN02602958, study PRJNA72255) | Microbial mat metagenome, whole genome shotgun sequencing project. | biome: fresh water; feature: sink hole; material: water; isolation source: purple microbial (photo- and chemosynthetic) mats found in... | reverse complement strand
CATCTATCTCAACAATAAAAAAATCCTTTATGACTGAAGTAACTGAAACAAACCAATTTTATCTCAACCCGATAGCAGAACCTCTTGCGAACGACAAACTCCAAAAAAAAATCCTGCGATTGACAAAGAAATGTTTAATTTTTCCTTAAATCTTCTTATTTTTAATGGATTTTTAAGTAATTCAAATCAAAAAAGTCAAAAGAGGTGTTAAGGAAGTCGTCAAATCCATCAGAAAAGGCTTTAAAGGGTAATTTTCTCCGATATTTCTTTGTATTCTATAAAAACTAAAAGAATTTGTATTATGGCAGCTGATGTAAGTCCAGTTGATGTGATTTCTCATATTCCTGTACTATGTGAGAATCAAGGCATTGTTTATATGTTTGTGAGGAGTAGAATGGAATTGGGGACTGCAGCTCAAACGAAAAAACCAACAAGTGTCGTTCTACTAACTAAACCTGATGACAAAGCATTGAGCAAAAAATTCAAGACATTGGATGATAAAATAAAAACATTGAACAAATATTGTTAATTTGATGGGAAATGATGGAAATTTAAATTAGATTTAAGAAAAAATATAAAGTTTTCGTTTTTTTTGAAAAAACAATGAAGTGAAAAATAACAAAAAATTATGAGTTTTTTTACAAAAATTCATAAAAACATTTTATTGTTTTTGTTTTGATTAATTTAATAATTTTTTTTTGTTTTGCAAAATTTGGCTCTTATCATCATAAAGAGAGGTCTTCATTATGCTTTGATCATTCACTTTTTTTATGTTGTTTGAGAGAAAATTTTTGTGATTATGTCTCAATTTTTCTTCATATTGCGAATCCAATTTATTCTCTAATTTGCTTTGAATTAAAACTGGAGGTTTATAAAGTGGTAGTTCTCCTTGAATATTATAAGACCTAATAAATTTTTTAAAAAAATTAAAAAAAGAAATAAGTAAAAACTAAAAAAAATATCAAAAATTAAAAGAAAAAAAAAAATATAAAAAATTTTACTTAAAAAAATAACAAAAATCTTTCTTACCAAAACAATTCCTCAGTCTCAATAATTAATTTCCCCTTCCTGATTTTTCCGTAATCAATTGGTGTGAACGAAATAATAAAGTTTCTCCCTTCCCTTCCGAGCGGTTCCAGCTCCCCACTTCTCGGCATAATATTAAACTCTGGATCAGAATCTGGCGTAAAAAACGCATTAAAGCTTGCAAAACATTTATATCTATTGGTTAATTTAAAGGAAACACTTCTAGTGCTATTCAAAGGCGAATAAATTTTTAAAGTATCATCTTCATCAGGTTGAGTGGCTTCGAGAAATATTCGAAACTTCCATCTTCCTCCTGTTGGTTTGGAAATAATGAGGTCAAAGCTGGTTTTGAATGGTTTCATTGGTGTAAATTTGATTTGATATCTCAATTCTTCATTGCAATTTTGCAAAGCGTTTTTGGTTTCCACAATATTGAAGCATTTTTTTATGAGATTTTGGAATTGTTCATCCAAATTTGTTAGTTCGTGTCTAAACAATTGGTTTTTAATATCATGTGGTAATCCAGGTAATCTGATTTCAATTTCTTCAACAAAAGGCACCCTTGCTTTTGTTTTAAATCTATAATTATTGTTTTGTGAAGAAGACTCAGTCACACCTTGAATAGGGTATCTCCATTGAATTTTTTCGTTCATAAAAACCACAATATCAGCATGATATTCACTGATTTCTTTCGGAGTGAATGAAAAAGGAATTTGTAGAACATTTAGTCCTAAAATAGATGTTTTTGGCTTTTTTATCAATAATTGTAAAGCTTCTTTGCTCTCTTCATCAGGATAATCTATTGAGATTATCACATTGATTGTCTCTTTAAACGGGTTTTTGAAGGTAATTGTCGAAGAAAGGTCTTTTAAAAGTGCTCCTGTAATCATTTTCGCATCGAATTTCGTTGGGGGTAATCCCATTCCGAACACGAAAAACTGCCATTTTCCAATTCTATCACTTTCGAAAAGGATTTCCGCAGTTTCATTAATATCAAGATCAGAAGGAATATATCTGATCTTCACAGTAGCTGATTCGAAAGGCCCCACGCTGATTATCTCAGGAAAAATATCGAAATTATTTGGGTTCGAAATCTTACACCCTATATCACAAAAGAAATTTGATGGATTCTCTAAATAAACCACCCATTCTTCCACTTTTCCCAATTCAGCCTTTAGCGTTGGTGATCTAACAACAGGATTTTCCTCTGAATTAAGGTTCATTTCATACCATATTTCTCCTAATTTTTCTTGTATAAATGCAACAGAACCTTTAGCTTTAAAAGCTTTTAAAGGTAGAAAAATCAGCTGGTAAGTAGAAGTTTGTAAAGGCAGAAGAGTGAATGTTGGTGAACCTATTAAACCCTCTCCTTCAATCACTACCTCCATAGTAACACTTTCTCTTAAAGGATTAGAAATTTCTATGGTAAACGCTAAACTTTTTCTGACAAAAGTGTTCATTTCATATGTTTTTTCACATTTGGGCCGATCAGTATTCATCAATACAGTGTACCATATATATTTATTCTTTTCCCCTTCTTCATAAAATGATATTGAACCAGTATAAAGACCTCCTAAAGAAGGAGTAACACTTAAAGGATATTTGTAAACTTTCCCTGGAGGAATCTTGAAATTTGGAGGTCCATCAGGGTTCATTAAATCAGTTTCTACCCGATAAGTCACTGACCGATCTTTGTATGGATTAGGTATTTCAACAATTTTTACAGTTTGTTTCTTTGCGACACAATCGAGAATGATATGGTCTATAGCTAAAGGTTCTTCACCGTAGCCTAGTAGTTCATAATCAAATACATCATTTGTATTTCCATTAGTAAGAATAAGTCTAGCTTCTGATTTTCCTATCGACAAAGGTCTGAAGCTTATATTGTAATAATTAGTTGTTTTGCCTTTGATATAAAATTCCTTCGGACCAGTAAAATATTGACCATTGGTGTCGTTTGGGTTTAGAAGGGAAACCTTCATACTCCATGATTTTTCTGTATTGTTTATAATAGGAATCTCCTGTTTGATTTCTTCTCCAATTGGGACTTTTAACTCTAATGAAGCCTTGATGATTTTTGGATGAATAGTCACTACAAATTTAAAAATTCTTATATCAGTTTTTAAAGCGTTTTTCAAGGTGACTGTGAACATATAGTCTTTATAAGGATTTTTGAAATTAAATGTGATTGGAAGTGTATTGGGGTTTAATTCATTCAAAGTATTAGTGTCTTTCGTTGAAGCTTCGTTCAGAATAAAAGAAGCTTTATTTTTAAGTTCCCTACTTGAGGCAGTATTTGGCAAAACTGGGTTTTTCTTCAGGGCTTTCGTTTTGTCTAATAATAGAACAGTATAAGGAACAACTAAATAACTAGTTTCCGGAGTTATTTCGACATCAAATACTAAATTTTCTTGATTATCCTTCTGCAGATTTTTGAGATAAAGCTCTTTTTCTTTTGAACGTCCAGTTTGGCTCAATCTTTGCTCATGTATTTTGCGAGCCTCTCTCAATAAATCGTTTCTAAATTCTAATGGTATGTTGAATTTCTGATTGGAATCAATATATACAGTGAAATTAGGCCTGATTCCTTCTTGTATTGGATCAGGCAATTGAGTTTCTCCTACTATGGTTTGTTGAAATTCCCCAACATCTGGATCACAAAACACTACATGACATTTATGTGTTTCATAGGAAAATGGTAGGAATTGGATAAAACAGGTAGCAAATTCCCCTCTTTTTATTCGAATTTTGTCTTTTAAAATAAAGAAAGCTGGTATTATATAGGGATCTTCTTCTTTATTCACAGCAGGAACTTCATCAATAGAGTTTTTTTTTTTATTTTTGTTTTTTGGCAATGGACTTTCTTGTTTTTTAGTTTGTTTTTCGTGAATTAATGTCACTTGAAACTCACCATATTCTTTTGGAGAAGATGTGAAATGGTTTTTTACTTGAAAACGACATTCTTCGAGCTTGTAAAGTTTCGTTTGAGCATGGATATCAAGACCAATGGATTTTCTTTGGGTGATCTCTGAAACCAAGTCGAAAACTAAAGCACCTGCTTGGGTGTTTCCTTCCTTTTTGTTGGTGAAGGTGATGCGAGCGTTTTGAGGCTTGGAAAGTCTGGCGAAGAATTTCACCTTAAAAAAATAAGAGGGTTTATTAAAGATAAAAAATTCAGCTTTTTGGAATATAAAAAAAAAAAATCAATCTTTTGGAAAATATGGATAATTCTGCTTTTTGGAAAATTTGAAAAAATTGAGAGAAAGAAAAAAAATTAACCTTCAAACTATTTTTCCCAGCTTTTGGATCCAATCTAACTTCATCTTTTTCAATGGTAAAATCGCTGCTTCCCTCTAATTTCACCCAATACGCCAATACCTTATTAGAACTATTATTCTTTAGTTCTATGTCTTTGATAACTTCTTCCCCTAACACACATTTAAAGACTTCATTTCCTCCTTTTGGTAAATAATGCGGTAAATTGAACCACAAATGCATTAGAAACAAGATCATTTCCCTTTGTGATGGGAAAAACAGATCTTTTGGCACGAAATGTGTCTGTAATCTGATTTCATTCAGCGCATTAATGATTTTTTCTGCATTGAACCTCACCTCATCTTCACTTTGACACATCGTTTTCACAGCTTTGAGGCTTTTCGAAGAATTAGACCCTACAAACATTTGAATAACACTGGCAATTCCAAGACAATTCTTTATATCAAGAGAGAAATTCTTTAGTTTTTTGCTTTGATTTGGATTGATGATTTCAACAGCGATTTCTAGCCATTTTAATAAAAGACATTCACTTTGACTAAGGAAATTCGATCCCTCAATAGAAGATTCAGCTATAGATAATTTCTCAATAGGTATTCCTGGTAAAGATTTAAAGCTTTTCAAAGAAATTCGTGTCAGATAATATATCTTCAGGATTTGATATATTAATGTTATCCAGGAGTCATAAGAGATATAATTGAACCTATTTTCTGTGATTTTTATGGCAGAATTCGTGAGATTCTCATGACTTTGAGTCTTTATAAATGCGTTATAATCAAGAAAACTTAAAAGATATTGTGGTCGGATTGTGTTCAATAAAGCTCCGCTTTCTTTGAGAAACTTGATTAATTCATAATATTGTTTCATTAAAGCTGAAACCTTCTCAAATCTCTTCCATTTCAAATCAATTTTAGCCTTAGAACTCAGATTCTTCCCCGTTAAGAAGTTTATTAGTTCAAATAAATGTAGGCCATTATTCTGTATAAAATCACCTGGAAAACTCTGGATATTCAGGTTTAAAGCAGTATGATTCAACCATCTTAACAAAACTTCACAACTTCTTTCAAGCAAATTCCTTGAAATAGGCTCAAAACCTAATAAAGATCTCGAGCTTTTTGTTGTAGAAGCAACAGAACTGCCTCTATTTTGAGAAGTTTTCATTGTCATTTGACGAGGAGTTTTTATGTCTTCATCATCGGAATTGACAGAGTTTTCAATAAGTTGAAGGGCTTTGTTTTCCTCACCTTCTATGGTGTATTCACTTTCGAAATGACGTTGGAAATAAGGAAAATTTGTGAAAAGAGAGTTATCGGTAGAGCCAGAAACGGGGATAGAATAGATTTTAGCGTTTTCATCAATGAAATCAATTTTTGTTGTGAAACTCATTGATTTCAAATGAAAAAAAGAAACTTCTATTTTGATTCTATTGGAGTAAAAAAATGCAATTAAAAACAAAAACAACAACAACAACAAAAATTTTTATGAGAAACAAAAAAAACAAAAGAAAAAAATTAAAATTAAATCTAAAAAGACCTCGATTTTGTGATTCCAAGAGTTTTCCCATCCAAATATTCGACTTTCAAATTCAAATTCTCCATCTCCTGATGAATAATCTCTTTCAACGCCATATTCTCATATCCATCATTAAAAATCCTAAACACGCATTTACTCACAATCCCCAATGGAACGATTGGTAAAATCACATCCCTTCTATCGAAATTAAGTTTCGGTTGTGCTCCTAATCCTTTTAAAGTTATTTCTAAATAAGGTTTATTTGGTTCTGTTTCAACATATAAAGGCACAACCCTTTCAAAATATTCAGCATCTAAAGGGTTAAAACAAGCCCTTATGATACTTGTCTGTAAACCATCAAGTCTTCCTTCATTTGGCACAAAGAAAAAAACTCTATCTGATTCAAGTTTTGATTGGTCGATTCGCCAGCTGATCGCTCTATTATCTGGATTTGAAATAGTGATTTCTAATGTTGAAGGAACACATTTATCTTTGGAAATAATCACTTTCTTCTTGAATTCAATCACTTGTGGCTGAAGCAAAAATTTCGGCTTTAAACCTCGACAAACCACTGTTTTAGTTAATGATTCGAGTTTCCCATAGCCCATTAAAGTCAAAGGTAGTTCGAGATTATAATTTCTCACGTCTTTTGGCGAGAATTTCAAGGAAAATATCAAAGGACTTTGTGGAAATACTGTGAATTTATAATGTCTGGAGCTGGGTTTTTCACTTTCTTCAGCTTCATCAGAATTTTCTGATTGTTTTTCATCATCTTCGATATCAGGAATATCTTTTGATTTCATTGATGCTAATTCGCTATTGGCATTTTCTCGATCTTTTTCATTCACACTTAATAAAATACTTGAGTCATCATCTGAATTATTCTCTTTCATTGGAACAATATCTAGACATTCAATCCCTTCACATTCCTTTGAAGGATTTTCTTTCTCGCGAAGATCTAACATTAAAGTAGCTGGAATATTCGAAGTATTCATAACTGTCATTCGCAAAGAACTTGAATTTCCTAAGGTGGTTACCCCTCCGAAATCAAATTCTTCTTCTAAAATCGACACTTTTGGTAAAATTGTTTCTACTTTGAAAGGCAAAACCAATGGTTTTCCGCCTCGAATATAAAGAATAATATCAGTATCTATTTTTTTCTCTTCTTTACAACAAAAATTCACCTTTAAAAACTTCGTTTCATCAGGCATTAAACGATCTTTCACAGGGGTTATTTCGGTATAGGGTGGTAATTTATCAAGAGCTACATGATAAACTGCTGGGTTTTTGTAGATATTTTTGAGAGTTATGTAACTATTGTCTTCTTTTTTACAAATGGGGATCACACCGAGGTCTATGAATTCCTGTTTGAAGATGCAGCGGGTTTCTTTGACAAAGCCTTCGCAACGCAAGATTTCTTCTAAACCGTCGTCGACGCGCATTTTAAGCTTATCTTCATCGGAACGATTGCCGCTATTGCCCGAAGGCTTGTAAGTTATGTAGACGTCAGTGGAACCTTGAGCAGGCACTTCTCCTTCCTTTAAATTATTATAGAATATTATTTATTTCAATTTTATTGTTTTGTTTATTTTTAAAAAAATTAATAATTTATAAAAAAAAACACTTTGTTGTTATCTATTTAAGGATTAAGAAAAAATTTTCTCAAAAAAGAAATAAAGCCTTCTATTAATAATTATAAATTAGATTACTTGTGGTCGAATTGAAAAAGTTTTGGTTTCTGAAGCTAGCCAATGGAATTTGCCAGGAGAATTGCCTTTATTCGATATATGAAGGATTTGACTTGTTTGTAATTCAAGGTTGGTTTCTTCAAAGCGAAACTCAAGATTCGTGACTGAAAGGTCTAATTTAACAGGGTTCACTTTCGCGATAACTCGAAATTCGAAGGTATGTCGTTCATTAATGATATATTTGACGAAGCCTTTGAATTCTTGCAGTTGTTTGCTCAAAAAAACAATTTCGAAACCGGCAGTTTGTGAGCTAGCAACCACTTGCGGAGTTTGATAACTGGCTTTTAATTCATCATTTTCAACTATTATTCGCACCTTTAATAAAGAACGAAAAAAAAAAATTAAAAATGAATTTTAAAATAAAAATTCAAAAAAAAAAAAAAAATCATTTAAAATTCAAAATTCAAAAAAAAAAAGAAATCGACTAAAATTGATGATCTGAGGTCATTTCTCACTGAGAAAGTCCTAATTTCTTGAGATTTCACATAAATAGATTTGAAATCGATTTCCACCGGTCCAGCATAAATTTTCTGCAGCATAAGTCCAGTTAATTCCTGATTGCAATCTCTGATTTCTGCATGGGATTTCGGTTCAGATGGGAACTTCCTTTTAATCCTTTGCAGACAATCTGGGTTAAAGATTTGTGATTGGGTTTCAACAATTGGCTCAAACCTATCAATGGGTTTGTTGACAAATAAGGTATCATTTTTTGTTGGGAAGTTCAATTTTGGCAATTTTTCTTTCTCATAAAGTCCTAATACAAAATTAATATCTATTGGAGGTTGCGATTTTTTCAGGTTTTCTTCTTCAATAGCTTCTTCGTCTTCATGTATTGAACCATTGGTGATTAGATTTTTGTGTTTAGGTGGCAAAACAAACACGCTAGTTTCTTTGAACTTTAAATCGAAATCCTTTATTTTTTTCTCAAGAAAAATTGACTTTTTTTTTTTTATTCGGTCTTGTCTTTGTTGTTGAAGAAACTTGTTATATTTATTTTTATTTGTGAAGGTTCTCAGGAATTCTTCACTGTTTTTCGGATCCAATGATGAATAAATGAAGTTCTGTGGCTTGAAACTCTCTTGGCTGGAGAAAATCAAACGGTTTTCTCCAATTCTTTTCTTTGACAAACGTGTTTCTTCAATTATAAAGTTTTTACTTTCATCAAAATCCTTTTCAAGACCTTCAGGACCTCTTGTTTTTGTTTGTTTCTTCGAAATCGAAGAACTTATCGCATGGATGTTCAAAGGAACTGTATAGTTTCCATTCATTAGAAAAAGATTGATAGTTTCCTTATATTCCCCTAAACTTTTTGGCACGAAACTTATTATGAAAGATGAACTTTGATTTGGTAATAATTGTGATTTTTCGGGTTTCATAAAGAAAAATGGGATTTTTTCGAAATGGTAATCTATTGGAACTTCTTCGTTGCGGTTCTCAATGTTTATGAGAATATCGCGTTTTTCGTTCATCGGGCATTCGAAAAATTCGAGATCTGTTTGCGAAAGACAAACATGGGGACAAACCCCACGGCCATTGATGAAAATCATGTTGTTTTCTTCCTTTTGATTATCATATTGAATGTATGCGGAATAGGAGAAAGTCACTTCTGGGAGGAAATCTGAAAGATCTTGCTTTTGGGCAAAACGACGAGCTTGGAATTGCTTTTGGTCATCGACTTTGCTTTTGCAAAGGAAGCGAATTGGTAGCTTATATATATAAATGATTGGTTTTTATGTCGATTTTGTTTATAAAAATGGAAATTTTAAAATTCAAAATGGTCTGTTCTCAAACGAAAATAAAAAAAATGCATACTTGTGAATAAGAGTCGATAAAACCTTCATCTGGCATGCAGGACACAACTTTTTCAGTCTGTTCATGTCCAACTTCATTTGGAGTTTGCAGCGACAGAGTATCTGACTTTAAAACTTTTCAATTAAATCCACGAAAAATTTTTTTACTATTTCGCTTAGAATCCCATTTCGAAACATTATTTTAAAATATGATTTTTCTGGGGTATTATTCACCATAAAACTTCGAATTTCTTTCCTTTGTCCGAAATATGTAGGTCCAAAATCGATATTATCAATCCTTCCTCCGCTTTCATCTACTAAAAACTTATTAAACTCCACAGAAGTGCCTGTTATTTCAATATTCTTATTGAAATTGATTCCGTCAATATAAACTTCGATCATATCCCTAAGAATCCCGCTTTCTTTCGGAACATAACTCACACTAACCTCTTGTTTCTTATAGGCGTTCAAATGAAACTGAATAGGCTCTATTTTGATCTCTTTATTCGAAGAACCATCAAGTCTCAGCTCGATTTTTCCTATATTATTTCCTAGGTTTTTGAACAATAAACTGACTTCTTTCATTCTATTTATCTTGCAAAAACCTAGGTTGAGAAAGGGTTCAAATTCTATATTTGATTTCGGTTGATAAGCATGCACTCTTAATTCATATTCGTAATTATCCTCGCTGATTAAACGAATGCTATCATGGAAGTTACCTTTGAGATCTGTTTCGAAAATCACGACCAAATTCATTGCTAATCCGGCAGCAATCCCACCCTGCATATCATAATCACATCGAAATTTACTGGTTTCTGGCTGATAAACACGGATTCTTCTAGGAACTTTCGTCAAATTTCGAACCAAGACTGATGCTTGATAGATCTGATTAGTTTCAATATTGGAAAATGTGACTTCTGGAGGGTTTACTTCGATTGGGGTTGAATTATTTAGGAATTTGAGGGATTTGGTTGAACGGAAAGAAGAATGAGTGTTGGGCCGGGTTTTTAATGTGGTGTCGAATTTGGTGGGGATTAAAGGAGTTTTTCTCATTGTTTGGAATTAAAAAACGTTGTAAAATTTAATTTTTTTTTTTTTTTTTTTAATTTTTTAAATAAATTGATTTAATATTAAAATTAATGGTTAAAAATCAATATTATTAAAGAAAAAAATCTAAAAAATGGCGTATTTAGTAGTCTGCTCTATAGATATAGCAAACAATAATAATAATAATGATAACAAAAATTAAAAACTCAAAATATATATGAATAACGAAATAAATTTAATAAATGGTAGAAAAGTTATATTTCTCTCTATTTAGTGTTCGCAGAGCTTTTGTTAAGCATTCTTTAAAAAACATAGTTTAGTTTTATAAAAACTTAATTTTTTTAAAACTTTTGCTTTGACTTTCTTCTTTTTAAGGTGTCTAAAGCTATATTCGAGAATGATTCTAATAAATATATAAATATGGAAGCAAGAGTGCTCGCAACTCTGAAAACTCCCACTGAAAAATGAATATAAACTTTCTATTAAAAAAAAATCAATAATTTTATTAAAAACTGGTTTTTACTTCAATTTTTTTAAATAATTCGTGCATAAATCTGCAGCTCAGTAATTTATCAGCTAGATCAGTATTCTCATCACAAATTTGAAATTCTTGAAGAAAATGTTTTGGGGCTTATAAATGTTATTTAATTCCTCAGTTAATGCCTCTAGCGTGCATATCAGCCTGTGTTTATGTATTAAAACTATTCTTTCGAAAAATTTCGATCTCATCATCATTTTAAGGATAAGGATCTTTTATCAAAGATTTTAAATGAGTTGTTTTTTGTATATTATTGAAATTGGAGTTTTATGAGAATTCTTGTTTTGTGAAGCAATTTCACTCTTCTGCTTTGCTCTTGATCCAAATAGATTTTCTTTGTGGTTTTTTCATAAAGAATATAACAATATTTATAATACATTGACAATCAACATAAATTTTGGCTTGCCAAAATTTAAAATGCTTGAGGTTTTGCAGAGCTGATGATTATCAATAAAGAACATGATATATAGGTGTTTTTAGATTGTTTCTGAGCTCAAGAATGATTTTTTTATAATTCCAAATATATCATCTATAATTTTTTTACACATAAAATTAAAATTCAATTTTTAAAAACAAAAAATTAATATATTATTTATATGTCAATTAACACCATCCTTCCATCTCACAAGAACCAATTTTTCTTTGCAAGAAAGAACGTATTCGATTTTCTTCAAATTCTCGTTCACTTCAGAACCAAAGTGAAATCATTTCGTTCAATAATCTCTTTTTAAAAGAAAAAGGTTTTAATTTAAATGAGCGTCTTTTTTATGGAAGATATTACTTGAGTCCATTCTAATTTGATGCCATTTTTGAATTTCAGTTAATAAAATGATTTTTCTTGAAACATTTATTTTTGGAAGCGAGAAATAAAATTTT
>JFJP01024684.1_pt1 | contig 11810 bp, 12 predicted proteins | sample 431651 | NCBI WGS metagenome assembly JFJP01 (sample SAMN02602958, study PRJNA72255) | Microbial mat metagenome, whole genome shotgun sequencing project. | biome: fresh water; feature: sink hole; material: water; isolation source: purple microbial (photo- and chemosynthetic) mats found in... | reverse complement strand
CCCAAACCCCAAACCCCAAACCCCAAACCCCGCGGGAGTCAGCAGAAGGATATAAAAGGAGACGACAGGAGAAGGAGGGGAAGAAGATTAGTGGCCGTTGGAGGCCTTCGAGTGGTTGAGACTCATCTCCGACTCCCGGAGGATCTGCTGGTTGACTTCTTTCGTGATGCTGTTGATGTTTTGGTTCAAGGTGTAGTACTCTTCGAAGAGCACCGCGACTAGCTCTGGGGATATCGGCAGCTCTTCGATGCGATCTCGCAGACGAGAGAACTCTGCAGCCACTGCGGCCAAGTCGAGCTTGTCGACCTTCGAAGGCAAGACTCGGTCTTCGAGCTTCTCTCTCGTCATGGGCTCGAAGTTCCAGGCGCTCTTCGTGGACATGAAGGTGTCCCAGGTGACGATGAAGTCCTCCATGTCGCAGACCAGCAGGTACTCTCGGAAGGGCCAGAAGAGGCCGAGTACGATTTTAAATAGCGTCGAGACCGAAGGGTTCTGGTCAGCGAGGTCTACCAAGATGATGGCGTCCCAGACGATGCGAGAAAGCCGCGTGTCCCCGACGCCGACGTCGTTGTTCCAGGTGAAGAGCGTGATGATGGGGTTGGCTGCGAAGAGCTGCACTCCGATGCCTTCTCGCTGCATGTGGGGGTAGTACTTCTTGGCCTGCATCTCGAAGATACGGTCGAGACAGTAGAACATGATGAACATGCCGAGGCCGTCTTTGAAGATCTTGCTGTTGATGAACTCCTGTGTGAGGCGAGGCTACTCCGAAGACGTTCGTGATGAGGTGTTCGATGCAGTTCAGCTGGTCGACTTCTTGCTCGAACAGCTCGACGATGTGCAGCGCGATGAAGTTGAGGCCTTGGAAGTAGCACATCTTCAAGTCGTTGCGGTGCAGGTAGTTGAACAGCAGCATCTCGGTTTTCTCGTCAGCGGATGCTACCCTGTACTGGTCCGGCCTCGTCCTGCAGGTGCGGTCGAGGTCCAGCTTGATGATTCTGGAGCAAGACGGACTGATGGGGACTTCTTCTTTGTCGTGCGAGAAGTCTTGAGGCTGCGTGAGCGGAGTCGACCTTGAATCTCTTGGGGATGATCATCCTGTAGACCTCGACTCTCTCTTTCTTGCTCAGAGTCTCTCTGGCTAGGATCTGCTTGAGACACTTGTCTCTCAGACTCGTCCTCAGGTGTCTGTTCAGCGCGCAGAACTTCAAGATGTCCGAGCTGTTTGCCAAGAACGGCAAGCACTTCTTGAAGATGAATGCGAGTCGCTGGCTGGGTGACTGCAGAGCGATCTTCTTGGTGCTTTGGATGGTCTGGATTTTCGAGTTGAGGTAGGCTTCGTTATACCTCCTCTCCAAGAAGAGGATCTGGTTGACGAGGCTCTTGTCGATCTTGTACTTCGTGAAGATCTTGACGAGAATGTTGCGAGCCTTGGGCGCGATGCCTGGCACGAGGGTCAGGTAGTAGACGATCTCTTTGAGAGTGACTGCGACGAGGTCGGGGTTGTTCTCGATGAACTTGATGACCTGTTTGTGCGTCTCGCTGAACTTGAAGCTGTTGTCTCCTATCTTCTTAATGGGACTCAAGATCTCCTTCACTGAGTCTCGGTCAGCCTCGCATACCGGTCTGGTTCAGCTGGATGAGTTTCCTGTCGATGCGGAACAGGAAGTAGTGCTCCCAGACTGCCGACTGCCTCATGATTCCACAGTCGAGGTGGACTAATAGATTGATCATTTCGTTAGAGTTCTCGAACTCTTCGTAGTAGATCCTCGCAGCGTTGTACAGCAGCTGGCCGGCGTGGTTCATGTGGATTTCGAAGGCGTCGAGGTCTGCTGAGAGGCGTCTACTGGAGAGTATGGTGAGGAACTTGTTCTTGAGACTGATGAAGTGCTTCTTCGAGACCTTGAACTGATTCTTTCCAGTCAAGAGGAAGTGCATGTTGATGATCGCGAGGAAGTAGCTGATGAAGCCGTCTTCTGCCAGCTTCATGGAGACCTGGTCGTCCAGCATGGCTTCTTCTGCGTCGGTCATGGCAGGCGATGTGAGGTGCAGACAGTAGAGGTCGGCCTTCATGACGTCAGTCTTCGACAGCGAAGACTTGAGGGCTTCGAGTCTGCTTCTGAGGTCGACTTCGAGCAACGAAGAAGCTTTCGATGGCTTCGTCGAGTCGAGCTTCTTGGTGAAGTCTTGGAAGGAAGGCTCGAAGAAGATCTTGGGCACCCAGCTGGTGGGGATGCCTTCGAGGCCTCGGTCGATGATCGAGAAGCTGCTCATCTTATCGGAGATGCTGACGAACTTGATCTTCGAGGTGCGCTCAGCCCAGTCTGAGAAGAGCGCGGTGAGTTTATCGAAGCCGATGATGACGACTCCGTTGCGAGCGCTTTCATATTGGCGGATGTGGTGGAGACAGGAGTGGAAGTACTTCGCGAACTCGTCGAGTTTCTGGTTCGTCCTGGTGGTGGCTGCGTCGAAGCTGGCTTTGAAGTCTTTCTCTCGCTTGAGTCGCAGGTCTTCGGACTTGTCTGTCTGAGACGGGAGTACCCATGAGCTTCTTGAGGTCTTTGGGGGGAGAGGCTTTGGCTCTCGCTTCGTCGATCTTGGTGTGCAGGTCGAAGAGGTCTTTGGTGCTGGCTTCGAGTTTGAGGCGGACGGCTTCTCTGCTGTTGAACTGCTTCTCGAGGTCTTCGAGCGACCTCTGGCAATGCAGGATGAGCGGGAAGACGCTGGAGTGGGTAACGGAGTTGGTCGCGGAGTAGTACTGGTTGATCCTCTCTCGGATCTTCTCGGCGAGCTCCATGATGCTGTTCTTGATCTGGCCGAGACACTGGCCGATGCAGCTGTCGAAGTGCTTGTTGGGGGCGATGTCTTCTGTCTTGGAGAGGAACTGAGCGGTGAGCTTGTCGATGCTGAAGCCGTACTCGATCTGATGAAGAGAGGGTACGGTGTGGTAGCTGAGTTTCTTCATGAAGTCGTCGCATTCTTTGAACTGGGTCAGGCATGGGTACGAAGGCGTCGGACTTGGCAACGCTGTCGGAGATCTTGCCGAGGACGAACGCAGCATTCTCGATGTATGTTTTGTTCAAGTTCATCAATGCTATTAATTAATCGAGGCGCTATTCTTCTCTTCGCCGCATGTAGCCTCGCTTCTGTCCCGCGGCCGAGGAGGCGGGGTCTGCTTCCTGGTCCCAGTCTGCCGAGTCGCCTCTGCCTGTGGGGGGAGTGGAGAGCTTCTTCCAGCCCTGCGGTTCGTCCGATGGGTGCGACTTGGTGGCCCAGCCAGTGTGCTGCTTGTCTTCTTCTTGCGAGACGAGAGGAGGTTTGGACCAGCCTGCTGCGGGTTTGTCGTCGGTGTCTTGCGAGCCCCAGGCTGCTTTGGAGTCGTGGGGTTTGGATGAGGCGTCTCCCCAGGCTTGGCTGGAGGTGGCTTTGTTGTCTTCTGGGTGGGGGGTTTGAGACCAGCCGCCTGAGGCTGCAGTGCTGTGGGTTGGAGGCGGTTTGGCCCAGCCGGTGGCTTCTTCTTTGGGTGCGTCTTGGCTGGAGCCCCATGCGTTCGATGGCTGCTTTTTGTTCTGGTCGATGGGTGCGCCCCAGCCGCCGGTGGCCTGCTGCTCGTCGTCTATCTTGGCGCCTCCCCAGCTGCTGGTCTGGTGGGTAGAGGTTTCTGAGCCGTTCGCTCCGCTGCCCCAGCCGCCTGTGCTGCTTCCCCAGGCAGGCCGAGCGTCGTCGGTCGGCCTGTTGTTCCAGCTGGACTGGCCTCCGAAGGGTCGACTGCTGCCTTCTTCTCCGTCGCGGCCTCTGCCTCGGCCTCTGTACTCTCCTCGGCCTCTGTATTCGCCTCGGCCTCGGTACTCTCCTCTGCCACGGTACTCGCCTCTGCCTCGGTAGCCGTTGGAGTCTCTGTCTCTTTGGTAGCCGTTGTCGTCTCCGTCTCCGTCGCGGCCCCTGCCTCTGCCTCGGTACTCTCCTCTGCCGCGGTAGTCGCCTCGGTCGCCTCTGCCTCGGAAGTCTCCCCTGCCTCGGTAGCCTCCTTCGCGGTCGTGGTAGGGTCTGCCGTGGCTGCCGTTGTCCTGGACAGAGCTGCCCCAGCCGGTGGACTTGAAGCCGTCTCTCTTGTCGTCGGTGGTGGCTGGCTTCGAGGCCCAGCCGGTCGCTTCTTCTTCTTGAGCGTCGGTTGATGGCTTGCCCCAGCCGTTGCCTTGGCTGTCTTTCTTCGCCCAGCTCGAGCTCTCTTCTTCGATGGCTGAGGGGAGGGGCTTTCCCCAGCCGACAGCTTTCTCTTCGGGGGAGGCGATTTTGCGGCCCCAGGTGGAGGCCGATGAGTCGGTCTCTGCCTTGGCGCCCCAGCCTGTTTGTTCCTGGGGCTTGCCTGCTGGGCTGCTGGGTGGCTGGTTCTTGTTCCAGCCTGAGTCTTCGGAGGTGAGGGGTTTGTTGGGGCTCCACTGAGGCGTGGTGGTGGAGGTCTGTGCCCAGCCTGCCGCAGAGGCTTTGCTGGTGTCTGTTTTAGCCCAGGCAGTCTGCTCTTCTTCTGCAGCTGGCTTGCCTCCCCAGCTGCCTTCGTTTTCTTTTTCAGTCTGCTGTGGCTTCGATCCCCAGCTGCTCTGCTCGTCTGTCTGCTTGCTGCCCCAGCTAGTCTCGTTCGTTCGCTGCTGGTTCCTGCCCCAGCCGGACTGCTCTGTTTGTGCGTCTTGTCGGTTGTTCCAGCCACCCCTGCCGCCTCGGAAGCCGCCTCGAGCATCTCTGTTCTGTTCGTCGCTGTTGTTGAAGCGTCTGCCGAACTGCCGGTCGCCGTCTCTCCTGTCTCCGTCGAACCTCCTGCCGCCGCGGAATGAGTCGCCGTCACCGCGACTGAAGGGCTGCTGCTTCTTCCAGTCGTCTCCTGCCTCGCTTCTGCCCCAGCCTCGGTCTTGACTCGAGTTGTCCCCCGGTCGACGCTTGCCCAGCCCTTCGGAGCCGCCTCGTTCGAAGCCGCGCGGATCGCGACGGACTTCTTTGCCGTAGAACCACGCATCTTCTTTCGACAGCTCGACGTCTTCGATGTTGAGACTCTTCGATGACACTGACACGCCTTCAGTTCCGATCAAGTCTGACGGTGTCGCTTTCCAGTACTCTTCGTATTCCGGCAAGTTTCTTTTGAGTCTGACCCACTCGATCATCTCTTCGATGTCATAGAAAGACTCTTGATGGAAGCAGAACTTGTCTCTCTCGATGTAGAACAGTTCTCGAACGAGCTCGCCTTTGCTGTCCAGCGTGATGACCACGCCGCTGCCGGGCTTCTCGTTGCTGAGCGACAGCAGCACGCCTGCAGCGGTCGGATGCTTCAGTCCCTGCGACTCGGACTTCAGTCTCGAGACCGTCGAAGGGTTGACTTCTCGGATGAACCGTGAGTCTTCGGAGACCTGTCTGATCTTCTTTCTGATCTTGATGACGAACTCGCGGTAGATCTGGTCGAGGTCTTCGTAGATCTCTCCTCGGAGCTCGAGCGACCTGCCGATGCTGAAGGAGTCGAGCTTCTCCGCCTCGCTGATGGTTTCTTTGGCCAGCAGTCGCTCCTGCACTCTCCAGAGAAGCTCGAGAGTGGACTTGTCGGTCGGGTAGACGATGTGCTGCTGAGGAGGGTCTACCTCGATGCTGCCGTGCAGGTCGAACTCTTTCCTGCACTCGAAGTACTCCCAGTTTCTGAAGTAGGGGTACTTCGTCGACCGGAGCCACTTGACGTTGGCTCTCTTCTTGATCTCTTCGATGTTGATCGGCTCTGCGTGGAAGTCTTCGGAACAGACGAACTTGAAGGTCGACTGGTCCGAGAGGCCGTACTTGAGGAGGATGTGGTTCTCGGTTATGTACCTCTTGGCGTCTTCTTTCTGCAGATTCATCGACAGCTTCACGTGGCCCGATGCGTGGTTTATCTCGACGACCTTTGCGTCGATCTGCTGGCCGACGACGAGAGCGCTCTGCACCGAGATGGGGTCCAGCACCTGCGACGTCTCGAGCTTGATGTCTTGGAAGCTGAGCATGCAGGGAAGCACGCCCATGATGTAGCCTTTGCACTGGTGAGCCAAGATTACGAACTTCGGCTCCACCTGTCTGATCTCGAACTTGATCGCTCGGTGCTTCAGCAGCGAGTCTTTGAAGTAGTCGAGGTACGTCTCCACTCTCGTCGAGAGGCCTTTGGGTTTCTGTCGCGTGGCACACCTCATCAGCTGGAGGATCTGCAGGAAAGAGTCTGTCTGGGTCGGTGGCAGGCCGACCTTGTTGAGCAGCGCTCCAGTCAGCACGCAGTTCATCTTTCTGTCCAGCAGCACTGCTTCGGTCTCTTCTCGCACGGTGGAGTCGAGCTTGTCGACGTAGGCTTGGTAGTAAGCTGCATCTTTGGTCTGGTCTTTGAGGTATGCGCAGACGGTCTCGTACTTCTTCTTCCAGCCTGAAGGCAGGTTGACCGTGTCCCATTCGGGGAACTTCTCGAGGCCGTTCTCTTGGTAGATGAAGAACCAGCAAGCGTCTTTGCCGAGCTTCTCTTCGAGGCCCTGTCTGTTGATGTCTCCGTTCCTGAGTCGGTCAGCCAGCGCAGTGAGAGCAGACTGATTCAAAAATGGTGGTCTGCGGAAGAAGAGGTAGTTGAGCAGCAGATTCGGCATGACGCGGAGGTCTTCGAAGAACAGGCCGTTCACCATGATGCGGTGTTTGAGGTTGAAGTCGAAGGCTCGCTTCTTGATGCTGGTGTCGATGAACTTCTGCAGTCATCAGATGCTACGTAGATCTCGTTCTTGAAGGACGGCAGCTCGCTCGATGTCAGCCGCAGCTTGAGACACTCGGAGAGACTGTCTTGCACGTAGCATGCCATGGAGTAGGGGATCAGACAGAAGATGTCCATGCCTTCGTAGATGGGTTTCTGAGGCCTGTTCGCTGCATCGGAGGTGGCGAGGGTCTTCTCGGTGAGAGAGAACGCTCGCTGTTCTGCGATCTCTACTTTCCGCGAGTGGTAGACTGGTGGAGGGTTCTCGCAGAACTGGCCGGTGAGGTGTTTGTTGACGATGTCTTTCATCATGCGCAGTACGTTGAAGCCGAACTCGTTCATCACCTCGACGATGATGTGTTTGGGGTAGAACTCTTTGAGACACTTGAGGATCTCTTCTTCGGTCGTCAGGTCGACACTGCATGATTCGCTGCTACCTGTTCTTGCTCTCGTTCATCGACAGATCCAGCCGCTTGAGCAGTCTCGAGCCTTTGACCACAATCATGTACATGCCTGAAGACTTCTTGCTGGTGATCAGTCTGATTCCGTACACGATGTCGTGGGTGAAGGAGACGTAAGGTCCGGTGCTGCGGTTGGCGAGCGAGGAGAAGTCTATCAGGTTGACGACCGAGTCGTTGTAGTCTTCGATGGAGTGCAGCATGGAGTACATCAGCTCTTGGTCGAAGATGCACTTCTGGAGCAGCTGTTGGATCGGAAACCTGCCGAACATGACAGCCACGGCTTTCTCGATGACACTCGGACTGACGCCTTGCAGAGACTGGTCCGCCTTGAGCTGTTCGACGAAGATCGGCTGCATGTAGCTGCTGGTGGTCACCTTGGTCGATTTGGGCGCCATCGTTACTTTGACCCACTCGTTCTTTTCGGCCAGTACGACTCTTTGGAAGAGGTCTCCTTTGAGCAGACTCAGCTCGAGGCCCGTGATTCTTTTGGCTGGGTAGGCTGCGTGGTAGATGTCTATGATCCTGCTGCCGCTCGGAGTCGAGTTCGTCGAGAGAAGCAGGTGTCTGAAGCTCGTGTCGAACACTCGCGACCAGAGCTGGACGTTTCTCGAGGCCCAGTCGCAGATGCAGAGAGCGAGTTCTTCTTCGGTGACGTCTGTCTTCGCTCTCGCAGTCGCCAAGTCTTCGCTTCCCACGACTCGGAAGTCGCTCTTCTTGTTGAAGATCTCTTCGAGCGATCTCTTGAGCGATTCGATCACTTCGCTTGAGTTTCTTGGCAGCTGGCTGGGCATCAGCTCAGAGGTGATCAACAGCTGAGCGATTTGCTCTTTGGCGGACTTCTGGACTGTTTGGAGGAGAATAGGGATGATGAGTGCGCGCAAGGAGGCTAGACTGTTGGTCTGCTGGGTGATGAACTCTGCGACTTCGGTTCCTTTGACGAGTCGAAGCACTCCTTCCAACACCAGTCGGAAGAGAGCCCACTCTTTGTCCAGCTCGAGCAGGAGGAAGAGACCTTTCTTGCCGATGCAGACTCTCTCGAAGATGAGCAGGTCTTCTTCGAAGCTGAGGATGAATTGAGGCTGGGTAACGCACAACTACACTGACTTTCTCCACCAGCAGCCTCTTCAGCAGCGCCTTTATTTTCAAAATGGCTTGGTCCTTTTTTATCTTGCTCATGTCGTTTCTGATTCTCTTGAAGACCTTCAAGACCCAGCAAGCTTCGGACTCTAACTCCGCATCGCTCAGACTCTCTGCAGTCTTGTACCTGTCTTTCGTGGGCCAATCCTCACCGCATTTGAAGGCTTCAAGCCTTTTCGGAGAGTCTTCGAGTTTATCCGTCAGTTCATGGTCGAGCAAACTTTGGCCTTCATGTTCGATTCTGTCGTTGAGCTCGATGCTCTCCTCAACGATAGTATTCATTACAATGCAGGCGCATCAGATAGGCTTTCATATAAGAGCTGCATAACTCTAATATTATGTCCGACTTCCTTTATTTGGCAGCTCGTGGCCGTCGAAGTTAAGAAAGCGCGAGAGCAGACAGAGCACCAATAGGTTTTAATCTGAGGTTCCAATTAATTTACTCATGTGCGTGATGCTACGCTCGCTTACGATAAAAGTCAAAATTAAAATCAGATTATAGAAAATTATAATCGAATCTTATATCGAATTTTTCCGCTCCAGGGACTTCGTAAGAACGTTGAATAGAATCGAGATAGTGCATGGATACAGTCCATTGCAAGTAGATATCTTCTGTATCTCTCACCTTGTGTACTTCGGTTAAACCATACATCGAACATCCTGCCCCGACGAACCTCAGCAGCGGTCAGCAGCGACGGGTCAGCAGTATCGGAAGCTGCGAGATGCGAGAGGTGATTAGAGTGTTAGTTAGCGGTCTGCGAGCGGTCTTCTTCTTGCCACTTGTGGCTGTTCTTGTAGACCTCGAGGATCTTCGAGTCTGCCAGTCGCAAGCCGATGTGCAGCACCTGCGTGTTCTTCTCCGAGTCGACCAGCAGGTGCGGGACGGCTTTGTAGACCAGATTCATGATGTTCTTGACTGCTTCTTTGTTGCTCATCCGCACTCGAGCAGCGTCGATGCAGAAGACCGGACCCTGCGACTTGCAGAGGTACACGCTCTGCTGCAGGTGCGAGTAGTTCTCGGCGAAGGTGTCGATCTGCACAGGGAACGGCAGTCTCTGGTCAGCCTCGCTTACTTCTTCCGCTTCATGAAGAGCTTGTAGCCTTTCTTCCTGATGGGGTTGTAGAGCTCTTCGTCGCAGTAGAGCGTGTCCCAAGACTTGAGCAGCTGGAGAGCTTTCTTGCTGTCTCTGAGTATCTCTCCGAACCGGTCGATGGTGAAAGTCTGAGTCACTCAGGGAAGCACCTTTATCCTGTTTTTCTCGCAGAAGACTCTGAAGCCTTCGTTGATTCTGCTGTCTTTGTTTCTGGTGATGAGCGCACTGAGCGAGCCGAACTTCTCTGCGTAGATTGGATGGAAGACTGGCAGGCTGATGGGTTTGATGGTCGCCTGAGCGAGCGGCTTCGAGATGGTGACCATGAGGTGGATCGTGTCGTTGTTCGGAGCGGATTCTTGGTAGTTCTCCACGTAGAATGCTCGGAGAGCTTCGACGGTGTCTCGCACGCGGTACTTGTCCAGTGTGACCAGGAATTTGGTTCTTTTTTCTATTTTGTCTAGCTTGCAGCTTTTGTTTTTGACGAACTTGGCGAGGTCTTCCTTTTTCTCAATCACTTTTGCAGCAGTTCTTTTCTTCTTGTCTGCTGGGTCGTCGCTGTAGAAGAGCTTCTTCTTTTTGCGCTGGTCGAGGATCTGCTGTTTCTTCTTCAAGATGCGGTCTTTGAAGAGCTGGTCCGGTGTCTTCGGCATCTTAATTACGGTCGGTATTGAATATTATCTGCAGTCCGATTCGATGACTCGTCGAGCGATGGATGGGGTGATTCGGAAGACATCGAAGGGACGGGTCTGGTTTGCTTCGATGGGCAAGCGATCGAAGGGGTGCGACAGCCGAGCGGCGAGAGACGGGGATACTTAGACTTTGGTTACTTCAATTATAGTATGTATTGACCTGCTGTAGGATTCCTCCTCGCGAAGTGAAGTCATGGAGCAGGTCTTCGCCATGAGTTCATATCTACTGGTCGTTCTTCCTGAGCTGGATCTGGGTGAGATGATGGTACGATCTTCTTCAGCATGAAGTTGATGATCGCTCGAGAGTCGTTGGTGCTGATCTCGTTGGTCACTCCGAGGACGTGAGCAGCTTCTCTGACGTAGTGGTCGAGTTCTTTGTTGGATGACTTGTTCGTGAGGTTCGCGATCTTGGCCCTGGGTGAGGCAGGCGTACTTCTGGTCGGTGAACTCGTCGTCCAGGTCGTAGAGCTCGAGCTTCGGTGGTGGCAGGTCTGTGAGGATCGGCGGGAAGGTGGCCGGCTGGAGGCCGAGCATGGGCGTCTCGAAGTTGGGTTTGATCAGGGTGAGGGGTTCGTACTTGAGGTTGAGCTTCTTGTAGAGGCCGATGGAGTCGGGGACCATGTCGAAGTTGATGCTGAAGAGTCTGCGCGAGAAGAGCGTCGAGGGGTTGCGGCTGATGTCGCCGCTGTCTTGGAGACACGGCTTGAGGCTTTCAGCCAGCTCAGCGATGTCTGCGACTGAGTGGAGTGTTTCGGTCACGGGCACGGCTGCGACATCGGAGGGCTTCTTTTCGGGGACTTGTGGCGAGTAGTCGTTGCCGAAGATGAGACTCTCGATGAAGGTCTGGCTGAGTGGAGCATACGACGAACTTCTGGTTCTCTTCTTTCTCGATGTAGTCGTCGCAGAGGAATCGGTAGGAGCCGACGACGAGCAGCACGCCACCTTTCTTGGTCTTGCAGTAGGCGCTGATGGGTTGGTTGACGGGGAAGGAGATGGGACCGCAGGTGAGGACGGGGAGCGACGGCGACTTGACTGCGAGGGTGCAGCCGAAGGGGTAGACGAAGAGGTAGCCGCCGATACCTGAGTCGACCTCGTCTTCGTTGTCTGCTTCGAAGGCGAGCTGCTTGCGTCTGCCTTTGTTGAGCGAGTTCTTCTTCTCTTCCTTGTTGACGATGCGGATGAAGTCTTCGTCGACGACGCCGTTCTGGACGAAGACTTCTTTGGGGTGGAAGTAGCGGAAGTAGGCTGTGCGGATGACCGAGTCTCCGTTGGCCAGGATGTTGTACTTCTCGAGCAGGAAGTTGAAGTTCGACCCCAGCTGGTCTTCGCCTCCTTCGTCGGCCAGCAGCATGATGTGCTTGCCGTCTTCGAGGTACCGCGCGAGGTCGTCCAGTTCGGACTTCATGAACTTCTTGGTGGGGGCGGCGAAGATCATGAGGTCTGCAGCCTTGATCTTCTCGTACTTGAGCTCGTCTTTGTTCTGGGCGCACTTGTAGGTGTCTTTGAGGATGTTCCGGAGCTTCTTCATGTTCGTCGCGGGGTTTCCGAGCTCTTCTTTCGAGACGTCGAACACGACCTGCTCAGACAGAGGCTACCCGCTTGCCGTCTTTGCCTGCCCCGTCCTTCGCGATGTCTTCTTTTTTCGCTTGCATCGAGGAGTTTGATTATCATTATTCGGCAAGAAGCAGCTCTACAGTCGTCG
>JFJP01041620.1_pt1 | contig 11811 bp, 12 predicted proteins | sample 431651 | NCBI WGS metagenome assembly JFJP01 (sample SAMN02602958, study PRJNA72255) | Microbial mat metagenome, whole genome shotgun sequencing project. | biome: fresh water; feature: sink hole; material: water; isolation source: purple microbial (photo- and chemosynthetic) mats found in... | reverse complement strand
AGCTACTTGATCTTTTTTTGCAGGTAAATATTTATCAAATTGATCTTCTAAAATAGAATGAAATACTATTGAAAATATAGAACAACAAACAAATAATGAAGTTAATGCTGAGCAACCAACTACTCCTGAAGTTAAAGCTCCAGTTGCTGTAGATCCTAATTTGAATAAAGATTTAGAAGTTACTATTATCTTAGATAAAAATTGTGGTGAAGAATGTGAAAAATTACAAATAACTCCAGAAAATTTAACAGCATATTTCAAACAAGCTCCATTCTTAGTTAATTCAAAAATTACTGTACTTGATGTATCTGAAGCTAATGCTAAAAAAATCTTAAAAGATAGTGAAGTAAAATTAGTTCCTGCAGTATTCTTCAGTTCTAATACTTTTGATGATACAGTTGAATGAAAAAGTATTGAATTAGCAAAATCAATGGTAGCTACTAAATGAGGATTATATGAATTCCCATCTAAAGGTTTCTTTAATATAGAAACAAAACTATTTACTCAAGAAGTAAGTTGTGATAATAAAAAAGATGATGATAAAAATGGTAAAATAGACTGTAAAGATGAAGCTTGTGCTACATCTCCAATATGTGCACCAAAAACTGAAGTTAAAGCTCCAGTTACAGAAGAAAAAGAAGTTAAAGAAGTTAAAGAATAATTTAAATAAATAATAAATTAGACACGATAAATCGCGTCTCTACATATTTAATAATAATATTTTATGAATAAAGATATTGATACAACTCCAGTAGCAGAAGTTACTGAAGTAAAAACACCAAAACAAAATAGTCCAGTTTGAATTATTATTGTATTAGCATTAATTGCTATTGTTGCTTCATTTTTTGTAGGTAGACAAACAGCTAGTATTGATCTAATTTCTCCTGCTGATAAAGAAGTTACTGATAATGTTGATTCGACTACAAATACTCCTGAAGATAAAACTCCAGCTATAGTTGATAAAAATTTAAATAAAGATTTAAAAATTACTATAGTATTGGATAAAAATTGTTGAGAGGAATGTGAAAAATTATGAGTAACAGAAGATAGTATTACTAAATATTTCAAAAGTGCTCCATTCTTAACTAATGCTTCAATTAAGGTACTAGATGCTAGTGATGCTGAAGGTAAAAAAGTATTAAAAGATAATGAAATCAAATTAGTTCCTGCTGTATTATTTAGCTCTAATACTTTTGATGATAAAGTTGAAGGTAAAAGTACTGAACTTGCAAAATCTATGGTTGCAACTAAATGAGGTTTATTTGAATTTCCATCTAAAGGATTCTATAATGTAGAAACTAAAATATTTGCTGCAGAAGTAAGTTGTGATAATAAAAAAGATGATGATAAAAATGGTAAAATAGACTGTAAAGATGAAGCTTGTGCTCAAAATGAACTTTGTATTCCAAAAGCAGAAGTTAAAAAATCTGATAGACCAGTTGCTGATCTATATATAATGTCTTACTGTCCATACGGATTACAAGCACAAAAAGGTTATCTAGAAGTTATGTCAAAACTTGGAAAAGTTGCTGATGTAAATGTTAAATGGGTACAATATATAATGCATGGTCAAAAAGAAGCTGATGAAAATGTATTACAAGAATGTATTCAAAAAGAACAAAAAGACAAATATGTTCCATATTTAAATTGTTTCTTAAAAGAAGAAGGTAAAGGTGAGTCTTGTTTAAAAGAAGCTAAAATTGATACTAAAAAATTAGATACTTGTATAAAAACAACAAAAACTGAATTTAAAGTTGATGAAAAAATGGCTGACACTTCAAAACAATATCCTGATTTTGATATTAATAGAGAAGCTGCATTAAAAGCAGGAGTTCAATGAAGTCCAACTTTTGTATTAAATTGAGTTAAATTAGATAAAGTTTGAAGAGATGCAAAATCTTATGCAAAAGAAATTTGTGATGCATTTACAAAAAAACCAAAAGAATGTGAACAAGAATTCCAAAGTGTAAACTTTGATCCAATGTTTGGATTCACAACTGGTAACTGACAAGCTGCTAATGCAGGTTGTGGTCAATAATCACTTCAAAAAGAAATAACGAAAGTTATTTCTTTTTTTTGCAAAAAATCAATTATTTAATATAATGTGGGCATCGGTTATGAAAAAGGGTGAACACGAGGTTCACCCTTACATAATATTGCCCCGTAGGGGTGAACTTCGTGTTCACCCTTAACTAAATAATATTAATACGAGCAATTATTTTTTAAAAACTAATAAAATATGAATTTTAAAGATTTAAGTCTAATTGAAATAGTAGATGCTATAAAAACTGGTAAAACAACTTCAACTGAAGTATGGGATTATTTCAAAAATAGAATACAAAAATATGATAGTAAAATTTGAAGTTATACATTTGTAAATGGAAATGGTTTAAATACTGATATTAATACAGTTTTAGCTTGAGCTCCGATTTGAGTTAAAGATATTTTTTGTGAAGTATGAATTCCTACAACTTCTTCTTCAATTATGTTAAAAGATTTCAAACCACCTTATGATGCAACTGTAATCAAAAATTTAAAAGAAGCTTGATTTAGTTCTCTTTGAAAATTAAATATGGATGAATTTGCAATGTGATCTACAACAGAAAGTTCAGCTCTACAAAAAACATATAATCCATGGTGAAATCAAAGAATTCCATGAGGTTCTTCAGGAGGTTCAGCTGCAGCTGTAGCTGCATGATTATGTCCAGCTTCACTTTGAACTGATACTGGGTGAAGTATTAGACAACCTGCAAGTATGTGTGGTGTAGTTTGATTCAAACCTAGTTACTGAAGAAATTCAAGATTTTGAGTTACAGCTATGGCATCAAGTCTAGATACTCCTTGAACTTTAACAAAAACTGTAAGAGATGCTTGATTACTGTATGATATCATGAATTGATATGATAAAATGGAAAATACTTCTATTGAAGGTAAGGATAAGATTAATGATGATATTTGGAATTCTACAGATTTAAAATGAATAAAAATTTGAGTTCCAAGTGAATATTTTGAAGAGTGATTAGAACCAGAAGTAAGAGCAAGAATAGAAGAAGCTATTGAAAAATTAAAAGAATTATGAGCTGAAATTAAACAAATTCATCTTCCAATGACTAAGTATGCAATAGCTACTTATTATATCATAATGCCTGCTGAAGTATCAACAAATTTATCTAGATTAGATTGAATTAGATATGGTCATGTAAGTCAAGAATTACCACAAACTACTGATGATATTTATTTAAATAATAGATGAGAAGGTTTCTGACCTGAAACAATGAGAAGAATAATTTTATGAAGTTATGTATTATCTGCATGATTTTATGATTCTTATTATAAAAAAGCTACTCAAGTAAGAACATTAATTATAGAAGATTTTGATAAAGCTTTTAGTGAAGTTGATGCTATTGTTTCACCAGTTTCACCAAATGTTGCATGGAAAATGTGAGAAAAACTTGATGATCCAGTAAAAATGTATTTATCAGATGCTTATACTATTCCTTCAAGTTTAGCTTGATTACCAGGTATTTCAGTACCTGCTTGATTTGCTAAATCACTAGATGCTGAAGCTGAAGTTTTACCAGTTGGTTTACAAATTATTACTCAAAGATTAGAAGAAGAAAAATTATTAAAAATTGCACATGTTTATGAACAAGCTACAAATTTTGGAAAAATAACTCCAAAATGGTTTGAAGATTAAGAAAAAATCACAAGAAATTGTGATTTTTTCTTGCAATAATATATTTTATGGATATAATTAGTATGTTTTTACTTTTGTAATTAAAAATAATATGAATAATGAAATATTTGAGAATATAAAGCATATAAATGAATTTGGTAATGAGTATTGGTCTGCAAGAGAATTTTATAAAGTATTAGAATATAGCGAATATGGTAAATTTTTGCCAGTAATTAATAAAGCAAAAGAATCTTGTAAAAACTCATGACAATCAGTAAATGATCATTTCGCTCGAGTGAGCGAAATGATCAAAATTGCTACTTGAACAATAAGAGAAACTAACAGAAAAGTATTAAGTATAAACCTTTCTCGTTATGCATGTTATTTAATTATTCAAAATGCTGATCCCTCAAAAGATGCTGTAGCTTTATGACAAACTTATTTTGCAATTCAAACTAGAAAACAAGAACTTTCAGAGCAATATTTAGAGGATAGTAAAAGAAAACAATTAAGAGATGAAATGTCTAAGCATAATAAGACTTGAAAAATCAAAAATATTACAACAAAAATAGACTTTTTAAGTCTATTTTTTTGCATTTAATAAAAAAATATGATAAAATTGAGATAAATTTATAAAATAAAAACAAAAATATGGTAACTAATTTAGTAAAAAAATTATATTGATGATGAAAATCAATTGAACAAATAGAAAAAGAAAGAGCTTGAAATATTGATTATAAATTAGAAGATGTTGAATTTATCGTTAATCAAAAAACACAAAAAGAAAAACCAAAAAATGCTTTATATTGAGAATTTAAACCTAAAAATTTAAATCATCCATATCGTCCAGAATTTGATGCTGAACAATTTGAAAAAGATAAAAAAATAATGAGAAATACTCAGGATTTTGATAAATATTTTGGTGATATTTTTGATGAAGAATATTTTTCACAAATAGATAATCATAAAAATAAAGAATTACTTGAGGTTGTTAAATCTAATTTTGATATTTCTTTACTTAATGAAGAATTTGATAAGAAAAAACTTTTTAGTTTATGTTTAAGTTTAGCATTAGATGATTTGATTAAATGATGGATATCAATTCCTAATTTATGGATAAATTGAAGTAATACTTATCCTTGAATTAGAGACGACATTAATAATGATAAATTTGATGCAGAAGAAAAAATGAGAAGATTATTCATATTTAATGAAAAAATACAAAGTAAATATGAAATTAAAATAGAAAAAAAAGATGAGAAAGAAAAAGTAGAAGAACAAGTCTTTGATGAAGATGATATGGCTTGAATTTATGCAAAAACTAATGAAGAAGATGACGAGGAAGATGAAGAAACTGAAGAAGAATGATATTATTCTGAAGAAGATGAAGATAAATATGATAGATGGTGAAATCCTAAAAAATAAAATTTTATAAAATAAAAACAAAAATATGGCAATAATGATACCTTGAGTAACTTGATGAAAATCAATGGAAGCATTATCTCAAGAAAAAAATACACCAAAAGAAGATAACAAAAATTTAAAATCTGATAAAGATTTATTAGAAGCTTTATGAATGTCTGAATTTAACAAAGAAGACTCAGATAAAAAATTAGAAGTAAATTGAGTTAAAGAAAATATGGATAAGTTTTTAGATGAAAAATATCCTGCAATTTCTGAGTCAGTTATGAGTAAAATTGAAATGGTTGAATCATCACAAAATGTTGATTTTAATAATGCAGTTAAATTAGCTTTTGAATGAGTTGATGATAAAATGCCAATAATGGCACAATTAATGCAAGAAAATCCGAAATTGCAAAATGATATTTATTCACAATTTTGAATTGAAAATAAATCAAAATTTCCAAGTAAAGATTGAAATATGTATTGAAGTATGTTAGAAAGTCAAAAAAAAGAAAATGTTTCAATTTTTGTAAATCCAGATCCAATTGGTTGATTAAAAGCTACAGCTTGAGAATGATATAAAAAAGAAGGTCAAGAAAATTCAGAAAATGAACTTACTATTGATTTTGGGCAAGACGAAAAACCAGAAGAAAAAGAAAAAACGAAAGAAGAAATTGAAGAACAAAGAATTCAAAATAATGCTGAAAGTAATAAATATGTTTTGATGATGAAAAATTCTTGAATTGATCAAAGTATTACAGATAAAATTGTAGAAAATATAAAATGAAATGAAGATATTGCTAAAGAAGATATTTTAAAAATAATTGATTGAGAGGATATCCCAGCTGAAGAAAAAAATAAAATAAAAGAACAAATTAATTGAGTAATTACAAAATTTGAAGATAGTGAAAAAAATACTAAAGATTTTGATGAAAAATTAAATTGAAATTTTGATGAAGAATTTGAAAAAAAATTAAATCCAGATGATAGCAAAATTTTAGAAAAAATTAAATGAAATTTTGTTTTATCTAGTGAACAACCTACTGAACAAGAATTACAAAATGCTTTTAATACAAGTATGCAAATAGAAGTTTCTGAAATTACTAAATGAAAAAAGAATATTCCTGATAAATTGATTAATTGAGAAAATTGAATTCCTTGAATAAGACAAGATATTGATATGGTTAATAATTTAGAAGTATGATATGAAGAAAAATTTCAAAAATTATTAGAGTTCAAAAGTAAAGTAAATACTTTGGAAGCAGAAGCAGCTCAAGCAACTGAAAAAGCAAATGAATGAAGTAATAATTCTGAAAATAAAGAAAAAGAAAAACAAGAAATAACTTATGCAGAAATTCAAAATAAATTTAGAACAGAATTTACAAAAACACTATGAGATGAAATAAAAAATAAACAAATTTGAGAATTAGCTAAAAGTATGGATGAAGCTTTGAAAAGTAGTCCAGCTTATCAAAAAGAAATTTTATCTTATTTTAGTGAAAAATTATCAAATATTTCTGAAAATGCATAAAAAATTTTTATTTAGTTAAGGGTGAACATAAAGTTCACCCCTACAAAGTTGATACCCGTAGGGGTGAACCTCGTGTTCACCCTTTTTTTTATGATAATTTATTTTTCACTTTTCCTAAAATAAAAAATACAAAAAATTAATATAACAAAATATATTATTTCAATAATACTTCAATATTCTGAGAAATCTCGTTTTAATACTGAATAATTCAAACTTCAAAAGAAATGAACCATAATTAATACATATTTCAAAAAAATCCGAGCAAAAAATCAAATAATTATTCACACTATGGGATTGATAATATATCAAATAAGAGATAAAAATCAGAATAACATAGCAAATGGAATACTCCATCAAACAAGTAAATTAGCTATAGGTGAGAGTATAGATACTTGTCAGAAATTGATAATCATTATTGGAAGAGTAAAACTAAAAGCAGATAAAGTAAGAATAAAACTTTCTCTAATTGCCATGAATTTTGGTAAAAATCCAAATATTTTTTCAAAAAATTTTTGAGTGTATAAAAGTCACAAAACAGCTAAAAAACTTAAATGTAGGCTAATATCATAATTAAGACTTAATGGATTAAATAATATCATTACAAATAATGTAGCAATTAATACTGAAAATGTATCAGAACTTCTTCATAAATTGAGAATGTAATATCATATTAATCAAATCAAACTTGCTCTTAATACAGCTGCATTATCTCAAACTATTAATGTAAAAAATACTATGAATAATGTTGTAATAATTACTCTTAATACAGCTGGAGAAAATTTGAGTAAATAAGATAAAAATATAATTATTATTGTAATATTAAATCATGAAACAGCTATTAAATGTGTAAGTCATGAATTATTAAAGTTTGTTGATAATTCTTTTGGTAGATTTTCTCTTGCTCAAATTAATATTCATCACAAAAATATTGCTTCATCGCGAGGATAAAGATCATTTATTATGAATAAAATCTTTTTTCTTAAATTAAAGATATTTTGGTCTATTATATTTAATTTTATAGATCATTTTTTGTCTATTACAAAAGGATTAGCTATGAAATAAATATTATTAGTAAGTAAAAAATCTTTATACTTAAATTTTTCTTGATTTTCAGGAATAGTTATTTTATCTTTAAATTCAATAATATTTCATTTTTCATAATTTGAATTTGTTCCTAGTTTTAATAAAAAAAATATGTTATTTTCAATTATTTTATCATCTATTTTTTGTAATTTTACAATATATGAATTAAAATTTTCATCTTTTTTGTAAGTTCTAATTATTGTTCAATTAATAGTATGTTTTCACGTAGTTATTTTATTTATTACTTCTTGATTATTTTGAATTTTAATATTATTAATTGTTGTAATAAACAATCAAAAGATAAGTCATAAAGTAATAAAAATTATGTAGTTTTTTGAGCTTTTGTGATAAATATAAAAGTTAAAAATAAAGATACTTATAAAACTAAGTATCAATAAATTTATTGTAATGTATAAATTTGAATTAAATATGAATACTCAAGATAAAAAACTAAGAGTAAAACATAAAAATAGTTTGTTAATCATAATTAAATTTCATTATCATTTTGAGTATTTATTTCTTTTGAAAGTTTTAATAATCCTATTATTCAAAATATTATTAGAAAAACAGATCAAATTTGAGTTATATCTAGTCAATATTTAACACTGAAAAAATCTTCTCTTCAACTGTATTGTTGGAAAAATAAAAATAATCAAGATAGTAAAATAAGTCATAAATATCATACTAATCATTTTATTTTTATACTTACTGATAATATGTATAATGCACAGAATAAAGCGAAAGTAGCTAGAAAATATATTAAAGGTAATGGATATGTAGGAATAGCATAAGGAACATTTGAATATATAGAATTATAAGTTATTCATTTTCAGAATAACAAACTATCATTTCAATATACTTGTCATCATAGAAATGCACCTATGTATCAAAGGGGAAGTGTGAATATAAAAGATATTACAACAGTATCAATATATTTATATGGTTTTAATTTATGTGCTTTTACAGTCAAAAATAATACTAGTAAAAATCAAAAAATAGCTCAAATTAGAGAAAAATTAAATTCACTCATTATGAAAAAATTGTATGGATCTTTTATGTATTTGAAATCATCCCATTTTGAAATAAGATAAAATAATCTTGAAAAAATGAAAGTAGATAAGAAAAAAGCTAATATTCTATTTGTAAAGAAAGTTGTATTTATTCAGTATCTGTGACATAATTTTTTTTGCATAAATAAAAAAGCAAAAAAACATAGTGTAATTGTAATTCAAAAAGTATAAATAAAAATTCCTGAACCAGCAATTTCAAATAAAGGGTACATATTTGTTTTATTAATAGTTAATATGGTTTAATTTTATTAATTTTTTTAATTTTTCAAGTTTATCATAATATTTGTTTTACAAACTTTTCACTTTTTCTCCAATTTTGTCTTACTTTTACTCTTAAAGCTAAAAATACTTTTTTATCAAAAATTGATTCAAGTTCTATTCTTGCTTCTTGTCCAATTGTTTGGATTAAGCTTCATCATTTTCAGATAACTATGTATTTTTGACTATCAGTTTCTGTATTTACATAAGCTACTATTTTTAATAAATTTGGATTTGTTTCATCGATTTCTTCAACTTCAATAAAAATTGAATGTGGTAATTCTTCTTTTGTGTGTAAAAATACTTTTTCTCTGATTATTTCACTTATTCTAAAAAACATATCTTGACTTGTATAAAATTCATCAGGATATAGAGTAGGTTGAGTAGGTAAATATGCTGAAATTTTATTTATTAATTCTTCGAATCAGTTTTGAGTTGTTGGTGAATACTTTTATTACAGGAATTTTAGCATCATTTAAAAATGTTTTTATATAATTTTCTTCTTCTCATCAATCTCTAGTGCTATCAATAAAATATAGTATAACATTAGCATCTTTTAATGTATTTAATGCTTGTTTATTAATTTCATCATTAAATAATTTATTTTCTTTATGTACTCATGGAGTATCAAAAAAGATTATTTGATTATGGTCATCATTATAAATAGCAATTACTTTTTTTCTTGTTGTTTGAGGTATATTTGAAACTATTGATATTTTTTCTCAAATTAGAGTATTAATAAAAGTTGATTTTCATGCATTTGGTCTACCAATAATTGTTACATAACCAACTTTTTTTTCCTTTATTTCAGGTGCATTTCTAAGTATTTCGTTTAAATCTAATTTTTCCATTTTGTGATATTTTATTAAATAATAGTTATATAATAACAAAAAAAAAGAAAATTACAAAAAATTTTGACAATATCTTATTATTCAATAAAATATCCAAGCTTTTTGAACATACTTTTTAAAGTAATTCAAAATAGTTTTTTATTTTATACTTTCCAGCTAATTTTGTTGGATGTTTAACCCATATGTATAAATATGAGTAATTACGAATTAATGCTTATTGTTAACCCTGCTGTATCTCAAGAAGAAAGAGATGCATCTATAAACGAGGTTAAAGAATTACTTACTAATAATTCTGCTGTAATAGTAAAAGAAGATATTTGGTGAGATAAAAAAATGGCTTATCAAATTAATAAAACTGATAGAGCATTTTATGTATTGTTTGATTTAGAAATCGAAGGTAAAACTTTAAAATCAATTACACAATCTATGAATTTAAATCAAAATATATGGAGACATATGTTTGTTAGAAAAGATGCTTAATATATTTAATATATAACTTAGTAATAAATGAGAACAGTTAATAAAGTTATTCTGATTGGTAACATTACTAGAGATCCAATGGTAAAAACTACTGAATCTGGTAAAAAAGTTGCATTATTTACAATAGCAACAAATAGATATTTCAAAACTGCTGATGGTCAATCAAAAAGTGAATCAGAATATCATAATTGTGTAACTTGGGGAGCTTTAGCTGAAAGAGTAGAAAAATTTTTAGTAAAATGAAAATTAGTATATGCTGAAGGTAGATTAGTTACAAGAGTTATAGAAAGAGAAAATGAATCAAAACTTTATAAAACTGAAGTTGTTGTTTCAAATCTAATTTTCTTAAATAAAAAAGCTGAATTTGATTCAGTTGAAGCTGATGAATTATCAGAAATTGATGATTTAGATGTTGAAATTGATGAAGATAAATTTTAATTTTATTATTGAAAAATATAATAAATTTCAAGTTAATTAACTTGATGAATATCCATAATTTATTAATAACTATACAATATGTCTAAAAAAGAATGTCCATTAGATGGTCAAAACATTGATTATAAAAATGTTGAATTATTAAAAAACTATTTAACTAAATTTGGTAAAATAGTTCCTAGATATTACTCTGGAGTTTGTTTAAAAAATCAAAAAAGATTAGCAAATGCTATTAAAAGAGCTAGAATGATGGCTTTATTACCTTTTGTTAAAAGATTTGATGCAAATTTTGCAGATAAATAATAAAAACTAAAAACTCTCGATTCAATTGAATCGAGAGTTTTTTTATGCTGCAAGTTTTTGTTCTTCGAAATCTCTTCACATTTTCATTTCTTTTTTGTATTCAAACATATTTGCATCTGCTTCTTTCAAAGTTTCTTGCCAAGTTTTTCATGAATTATTGGCAACTCAATATGCAAAACTTATTTTATGATCGTGTTTTTTTCAATCTTTTAAAAATTCAAGTTTTCTTCTCTCTTCCCATAATTCTAAATCATCAAGTTTTGAATATATCCAATCTTGTGTTTTAGTAGTTAATAGAACAAACTCATCTCAACCAAATCTAAAAACTTCTGTGTTTTCATTTTCATCATCACAAAAAACATTATGAAAATCAATTCAAAATCTTTGTAATAATTTATCTCAAGCCTCATGACCAATACTATCATTTAATTTTTTTAAATCATTTAAATCAATAAATAGTATATTATATTCTAATTTTTGTTTTTCAAAATTTTCAATTGTATCATTAAATGATTTTCTTCAACTTAATCAAGTTACTTCATCATTCTTAAAATGTTCTATAAGTTTATTAATTCTTTTTTCTGCATCTTTTAAATGTGATTTTACTTTTTTTATTCATTTTTTTACAGATTCATTTCTTGTTTTATTTCATTCTAAAATACCTAAAACACTAGAATTATATATTCTTAAAGCTAATTCAATTTCAGGAGTAATTACTAC
>JFJP01005884.1_pt1 | contig 11811 bp, 9 predicted proteins | sample 431651 | NCBI WGS metagenome assembly JFJP01 (sample SAMN02602958, study PRJNA72255) | Microbial mat metagenome, whole genome shotgun sequencing project. | biome: fresh water; feature: sink hole; material: water; isolation source: purple microbial (photo- and chemosynthetic) mats found in... | reverse complement strand
CCCTCGCGACGAAAGTGGTTCGATTCCGGCTGGCCTCACCCCAACATGCCTTCAAATGCTGCCAGATGGTTGTACGAGCCACTGAGCAAATTGGCATACGACGTGCCCAGCGGGGTGCCCACCAGATCGACGATGGCCAATTGCAGGTCGGCGATGTCGGTCAGTTCAATGGCCACACCGACTTCCAGCGCAGCGGTGGCCGAAACACTGCCACTGGCCAGCAGGGTGTCATAGAGGTCTTGCAGCTCGGGGTTGCTGTATTGACCGTCTGGCAGGCTCAGAATGTCATCAAAATCGAGCCCGGCACGCTCGGCTTGCGCCAGCAACGTCGCCATGTGCTGGTCTTCAGCGTTGCCAATGCGGTCAAACACGCGCAAGCCGGTCTGTTCGTAAAACGCGTCGTAGATGTCGCCAGCGAGTTTTTCCTCTTCGATCATGTAGGCCAGTGATGCCAGTTCGGTCTGGGTGTAGGTCACGGTTGACGGGGTCAGCGTCGGGTCTTGCGGGCAGTTGTCCGGGGATGGCTGGGTTGCCGGGCTGTTGCCGCGACCCTGGGATTGGCTTTGTTGTTTGGCGTTGTTCATGATGTTTGTCTTTCAAAAGATGTTGTGGAACCGTGCCGACCGCAGTTGTCATTCGGTTGACTGTGTTCGGTAGGTGTATCTTCTGATGCTTGCGTATCCGCACCATGCCAGGCGTGTTCGCCACTGTCGCAGCCCGTCGCCGTGTGTCGCGGCGTGTATCAGCCAAGGCCGCTGCCCCGGGGCAGGCTCAGGCCGGAGTCAGTCCAGATTCAAGCGCACGTCAGAATTTATCAGACGCGCCAGCTCGTGCGCTTCAACCCCCGGGCTGAACAAGAAACCTTGCAACTGGTCGCAACCCAGTGCCCGCAAAAACCGCATCTGGGCTTTGGTTTCAACCCCTTCGGCAACAATTTCCTGACGCAGTTGCTGCGCCATGGTGACGATCGCCCGGGCTATTGCGCAGTCGTTGTCATCGTCCGGGATGCCGGTGACAAACGAGCGGTCAATTTTGAGGGCGGTGATGGGAAAGCGCTTGAGGTAAGCCAGGCTGGAGTAGCCGGTGCCAAAGTCGTCCATCGACAAGGCCAGCCCGATGGCCACCAGCTCGTTCATGATCTGCACCACACCGTCGGTACCGCGCACCAGCAGGCTCTCGGTCAGTTCGAGCTGCAGGCAGGCGGCTGGCAAATCGTAGCGGTCCAGCACCGCCTGGATGCGCGTGGGCAGCAGCGGGTCAAACTGGCGCGCCGACAGGTTGACCGACACCACCGGCATGTCCAGGCCGGCGCTTTTCCAGGCCCTGATCTGGCGGCAGGTTTCTTCCAGCACCCAGTCGCCGATGCTCAGGATCAGCCCGGTTTCTTCCGCGATCGGGATGAAATTGGCCGGAGAAATCAAACCGCGCTCGGGGTGCATCCAGCGAATCAACGCCTCGGCACCAACAATGCGCCCGCTGCGCAAACTCACCTTGGGCTGGTAATGCAGCAGCAATTGATGTGCTTGCAGGGCCAGGCGCAGTTCGCCTTCAAGCTGCCAGCGCTCCTTGGCACGCAGGTTCATCTCGGGGCAGTAATACAGGTAGCCGGACTCGCCGTCGCCATCGGCCTTGAGCCGCTTGACCGCGACATCGGCAAACTGCAACAGGGTGATGGCGTTGACGGAATCGTCAGGAAACACCGCAATGCCAATGCTGGCCTCAACATGCAGCACGATGGATTCAATGGTGAACGCAGGCTTCAAGGTCGCCAGCAGCTTCTGCGCCACGATGCCGCTGTGCTCACGCCGCTGCACACTCAGCAGCGCCACGGCAAACTCATCGGCATCAATTCTGGCCAGCAAGTCTTCATCGCGCACGACCTGGCGAAAGCGCTGTGCCAACTGGCGCAGCAGCTCGTCACCCACCACATGGCCAAAGGTTTCGTTGACAACATCGAAGCGGCGCAGGTTGATGGCCAGCACGGCACCGCTGTTTTCGGCGCGCCGACCGGCAGCCAGGCCGACATCGAGCAACTGATGAAAATGCGCCCGGTTGGGCAGGCCGGTCAGGTTGTCAAAATTGACCAGCCGCTGCATCCGCGCTTCGGTGGCGCGCAGCAGGCTGATGTCTGAAAAGATGGAAAACGCGTGCGTTACATGCCCTTGCTCGTTGCGCACCGCGCTGATTGACACCGACTGCGGAAACAGCTCGCCGTTTTTGCGTCGGCCAATGATTTCGCCCTGCCACGGGCCGATGCCCTGCATGGCCGAGAGCACCTGCGCCCGAAAATCGGAGTCGTGCACACCAGAGCGCAGCAAGTCGATGGTCTTGCCAATCGCCTCCTGGGCCGCGTACCCCGTGATGGCGGTAAAGGCGGCGTTGACCGAAACGATGCGCTCGTGCACGTCGGTGATCAAAATCCCCTGATCGCTGTCTTCGATGATGCTTGAATGCAGTTTTTGCCGCTCCTGCGGTGCCAGCGTTTGCGTCACCTCGGACAACTGCGCCACCAAGCCCTGGGGCTGCCCGTCGTCGCCACGCAGCAGCGACAGCGTCATCACCGCCTTGAAGTTTTCGCCCGATTTTTTGCGCCGCCAGACCTCCAGCACGGTGTCGCCATGTTCCGGCGCAATCTCGGCCATCTGGCTTTCCTCCTCACCCACCTCGTCGGCGTAAAGAAACAGCACATGCTGGCCAATTGCCTCCTGCGCCGAATAGCCAAACAAGGTTTGTGCGCCACGGTTCCAACTGGTCAGGTAGCCGGCCATGTCCAGCGTCATGATCGGCAACTGCAGTTGTTCGATGATGCGCCAGGCGTTGCGCTGCAGTTCGTCAGTCATGTACATCACCTTTGGTTTCGCGGGTGATGCCCAGCATCCACTGGCACGCCGCCACACTCGCCGCAGCAAACTGCTCAGGCATCAAATTCAGTCCGGCCAGCAACGCAGCCGCCGCCGTGGCATCACACCGATCGGCGCACTTTTGCAATTGCAGCAAGTGGCCGATGGGGCCTTGATGCTCAATGACGGCAGCCACCAGCACCTCACTGAGTTGCAGCGGCTTGATCAGCTCGGGCAGCGCCGTACCAAACAAGATGCCCAGCATGGAAAACATGCCGGCCATGAACGCCAGGTCCTGGTCAGCCCGGTCAAGCCCCATTTCCTTGGCCAGCAGCTCCATGCTGCGTGCCCGAACCACCACTTTGGCCAGCAACATCGGGGCACGGTAGTCGTCGGCACGCGCGGCAAACAGCATCAGGTTGAGCCAGCGGCGCAACTGCATGCGGCCCAAAATCATGATCGCCTGCGAAAAACTGGTAATGCGCCGCGTCATGCCCATGCCCAGCGAGTTGACCAGCCGCAGCAAATGGTAGGACAGCGTCGGGTCCTGGCGCAGCACAGCTTCGATGTCACGCGTCTCAGCATCGGCCATGACCAATTGCAGCAGTTTGAGCGCCAGCGTGCGCGAGGCCGATTGCGCGCCGCTGGGGCGTTGCGGCGGGGCCAGAACCCAGTCGCCATCAAGCCACAGGGCAGCCGCCGGCAGCACCGGCCGGGTCAGCGCATCGCTGCGGGAAATGGCAGCAGACGGCAGCAGCGCCACCCCGGCTGCCTGCAAGCTGGCCAACGCCCCGGCCGACAAGCCTGCCGCTGGCAGGGCATCAACCAGGCAGGCAAAGTCGGCCGCAAAGGCGACAAATTCCGGCTCACCTGCCAGGCGCTGCAAGGCATCGGCGCTGCCTGCATCAAAAACCAGCAAGGCCGCACCCGGGGCCAATTTGCGGTCGGCCAGAAGGTGCAAAAATAGGGGCAAAGGCGGTTGATTCATGGACACCTGCGAAAAGTTGGTCAAAGCAATGCAAATAGTAATCGCAGCGCGTTGTCAGGTGCAGCCCTTTTGTCGGCTGCCACCCGCACTTTGGCTACGGGCAGGCACGCACCCGGAACTCGACGCGGCGGTCAAGCGCATCGCGCAGGTCGTCGGTACCCGTACCGATCAGGTTTTCACGAAAACCCATGCCCACCGACTGCAGCCGGCCAACCAGTGCCGGCGCCGAGGCTTCAAGCTTGCGCTGCATGCCAGCCGCGCGCTGCAGCGACAGACGATCGTTGACCTGCTCCGAGCCGGTGTGGCTGGAGTGACCCAGCACCGTCACGCAGTGTGCCGAGCTGGCAATCTCGCGCGCCAGCACGCGCAGCCACATCTCATAAGGTGCGCTGATTTTTGGGTCGGCCAGAAAATCAGTGGTCGCGGGTTTGAACAAAAACTTGAACGACAGGCTGTTGGTGCTTAAGCCCAGCGCCACGATGCTGCCAAAGGCCTGCTCGGCCGCCTCGCTGCGCCCGAGCTGCTTGTTGGTCAGGTACAGACCATTAAAAACCCGCTGCTGCTTGCCGTCCGGGCGCGCGACGGCCGCCTCATACAGCCGCAGCGACTCCTCAAACTGGCCTGCGTCATACAGGCGCGCGCCCTCGCCTATCAGCGCTGACACCGTCAGGCTCGCCACATAGACGGCATCGGCCTCGGCCCCGGCGCGCGCCTGGGCGGTGCGAATTTGCCCCTCGACAATGCGGTCGCGCAGCAGCGACGGGCTGTCCTGGTAAAAGCTGGTGGGCGTCGTATCAACGCCAGCGGCAGTGGCGTTGGCACCCGCCTGGGCCAGCACAAAGCCCGAGCGCAAATCGGTCAGCGACAGGTTGATGCGGTAGCGCATCTGCACCTCAGTGCCCTGCTTTTCCATCGGCGAAAGGCTGGCGGCCAACAGGTAGCGTTCGGTGGTCAGGCCCTTGCCGGGTTGCAGTGACGCTGGCAGGGCGACCACCTCAAACTGCGGAAATTTGGCCTGCGCCCGCAGCAGCAGCCGTGAATCCAGAAAGCGCGTGCCAGCGGTCTGCTGGCCGCTCTGGCTGTCCACCGCCACATCGACGACAAATTTGCTGCGCACTGGCGCTTTGTCTTTTTGCAACACTGACTCCACCAGCGACTTTTCGGGCGGCTGGAAGTCCGGCAGACGCTGCGCCTGCGACAGCAAGTCATCCACGGCGAAATCAATGGCTGCATCAAAGGCCACAGCGGCGCTTGGCGCCTCCAGCCGCTGCGGCGGTGGTGGCGGTGGCGCGGCGCAGGCCAGCAATAGCAGCACGACGGCCGTCAGCGCCAGGCTGCGGCTCAGCCAGCGGCTGCGCCAATCGCCATTGAGGGACAGGGGAAAAAATGCGTTCATTGACATTTGGACACCATTTCATGTTGCTCTTGCGGGGTCATCGGCTCACCGGCACCGACTTTTTCAAGCAGCCGCGTGCACCGGACACTGAATATATTCTTTTTCTGCGGCACTGCGTCAAGCAGCGCGGGCTTGGCGCGTGGGGACGCTGCCGGTCTGGAGGCGGCATGCGCCGACATGGACGACGCTGGCTTGACCGGGCGCGCCGCCGGTGGCTGCGCAGGACGTTCTTTTTCAGCGCCCGCTGGCGCAGCAGCCGTCGATGCCGTCGGCACAGCGGGCCTGACAACCGGTTCTGGCGCTGGTTTGGCGGGCAAATCCACCGCCGCTGACGGGGCCGGTCTGGCGGGCAATGGCTGGCTGGTGGACGGCGTGGTTGCGGGCGCGGCTGACGGCGCACTGCGGGTCGGCAGGAAGACACCCGCCAGCAACAAGCCGATGCCCGACAGCATCACCAGCAGCATCAGCGCCCGCGTGTGCAGCAGCACAACCAGGCGCGCAAAGCGCAGCGCCACACCCTGCCCCGACGCACTGTTGAGCCACATCGACAGCAAGCCGATGACCACCGCAGTCAACAGCAAGCCAAGCCCCAGGAATTCGAGCAGGCGCATCTCAGGTGCTGCGGATGCGGCCAAGCTGCACCGAGGCGCAGCGCAAGCACGTTGCGCCGGGAATCATCTCATCCGGTAACCAGGGCATTGAACTGAAACCTTGTAAAAGCCGATGGGGGGAACTGAATTCTAGGGTCTGCAACCGGCGCACCCCTGACGAGCCTGGTCCGCCTGGCTGTCTGATACCCGCCCCAAAGCATGGGTCTTTGCAAGAGTGGCATCTTCGCCCGCCAACTCTGGCGGTCGCGTTCACGTTGCGCTTGCTGCTTGCCGCAGAACATCCGGTGTTGTTTCAGGTTAACCGGCATCAGGCAGCAAAGTGGCCAAGGGTAAAAGCTTCTTCGAAGATTGAATAGCCGGCCCAGTCGCTGTGGGCCAATGTCAGGTTGGCGTGACGGCGCACTGGATGCAATGCCTTTGATAGCTGGTTGCGCTTGTCTGGCAAGCGCTGCAGGCCAATTTCATTAAAATTTCCGGGCACTGGAATGGCCATGGCATGAGCATGGCGGGTGATGTCGATGCGGGTCACCTTGGCCGCCAGATCGGGGTGTGGCTGCGCCAGTTCAGCCAGCACGGCATCGCGCCAATAGTGCCAGGGCTGCGCCAGCAGCCAGCGCCGGCCTGCCACTCCCGGAGCCAGCGGCGCATCACCAGGGCGGGCGGGCATGTCGCCCAATGCGCGGTAATGCGTCAGCACCGTGGCAGCAGGCACGCTTTGCAAACGCTGGTGGCTGGCATCCACATAACCCAGGCCAAAGCGGTTTGGCGCATCGTCATAAACCACGTTGTCCCAGGCAGGCGCCGCCCCCGGGCGGTCATGCAAGGCAGCGCTGATGTGAATATTGGCGACCAGCCAGGGCGCATACACCGTCTGCTGCGCCGCCCGCTTGAGCCAGTCGGGCGGGTTTTCAACCACCCGTGCAGCTACAAAAACCGGCAGCGCGATGATGGCGCGGCGCGCCTGCCAGCGCTCGACCTGGCGGGTTTGGTGATTGAACGTATCGACTTCCACGCCGTGCTTGGTATTGGCTACACGCAGCACCACGCAGCCGCCGTGCAGCCGTCCGTCCAGCGCAGCGGCCAGCCGGCGCGTCAGCCAGGCATTGCCCTCGGGCCAGGTCAGCAAGCCCTCGCTGTCAGCCGTCTCCATGCCAGGCGCAGAAAAACCATGGCGACTGGCAAAGTAGTGAATACCCGCCCAGGCCGAAACCCGGGTCAGCCCGGCACCGTAGTCGTCGCGGCAGCAGTAGTCCAAATACCAGCGCAAATGCCGGTCAGTGACACCATTTTGCCTCAGGTAGCTATCAAATGTCATAGCTGCTAGCGCACGCTGTATATGGATTAGAGGCATTTTTTGTGCTGGAATAACCCAGCGCGCCTGACGTTGCAACCGGGCCACCAGCATGGCAAACTGACGGTATTGCGCATGGCTTGCCGGGCCAACACCGTCCAGTGGCAGCAAGCCCGTCTGCCAGTTGCCATTGAAAAACAGCCGCTCCTGCGGGCTGTGGCACAGGTGGCGCTCGTCATACACCCAACGCCCGGCCTGACGCTGGCGCAAACCCAGCTCCTCCAGCAAATCCTGCACCTCGGGCGCGTCATCACCGGGCAGCGGCAGGTAGTGCGCGCCCAGCGGGCAGGCCAACCCGCCAACCTGGCCGGCACGGCTGTTGCCACCGGCCTCGTCTTCCAGCTCCAGCAGGGCAAAGTCGTCAACGCCCTTGAGCCGCAGCGCCCGCGCCGCAGCCAACCCGGCCACGCCACCCCCGGCAATCAGCACCTGGGTGCGGCGTGTAACAGCAGGTGGTGGCCAGTTGCGTGCAGATTGCAGCAGGTGACCGCGCGTGTCATCGACGCCGTTAAAACCCCCGGCAATGTGCGCCAGCGGGTCATGCGGCTGGCAAGCGCTGCCCGCCAACGCTGCCGCCGCGCCGGTCAAGAGGAAATCACGGCGGCGCGGGGTTTTGGGGAAATCGCTAGACACTGGCCTGGCGGGCATCATGCTTACCGGCACAACTGGCGCACGGTATGTGCGTCAATCTGATGTGGTGCAACAGCCAGCCCCCATCCCAACACCCCCCAGCGAGGGAAGGAGCAACAGCCAAAGGCCATTGCTTATCGGATTGGCCGTTGGCTTGCCTGCCTCCCCTGCTGGCCTGGGGTGGGGGCGGGCATTCGAGCACAGCAAATGGCGTCAGGCCCAAAAGCAAGTGGCTCAAAGCGCGCAAAGCGGCAGCGGCCATAAGTCCTAAGCGCCAGCCGGGTCGGGGTAACTGACGCGCAGCACCTCGATTTCATCGACCCGCTCTGGCATCACCAGCTTGAGCACATCACCCTCAAAGCTCTTGAGCAGGGTGCGGGCTATCGGCGACACCCAACTGACCTCGCCGGCTGCGCTGTTGGCCTCGTCGATACCGACGATTTTGATGGTGCGCTCCTGGCCCCGGCTATCGGCATAGGTCACGCTGGCCCCAAAAAAAATCTGCGTGTGGCCAAAATGCAGCGCCGGGTCAGCCACCACAGCAATTTCCAGGCGCTTGATCAAAAACCGGATGCGCCGGTCAATCTCGCGCAAACGCTTCTTGCCATATAAATAGTCGCCATTTTCCGAGCGGTCGCCGTTGCTGGCGGCCCAGTACACCGCCTCGACGATTCTGGGGCGCTCGTTGTCCACCAGTTCCTTGAGTTCAGCGCGCAGCATGGCAAAGCCCTGCGGCGTGATGTAGTTTTTGCCACCAGCGGGCAACTGTGGCAGTTGCAGGTCGTCATCATCGTCGCCAGTGTCAGATTCTTTGGTGAAAGCCTTGTTCATGCGGGGTGGGTAGGTCGAGGATTTACGTGGGGGCGGGTAGCTACTGTAGCGGCTAGCGCGCCACCCTGCCCCATTCCGTCTCATAGGTGGTGACCAGCACCTGGTTGGACAGCCGGTTGACCTCAGCGGGCAGGCGCGCCATGTCTTGCGGAAAGTCAAACAGCGCAGGCAGACCGGGCAGCGTCAGAAAGCGCAGCCCGACAGGCAATGCGGTGGGCTGGCGGTACGGCCGGCGGCTGGCAATGACAAAGCCCCATTCGCCAAAACTTGGCACATGCGCGTGGTACGGCTTGGCGGTCAGGCCGGCGGCTTCAATGGTGGTCACCACCGTCCAGAAACTCTGGCGCGCCACCAGCGGCGAGGTGGTCTGGATCACCGCATAGCCGCTGGCCGCCAGGTGCCGGTCCAGCAGCGCGTAAAACGACTGGGTGTAGAGCTTGCCGATGTTGAAGTTGGTCGGGTCAGGGAAATCCACCACGATCACGTCAAACACCTCGGTGGACTGCTCCATCCAGGTGAACGCATCGGCATTGACAAGTTTCACCCTGGGTGACTTGAGCGAACCTTGGTTGAGCCCGACCAGCACCGGCTGCTGGCCAAACAGCTCAGTCATCGCCGGGTCCAGCTCGACCAGCGTGACGCATTCAACACCCGGGTATTTGAGGATTTCGCGCACCGCCATGCCGTCGCCACCACCCAGCACGGCAATGTTGCGGGGGGCGGCACCGCTGGCCGCATAGGCCGCCATGGCCGGGTGTACCAGTGCCTCGTGGTAGCGGTATTCATCGCGCTGGGCAAACTGCAGGTTGCCATTGAGAAACAGCCGGTAGCCGGCGCGCCCCTCACCCGGCCCGTAGGTGAGCACAATGCGCTGGTACGGGGTGGTTTGGGCGATCACCACGCGGTCCTGGTACAGCTTGTCTTCGGCCCAGGTGGTCAACCGGTCGGCCGACAGCATGCCCGCCGTCAAGGCGGCCAGCGTCAGGGCACAAGCCAGTGCGTGCGCCGACCACTGGCGCAGCTCGTGGCGAAACAGCCACAGCGCCCACAGCGCCACGCCCGCGTTCATCAAGCCAAACAGCAAGCCGGTGCGGATCAGCCCGAGCTGGGGCACCAGCACCAGCGGAAACGCCAGCGACACCGCCAGCGCGCCGAGGTAGTCAAAGGTCAGCACCTGCGACACCAGGTCGCGCAAAGCCACATTGCGCTTGAGAATGCGCATGACCAGCGGAATCTCCAGCCCGACCAGCGTGCCCACCAGCAGCACCAGACCGTACAGCAGCGGCCGAAAAGCCCCGGGCAGCATCGCGTTAGCTACAAATAGCAGAGCTGGTAGCGCACCACCTATAAGGGCTACAAGCAGTTCTATCCTTAAAAAATGGGCCGGCAACTGGCGCTCGAAAAAGCGCGACAAATACGAGCCCACGCCCATGGCAAACAGGTAGGTGCCGATGACGGTGGAAAACTGCAGCACCGAGTCGCCCAGCAAGTACGAGGCCAGCGCCCCGGCTGCGAGCTCATAGACCAGCCCGCAGGCAGCCACCACAAACACCGAAGCCAGCAGCGCGACTTCAAGCGGACGGGGGGTGGGGCGATCGGGCAGGGTCATATTTGGAATTGGCTTTTTAAGTTCAAAATTTTTGAATTCGATCGCGGCTTGCGCCCCTCCAGCAGAAGTCCGCAACCCGGTCAGGATGATTTTGTAGAAGGGGTGCAAGCCGCGAATGCATTCTTTCATCATTCGGGGTGTGCATCAGACCATGCAAGTTAACGTGAAACAACGCTGGGTATTCTGTAGGAGCTGCGCCCTCGCAGCGAACCAGCGCTCGTTGGTGACACCCATTCGCGGCGAGGGCGCAGCTCCTGCAAAGTGTCATGCTTCGAGGTGGGCTTTGCGCCCATGCCAGTTAGCGACATATTCGTTGTTCGAGCGCGGCAGCTTGAAACAACAAGAGTCCTTCGCCCGCCTACTGGAATGCGCTGCCCATCAGGCGCTGACTCAAAAAGTAGTTGCTGGTGCCAGTCCAGAAGCAGTGGCTTGAGCTGGCTGACCTGGCCTGGCCTCTTGGCCAAAAGCAACACGCCGTTGATGCCGATCACGGGCAACTGTGCGGGTTGGGCGGCGTTGCGACCGCGCCAGTCATCCATCACCAGCAACGCCTGGTCGCCTTGCGCCAGCACCGGGCCGCCTGGAAAACCGCCACCCGGAAGCATTTCGTCAGCCACAATCAATATCACGCTGACAACGCCTGATTTCAGACATCCTGATCCGGGTGGAATCTCAAATGGCACAGATTTCCCTCAGACGCTCAATGCGTAGTGGTCGATCAGCAGTGCGGCAAACAGCACGCTCAAGTGAATCAGCGAAAAACGAAAGGTCTTGCGCGCCAGCAGGTCAGAGTAATCGCGCCACAGCCACCAGCCGTGCAGGCAAAAACCCAGGCTGACCACCAACGCCACCGCCAGATACAGCCACGAACTCATGCCGTAGATAAAGGGCAGCAGGCAGGCCGCCAGCAAAATGAAGGTGTAGAGCAACACCATCAACCGGGTGAATTCATTGCCGTGGGTGACCGGCAGCATCGGCAAGCCCGACTTGCGGTAGTCCTCCACCCGGTACAGCGCCAGCGCCCAAAAATGCGGTGGTGTCCATAAAAAGATGATCAAAAACAGAATCAGCGCCTCTGGCCCCACGTTGCCGGCCATCGCGGCCCAGCCCAGTACCGGCGGCATCGCCCCGGAGGCACCGCCAATCACAATGTTTTGCGGTGTCAGCGGTTTCAAAATCACCGTATAGACCACCGCGTAACCAATAAAGGTGGCAAAGGTGAGCCACATGGTCAGCGGGTTGACCACCCAGTACAGCAGCCCGGATCCCAGCGCGCACAGACTACCGGCAAACAGCAGCGTCTGCCTGTCCCCCAACTGGCCACGCGCGGTGGGGCGCCAGGCGGTGCGTTTCATCTTGGCATCAATGCTTTTTTCGATGATGCAGTTGAACGCCGCCGCCGCGCCGGCCACCAGCCAGATGCCCAGACAGGCAGCCAGTGCCACACCCACCTGGCGCAGCGACGGAATGCCCGGCACGGCCAGCACCATGCCAATCAGCGCGCAAAACACGATCAACTGAATCACTCGCGGTTTGGTCAGCGCGTAAAACTGTC
>JFJP01042286.1_pt1 | contig 11813 bp, 8 predicted proteins | sample 431651 | NCBI WGS metagenome assembly JFJP01 (sample SAMN02602958, study PRJNA72255) | Microbial mat metagenome, whole genome shotgun sequencing project. | biome: fresh water; feature: sink hole; material: water; isolation source: purple microbial (photo- and chemosynthetic) mats found in... | reverse complement strand
GATCAGCGCAATCGCGAAAAATATAACAAGGTAATGCAAGTAATGGATTCGCTTAATGCTGCTTATGGGAGCAGAAAAGTGCGAATTGCTACTCAGGGTTTCGGACGAAAATGGAAGCTTAAAAACGAGAAACTCTCACCATGTTTTACCACCCGATTGTCAGATATTCTTGTGATTAATGCCAACGATATTCCTTTTTAACTTGATATCAATAATATTGTTATTCACCAAGTGATTGTGTCAAAATATTCAGATTACGAAGTTATTATTGTAAAATAACAGCTCAACAGAAATATCAAGCAAAAATTAATTAAATTTGCAATTAAAATGATTTGCTTTCAGTAATTTTCAAAATAACTTTATAGAATTGTTTTTCACGTAGTTATTCTGAATTTTGTATGACTAATTTTTTATAAACTAAATATATGACACTAATAAAATCGATTTCAGGCATTCGTGGAACCATAGGCGGCAAAAGTGGCGAAGGTTTAAGTCCTTTAGATATTGTGAAATTTACAGCTGCTTACGCAACATTTATTCGTAGTAATACAAATAAAACAACTATTGTGGTTGGACGAGATGCCCGTATTTCTGGCGAAATGGTTTCAAATGTAGTTATTGGTACATTGATGGGAATGGGATTCGATGTTTTAAACATTGGTTTAGCCACCACACCCACTACCGAATTAGCTGTAACCATGAGCAAAGCTGCAGGTGGAATTATTCTTACCGCCAGCCATAACCCAAAACAATGGAATGCATTAAAACTATTAAACGAAAATGGGGAGTTTTTGAATGCAGATGAAGGCGAAACAATCCTGAAAATTGCAGCCGACGAATCTTTCTCTTTTACTTTAGTCGACGAACTTGGTAAAGAAACCAAAGATGATTCGTACAACAAAAAACATATTGATTCTGTGTTAGACCTCGAATTAGTTGATGTTAAGGCTATTCGTAAAGCTGAATTTCGTGTGGTAATCGATTGTGTAAATTCAGTAGGAGGAATTGTTATTCCTGAACTGCTCGAAGCGCTTGGAGTGAATCATGTTGAAAAACTATATTGCGAACCCAATGGACAATTTCCGCACAATCCGGAGCCATTGCCCGAACATTTGACCGAAATAGCTTCGGTATTAAAACAAGGAAAAGCTGACGTGGGTTTTGTGGTTGATCCCGATGTGGACAGATTAGCAATTGTTTGTGAAAATGGAGAAATGTTTGGCGAAGAATATACATTGGTTTCTGTTGCTGATTTCGTGTTATCTAATACACCCGGAAACACAGTATCTAATCTAAGTTCAACACGTGCATTACGCGATGTGACCTCAAAACATGGACGAAATTATGAAGCCGCGGCAGTGGGTGAAGTGAATGTGGTTTCTAAAATGAAAGCAACTAATGCAATTATAGGTGGCGAAGGTAATGGTGGAATTATATATCCTGCAAGTCATTACGGACGAGATGCATTGGTTGGGATTGCACTGTTTTTAACTCATCTAGCAAAATCAGGTCTAACAACAAGCGAACTTCGTGCTACCTACCCGAGTTATTATATGGCTAAACAAAAGATTGAACTCACACCAGAAACAAACGTTGATGCAATACTAGTTGACATTGCCAATAAATTTCGTGATTTCGAAATCAATACCATTGATGGCGTAAAAATTGACTGGAATGATAAATGGGTTCACCTTCGTAAATCAAATACAGAACCAATTATAAGGATCTATTCTGAAGCGCCAACTATGAAATTAGCCAATGAATTGGCTCAACAAATTATTGATATTGTAAAAGGAATGACAAATTGATGAGGGAGAATTACCCCCCCAAAATAATTTCTAAAAATATTATCATGTATCAGGATTTTCAATCACATTTACAGGCTGAACTTACACAAATAAAGCAAGCCGGATTGTTTAAAAACGAAAGAATTATCACATCACCTCAGGGTGCAGTCATTCGCGTAGCCAATGGCAAAGAAGTTTTGAACTTTTGTGCCAATAATTATTTGGGACTTTCCAATCATCCTGAATTAATCAAAGCGGCTAAAAATGGCTTAGATACCCACGGTTATGGTGTTTCTTCGGTTCGGTTTATTTGTGGAACGCAGGATATTCACAAACAATTAGAAGCATCGATAGCTCAATTTTTTGGCACTGAAGATACCATTTTGTACGCTGCTTGTTTCGATGCTAATGGGGGTGTTTTTGAACCACTATTAAGCGAAGAAGATGCCATTATTTCCGATGCATTGAATCATGCTTCAATTATCGATGGAGTCAGACTTTGTAAAGCGCAAAGATACCGTTACGCAAATGCCGATATGGTCGATTTGGAAGTGCAACTCATTGCTGCTCAAAAACAACGATTTCGACTGATTGTAACCGATGGCGTTTTTTCGATGGATGGTAATGTAGCTCCATTGGATAAAATTTATGCTTTGGCACAAAAATACGATGCCATGATAATGGTGGACGAATCGCATTCAGCAGGGGTGGTTGGTGAAACGGGTAGGGGAGTTACCGAACGTTACAATCTTCGGGGTAAAATAGAAATAATAACCGGTACCCTGGGCAAAGCTTTTGGCGGTGCAATAGGTGGATTTACTACGGGTAGAAAAGAAATAATTGATTTGCTTCGTCAACGTTCACGTCCTTATTTATTCTCCAATTCTATACCTCCCATGGTGGCAGCAGCGGGAGTTCGGATGTTCCAAATGATGGATGAAACAAACGAATTGCAGCATAAATTACATCTAAATACAGCATATTTTGTAAAAGAAATGCTTAAAGCAGGATTCGACATAAAACCCACCGAATCAGCCATATGTGCAGTAATGCTATACGATGCAAAACTATCGCAGGATATGGCTGCCCGACTACTCGATGAAGGAATTTATGTCATAGGTTTTTATTTTCCGGTGGTACCAAAAGGGCAGGCCCGTATTCGTGTTCAAATTTCAGCTGCTCACGAAAAGGATCAATTAGATAAATGTGTTGCTGCGTTTATAAAGGTGGGGAAAGAATTAAACCTTCCCAATTGTAAATTCTTTAATTTTATGAAAGCACTCGTCAAACTTCGTCCCGAAAAGGGGATCTGGATGGAAGATGTTCCATTACCTCACGTCGGTATAAACGATGTGTTGATAAAAATTAAAAAAACAGCAATTTGCGGTACCGATTTACATATATACAAATGGGACGAATGGTCACAAAGAACTATCAAAACACCCATGACAATTGGTCATGAGTATGTAGGAGAAATTGTTGAGAAAGGTCATGGAGTCCGGAATATAAAAATAGGTGACCGCGTTACAGGAGAAGGACACATAGCTTGCGGGCATTGCCGCAATTGCAGGCGGGGAAAATTACACGTTTGTGAAAATACTGTGGGTATTGGAGTGAATCGCGATGGCGCTTTTGCCGAATATCTTTCGTTGCCGGCACAAAATGTCGTGCATTTGGATGCACGTATCTCAGACGAAATGGCCTCAATAATGGATCCTTTTGGAAATGCCACACATACAGCACTTTCGTTTCCCATGATTGGCGAAGATGTGCTGATTACCGGTGCCGGATTGATAGGAACCATGGCTACAGCTATTTGTCGGTTTGCCGGTGCACGTAATATTGTAGTTACTGATTTGAGCGCATATCGATTGAATATTGCTAAAAAAATGGGCGCAACATTAACCGTTAATCCTACCCAGGGTCAAAATATTGAAGGTGCGATGAAAGAATTACACATGCGAGGATTTGATATTGGTTTGGAAATGTCAGGTTCACCTATTGCTTTCGAAAGCATGATTGAGAATATGTACAATGGTTCAAAAATAGCATTGCTTGGAATTTTGCCAAATTCAACTACTGTTCAGTGGGACAAAATTATTTTTAAGGCGCTGACTCTGAAGGGCATTTATGGCCGTGAAATGTGGGAAACCTGGTATCAAATGGAACAAATGCTGATTACCGGTATAGATCTTTCACCAGTTATCACACACCGTTTCGGTATTGATGATTTTCAGAAAGGTTTTGACGTGATGGAAAGTGGTGAATGTGGAAAAGTTATATTGAATTGGGAGTAAATCAGAAAAAACAGTGAAAAGAAAAACAACACTGCGCTTTTATAGTTGCCAGTGGTCAACAATCGTATTCTCTTAAAATTTTATACCCAAACTTATTCCCGGATAAAACCAGAATAGTTCAACAGGAATATGAACAGCATCGTTTGGTTTAGGTAGCCATGTGGGAGCAATTCCGGCCCGAAAAATTAATCCTTTGCTACTGGTGAAGCGGTACATAATAGCAGAAGAAGGCCTTAATTCACTTTCTTTACTGCTACGGTATTGAAAACTGACTCCCATACCAATTTCTAATGCATGTCTGTTTCCCAATAAATAGTTGAGCTGAAACGGAACAATGAGTACCGATTCATTGCTTGAGGGAATATAGCCTGCACCAAGTCGCAAACCCATGTTGTGACCGTAAACGTCAAAACCCTGCTCAAAATTGAGTGAATAAATCAAGGCATTTCCCAATAACTCTGCATAAATTGTTCGTTGTGTAGGTGTAATAGATTTTTGCGCATAACCAAAGTTTGCGAAAAATAGAACGACAACAATAATAGATACTTTTCTCATGATATTTTCTTCAATAAACAAAATTTCCGGCAAAATGTTTTTAATCAACAAATATGTTTCCGCCAACTTTATAACTAAATCCTTGATCTACAGCTTGAATAAAATTATTAGTGGGTTAAAAAAAAGAGACCGAATTTTATGACAATCTTTTTTTTTAAGGGTGCCCCAACTACCCCAGCTTGTCCCGATGTGTCGGGAATAGCTATTAGGGTGAACCAGTGACCCCATGTGCAGATAGCTCTCGTAAGTATCAAATACTACTAACCAACTGAGCGATTTATGTTGATTATATATATTGCATTAAAAAAAGAGGCTTTACATTTCTGTAAAACCTCTTTTCCAAGGGTGGGCCCAACTGGGCTTGAACCAGTGACCCCCTGATTATGAGTCAGGTGCTACTAACCAACTGAGCTATAGGCCCGGCTTTTGCTTCAATAAATTTTTTGTATCTTTGCAAAGCGACTGCAAAAGTAATAAAATTTGCTGTTCTGCAAAAATATCAATCGGTTTTTTTTATGGAAATGAAACAATTTAGTAATATTTCAACGCTTATATTCGATTTTGGAGGTGTTATTGTCAATCTTGATTTGCCTCAATGCATTCAGAATCTCAATAATTTAGGATTGAATGATGTTGAGAAATACCTTAGTAATTTCGGTCAGTCGGGATTTTTTTTGAAATTTGAGAGTGGAGAACTTAGTATTGAAGAATTTCGTGACGAGATAAGAAAACTAACCCGAAATGAACTTTCTGATAATCAAATCGATGAAGCCTGGTGTTCTTTTATTACAAATATTCCGGCCGAAAAAATTGAGGTTCTTAAAAAGTTGAGAAATAAATATAAACTATTATTACTAAGCAATACAAATCCACTACATATTCAGGTAAGTGCTGCCGGTGAATTTGCAAAATACGGTGGAACGATGAACGATTTCTTTGATAAATGTTATTTATCGTACGAAATGGGTTTAGTAAAACCGAATGCCAGTATTTTTGAAGCGTTGCTGAAAGATGCCGGCGTTAAAGCAGAGGAATGTTTATTTATTGACGACGGTCCGAAAAACATAGAAACCGCTTCAAAACTCGGCATTCAAACTTGTTTAGTGAAGCAAGAAGATGATTTAAGTTTTCTGCTTTCATTGTAACTCTTCTGATAGTAAATACTTTTGTCAAACAATGTGAAACGCCCATAACCTAATAGAAAAATTAGGACAACAATGGAGTAATTAACAACCATCCTCAGTTCCCACTCCCGATAGCTATCGGGAAGGGGTTAAGGAGCTTATTTATAAAGAGATGGAAATAATAAATCAGTCTTCGGATATAGCCAAAAATGTAGCAACAGTCGGATTTTTCGATGGCGTTCATGCCGGGCATCGTTTTCTGATTGAAGAGTTAAAATCTATTGCACGCACTGAAAAACTCAGTAGTGTAGTTATTACTTTTTCGGTTCATCCCCGCAAAGTCCTTCATTCCGATTACCAACCTCAATTACTAACTACACTCGACGAAAAACTCAACCGACTTGAATCGACAGGAATTGATGCTTGTGTAGTACTTGATTTTTCAGAGGAAATGGCCAAACTCACAGCCTTTGAATTTTTGAAAAACATTCTTTATGAACAATATAACGTTCGAACTTTATTGGTTGGGCACGATCACCGGTTTGGACACAACCGCGCCGAAGGATTTGAAGAATATAAAAAGTATGGTGAAAAAATTGGCATGAAAGTAATTCAAACCACTCGTTACACTACTAATCAGATTGGTCACATCAGCTCTTCTGAAGTTCGATTGGCATTGAAAAACGGGGATGTTATCAGGGCAAACGAAATTCTTAGCTATCCATACTCGTTTCGTGGAAAAGTGATCGATGGCTATAAAATGGGTCGAAAAATTGGCTTCCCTACGGCTAATATCGAACCGGATGACACTGAAAAATTGATACCGGCCACTGGTGTTTATGCTGTGAAAGTAAAGTGGAAAAATTTCATTTATCTGGGAATGATGAATATTGGGCAAAGACCAACTATGGAAAACGGAGCGGCAATAAGCCTCGAAGTCCATATTTTTAATTTTGATGAAAATATTTACAATCAAACTCTTGAAATAATATTTTTTGAAAAAATACGGGATGAAAAAAAATTCGACAATGTGAATGAACTGATTGAGCAACTTAAAAAAGACAAGGATATGGTTTGGGCATCACGTTTTTAAAGACACATTACGAATTTGGTAAAAACACCTTTTACCCATCAAAATTTGAGTTTATATGAATTGAGTCCACTCTGAAAAGTGTGAACCAGCACACAGAACGGACAGAATATCACGATTTATATTTACTGCCATTATTTGTAAATTCAAGATAACAAGACAGATATACTCATTTCTTCAACTGTGGTTTTTTCGTATTATCCGTTAGCTCTGTTTTCTAATGAGTTTTCTGAATTTATAATATAACCACTTAGTTCAAAATAAGTAAATGGAACTATTTAATGTCCCATTTAAAAAGTTTTAATAATTACTTAGTCGTTTTTTCATTCGGTAAGTTTCACAATATAAATATATTCATTATTTTTACAAATCATTTTAAGATACATCCAACCCAAATTATCTTATGGAAATTAAATATTTCAATGTCTCAACCAGTCTTTTGTTTTTGATATTGGCTTTAATTCTGTTTATAAAACGCTCTCCCAATAAAAAATCGAACAATTTTCTTGCAGTACTTTTTGTGCTAATTGCGCTTTATAGCGAGCTTGTTTACCTACATCTTGATTATGTTCAAACTAACAACGTATCCTCTCTCTCCTATTACCTCCCCCTTGATGCGTTATTAATGATGTTGATGGGTCCTTGTTTATATTTCTATGTTTTATCGTTGCTAAATCGACCTGTTAAGCTAATTCGTTGGAGCACGTTCCTGCATTTAATACCCTTACTGCCTTGTTTGATATTTAATTTTATATTTTTTCTTAGACCTGTTGCTGACAGAGTAAACTGGTTGATACATGATTTTTATTCCGGAAGTATAGAAATGATCATCATCAATGCAGTATTGTATTTACAAATAATTTTTTACCTGATTATTAGCTATAAAGCGGTAAGAATTCAACAAAAAGTATCTGTTTATATCGAGAAGAACAGTTTTAGAACCAATATTACTTGGGTCAGATTATTCTTATTAGTCAATATCATAGTTGCAGTCATATCATTACCAGTCTGTTTTTTTATCAATAATGAACAAACCAGCATATTTATAGGGCAGACAGCGATGAATATTGATTTTATTTTTCTGTTTGTCTTGACAGCACTTAAAATTGGCTATATTGATACTGAAAAAATGGAAGAAAAGAAAATTTCGTATCAAATGAATGATATTCAGGCTGAAAGTTACTGGAAGACTCTGACAGCATATATGGATACTTGTAAACCTTACCGGGATGAAAACTGTTCGCTACCATCGTTAGCTTTTCAAACCAACATACCTGAATATCAGCTATCCAAATTACTCAATAGATATGGCGGATTATCTTTTTCCGATTTTATCAATGATTACAGAGTTAAAGAAGCAGTAGTTTATTTGAAAGATAGAAGCAAACAACGAAAAACCATTGATACAATAGCTATAGAATGTGGCTTTGGTTCACGTAGTTCATTTTACAGGGCTTTCTACAAAGTTTATTCTAGTTCTCCCACTGTATATCGAAAGCAATACAATTCAAATCACAACACTTTGGAAGTTCAATAATTTTTCCTATTTTTTTCATTTTGCCCAATTTCGTAAAATGGAACAAAAAGTAGCTCCAACTATTGAATTGAATTTAGAAATATTAACCGTCTATCAATAATCCCTCATAGTATTATCTGTATTATGTATAAACTGCAAATATAAAGTACGATAAGCGTGTATTTTAATCTCAGATAAATTATAAATCTCAAATAAATACTTATATCATTTCCAATAAAATGTTCCATTTTACGAATTTTCGTAAAATGGAACATTTTTGTTAATGCAAATATATAAGTTTGTGCTCAAAATATCGATTCAGTAACATTACCTATAAATAATCCTACTTTGCGAATATATTATTTTAGAAAATGAATAGATACTGAAAGTTTCCGAATATATCAATTAACCTTTCGAATATATTTTTGACAAAAAGTTATACACATGTAAACATTCAGAATAACTTCATAAAGTTTAAGAATACATATCCTGAGAGTAAGTAGTATAACTCAAAGGGGATATTTTAGTTTAGAATAATAAAAGTAAGCGGTACAGTCATTTTTTTATAAAGATGAAATACATCCAAACCAGTCTGTCAATTAAAATTATCTGTTTTCAGTTGACTGTACCGCTTAAATTTTTACAAATATTATAAGAGAAACAACGTATTAAATTCAATTTTTAAAATTAACACATTGAAACGAAAAATTCTTTTATCAGCATAGCTATTAGCAGTTTATTTAATCTCTAATGCTCAACTTTACGTATTACAAGTTGTTTAAATTACAATCACATAGCCAAAATATTATATAACAATAGAAACAATCCTTCGGATGGTATAGATATTGTTGGTTATAATCCTTCATTATCTAAATGAAGACTTTGTATTATACAATGAACCAACTTAGCTCCCATTTCCCTTCGAATGATTCTATCGGGAATAATGTTGTGGATAATCATACAGTCCTTATTGATCAGAAATTTAATTCATGGGGTACACCAATATCATTTCAATATTCAGTTATGGAAGATATTGCAAATAAGACCTTTAATTTCTGTGTGGGTGCAACAGCCACTTTGTTTTATTGGTTTGGTATCAGGACAGGTATGTTTCAGACGCAGATTAAGGATATGAATATGAATTGTGCAATACCCAATCCCACATTAACAATACATGCTGATAATTCCATTACTTTGTTGCCCGGTTTCGAGTTTGCAGGTACTGAAATGCTGCTGACAACAGCTCCTAAGTCAAGCACTAACGGAATAAATTACATTCCGCCTGTTCCAAATTATGTACCAAATACAACAATTGTTTTGGATTCATTACCTCAAAACATACCGGTTGACACAATTTATGTGAATTAGTAATTTTTTTTAATCAATTTTTTAATTCTACTTTGACAGATTAATGATAACAAATCAAATTTATAAATCGGTGGTAACTTCAAGTCCCCTTTAGGGGATTTAGGGGCAGAATAAAGACTATTTATAACCGCCCCAAGCACCTAAAGGGGATGTGTGATTACCATCGTCTCTGATGATTAAATTTCAATTTACAAATCTGTCAAAGTAGAATTAATCAATAACTTAGTAATATCATTCATTAAAGCCATGAAAACAAAAAAATATTATTTAATTTTATTCATCTCTTGTTTCGTGTATAGTTCTTGTTTAACAACTCATTGTGATGGATTTCCTGATAAATTAAAGGGCTGGATGCCATATAAAATAGGTGATGTGTTGAAGTTTCAAAGTGATTCTGATCAAATTGTTTTCAAAATTGATTCTACATATATAACAAGACCTTATTCATTTGAAGGCCAAATTGAAAGAGTTTGTTCCGCTAATTATGAATTTAGTTCGGATAAAAATAAATATCCATTAGTTTCAGGTGTTTGTATTTTAGCAAATTGTAATTCAATATCAGTTAATTATAATTTCACATTTGAAAAATTGAAACTTAATAATATGAATTTTGGATTTGATATTAAAACTAAAATTGTTGATAATTTAAAATCATATTTGTTGGATACTATCAGTTATTCTTTAAAAAAATCGATTATACAAAATGTTATTTCAATTGAGAAATTACCACCTTACAACAACCCAGATGTTAATAAAATTTTTGTACATAATGGTAAAGGGCTCGTAGGTTTTATTAAGAATGGCAGGGAGTATAAGCTTGTAGAATAGGGTTACTGGCACACGGGTCCCCCTCCGTTCCCGCACTAGTGTATCGCGTGGTAAGTAGAAAAAAACACAAGCTGAATAAACTGGTTTACCAAATGATACAATCGTGGGGCAGCAGATGGTAAAATCGGGAAAATATAATAAATTAATCTTTATCATGTTTAATTAAAAAAAACTATTCAAAAAAAATAAATTATTCACTTATAAAACAAAAAATATGAAAAAAACCATTCTATTAATCTTGTTGTTATCTGTTACATTGGTGGCTTACACAAGCAATTTGAATAACACAATAAAAAGTGTTGAAACAAAAAGTTCAGCATCATTTTCAGTTAGAGCAGGAATTGTTTATCCTGTAAAAATTAGTTTTACACCATTTATGGATGTAAATAAAAATATTGAGATGGTTGTTTATGCTGCCGATACTTCAACCGTAATTTCTCGCTTCACCAAACATGTTCAAAGTGCAACAGACACAACCATTTATATTGGAGAAGGATTATTTTATCTGGTTAGCCTTAAATCATGGCCTTTCGAGTTGAAACCGGTTGGTATTTCAGGAACAAATGTAGCTTCTACAGGTTCATATTATTTAAATAATCTGTTAACCGCTCCTTTCAGAGTCAGTCCGCAGAAAGTGCTATGTGAAGGTAAATATATTTTAGAAGCAAAAACCGATTATAGTGGATCAGGAACGCTGAAATATAAATGGACACCATCAGAAGGATTAAGCAATGATACTGTGCAACGACCGACAACAGATATTAATAGTTCCCGAACATATAATGTTACGGTAAACTCTTCCGATGGATTGTCAGGTGCTACATCCGTTTATGTGGATGTGCTTTCGTTGACTGCAAATGCAGGAAAAGACACTTCAGCGGTTTATGGAGGTAATTTATTGCTAAAGTCTGTAACCACAAATTATACAGGGACAGGGAAATTGAGATATAAATGGACCCCTTCAACGGGTTTAAACAACGATACTATTGCTCAACCAACAGTTACTGTAAGGGAGAATACCGAATATACTGTAACAGTAACAGCACCGAGCGGTTGCAGTGTATCAGATAATATAGTGGTTCGTATTGCTCCATTGCCGAAACCTGAAATTGGGATAGTAGGTGTAAGCGCTAATAACAAAAACCGTATAGCATGGAATAAAACAGTTTCGGGTATAATTAATTCGTATTCGGTGTATAAAGAAACATCTGTAAGTAATGTATATGAAAAAATTGGCACAGTACCTTA
>JFJP01002285.1_pt1 | contig 11813 bp, 8 predicted proteins | sample 431651 | NCBI WGS metagenome assembly JFJP01 (sample SAMN02602958, study PRJNA72255) | Microbial mat metagenome, whole genome shotgun sequencing project. | biome: fresh water; feature: sink hole; material: water; isolation source: purple microbial (photo- and chemosynthetic) mats found in... | reverse complement strand
AATTTTTGAAGGCGCGGATTCTAACCGAAAACGCTTAAGAGTTGGCAACTTCGCGATAAAAATCCAGTAAATTCAAAGCAAGACTGTTATTGGCCAGATTGCTTGACCATGTCGGTGCATGTCGCTGCAAGGCATTGCGTTGTGCCGAGAATGCTTGCCATGCGGACGAAATATCGCCCTGCCCATTCCACGCTTGCCACATTGCAGCGTTTGCCTGTGCGGCGCTAGGCGATAAATTTTTGCCATACTGTGTGCTAAATGCACTTAATTTCTGCATGTGCACCCCATCATGCTGCGGATAAATATGCCAGACCAAGGGCCTGCCCGCCCACTGCGCCCGCACACAAGAGTCTTCACCCCGCACAAAATTAATATCGCAAGCCCACAGCAATTCGTCGTAACGTTCTTGTTCTACAAACGGCAACACGTACACCTTTAGCTTTCCTCTGGCATAAGGTTCCGTTATGCCTGCAAAATATTCGCGTATAGATGGCAACACTCGGCCCTCTGGCACACAGCACACCACCGGGGTATCGCTACGCTCCCAAGCTTGCAACAACTCAACTAGGGCTGCATTTTCATAGCTGAATAAGGAAACGCGTAACTCTCCCTCAACACGCGCTGGCACATTCATACTGCGCCAATACGTTTGCTGCGTCGCAAGGTCAGCTTGAAAAGCGTCACGTCGCGCTAACAAATTGTCTTCGATTAGCAGACCACCTGTTTTTTTGGTAAAACCGGGAAAGAAGAAATACTTGGTTAAAGGTAAACGCAAATGAGGCGAAGGAAGTTTGTGCGCGCCTTCTACCCAATCTTCGGCTGAGAGATATTCGAGATTAAGCCAAACCGGTTTTTGTTTTGACACTGCCATCGCCTCCACATAAGACTCGGGCAACTTGCAGGCAAAAGCTTCAATCACCAAGTCCGCAGGGATAACGTTGGGAAAGTTTTTATGCCACTGGCGGACGATCACTCCACGGCAAACTTTCTCTTCTTGCATGATATTCACTTCAGAACACAGCTTAGCAAAGCTTGATAAATCATCCACCCACATGCGCACCGCCACTCCATGCTCGTGCGCCAACTGCTTTGCCAGGCGCCAGCTCACGCCGATGTCGCCGTAGTTATCGACTACCGCGCAAAAGATGTCACAAGATTTACTCTGCATGCAAGGCTTCTACCGGATCAAGTCTTGCCGCGCGCATCGCGGGGGCAACGCCTGCCGCAAGGCCAATAGTGATAGCGGTAAACTCGGCAAGGAACACAAACAGCCACGGCGTATGTACGGGAAACGAAGGCGCGAAGAAATGCACCGCTTGCGCGATGCCGATACCCACGGCTAAGCCCATAATGCCGCCGAGTGCGGAAAGTAAAATCGCTTCGCCCAAAAACAACATCAACACTTGTTTTTCTTGCGCACCCAACGCACGAAGTAAACCGATTTCTGCAGTGCGCTCCGTCACCGCCATGGTCATGATGGTGAGAATACCCACAGCACCGACCAACAAAGAAATCCCCCCCAGCGCACCCACCGCAAAGGTAATAATATCGAGCACCGAGCTTAATACTTCGAGCGCCTGCTCTTGTGAAATCAGCGTAAAGTCTTCGCGTCCATGCCTCTCTTTCAAGCGCTCCGTAATAATTCGAATCACCGTATTCGCATCCACGTCCGCACGATAACTGACATTCACTTCCATCAAACCAGGGCGATTAAATAATTCCATTGCACGTGCCGCAGGGATAAACACCGTGTCGTCCATATCCATACCGAGAATCTGCCCCTTCGACTCCATTACGCCAATTACGCGATAGCGTTGCCCGCTAATGCGCAAATAAGTCCCGAGCGGATTGTCTCCACCATAAAGTTCTTGCTGAATTTTGGCGCCGATCACCACCTGCGCACGCGCTTGTTCGTTATCTTCATCCGTCCAAAAACTACCGCTCTGTACCTTCATGGTGAAGGCACTACCAAATTCGCGCCCTTCACCTAACACCATAGTGCGACGCGTCCGGCCGTTAGCGCGAATTTCCGCCGTACCCGCTAAACCGGGAATGACATGCTCAACGAAAGGCAAGCGACGCAAGGCGTCCGCGTCCTCCAAAGTGAGTGGCCGCGACGAGCCGAAGATGCCGACGTTGCCGCCTTGGGTCTGAGTTTTGCCGGGCTGCACACTGATGATATTGGTGCCGAATTGCGAAAACTCGGACAACATAAATTGATGCAGACCTTCGCCAATCGAGGTCAACAAAATTACCGCCGCAATGCCGATGGCAATGCCCAAGCCCGTGAGGAAGCTACGCATGCGATAGGTGAGGAAGCTAGAAGTAGTGAGCTTGATAAGATCAGCGAAAAGCATAGCTATCTCCCCGCCAACGCTGCGACTGGATCAAGCCGCGCGGCACGTCGCGCTGGCCACACGCTAAACAAAATACCTGTACTGAGTGCCGTGCCGCAAGCCGCCAACACTGCCCACCACGGCGGCGTCACTGGCAGGCTAGGATAAATTTGCCCAATGACAAACGCACCGGCGTAGCCCAGTACCAAACCTGCCAAGCTACCTACCAAGGATAAGAGCGCAGCTTCGGAAAAAAACAAACTGCGAATTTGCTCCGGCGGCGAACCTAATGCTTTCAGCAACCCGATTTCTTTCACCCGTTGCGCCACGGCGATCAGCATCACATTCATAATCAGCACACCAGCGACCGCAAGGCTGATTGCCGCGATACCGCCCACCGCCATCGTCAACGCACTGAGAATGCGATCAAAGGTCGCCAGCACTGCGTCTTGGGTAATCACCGTGACATCGCGCTCACCACTATGGCGCGCCACCATAATTTCTTCGGCCTCTGTTTTAACCTGCTCGATCACATCTCGATTCTTAGCTTCCAGTAATACGCGAAACATCCCCGTTGTATTAAATAATTGCAGCGATGACGCCACCGGCACAATCACCAAATCATCGGTGCGCATCCCCATTGATTCTCCTTGCGAGGCCAATACACCAATCACTCTAAAGCGGCGATCACCCAGCCGCACCCACTGACCGACTGCCTGTTTGGTGCCGAACAATTCACGCGTAATACCATTACCCAACACGCACACGGAAGCGCTTTCCTGAATATCACCTGCCGGCAAAAAACGTCCTATCCCCAGCGTCATGTGTCGCACTTCCAACAAGTCTGAAGTCGAACCCGCCACCACCACATCACGATTAAGCGCATCAAGCGACAGCGTTGCCGAGCCCACGGTGAGTGGCGCAACACGCTTAATTGATGGGCTCTGCATCAACGCTTGCACATCATCTAAGGTAATGTCACGTGGCGTTTGCCCTGTCATCATGCCCGGGCCAATGCCCGCCGTTTCAGTACGCCCAGGCAACACAATCACTAGATTGGTCCCTAATGATGAGAATTGATTTACCACATAGCGGCGTGCGCCTTCACCTAGCGCGGTAAGTATCACCACGGCTGCCACGCCAATTGCCATCGCCAAGATCATCAGCAAGGTGCGCGTAGGGCTACCCCGTAAACTGCCGGAAGCGAAATGCAAGGTGTCGGAGAGTTTCATGGCGAGAAATTTATGACGCGCGTTGCTCGTCAGAAAGAATCGCGCCGTCGAGCATGTGGATTTGCCGTTTAGCACGTGCGCCTATTTCAGCATCATGAGTGACGATCACCAAAGTGATACCGCGCTCAGTCAGTTGCTCCAAGAGTTTTAATACCTCCCAACCCGTGGTGCGATCCAGATTTCCAGTTGGCTCATCTGCCAGCAATACGCTGGGTTTCATCACCGTGGCACGGGCAATCGCCACACGTTGGCGCTGGCCGCCGGAAAGCTGATCGGGGCGATGGTCGGCTCTTTCGCGCAAACCATAGCTAACGATCAATTCTGCAACACGCTGTTTGCGTTCTTCCGCTGGGATACCCGCCAACATCATCGGCAACTCAATATTTTGTGCTGCAGTGAGGCGAGGAACCAGATGAAAAGACTGAAACACGAAGCCAATTTTTTCGCTACGCACCTTAGCTTGCTGGGTGTCGCTCAAGGCGGAGACATTACCGCCATCGAGCAAATAAGCGCCAGTGCTGGGCCGATCAAGCAAACCCAGCAAATTCAACATGGTAGATTTACCCGAGCCGGACGGCCCCATGATGGAGAGATACTCACCATCTCCAAGCTTCATATTGATGTCACGCAACGCAGTGACCTGCTGATCTCCAACGGCAAAGGTGCGACTCACGCTCTGCAGCTCAATCATTTTGGAGCGGGACTTTCTGGCTTCACCAATACACCTGCCTTCAAACCGGGGCGGTCAAGTGAAGAAACAATTTGTTCGCCCTCGGCAAGGCCAACCAGTACCTCGGTGAACTCCCAATTCGCCAGCCCAGTGGTAATCACACGCTCGTCCAATTTACCATCGGCTTTGTAGACTAGCACACGCTTCCCTTCGAGCAGGGTTTGCGTGGGAATGCGCAACACATTGCTATGTGCCTCGTGAATAATTTCCACATCGGCACTGTAGCCGACCAACAAATTTTCAGCGGTGGGGCGCTCAATAAAGGCTACCTCCACCTCAACTGTGCGCGCCTGTTTTTCTAACTCCAACACATAAGGCGCAATGCGCTTTACTGTTCCCGCGAAGGTGCGTCCTTTGATGGCGTCCAAGGTGATGCGACTACTCTGGCCTACTTTCAGTTTGGCGGCATCCACCTCATCTATCGGCGCACTCACATACAGACAACTGTCATCAATCAAATCGACCGCAGGCAAAGTAGGAATACCCGGTGGCGAGGGCGTAGTGTATTCACCTTGCTCACCGCTGATATCCGCTACGATCCCGGCAAACGGCGCACGCAATACCATGCGCTCCAACCCTGCCTTAACGACCTCAATGCGAGATTTAGATTGCTCAATATCATTGCGCGCTCCCTCACAGCCTGCTTGGCGCGACTTGGCATCGGTCAACGCTTTGTCCAGTTGCTGTGAAGAAATAAAACCTTTTTCTTTTAATTCTTTTGAGCGCTCCGCATCGCGTTGCGACGCTTCGGCCATACTGCAGACTTCGCGAACACGCATCTCTGAGGTTTTGAGCTGATCGCGCGACAACCTTTCCTGCGCATGCAGATCTTCATTCCACAGCTCTAACAGAATTTGTCCTGCCACCACACGCTGGCCTTTTTTAATCCGCATATGCGAAATCTGCCCACCGGCAGGTGCAGACAGCTTGGCGCGGCGACACGCTTTAACGGTGCCTGCACGGGTGTTACTCACCGAGGCTTCAACATTGCCACGATCAACGGTTTTCAAAACAACGGCTAGAGGTTTGCTACGAGTAAAGAAAACAACGGCAAGCGCGATGACGATAACCGCCACCGCGAGTACTAAATAAGTGCGTTTCCGAGAAGGGTTGGAAGTCATTACTACTCCTGACTAGATCATGAAGCGATATTGCACTGAAGAATTATACAGTTCGGCCATAGGGCGGTTCACCCGCGCCACCAACCAAACCACTCGATGACTGCTACGACTTAACTGATGAAAACTAGGTTTCATCGCGCTACCCTTTTGTTCCCATCAAGCCCGAAACCTCTTTCAGCCAAACCTGAATATTTCTCACATCTGGATTTTCGGTTTCTGCATCCACATAGGTCCAACGGCGGCGGAGCTCTTGCACCACGTTATGCAATTGCCATAAGGTTTCATCCAGCAAAATTCGGGCATCAAAACAAGCGCGTGAACCTTCCTGAATACCCAGCAAATTTTCGTCATGCACATAAGGATTCAAACCGGCATCAATCACTTCCATTTTTAAATTAGACATACGCTCATCCAAAAACGCGCAAATTGGATTTTTTTGATTACACGCTGGCTTGGCAATATCCCAAGCAGCGAAAATGGCCGAGATGCGCATCATTTTTTCGCGAGCAGCTTGCCGATCCCCCTCAGAACACGGCGGAAGATTTTCCTGCTCTTCTTCATAAAAAATCTTGAGATGGCGCACTAGATTCCAGCCATATCGACGCAAATTTAATTTGAGAATCGTCTCAAGGCGAGACCAGCCGTATTCAATTTCTTCTTTGGTATATCGGCTGGCAATAATTTCTGCCACCGCAATCACTTGTCCGAACAAACTGATTTCACCCGTTTTCAAGCCTCGCGGATAACCGCTACCATCGAGACGTTCATGGTGATGTAACACCCCCTCAAGCACCTTAGGCGTGTATTCAGGATAGGCTTTCAAAATAAGCCATGCAGTAACAGAATGAACGTACAAGTGCCGACGCTCACTTTCTGTCATCCTGTGTTCGCGCCCCAAAAGTTTAGGGTCAACATGCAAAATCCCGATGTCATGCAACAAGGCAGCGGTTGCCAAATCAACCAGCTCACGTTTGTCAAAACTCTGTTGCATGCCAACATAGATACTGACCAAAGTCACATACAAACTGTGCTCGAACAAGTCCTCTTGCGTATCTCGCATCACGGTCAATTTAAAGGCGATCGCCGGGGTCAGGGGAATTTGCTCAATCACAAATGACAGTATCCACCCCTCGGACTCAACGGCCTGAATTGAAGACAAGCGCTTGTCCTTAGCCATCAATTTTTCTGCAGCCGCTGATAAACTCTGCCCAGTAACAGCATTTTCGGTGGTTAAACACTGATCTAAAGGCGGCGCCAATTTATGCTGCAACAGGCGTTCAAACACCGCACTATTGATCTGCATTCCCGCATTTATTAACTTAAGACCCGTAGTTGAGTGAATGTCACGATTTGCAACAATCGGACGGATATCACCCAGATCAGTCACACTTTTCAAATAGTGGGAATCATGAATTTGGCTTTCTGCAAGCTCATTGAAATTGGTCATCATAATAATTCACTGCCTAAAGTATCTATTGAGGAGGATATACCTATTAAGTTAAGAAAACTAACCTAGGCTCCCCCGCCTTAAAAATCACACCGAGCATGTCAGTCGTCAAAGCTCAAACGATCTTTGAGGGCCAGTGTAAATAATATCAAAGGTGACCCTCATCTACAGGAGTGGGACACATAGATAGAGATTATTTAGCGAGTGATGCTGAACTACTCGAATTATTTAACCAAATAAACCCAGCATTTTTTTGCAAAATTTGTGCATTTCACTTATCCGCAATAACGCCATCGCTGTTATAGTTGTCACCGCGACTGCACAATTAAGACTTCAAAAACTATTATAGATAGTAGCGCTAGTAAGAGACACTCTGGGAATCAGATCAAAATGATCTGTACATAAAGACCCTTAAACTTGTTGAATGGTCAATGAAAATAAAACTCTCTTTTAGCCGTTTGGCATTTTGCTTGCTCACCCTGCTTTTTATGAGCACATGGCAAATTGCATTAGCCAGCGTAGAAGATAAACAAATTCGCATTGGCATCACCTCAGTTCGCTCTGCTGAACAAACCATAAAACAGTGGCAACCCACGGCTGACTATCTCAACAAAGCCATACCGGAATATCACTTTAGCGTTGTTCCGCTGTACCTCGACAAATTTAAAGACGCCATTAAAAACAAAGAAATCGAATTTCTACTTTCCAATCCAGAGCAGTATGTTTTCTTTCGCACCGATTATGGCCTAGCGGCGCTGGCCACTTTAAACAACTTTATCGCGGGCAAATCAGTCAGCAAATTTGGCGGTGTGATTTTCACCTTAGCCGATCGTGCCGATATCAACACCCTAGCTGACCTAAAAGGTAAAAAAATCTCTGCCGTAGCAGAACGCTCTTTCGCCGCCTATCTGATTCAACGCTGGGACTTGTTCCAACAAGGTTTAGACATCCAAGATCAAAGCCAAGTCATCTTCCTCGGGCTGCCTCAAGACAAAGAAGTAATGGCCGTCATTGACAAACAAGCCGATGTAGGCTTTGTGCGCACCGGCGTATTAGAGGCAATGGCGGCGGAAAATAAAATTCAGTTATCGCAAATTAAAGTTCTTAATCTACAGGACACAGCCATTTTTCCACAGGCGCTTTCCACCGAGCTATATCCGGAATGGCCCTTCTCCGCTACACAAAACCTACCCGACTCACTTAGCAAATCAGTCGCACAAGCATTATTCAACATTCAACCAACTGACCCAGCCGCGCGTAGCGGCAAATATTCCGGTTTTATGCCACCGGGGGATTACTCCTCTGTGGAGAGAGTCATGGTAAAAATGAAAGCGATGCCAAGCGCAAATACTGAATTTGATTGGCAGGACGTAGTTGAAAAATATTTGACCGTAGCAGCAATAAGCACTGCAGTTATATTGTTGCTGATCCTTGCCACTGCGTTTTACCTTTGGCGCAACAATCGTTATTTGCGCCACGCTTACTTTGAGCGAGACAAGCTCACGATGGAATTAACCCTGGCCAACAGTTCGCTAGAAACTAAAGTAGACCAGCGCACACGGCAATTTAGAGACTCACAAACCAGCCTGCAACTATTACTCGACTCCATGTCTGAAGCAATGTATGGCGTGGACATCAACGGCAATTGCACCTTCGTCAACTCAGCTTTTTTGCGCATTTTAGGTTTCGACAATGAAGATGAGCTCATCGGTGAGCATATTCATACTTTAATCCATCACTCTCATGCTGATGGCACACCCTACCCAGCTCAGGAATGCCGTATGTTTCAAGCGTTTAGAGCGAATCAAGCTACCCATGCCGACGATGAAGTTTTTTGGCGCAAAGACGGCACCCCAATCGCCGTTGAATATTGGGCGCATCCCACCATCAATGAAGGCGTCACGGTTGGTGCCGTTGCCACTTTCCAAGATATTACCGAGCGCAAATTAGCAGAACAGAAAATTCAACAGCTAGCTTTTTATGATGCACTCACTTCACTACCCAATCGTCGCTTACTAAACGACCGCCTGCAAAAAGCCATTGCCTACAGCGACCGCAACCATAATTACGGTGCCGTTTTGTTTATGGATTTAGATCACTTCAAAAAGCTGAACGACACGCGCGGGCATGATATTGGCGATCTATTGCTCATTGAAGTCGGCAAACGCATTGAGTCCTGCGTGCGAGATGGCGACACGGTAGCTCGACTTGGCGGTGATGAGTTTGTGGTGGTCTTGGGCACGCTCAGTACCAACAGTGCCGAAGCCGCCAACCAAGCTGAAATGGTTGCTGAAAAGATTCACGCCAAACTCAACCAACCTTACCAACTCGGCGACTTCACTCACAACACTACGCCGAGCATCGGCATTGTGCTGTTTAAGGGCTTAGCCAATAACATTGATGAACTGTTGAAATTTGCCGACATCGCAATGTATCAGGCGAAGACTTCGGGCCGCAATGCAATTCGATTCTATGACCCTGACATGCAATTACTGATTGAGCAAAGGGCCAGTCTCGAAGTCGATTTGCGTCAAGCTATTGAGCTTGAGCAATTTTTATTGCACTACCAAATTCAAGTCGATGACCAAGGCCATACACTGGGCGCTGAAGTATTGCTGCGCTGGCAACATCCGCAAATGGGATTGGTACCACCGCTACACTTTATTCCTCTAGCGGAAGAGACAGGGCTCATTTTGCCAATCAGTTTATGGGTACTCAAAACAGCCTGTGAGCAACTTAAAAAATGGCAAGCAGACGATCGCACACGAGAACTCAGTTTGGCTGTAAATATCACCGCCCTGCAGTTTAACCATGATGAATTTGTTGCTCAAGTCAGAGATATATTGCAAGCAAGCGGAGCCAACCCAAGCAAGCTCAAATTAGAAATTACCGAAAGTATGATGCTCAAAAATATCGAAGGCATTATCGCGAAAATGCACGCCTTAAAAACCTTAGGATTAAGTTTTTCACTAGATGACTTTGGTACCGGCTACTCATCGTTGCAGTATCTAAAGCGCTTGCCACTTGATCAAATCAAGATCGATCAATCTTTTGTGCGCGACATTTCGACTGACCCTAACGATGATGCGATTGTTAAAACAGTGATTGCGATGGCTGAGGCATTAGACTTTAACGTGATTGCTGAAGGTGTTGAAACCGAGACGCAACTCGAATTCCTAAAACAATCGGGTTGCCGTGCTTTTCAAGGATATTTCTTTAGCAAACCCGTACCGCTAGCAGAATTTGAAGCGAAGCTCTAAAAATAAGGTGGCTCAAACTGACAATAGCTGAAGTCCAGTCCGACAGTTTTTCATCATTGCTGTTGGGATGCACCCGTAAGGGGTAGGCCGTGGTCGTACAGAGCTAAAGCTCTAACAACACGCGCACAAGCCCAACCTACAAAACCCGCTACCTCGCAGAGATTCTTGTGCCCTTGGGTAGCCTGTCAGACTCAGCGCTCCAACATCCCCCGAATCACGGTGTTGAACGGCTCAATCAGTTCAGGAGCAAACTGTTTATCACAGGCATTAACTTCTGCAATCGCACGTAGCACTGAGCTCGTATGATTGCGCGAGCTATGCTTGAGCATCACTGCATCGAACGCATCCACAATCGACAAAATTTTCGCGCCAGTACAAATATGGTTGCCCATTAACCCAGCCGGATAGCCATCGCCAGCCCACGACTCATGGTGTTGGCGTACCATCTCAGTAGCACTCGCCCAACCATTCATCCGCCCCAACAAGCCCGCAGCAAAGTCTGGATGCGTGCGTAACAGAGCGCGCTCCTCAGTACTCATTTTCCCAACCTTAAGCCACATCGTCTCCGGCAAAAACATCATGCCCACATCATGCAAATAAACGGCCGCCTCCAACTGCACCTCATCCACTGGTGTGCCGGCTTCGCGGTTAGTGCTTAACGCCAGATGCCGAATACGCTCTGTGCGACCGGCAAACACTTTAGAGCGCGCCTCAAACTGCATGGCCAGCGAGCGAAAAAATTTCAAATCACTCGCCATACTATCTTTCGATTGGCTCTGAATCGCTACCGCAACTGTTGCTGCACGCATCGCTGCTTGTGGCTGAAAACCAGTTACCTCCTTGATCACCTGCACCGCACCACGATCAATCTCTGACTGCGGCAATTGACTTAGCCTCTCCAACCCTTCAACCAACTTCACCAACTTGAGTTGCACCACCGGCTTACCCGCCACCAACGCCTCAACCGCCATCTCCAAGCGATCAACGCCAAGCAAAATAACTTCAGCTAATAATTGCGAGTAACGCACTTCACCCGAACGTAAACGCGTCACGATCGATTCAATAGGGTGTGCGATCAAGCCCGCCATCGGCACGCGGCACAACGCGGCGTCCCCCTTGATGTTATGTAAACCGCGAAAAATATCCGCGATCAATAGCTTGTTATCGGGATCTTTGCTCAAGCGATCTATATCGCGCTCAATATCGTGGGCGCGATCTACCAGCGCATCGGCAAATTCATGCAATGCCTCCGCATCAAAAATCAGGGGACGAGTGAGTGTTTGAATGTCTGTCATGCTTTTAACCTGTTAGGTAAACGCACGCCCACCGTTACTGTATTACCACTACCCAAATATTTAAGATGATCAAAACTGATGGCTTTGGACATCGCAATGCCACGACCATGCAAATCAAACGCCCGCTCAGGACTAAATTCCATATAGCGTAGCCAATCAAAACCATCGCCCTGGTCACTAATCGTTACGACCACTTCATCATCTGTTTTCTGCATCACCACCCGCACTTTTCGCTCGGCAAACAGCGGATTATTTAACCGTGCTGCAATCTCTTCTTCCCAGCGATCTTCGTCCAACAACTGGCTCTTTTCTGCGTAGCTAATATTTAAATTGCCATGCTCCACCGCATTGATTAAAAGCTCAGAATAGCCGTTCACTGTACGATCCGGATC
>JFJP01005883.1_pt1 | contig 11815 bp, 17 predicted proteins | sample 431651 | NCBI WGS metagenome assembly JFJP01 (sample SAMN02602958, study PRJNA72255) | Microbial mat metagenome, whole genome shotgun sequencing project. | biome: fresh water; feature: sink hole; material: water; isolation source: purple microbial (photo- and chemosynthetic) mats found in... | reverse complement strand
CGGTGGTGATGGCGATCATGGGGTTAATCCATTGCTGTGGTGTTTGTAGATGACTGCTATTATTTTCTAGGGGTACAAAAGGGTTTCGTACCCCTAGAAAAGGATAGCTGCCTGCGCTTGATTGACGGGGGCTAGAGGCTGATTTTTCATATAACGTCAGGTATCAGGTTGTCGGCAATGACGGCGCGGTATTGGCCGCTGTGGTCGTAGCTGGTGACGGTGTAGCGGCAGTCGGGGCGGATGCCTTCAAAGGTGTAAGCGCCGGTGGTGGCGTCGCTCCAGGTTTCGCGGATTGCCATGCGGCTGCGGTCGTCCGTTAGCACCACGCGCCGGTGTAACGGTGTGTTGGCGGGCGTGGATTTTTCAGCCACCGTGCCGGTGATGCGACCGTTACCGCCAAAATAGAGGTCTCGTGCGCCGGGCAGTTGCCGGATTGACTTGCCTCGCACACCAACCGCATCCAGCGCCTCGGGCGGTGCGTAGCGGGCCAGGCCGAGCGCGTCTGCAAAGCCGTTGCTGGCCAGTGGGATAAATAAGGCGGCACGACAAGCTGCCTCAAGGGCTTGCAGGTCAGACTGTGTGGCGGTTCCAGACCAAAAACCAAGAGCACAAATGTGTTCGGTGTTGTCGAAGTTGTAGGTTGGCCTTGATGCTGCGCCAACGGCATTGATTGACTTAGGTGTTTTATTGGCTATCGCCGAGCCAATGGCAACTCCGTCAACAAACATTTGCGTGCTTGTTCCGGTTTTCAGGTTCGCTAAAAACTGGTATCTGTTGGTTTCTGCGGTATTACCGAATATGGAATAGGAAGCCCCGGTGTTTCCGTTATACCAATTACCACCGAGTTCCCGGTCAAACATAAACCCGTTCGTTGCCGTATCAAGAAACACGTTGACGATGTTTGTAACTCTCACAAAAGCCGCAATAACTCCGTTGGTTGGTAGGGTGATGGGGGCCGCGTAATTCAGTTGCGTGCTATTGCCAAGGATGGATTTTGCAGAAAACAAAAAAGGCACCAGCGTGCTGACGGCGGTCAGATGATTGCTACCAATTTGGTCAAGCAATTGCGATCCGCTAACGTGATCAGCATCATGTATGGCCAGCGGGGTCAGGCCCGCTACCGCAGTCCACCAAGTCATGACTTACCACCAAGGGCCGGTAATGTCAAAAGCTAACCAGGCGGCGTAGTTGTTGGTTGTTACCCCATGAGCACACTTGACCATCAGAAACGTGCGCCCGGGGTATCCTGCAACGCTTGTTATTTTTTCAAGATGATTGAAGCCCGGCGCATCGTTATGCACCCAAAACATACCGGGCATTTTGCCCCGCAGGTTGCTACCTTCTTTAAGCAGAGTGGGGTGCAGCAGCAGGCTGTAGTCCGGGCCATTGGGCCATCCGATTTTGGCTTGCAGGGCGCGCCCGCGCTGCTGCAGGCGGCGGCGAAAGATGGCGGGGGTTTTCATGCTGGGTCTCCGAGCAGGCTCAGGCGCTCGTCTTCAAGTTCGCGCACTTCTGCGGCAAAGAGCTGCATCTCTGTTGACATGTAGTCGTGGCGGGTGAAGGCGTTCATGATGGAGGCGGCCTCGCGCAGTACGTCATGCACTTGGCTTACCGGCAGGCCGTCAAGCAAAGCCAGCACTTGCAGGGCCAGGGCGTATTGCCGGGTTTCGGGCAACTCTGCCAATTGACCGATGAAGGCGTTTTGAGCGCGGTTCATGCGGCACCGCCTTCGGTTTGTGCAAACAGGTCATCGCCTGGCGCTGGCTCGACCAGAATGTCGCGCAGCAGGCGCACCGTGGCCTGGGCGCAGCGGCAGATGCGGGCAATGTCGGCCACCGGCACGCGCTCGGCCAGCAGCTCAGCCACCCGGGCTCGCGTCTCGTTGGTCAGCGGCACGATGGGCAGGCGGGCATATTTCTCCAGCATGGCGATGCGGCGCTTGTCTGCGTCGGCCAGCTCGGCACGCATGCGGTTGAACTCGGCGATGTAGGCTTCTTTGAACGCAGCGGCCTTGGCGCCGGTGAAGCCCATCACCAGAAAGGTAAAACCGTCAAAGGTCATTTCGACCATGCGACGTGCTTCACCCTTGCTGTCAACGTATTCAACGGGCGCAAAATTGCGCCCGTTAAACGCCTCAGAACAGTCCAGGTTATCGATGGCTTTGAGTACGTCTTTGTGAAGCTTGCCAAAAACTTCCGCCACAAAGCGGCTGTTGGTTTTGAGGGTGGTGCCGTCTTCGGCGGTAAAGACGGTGTGCGAAACGGCCATGGCGGCCAGTGCGGTGTTATTCATGTGTGACAATCCGGGGGTGTGAGTAAGTTAGTGAAATGGGCGTCATAACCAAGCTTGGATGGGTTGGTTTTGATGCCCATTTTTTTGGGTGACTTGGGCTTAACATCATCATGTTTGTGGGGAATCTTTGGCCTTGAGGTTCAGGTGCACCGCGATCTGGTGGCCGCGTCCTCGGCGGGCTTTGTTGATTCCGTTGACCACCCGCACCACCTCGTGGTACGGGTAGCCGTTTTGGTCGGCAAAGTCTTTGAAGGTCATGCCCTTGGCGCGAAAGTTGGCTTTGAGCTGGTCAGGAGTGATGGTCATTTTTTTGGTCCTTTACGTGCGTTGTTAAGAAGCTGATGATGCTGTATTGTATGTCCATAAAAGGACATTTGAAAGTTTTTTATGGACATTTTTGAAATTGAGCGGGCAGTACTCCGGTTAAAAGAAATCGTTAATGTCAAAACAGATAAGGACGTTGCCAGCTTGCTGGGGATGGATGTATCCGCGTTCAATAAGAGAAAGCAGCGCAGCTCTTTCCCAGAGCGAGAGCTATCGGCCTTGGCAGAGGCACGCCCCGAGCTGGGCATAGACACGCAATATGTGCTGACTGGTCGCGCCACGCACATGGCATTTGGCACTGCCAAACAAATCGGTATCCGGCTGCGCAATGAGCGCCTGCGCATCAACTGGGGCGATGCAGAGATGGCGCGCCATTTGGGCTGCACGCTGGCAGACTATGTGGCTCTGGAGGACGGGCTGCGCGCCCCCAGCGCCCCAGAGGTGATGGCGCTGCGCGCGCATGACGCGCTGGATGCCGAGCTAGTGCTGGGCGGTGCCAGCCTGAAGCGCCCGGCCTGGGAGCTTGATGAGGACGAAGCAGAGCTGGTAACCAACTATCGCGCCAGCCACGAAGAGGGGCGCGCGCGCATTCGCCAGACAGCCGCCAACAGCCCCAAGCGCAGCGAGTTGAAAGAAAAGAAGTCCAAGCCCAAAGTGCAAATCGGCGTGGTGCATGGGCATCAAATTGACCTCAAAGGCGATGGCATCACGATTGCGGGCCATACCTATTACGCAGGGCCGCCCCCGCCTGATACGGGCAAGACAACCACCTAGCCGCAACAAAAACAAAAACAACGGCAAACACCCAGGGAGTTCAATCACAGATGACCAAGATCACCATTGGCAGCGTGCAGGGCAATGTCACCATCATTCGCTGCAAAAGCAGCGTGGTACGCGCCCCGGTCACCGCGCTGCACGGCGGCTACAGCCCAATTCACCCCCCGCATTGCCCGCGCCGCTGCCTGTGCCTGGCGCTGCTGGTGCTGCTGCTGACGGCAGCCCAACTGATGGGGGTGCTGGCTGGCGCGGCCTGTGTGGCCGCTGTGGCACCTGCCAGCGCCTGGCCCGCGCCCAGCGTGCCGCTGCAGCCAGTGCAGTCCAGCGCCATAGCCGCCATGGGTTACGACAGCGCCACGCAGCAGCTCTACATCGTCTTCACCAGCAGCGCGCACCCCTACACCTTTTGCTCTGTGCCGGCGGCGGTGTTTGATGCCTTTATGGCCGCACCCAGCCCCGGCCAGTTTTACAACACCCACATTCGCGCCCGTTATGGCTGCACCGGGTATGTGCATTTTCAATAGCTGCCCGCGCAAGCAGCACGGGCGCTGGCGGCCCGTTTGGCTTAAGAGTTTTCAACCAGGAGTAATCTCAAAATGAGCGATACCGGATCATTGGTGCTACAACACTTTTTCAGCCTACATTTGGCCGAAGGCTGGCAGGATGAGCCTGTCACTTATCTGGACGGCTGGCAAACCGTTGAGGCGCTCTGGCCGATGCACGATATGTTTCGACCGCATTTTGCGCAAATTGGCAGCTTGCCGTACTTGAGCGCTAATGAAGCGGGGGCTGATCAAGCCTTATGGGTTTTGGCCAACGGCGGGCAATGGTCTGCAACCGAGCCTACCCCTGGTGTCTGGCGGGTGTTGCTTGAGCGCCATTCGCAGGCCATCGCTGTGGCTGCAACTAACTACGCTGCAGGCAACGCTGAGTTGGTGCCGGTGCCCGCATCTTTGCCGCCAAAGCATCACACGATTGCTGCAATGCTGTTTTTGCAATGGTCCATGGTGTTGCCGTTGCCACCAAAGAACGTAGCAGCGTATCCATGGCCTCAAGGTGCGCAGCCGACAAGCTTGCTGCAACACTGAAGGCGCGGGCGTGGGCGGTGTCAAATTCGGTTTGCCAAGTTTTTTTCATGGTGTATTGCCTTTGCGTATGCGCACCCACAGCCCGCGCAGTTGCCAGCCCGCCCATGCGCCAAACAGCAGCGCCAGGGCCATTGACAAGATCACATCGCCGCGCCCGGCAAACAGGCCGACACTGGTCATTTGGCAAGCTTGGGTAAAGGGTGCGGCACCTTGTTGGTGTTCTGGCAGTGCCCCTCTTCAGCGGCAAACGGCTTTTTGGCAAAGTCGTCTTCCAGGTAGCAGCCCAGCGACACCGACACGGTAGAGCACTTGATCTTGAATTTCTCCACCACCTTGTCTTTGACGCTCATGATGGTGTTGCTGGCCCAGCCGTCGCCCTGGGGGCATTCGGGGCTTTGGGTGGAGTCGCCGTGGCTGACGATCTTGTGGTCGGTAAAGCGCGGGTTCTCGGCGCGGTAGAGCTGGGCGTTGTATTCGCCATTGGCGCGAGCCTGGGCGCGCGCATCTTCCAGCGTGGCAAATGACACGGGTGCTTCGCTTTTGCCGCAGGCCGACAGCGTGACGATGCCTGCCATGGTGGCGGCGCAGGCCAGCAGCAGGCACAGTTTGCTAAACATTGGTTTCATGGTTTCCTGTTGGGTGGAGTGGTTTGGATGGCTTTAGTCTCGGTGCAGGCGCGAAGCGCAGTAATCTGCCCCGGTTCCCATTACAAGGCGCCACGAGCGCGCGACAGTGGGGGTTATGGCAGACCCCACACGTTCCTTTATTGCAGTTTTAGCGCTTTCAGCCGCCGGGCTGGTGGGCATTGCCGTCGATGAGAGTTACACGGGGCGCGCGGTGCCGGACCCGGTGAAGGGGGTGGCGGTGCCGACGATTGGCTTTGGCAGCACGGGCCCTGATGTGCGCATGGGCGACACCACCACGCCAGCCAAGGCGCTGGCGCGTCTGCGCACCGATGTGCAGGGGTTTGAGGGGGTTTTGAGGCGCTGTGTGCGGGTGCCGCTGCATCAGTATGAGTATGACGCGTATGTGAATCTGGCCTACAACATTGGGCCAGATGCGTTTTGTGGCTCGACGTTGGTGCGCCGGCTCAATGCGGGTGAGTATGCACAGGCGTGCGAGGCTATTTTGATGTGGAAGCGCTCGGGCGGGGTGGATTGTTCATTACCCGGTAATAAGGTGTGCGCTGGTTTGTGGGCGCGGCGGCTGCGGCTGCACCAGCAGTGTCTGGGTGCCCAGGCAGGGGTGGCGCAATGATGGCTGGGGCGCAGGGGTGGCTGGTGGCGCTGGTGCTGTGGCTGGCAACGGTAGCCGGGGCCTACTGGGCCGGTGACCATAACCGCAATAACGACTGGATTGCACGGGCCACGGAGCAGTCGCGACGGGAGGCCAAGTTGTGGCGCGATGAGGTGGCGCGCTCTGGCGCTGCAGAGAATAAGTACATGGCCAGCGCGGCCGCATTGCGCAACAGTTACGAAACTCTGGAAGGTCAATTCAATGCGCTTAAATTACGTGGGCCTATTGTGGTTTTTCGCGATCGCTGTGGGGGCTTGCCTGCTGGCGATGCGGGCGATGCGGGCGGGACACTCGCGCTGCCGGGAGGGGGGTTGCCTGGCGGGCAAGAGGTGGCTGGGTCGGCTGATGCTGCTGTTGGGCTTAGCCTGGGGGCTGTCTGGATGTGGAACAGTGCCTTGTTTGGAGGCGACTCGGCAGCAGGTGCCTGCAGCGCTGCTGATACGGCCAGCGCAGCCTGTGCCACTGACGCTGGGCTCGGACTTGCGGATGCCTGGGCCAACCACGCAGCTAATGCCTGGTCTTGTGCTGCCGATCGGCAGCGCTTTGAGCAATTGATTGACTACCTGGGCGCCTTGCCATGACGTTTGATTTTAATTTGTCGCATTTGATTTTGGCGCTGGTGGCGCTGGTCAGCGGGGTGTGGGCGGCGGCCAAGTACATCGCCATGCTGCAGGAGCGGGCGGTGTTGCAGGGGCAGGAGTTTTTTACCCAGCAGTTTGCCTCGCATGAGAAGGCGGAGTTTGATTTTCATGCGCGCTTGAGTTTGCGCCTGGACAGCATTGAGGCGTTGCACCGGGAGGATATGGCGCAGTGGCAGCGGGTGGAGCGCGAGCTGCTGATGCTGAAGGCGGATATGCCGCTGAACTATGTGCGCCGCGATGATTATGTGCAGGCGATTGCGTCGATTTTGGTGAAGCTGGATTCGGCGACGTTGCGGCACGAAAACTTGTTACTCAAGGGGTTAAGACCATGAATGAAGATGAATTGCGGGTGATGATCAACCGCTCGCACCTGGCGGATTTGAAGAGCCGGCATGAGGAGTTGCGCTGGCTGCTGCTGCTGACGCTGAACATTGCGCGGCCCAATGAGGCGAGCGTGGGGATGCTGCGCAGTGTGGTGACGGGGGTGTTCCCGGATGCGACGGAGCTGGAGGTCAAGCGCGAGCTGGATTATCTGGCCGGGCGTGATTTGGTGCATTTGCGCACCGACCCGCTGGGGCTGGTGCTGGCCAAAATTGAGCGCTTTGGGGTGGATATTGTGGAGTACACGGTGGCCTGCGAGCCGGGTATTGCGCGGCCGCAGGCGGGGAGTTGAGGCGATGGGGCGCAAGAGCACGATTAGCCGGCTGGAGCCGGCGGTGAAGACCTACATTGAAGGTCTGCTGGCCGATGACCGGCTGACGCTCGATGAGATGATTGCCGATTTGCGCGGGCGTTTTCCGCAGCAGGCGCAGGCGGGGCAGTTGCCGAGCCGGGCCGCGTTGCACCGCTATGGGCCCAAGCTGGAGCGGCGGCTGATTGCGGTGAAGGCGTTTAGCCAGGCGATGGAGTCGATCGACGCGAATGCGGGCGACCGTGCGGATGCGCGCAGCAGCGGGCTGACAGCCATCGTGCAGCAGGAGCTGTTTGACAGCATGATGATGCTGCAAGATGCCAGCGACCCCGATGTGGATCAGCCCGAGCGGGTGAAGCTGCTGGCCGAGGCGAGCCGCAGCCTGGCGAGCCTGACGCGCAGCAGTGTGATGCTCAAGCAGTATCAGGCAAAGGTGGAGGCTGAGTTGCGCGCGCAGGTGCTGGCCGAGCAGCGGGCCCGGCTGGCCGAGCTGGGTAAGAGTGGTGCGGTGGCGCCGGAGGTGCTGGCACTGGTGATTAAGGCGGCGTATGACCTTTAGCGCTGACAACCCTGACTTGGCGTTGTACCAGGCCCCGGCGCGGTCGAGTTCGCTGGTGTCGGGGCAGCGTGTGGTGCCCGGCCCGGCCTTGCAGTTGTTCCCCTATCAGCGGGCCTGGGTGCAGGATGCGGCGCGCTTCAAGATTGCGATGTTTGCGCGCCAGTGCGGCAAGACGTTTACCAGCACGCTGGAGTTGGTGCTGGATGTGCTGCGGGCCGAGGCGACAGGCAAGCGTAGCCGTTGGGTGATTTTGAGCCGGGGCGAGCGCCAGGCGCGTGAGGCCATGAATGAGGGCGTGAAGCTGCATCTGCGGGCGATGGCAGCGGGGTTCAAGGAGTATGAGGTGGCGTTTGACAGTGATGTGCGGGCGCTGGAGGTGGAGTTGCCGGGGGGGAGTCGCATTACGGCGCTGCCGGCCAACCCGGATACAGCACGCGGCTTTAGCGCCAATGTGTTGCTCGATGAGTTTGCTTTTCATAAGGATAGTCGGGCGATCTGGAAGGCGCTGTTTCCGGTGATTTCAAAGCCGGGGTTGAAGCTGCGAGTGATCAGCACGCCCAATGGCAAGGGGAATAAGTTTTATGACTTGATGACGGGTGGCGCGGTGACCGGGCCGACTCCTTCAGCCGATGGCTGGAGCCGCCATGTGACGACGATTCATCAGGCGGTGGCTGACGGGCTGCCGCGCAATATCGAGGAGCTGAAACAGGGGGCGGGTGATGCCGACCTGTGGCAGCAGGAGTTTGAGCTGGAGTGGCTTGATGAGGCCAGCGCCTGGCTGAGTTATGAGTTGATCAGCGGCTGTGAGCATGATCTGGCCGGGCTGCCCCAGCACTATGCCGGTGGGCCGGTGTTTGTGGGGGTGGATATTGGCGCGCGCAATGACTTGTTTGTGATTGTGGTGCTGGAGGCGGTGGGTGATGTGCTGTGGTGTCGCGAGATCATTGCGCGCAAGCGGATTTTGTTTGCCGAGCAGGATGCGCTGCTCGACGAGGTGTTTGGCCACTACCGGGTGTTGCGCTGTTGCATGGATCAGACCGGTATGGGCGAGAAGCCGGTGGAGGATGCCAAACGCCGCCATGGCAGCACGCGGGTGGAAGGGGTGCTGTTTAGCGGCCCGAGCAAGCTGGTGCTGGCGACGGCGGGTAAGGAGGCGTTTGAGGACCGCAAGCTGCGCCTGGCGCCCGATGTGGCGCTGCGGGCGGATTTGCATAAGTTGCAAAAACTGACGGGGCCAACCGGTGCGCCGCGCTTTGTGGCCGAGAGTGATAGCGCGGGGCACGCGGACCGGACCTGGGCGCTGTTTTTGGCGATCAATGCGGCCAGTGGGTCCAGTGGCCCGACGTTTGCTGCCAGCCGGCCACGGCGCAGTGTTTTGAGTAACGCCCTGACGGGGTATTGAAAGAAGTTTTCCCACCATGAAACCCCAAGGTCTTTATATCTCCCCGACCGAGTTTGTGCGTTTTGCCGAGCCGGGCAAAGCATTGAGTCAGCATATTGCCACGCGTGAGCGTAGCCCGGACTTCTTCGCGCTGGGTATGTACCTGCCCAACCCGGATCCGATTCTGAAAAAACAGGGGCGCGACATCAGCATTTACAGCGATTTGCGCAGCGATGCGCATGTGGGCGGCTGCATACGCCGGCGCAAGGCGGCGGTGCTGGGGCTGGAGTGGCGCATAGAGCGCGATAAGGCCAGCGCACGGATGACGCGGCTGTGTGAGGATGTGCTGGGGCGGCTGGACATGCGCCGCTTGTTGCATGAGGTGCTGGAGGCGACGCTGTATGGCTGGCAGCCGCTGGAGGTGCTGTGGAGTGCGCCAGGGGCGGGGCCGACGGTGCCGCTGCAGGTGTTGGCCAAGCCGGTGCATTGGTTTCATTTTGATGGCGATGGGGGCTTGCGCTTCAGGAGCCGCGAGCAGCCGTTGTATGGCGAGTTGCAGCCGGCGCGCAAGTTTTTGCTGCCGGCGCAGGAGGCCAGCTATGCCAACCCGTATGGCTTTGCGGACCTGTCGATGTGCTTTTGGCCGACGGTGTTCAAGCGCGGCGGGCTCAAATTTTGGGTGACGTTTACCGAGAAATTTGGCACGCCGTGGGTGGTGGCCAAGACGCCGCGCGGCACGCCGGGGCCAGAGCAGGACAAGCTGCTGGACCAACTGGAGGCGATGGTGCAGGACGCGGTGGCGGTGATTCCCGATGATGCGTCGGTGGATATTAAAGGGGCTGCTGACAAGGGCAGTAGCGCTGATTTGTACGAGCGGCTGTTGATGTTTTGCCGCAGTGAGGTGGCCATTGCCTTGCTGGGGCAGAACCAGAGTACCGAGGCAAGTGCCAACAAGGCCAGTGCCAGCGCCGGGCTGGAGGTGGCGCGCGATATTCGCGATGGTGATGCGCGGCTGTGCGAGGCGGCTATCAATGATCTGCTGCTGTGGGTGGTGCAGGCCAATGAGGGTGACGGCGCAGCAGCGCCAAAGTTTGAGCTGTTTGAGCAGATGGAGGTCGATGAGGTGCAGGCCAAGCGCGACAAGCTGTTGTTTGACGCGGGTTTGCGCTTTACGCCGGCGTATTGGCAGCGGGTGTATGACCTGGAGGATGGCGATATTGCACTGCCTGAGGTGTCGCCCTCGGGGGCCGTGGTGCCGGGCAACACTGGTGCGGCTGGTGCGGCTGGGGTCCCAGGTGTGGATGATGCAACTGGCGCAACTGGTGCAACTGGTGAGCATACCGCCTTGAAGCAAGCGCTGGCCACCGACGCGAGCGCGTTTGCTGAAGCCCGCACACCAGCCAACATGCCCACAGTGCTGCAGCCAGCCCCACCGACAAACCCCACGGCGGCGCTGGATGCGGCGCTGGCCACGGCGGGTGATGGGGTGCTGCAGCAGTGGATGGCGCAGGTGGCGGAGCTGGTGCAGGGAGCCGAGTCGCCCGAGGCGCTGCGCGACGATTTGCTGCAGGCGTATGGCAGCCTGCCGACCGAGCAACTGGCGCAGGTGATGGCGCTGGCGTTTGCGGTGGCTGAGCTGGCCGGGATGGCGGCCGTGGCCGATGAAGCGCCAGCCGCCTGATTAACCCGGACCCTTTTTTATGCCTACCCCCAGCAGTGTTGCCCTTAACTTGTCGCCTGATGGCTCGTCTGCGGCCATGGACGCGGCACGTCAGCAGTTTCAGGAGCAGATTGATTTTTTCAAGGCCAAACTGAATTTGCCCAGCAAGTGTTGGGATGATATTTGGCAGGCGGAGAATGACCGGGGGTTTATTGTGGCCGGGGCGCAAAAGGCCGATCTGCTGGCCGACTTGCGCGCGGCGGTTGACAAGTCAGTGGCAGGGCAGAGCATTGGCGATTTTCGCAAGCAGTTTGAAGCTGCCGTGGCCAAGAGCGGCTGGAGCGGCTGGACCGGCGAGGGCACTACCGCAGGCAGGGCCTGGCGCACCCGCATCATTTACCAGACCAACATCATCAGCAGCTACGCCGCCGGGCGCTGGCGCCAGCTCAATGACCCCGAGCTGCTGGCGGTGCGGCCGTTTTGGCGCTATATCCACCGCGACGGTGTGCTGCATCCGCGCCCCAAGCACAAGGAGTGGGGCGACTCGGGCCTGACGCTGCGCCATGATCACCCGTTTTGGCTGACGCACTTTCCACCCAATGGCTGGGGTTGCCATTGCAGCGTGCAGGCGGTGCGCGGCCCCAAGGCAGGTGATGCCACCACGCCACCCGAGGGCTGGGATTCGACAGATGCCAAGACCGGCGCACCACCCGGTATTGATAAGGGCTGGGCGTATGCGCCGGGAGTTACCTGGCATCCAAATCTGGACAAATACCCGTTTGATTTGGCGCGCGAGGTGGTGGCTGACAACCTCAAGGATGGGGTGTTTGAGCGCTGGCTGAAATTTATCGACACCCAGGTTGAAGTCGAAAAGGTCAAGCCGCAATACATCGGCCTGACCGGCAGCGACTTGTCGATGGCCGTTCGCAAAGCTCTCAGCAATGACCTGCGCGTGCCTGTGGCGGTGTTGGATGCAAAAGGCCTGAAAGCCTTGAATATGCCAGTCAGCGCAGAGACTGCATCAGGGTTTTCAACCCACACCATTTATCTTTCAGACGATACAGCCATTAAGCAAACGATGCACCACACCCCTGACGAACTACCTG
>JFJP01012429.1_pt1 | contig 11819 bp, 11 predicted proteins | sample 431651 | NCBI WGS metagenome assembly JFJP01 (sample SAMN02602958, study PRJNA72255) | Microbial mat metagenome, whole genome shotgun sequencing project. | biome: fresh water; feature: sink hole; material: water; isolation source: purple microbial (photo- and chemosynthetic) mats found in... | reverse complement strand
ACCAAAGCGGAATGCCAAACGGCTGCGCTTCGCCGACGACAATATCCGCGCCCATTTCGGCGGGAGTCTTGAGCATGATCAGCGCGGTGGGGTTGGCAACGATGCAAACGAGCGCGCCTTTTGCGTGGGCGTCTTCGATAAGTTTTGTGTAATCGTAGATGCGTCCAAAGAAATCTGGATATTGGACGACGACCAGCATGGTGCTTTCATCCACGAGCGACATTAATGCCTCGGGTCCTGCTTCGAGGTCGGCTGATTCTCCGTCCCCGACTTTTTCCAGTTCCAAGCCTTGGGTGTACGTGCGGATCACCTCGCGGTACTGCGGATGCAAACTGGGCGACAGCACGACCTTCTTGCGCTTGCCACGGAACTGGGCGTATGCCAGGTTCACGGCTTCGGCGGCGGCAGTCGCGCCGTCGTAATGTGAAGCATTGGAAACTTCCATGCCCGTCAGGTGAGTCATCAGCGATTGATATTCAAAGATCGCCTGCAATGTGCCTTGTGAAATTTCGGGTTGGTAAGGCGTGTAGGCGGTATAAAATTCGCCGCGCCTGAGCATGTGGTCAACCACCGAGGGAATGTAGTGGTTGTATGCACCCGCGCCGAGGAAGGATACGAGATGGTCGCGCACGTTCTCATTCGTGGTTGCCATTTCATTCAGAAGTGAAGCGGCTTCCATTTCGGTCAACGCGGGCGGCAGGTCTAATTCAGGAAAGCGATGCTTTTTTGGAACAGCATCAAAGAGATCGTCGAGTGACTTGACGCCAACCTCTTTGAGCATCGCATCCCGTTCGTTGGGTGAAATCGGGATATAGGTCATGTTACCTCCATGTCGTTGCGAGGAGGGTGCTCTCCCCGACGAAGCAATCTCGTTGTAAGTTGGAGATTGCTTCGGGCGAAGTGCAAGAGCGCCCTCGCAATGACATACTAATGAGTGCGCCCTTCACAATACTTCTCATACCCCGCGGCATCCATCAACTCGCTGCCTGCCGCGCCGCCTTCGATCTTGATCATCCAGCCTTCGCCGTAGGGATCGGAGTTGAGGATTTCGGGCTTGTCGGCAAGTCCCTTGTTGACGGCGCTGACTTTGCCCGCTGCGGGGGCGTAAATCTCAGACGAAGCCTTGACCGATTCAACGGAGGCGATGGCTTTGCCGACTTCGACTTCTTCGCCTTCTTCGACGAGAATTTCAACGAACACGATGTCTGACAGTTGGTTCTGGGCGTAGTCGCTGATGCCGACTGCGCCGCTGGCAGCGTCGAACCATTCATCGGATTTTGCAAATTTGAGGTTGGAAGGTACGTTCATGTTTTATTTCTCCTTTGGGTTTTTGGAGTCTGGCACACTGGCCGACTCCAGATGGATGAATTGGCGAATCAAAAAGGACGTGCAATTATAGAATTGCGCGTCCTCTGTAATTGAACCTGAGAGATTAGTTCACTGGTCAACTAGTGGACTAGTGAACTAGTTGACTAGGGACTAACGAAACTTTCCAGAAGTTTTATGCGGAAGCGGGGTCCTTTTGCCTGAGAGTTTCATCTGGTTTCGCCTGTTTCCAGATTTGCACCTTCGGCGCTCGTTGGTGGTTGAGTAGTTGTGGAAACAACGTATCAAGACCACCATTAAGTCTCTTCCCTGCGTACCGTTAAGTTATATTTTGATTCTAAGGTTGAGAGGGGTGAGAGTCAAGGGAAAAAGCGGGCAAATATCAAAGACTTCGGAAATCTTTAAGATTTCCGAAGTCTTATTTTTACTCTCCCGCAACCTTGCGGATGCGTTTTGGCTTGACTGGCTCTTCCACGGGCTCCACAACAGGCTCTGTCAATACTTCGATATGTTCCGCGGGTTCAACTGTTGCTGGCGCAGCCGGGACAGGATTGATTATAGTTGTTCCATTAATATGGGCAAAATATTCTTTTACAGTCACATCATTGTAAAAGACAAGCGCGAGAATGCCAACCACCATCGAGAACACGTTGAGGTATAAGATTGCCATGATCTCAATAATGGCAATCGCCTGTGAAGGTTGAGCGGGTTCAGGCTGGGCGCTGAGAAGTTTTGCCGCGTAGATGATTTCGAATATGCCGAGGATTGTGGGCAGAATGGCGACTGGCAGGCAGACGACGCCGACAATTGTCCCTAGCGCGGTGGCTGATGCGATAAATCCCCAGAAGAGATTGATGACGCCGCTGATCAGGGTCATCACGGCGATGGTTGTGAATAAGCCGGGCTTTTGATTTTGAAATGATGTATTCATTCGTTACTCCTTGGTTTTGTGTGCTAAATATAACGAATGAATGGGACTTTGGTTGCAGAAGAAAAAGGTATTCCGCGCTGAGCGTAGTCGAAGCGCGCAAGTAGATGAAATGTAACTACGGCTGTTGGAAGGTGAGCAACAACCCGCCGAGATAATTCGCCCCGTTTTCATCGGTGCATGTCGGCGCGGAAATATTTGGGACGAACGACCCGCCTTCCACCACGCGGATGCTGTACACCGTATCTGCCTGCATGATGAAATCTGCGTAGCCATCTCCAAGCTCGGGTTTGAATCCGGTGAAAAAGTGATCTTCTCCCCCCGACCATGTGGCGATGATCTCAATGCCCGCCGCCTGATTGCGGCGCGAGTCCATCAGGATGAATTGCATTAAGCCCGGGCTTAGTCCAATGTCGCACACTGGGTCTTGTCCAATGAGCGTGAATGGCATGGTAATTGCGGGGATGCTCGTTGATGTTGGGCGGGGCGTAGCTGTAAAAAAAAGTTGCTGTGGCGCAAGCGGGGTTTGTTCAAATGATAAAGTTGGGATGACTGTCGGCTCTGAAAATTCTGTTGTGATCGTTTCTTCTGCAAGCGGAGTTTCGCGAACGGGTGTGATTCCAATTGCAGCAAAAGGTGTGCTGACAAAAGACACGCTCGCAGTCGGCGTGTTTGTATTTATGATTGCTGTATTTGCAACTCCTTGTTGCAGGTCTGAGGCGAGTTGCGCAAGTGGTTGTGTATCTTCAAATAATTCACCGGCGCCCGTCATGCGCTGTGCCTGGGCGCTGAGTTCGCCAATGGGGTCTGTGTCGCTGAGTAGTTCAAGGCGGGCACGGGCGCGGGCAAGGTCATGCGATGCTTTGTACGAGGCGGCGATGACGATACGGTATTGGTCTTTGAAGTCGGCGCGCAGGAGGGCGGGATTGGCATTCACGTATGTTACAGGGGAGATCAGCCACGAGTACGCCAGACCAAGCCCAAATCCCGCAGCCAGCGCGAGGGTTAGGAATAGAATCCAGTTGATGGGGAATCGTCTCATGGAGTGTCGTTTCCCTGTGGTTGATACGTCTGCATGGCGGTCAATAAACCTTGCAGGAGCAAGATCTCATTTTGGGTGAAGTTGTTGTTTGTGGCGTAGTCGAGGGTTAATGTGACAATTTGCGCCGGTGTTTCACTTCCGAAGATCGCCAGTCGGCGCGCGGCAATTTCAGGGGACTGTTCGTTTTGATAGGCTTCTGCGACCATCAGCACATAATCGGCGCGGTAGTCTTCGCGCAGGATGTTTGGGGGCACATCAGTGTATTGAACGGGGGCGATCACCCAGCCATACGCCAGTCCAAGCGCAATGCCAACCAGCGCAGTGACGAGGATTGTTATCCATTTTGATGAGGTCATGGGGAGATTATAAACAAAATACTTCTGCTTCGCAAAAAAAATATCCGAGCAGGCTACCGGCGGCACCCGAAGACTCTTCCTTACCGTTGCTATCTTTCGATCCTGGCGGGGTTCGAAAGGCTTCGCCGCGCCGGGCCTGCCCGGACGAGTGCAAGGATACCCGATGTGTGGGGGTGTGTCAACTTGATTGTTCCGTTTCCATGATGGACAGGAAAACGTCTACAAGTTTGGGGTCAAATAGTTGACCTGATTTTTCACACAAGTATCTTACAACTTCCTTGCGCGGCATTTTTTTTCGATACGGTCGGTCGCTGCGCAGTGCATCCCACACATCTACAATGGAAAAGAGGCGGGCGGCAAGGGGGATCTCTTCACCGCGTAACCCACGCGGATATCCGCTTGCATCCCAACGTTCATGGTGGCAAAAGGGAATCACCAGCGCAGGATGCAGATATGCGATGGGGGAGAGCATGTCGTAGGCATACTGTGGGTGTTGGCGCATTTTTTCCCACTCTGTTTCATTTAGCGGTCCGGGTTTTTGCAAAATTTCATCGGGGATTGCCATTTTGCCCATGTCATGCAACAATGCGCCACGGCGAATGTGGATAAGCTCTTCAGCGGGGAAGCCAAGTATTCCGGCAACTTTTGTGGTTAATTCGGTGACGCGTTGGGTGTGTCCTTCTGTTTCGCGGTCGCGCAGGTCGAGCGCGCGCACCCAGCCTTCGATGGTTCTGTCGTAGGCTTCTTGAAGATCTTTGTGCGCTTCTTGCAGGGCTTTTTCGGCTTTTTTTCGTTCGGTAATGTCGCGGGATGCCGTTTGTATCTCGGTGACGATTCCCGTTTTCGGGTCGAGTATGGCGCGGGCTGATGATTCCAGCCAGACGTAATGCCCGTTTTTGTGCATCGCTTGGTAGGTGACTGTGTGAGTCACGTCAGATTGATTTCTTTTGAATAAGTTTCGAACAAAGGATCGGTCTTTTTCATGGATTAAATCAAAACTGATTGTTCCTGTAAGTTCATCGGGCGTGAAGCCAAGTATGGTTTTACAGGCAGGCGAGACGTATAGCATTTGCCCATTGATGGCAAGGCGTGAGATCATGTCGCTGGCGTTTTCGGCAAGCAGGCGGAATTGCGATTCGCTTTCACGCAATGCCTTTTGCATACGGGCGCGCTCGGCGCGCCCGTCCCATTGCCTCATGGCACGTTCTGCCAGGTGGGGCATATCCAGCATGGATTCTGGCGACTTGACGACATAATCTACGGCGCCAGATTTGAGCGCCTCCACGGCGATGCGCTCGTTTCCATAACTTGTCATTAAGATGATGGGGGTGGCAAGAGAATTGTGGTGATCGGGGAGCAGTTCCATGCTCTCGCCGTCAGGCAGCCGCCAATCGGCAATGATCAGCGATGGTTCACAGGCAAGTATTTGCGCGCGTGCTTCGCTCAGCGATTTTACGCGGTAGATTTGGATTTGACTGCCTTGATCTTCAAAGGCGCGCTGAATTAATTCTGCGTGGGGGTCTTCGTCTTCAATCAATAAGATATTAATGATGTCTTGCGGCATTTTTCACTTCCAGTGAATACCATTAAATGCGTGGATGTGAATTCCAGCCCAACCAGTAAAAACCGAGATCGTTCATAAGTTTGCTGAAATCATCAAAGCCGACAGGTTTTACAAGGTAACTGTTAACATGGTGGTTGTAGGCGCGGGTGACATCTTTATCTGCTTCTGATGTGGTCAGAATAATCACGGGAATGCTTTTTAGATCTTCCTGCTCTTTGATAATTCGAAGCACTTCGAGTCCATCCACGCGCGGCAGGCGCAGATCAAGCAGGATCATGTGCGGGCGCGGGCTGGATTCGGGGTCTTCGTATTCATTGCGTCTGAGTAAATAATCCAGCGCGGTTTGACCATCCAGAAAATGTTTGATCTTGTTGGCAATATGGTGATCTTCCATTGTTCTGATCACCAATTCAGCGTGATCTATGTTGTCTTCCACTAATAAAACCAGGACAGGTTCACCCTCCATATTTATCTCCTTTTTTTCAATTGTAAACGATTTGTTTAATTTTGAATGAGAAAGTGAACTGTCCTGCAAATGATGATTCTATTGTAAAAATTTTTATACCTGCGTGAAATAATTTTCTTCCACGCCCTGCCAGGTTTCATCATGCAGTTTCATATACTTCGTTAATAGCGGATGCGCGCGCGCCATTTCCTCGTACATTTTTTGCGCGACCCTGCGAATTGAGAAATGCGCGTTTGATGCGGTGCGTAACTGGCAGAATGCGAATGCTTCACGCAGATTAAATTGCGCCAGTACGCGTCGATTAAATCCATTGGGGACGATATATTGCGCGACATTTGGATTAAACTCGACCAACTTTTCATACATCCTAATCGCGGATTCCATTGCCGCTTCATACTTCGACCCGAAGCCTGCTTCTGTTACGAGCAGCGGAATCGCGTATCCAAGCCGGGTTGTCAGCCGTTGCGGCGTTTGCGTCATCATGCGGTGGCGTTTGAATTCGGCGTATGCGCCCTGATCCATGATCAGGTCAAAGGTATAGGTGGAATATTCCAACTCGCGCAGTGGGGTGTCGTAGCGGCTCAGACGTTTGAGCAAGGCATCTGCCAATTCGGCGCGTTCTTTCTTCTTTAATGATTTGACATGCGCCAGCGCTTCGGCAAAGGGTATTTCGTTGAAACGGTACAAAGCCGCAGCAAGGATTTTCTTTTCGCCGTCTTTGTCGTAGTCAATTAAGGTACACCAGTCGGAAGAGGGTAATTGGTGATTGGTGATTGGTAATTCCTCATTCCTCATTCCCAATTCCTTGACCGTTTCAAGCACATACGGAACTGCGTCTGCATATTTCACCAGTGTTGGCGTTTCAGCTTTTGCAACTTCCTTCATCTTCTCGCCGATCTGGCGTACTTCGGCAAGCGGGTGTGAGAGCATTTTGCGGATGATCATTTCGATCACGCGCGCGTTGGCGGTCAATCCAACGTTGGCGTTGGCGGCGGCTGGCAGGATGAAACGGCAACTGTCCACGTACTGCGAGCGGATGCGGCGATCATAGGCTTCGTCGTTTTCGTTTTCGCGGCGCGGAGAGCGGCCAAGGATGAGATTCTTTACGGGGTCCAGCGACTCGGCATAGGTCGCGAAAAGGAAGCGCGCAGTTTCGATGAACTCATCGCGCAGGGGGTGTTCATCCAGTTCGGGTGGAATTGTAAAATCAGCCTGTCCCCATTTTTGGTAGCGAGTGGATTTTTCTGTGTACGATGCAAGGCGGCTGCTTTCAATCGTTTCGATGGCGATGCGCGAAACATTTTCAAAGGCGAAGTGCAGAACGGCATGTTCGGCAACCGAGGCGTGACCATAGCCCACGACCCATTTTTCATGGAACTGTGCCGATTTCTCGTCGCTGAGTTCTGCGGCAATTTCGCGAAAGGATTCAGGCGCGCGCGATGTTTTTGCGAACGCAACCGCGATGGTTTCTGGGCTGAGGGCGCGCGGCGAAAGCAGGTAAATTTCTCGTTCGGGCATTTTTTAGACTCCTCAACCCATTGCGTTTTTCATGGGCGCGCCGCCCAAAAGATGCAGATGAATGTGAAATACGGTCTGCCCCGCGTCTGCGTTGGTGTTGATGATCAGGCGATAACCGCCTTCGGCAATTCCTTCCTGCGCGGCGAGTTGTTTGGCAGTGGTGAAGAGATGACCGATTAATTTCTCGTCGTCTTCTGTGAGGGCATTGACCGAGTCAATGTGTTTGTTCGGCACGATCAAAATATGAGTCGGCGCGGCAGGGTTTAGGTCGCGGAAGGCGGTCACTTGTTCATCACGAAATACGTTGGAACTGGGAATATCGCCTGCGATGATTTTACAAAAAATACAGTCAGTCATGTTGCTCCTCCAGGGTATAAATAAATTTACGGCGTCGGCATACGCCCGTAGATCGGTTCGCAGACAGCCTCGTAATATTCAAATTCTGCGGCTCTGTTTTTTTTGGCAAATTCTGCCGCCATGTTTCCGGTGACGCGCGCCTGATCAATTGCATCAAGGACTTGATCTTGCGAATAACGCGGAAGGGTCATCAGCGGGTCTTTGATGATTCCTTCTGGAATATAAGTTGGGCGCGCAGGATCGATTTCGTCTGCAAGCGGAACCCAGTTGTACATCACAGGTCCGCGTGAATTGGATGTGAATCCAAGTTGGTATCCCAGTTGACGCGCCGCCTGTGCCGGACGCACCCCAAACCCGCCGCCCGGCCAAATGATTGCAAGCGGATTTTTTCCGTATTGTTCCGCAAAGGCAGAGATCGATCCTTTGAGTTCGCGCGAAATCACGGTCTTGGATGAGTCGTCTGATAAAAATGTTCCCGGAATTACGCCTTGCGCCTGATGATCCACCCAGCCTTCGTTTTCCATATCGGCGTTTTCCCGCCATAAAGTTTCAGGGGTATTGGGTTCGCTGACCCAGCCATTCACCACAGGCCATTTCCATAAATCCCAATATTCGCGAAATTTTCTGTCAAAGTCCTCCGCAGAGTGACTGTTGTCTTGAATGATTAAAACAGAACGCGACGGAATTTTGCCATTGCGTTCCATGAACGTTAGAAATTGCTGGGTGTTGATTGCTTTAAAACCCTGGTTATGAAGTTGTTCCATAATCATGCCAAAGTCATACAAAATGGCTTCGTTGAACATGATGATCATGACCACTGTGCCGGGCTTTGCATTTAATTGATTCCACCTATTAATTAAATAAATGCACGAGTCTTCGATATAAGTGCGCGGAGTATCCAGCGGATTTAAATATTCAGATTGAAATATTTCAAGCGAGACTGACGGCGCAGATTGCGTGATCAGACTCGTTTGGCTGGGATTTGTCCCAGGCGCGGTGGCGGTGAACGGTTCGCAGGAGATTAGGATAAAAATAATTACGAAAGCAGTCGTAATGCGGTAAAGGATATGGCTGTTTGAATCTGCCTGAGTTTTCATGGGTTTATTGTAAACGAAATTTAAGTCGGAAGAAACAGGGCGCAACCGCCTGATAACTTGGACAAACCGAAAAAGATTTCACCTCGAAGGATGAAAAACGTAGGTCACGTTTGTAACGTGACCTACGGAAGCGTACCATAAAAAAACTCCGTGATCTCTGTGCTCTCAGTGGAGAAAGATTTTTTTGCGTAGCGCAAGCGTTCTTAAGCGGGGAATTTTATAGACCCTTACGGCGCGGGTATCTCCCCGTAGGAAGGGGCGCAGACAATCTTGTAATATTGCAATTCTGTTTCCCTGTTGGCTTCTTCGTAAGCGGTTGCCTGTTTGCTGATTGCGCGAACATCATCAATTTCCACCAGCACTTCAGAAGGCCAGTAACGCGGCAGGGTCATCAGCGGGTCTTCAATTTTGCCTTCGGGAATAAAAGATGGGCGGTCTGGGTCTGATTCGTCTGCAAGCGGAACCCAGTTATACATTACCGGTCCGCGCGAATTGGATGTGAAACCAAGTTGGTATTCCAGTTTTCGCGCCGCATCCACTGGCTTTTGCCCAAACCCGCCTCCCGGCCAGATAAAGGCAATCGGTTTTTTGTGGAAGCGTTCATCAAAAGCATCCAGCGATCCCTGTAATTCCCGATTAATAATGGCGTCGGAGGAATCGTCGCTGAGTTGGACGCCAAACATTACGCCGCTTGGCTGGTGGTCAACAAATCCATCAGTTTCCAATGCAATGTTATCCTTCCACAAGGTTTCAGAAATGTTTGACTGGCTGACCCATCCATTGACCACTGGCCAGCCCCAATCTTTCCAGTAACCGCCGAGGTGTTCCGAAAAATTATCGTATTGCCGGTTGCCGTCTTGAATGAGCATTACAGAGCGCGGGGGGATGTATTCGTTTCTTTCCATAAACGCAAGCAGTTGTTCTGTGTTGATGGCTTCAAAATTCTGCTTGTGTAATTCATCCATTAGTTTTTTCAGGGTGTTGTAGTTGATTCCGCCGGCTTCTTCAATGGGACCTTTGTAAATCCCCTTGATCATAATGATCATGACCAGTGTGCCGGGTTTTGCGTGAGTCCCGTCCCATTTGTTTTTCAAATATTGGCAGGAATCTTTAATGTAGGTGTGGGGTGTATCCAAAGGATTAAGCAGGGTTGTTTGAAAAACAGCGGGAAGTTGAGGCGGAGTGAGCGCCGCTGTTGGCGGGATGACTGTTGGCGGGATTTCGGTGACGACTGCTACCGCTTCAGTTTCCACAACTGCGGCAGGCGTGACCGTAGCCGATTGGCAGGAGGCAAGCATAAAAGCGACTGCTAGAAATGTTCGTATTTTTTTCATAGCCGAATTTTTGTTTGACATGTTTTTATTATATCCTTGCAAGTCCCAAAAAACTCCGAGGTCTTAAAGACCTCGGAGTTTTGAATATCTTTGCGCCGCTTACTACGGGATTTACGGCAGCGCAGGAATGGCGCCATACGTAGGCGCGCAGACGATGTCATAGTATTCAAGTTCGGTGGCTTTATTTTGCTCGGCATATTGCATGGCTTGATCGCCGATCCCGCGTATGGTGTCAAGTTGACTGCGCGCATCGGTATCCCAGTAGCGCGGGATGGTCATGAGTGGGTTGCCCGCCGGAATTTCAGGGATCGCCATTGGGTTCGATTGGTTGACTGTGTCGGCCTGTGGAATCCAGTTGTACATTACCGGTCCGCGTGGGTTTACGGTGAATCCAAGTTTATAGCCCAGTTGTATGCCAATTTCGGCCCCGCGTTTTGAGAAACCTCCGCCGGGCCAAATATAGGCAACGGGGGTTTTATTCATGTACTTTTGAATGGAAGTGATCGCGCCGCCCATTTCACTGGTGATAAATTCATCGGTGGATGAATTGTCAATTGGAATATTGTGGATGTACCCATGCGACTGGTAATCCACCCAGCCTTCGGCGGAAAGCGCAGCATTCTCAGCCCATAGATCGGGGCGTTCATCAATGCCGATGTAGGCGTTGATCACCGGCCAGCCCCATTCTTTGTAATATGGGCGGAAGTGATCGTTAAAGGATTCGGCAAAGTGGCGGTCATCTACGATTAGCAAAACAGAACGCGGCGGAATTTTGGCGTTGTTGTACATAAAATCTGCCATCTGCTGCATGGTGATTGCTTGAAATCCAAATTCAAAAAGATCGTTCATTAACTTTTTGAAATCCTGCACTGAGATCTGGTTTGGGCTGGTTGCGGCATCTTTTGAAATGCCATGGAACATGACTGGCATGACCAATGTGCCTGGCACAGAGTTATTCGCATTCCATTTGTTTTGCAAATATTGACAGGAGTCAGTCACATATTCGCGCGGAATATCATGCGCTTTTAGCAGAGATGTTTGGTACGTGGCAGGCAGCGCCGGCGGCGTGCGTGGAATGGTTGCAGTGGGAACGGGCGTCTCGCTGGCGGGTGGCGCAGGCGTTTCAGTTGGGGTGTTGAGTTGCGCCACCGCAGTCTCGAAAGCCGCAGTCATCATAATGCCCGGGTCAGCGGCGACAGGCGCGGGCTGGCACGATGCCAATAGCAGGGCAAACAGGCTAAGGGTTAGGATGTATTGCGTAGTGCGTGTTCCGTAATTTGTTTTCATGCGTCGAATTTTACCTGAAAAAGGAGAGACGCCTGCGTGTGCAAGCGTCTCTCCAATTATCAATCACCAATTACTCGTCACTTCTTCCTGCAATAAAATCCTCCACTTTATCGCGGCAGATGTCGTCGCGGAATTGTTTGGGCGGGGTCTTGAAGAAATATGAGGATGGTCCAACGATGGGTCCTGCAAGTTCGCGATCCAGCGCGATCTTGGCACAGCGGATTGCGTCGATCATCACGCCGGCGGAGTTGGGGCTGTCCCACACTTCGAGTTTGAGTTCCAGGTTGAGCGGCACATTGCCGAAGGTCGTGCCTTCCATGCGGATGTAACACCATTTGCGGTCGGTCAGCCAGGGAATGTGATCGCTTGGACCAACGTGGACGTTGCCTTTGCCCAGGTCGTAGGGAACCATGCTGGTCACCGCGTTGGTCTTGGAGATTTTTTTGCTTTCCAGACGTTCGCGTTCAAGCATGTTGAGGAAGTCTGTGTTGCCGCCAAAGTTGAGTTGATAGGTGCGGTCAATCTTTACGCCGCGATCCACGAA
>JFJP01006157.1_pt1 | contig 11819 bp, 15 predicted proteins | sample 431651 | NCBI WGS metagenome assembly JFJP01 (sample SAMN02602958, study PRJNA72255) | Microbial mat metagenome, whole genome shotgun sequencing project. | biome: fresh water; feature: sink hole; material: water; isolation source: purple microbial (photo- and chemosynthetic) mats found in... | reverse complement strand
AAACGTCCTGATTCCTCAAAAACCGCCGGCCACCCCGGCGGTTTTTTTATGCCTTTTTGACTTTAACCCTGCAAGGAAATTTGCCATGAATGCCAAAGCTGTTGTGTCTGCCGACCATGATTACTGGCCCAGCGCTTCGAACGCCGCCAACACCACCGACCGTACCGGTGAGACCGACAACGAACGCATCAAGGACATCACCGTGCTGCCTCCGCCTGAGCATCTGATCCGCTTCTTTCCGATTCATGGCACGCCGGTCGAGAAAATGATCAGCGCCACCCGTCGCAACATTCACCAGATCATGGCCGGCAAGGACGACCGGCTGCTGGTGGTGATTGGCCCGTGCTCGATTCACGACCCGGCAGCTGCCATGGAATACGCCCGCAAGCTGAAAGTCCAACGCGAAAAGTACGCCGATTCGCTGGAAATCGTGATGCGCGTCTATTTCGAGAAGCCCCGCACCACGGTCGGCTGGAAGGGGTTGATCAACGATCCCTACCTCGACGAATCGTTCCGGATTGACGAAGGCCTGCGCATGGCGCGCCAATTGCTGATTGAAATCAACCGCTTGGGGTTGCCCGCGGGCAGCGAATTTCTCGATGTGATTTCGCCGCAATACCTGGGTGATTTGATCTCGTGGGGGGCGATTGGCGCGCGCACCACCGAGAGCCAGGTGCACCGCGAATTGGCCTCGGGCCTGTCGGCACCGATTGGCTTCAAGAACGGTACCGATGGCAACATCCGCATTGCCACCGACGCGATTCACGCCGCCGCCGGTGGCCATCACTTTTTATCGGTGCACAAAAACGGCCAGGTCGCCATTGTGCAGACCAAGGGCAACAAGGATTGCCATGTGATTTTGCGCGGTGGCAAAACACCCAATTACGATGTCGCCAGTGTGGCCGCCGCCTGCGCCGAGCTAGAAAAGTCCAAACTGCCGCCCACCCTGATGGTCGATTGCAGCCACGCCAACAGCAGCAAACAGCACGAAAAACAGCTCGATGTGGCGCGCGACATCGCCGAGCAGCTGGCAGCGGGTTCGCGCCAGGTGTTTGGCGTGATGGTTGAGAGCCACCTCAATGCCGGCGCGCAAAAGTTCACCCCGGGCAAAGACAAGACCGACAAGCTGGAATACGGCAAGAGCATCACCGATGCCTGCCTGGGCTGGGACGACTCGCTGCAAGCGCTGGAAGTGCTGTCTCAGGCGGTGCTGGCACGGCGTGAGAAATAAGCATGTTTTAGGCCTCTAGCCCTTACGATACCTGCGCCAATAGCTATGTAGTTTGTAGTAGCTTCAGCAGTTTGCCGGGCATGCCACCAAAGCCGCCATTGCTCATGCAGACGATGTGGTCGCCAGCGCGGGCGGCCTGCACGACGGCGCTGGCGGCATCCCAGTCCAGCCCACCGCTGTGGCAAAACGCCAGATCGGCAGACTCCAGGCTCCACGGCAGCTGGGCTTTCATGGTGCCAAGCTTCATGGTGTTGGAGCGTGGCTCAAACACCGCCAGAATGCGCGCACCCGCCGCGAGCCGGCTGCGCAGGCCGTCCAGCGTGGTGCGGATGGCGGTGGGGTGGTGGGCAAAATCGTCATACACCGTGACCTGACCGCCGGCCACCGTGGCACGGCCGCGCACTTCCATGCGGCGTTTGACGTTTTCAAACTGGCCCAGCGCGGCGCAGGCCGCAGCGGGGGCCACGCCCACATGCTCGGCAGCGGCAATGGCGGCCAGCGCGTTGAGCTGGTTATGCACCCCCGACAACGGCCAAGTGACCTGCCCGACCTGCCGCCCCTGCTGCAGCACCGCAAAATCATGCGCTGGCCCGTTGGCGCTGAAGTCGCTCACCGCCGTGCCAAAGCTGCGCAGCTCGCTCCAGCAGCCTTGGTGCAGCACGCGCACCAGGCTGTCTTCAAGACCGTTGACCACGACGCGGCCGCGACTCGGCACGGTGCGGATCAGGTGGTGAAACTGGCGCTCGATGGCGGCGAGGGTAATGCACAAACTTGCTGCGCTTGTCAAAAAACGCCGTGTCGTACTCGTCAGCCTCAATGACAAACGTCTTGCCCGCACCCAAACGCGCCGAAACGCCAAAATTCAGCGGCACGCCGCCCACCAGAAAGCCCGGCTGCAGCCCGGCCGCCTGCAAAATCCAGGCGGTCATGGCGGTGGTGGTGGTCTTGCCGTGCGTGCCGGCCACGGCAATCACATGGCGGCCGGGCAGCAGCTGTTCAGCCAGCCACTGCGGCCCGCTGGTGTAGGGCAGCCCGGCGTCCAGCACGGCTTCCATCAGCGCAAATTTGGGCGTGCCATCGGCCAGCCGGGCGCGGCTGACCACGTTGCCCACCACATACACATCGGGCTGCAAGGCCAGCTGGTCGGTACCGTAACCTTCGATGAGGTCAATGCCGAGTGCGCGCAGCTGATCGCTCATCGGGGGGTAAACGCCGCTGTCACAGCCGGTGACTTTGTGGCCGGCCTCACGCGCCAGCGCGGCCAGGCCACCCATGAATGTGCCGCAGATGCCAAGAATATGTAAGTGCATGCGACAGATTTTAGGCGGCTGCCTCACTGCGGATGGATGACACGCTGTAAGGCAACGTCTGACGCCGCGTCGCGCCATCCCCCGACTTCAGTTTTTATTAGGATACGGATACAGTTCATTTCAACGCTTTGCAATTCGCAAACCGTGCTGGTCACCGCAGGAGCCCACCATGACAAACACACATCAAGCCATTAACCCGTTCAGTCTGATGATGGAGCCCGAGCGTGTGCTGCACACCATGGCGCACTCGCAGCAACTGCGCAGCTTGCGCCGCCACAAACTGCGGCCGCTGGACAAGCCGTTGATTCCCTACACCAGCGAAGCGCTGGCCAGCCGTGCCGCGTTTGATGCCATGATTGATGCACAGGAACTTGATGCGCAAGACGATTACCTGCTCAATTGAGCGGGTCAGCCATGCCAATTTTCCCGGGCTCGATCGCGGTGACCGGCGCATGTTTGCGCAGTTGGCGTCTGCTGCAACGTGAGACCCAAGCTGCAAACCCCTTCTATTTCCCAGTCGAGGTCGCTCGTGTGAGTCTGCCTGCCTGCCTTGAATGATGGTCGCCTATGACCTGTTTGCGCTGGGCGCAGCCGCTTGCTGGGCACTGGGCAGCGTGATGTCGGTGATGCCATCGCGGCATCTGGGGGCGTTTGCCTTTACCCGCTGGCGCATGCTGATGGTGGCCTGCATGCTGTGGTCGGTGGTGGCGGTCACCGGACACTGGCGCGGTTTTACGCTGCACTACTGGGGCGTGATGGCGGCCAGCGGGCTGATCGGCATATTTATTGGCGACACAGCGCTGTTTGCCGCCATGAACCGCCTTGGGCCACGCCGCGCGGGTGTCTTGTTTGCCACCCACGCGGCCTTCAGCGCGGCGCTGGGCTTTGTGCTGCTGGGTGAGCGCATGAGCCTGCAGGCTTTTGCCGGCGCGGTGCTGACGCTGCTGGGCGTGATGACCGCCATCGTGCTGGGTCGCCACAAGGATGAGACGCACGCCTGGGAAGCCGACCGCGGTCATGTGGGATTTGGCGTGCTGCTGGCGCTGCTGGCAGCGCTGTGCCAGGCGGTGGGCTCGCTGATTGCCAAACCAGTGATGGCGCTGCAGGTGGACCCAGTGATGGCCTCGGCAGTGCGCGTGACGGTGGCCACTTGCGCTCACTTTGTGCTGTTGGCCAGCGGCTTTGCCGCAGCGCGAGCGCAGCAAGCCCCGAACGCGCGCGTGCTGCTGCAAACCGGGCTCAACGGTTTTATCGCCATGGGCGTGGGCATGACGCTGGTGCTGCTGGCGCTGGAGAGGGGCGATGTCGGCATGGTGGCCATCCTCTCTTCAGTGTCGCCAATTCTGGTGCTGCCGCTGCTGTGGTTTCAGCTCAAGCGGGCACCCGCCCCTTGGGCCTGGGCGGGCTCGGTGTTGACGGTGGTGGGCACGGCACTGATTTTGTGGCGCTAAAAAACGCTTGTTCACATGACGGCGTGCAGGCCTAGAGTTGCAACTCTAAGAAAATGTTGCATTGCAGCAAAAAAGACTTGCAAGCGGGAAACTTGTCCCTATAATTCGTTTCATGCTGCACTGCAACATAAACGTTTCAAGCCGCTTCAACCTGTCAACCAACCTTAGAGAGAGCCTACCATGATGATGACCGCCGACCAATTCGCCGCCTCCAACAAAGCCAACCTGGAAACTGTTGCTGGCCTGTCCACCAAGACCTTCGCCGGCTTTGAGAAATTTGCCGAGCTGAACCTGGCTGCTGCCAAGGCCCTGATGACCGAGTCTTTTGAATACGCCCAAAGCCTGCTGGCTGCCAAGGACGTGCAACAAGTCATCGCCCTGCAGACCGGCCTGATCGCCCCGAGCGCTGAAAAGGCCGCTGCCTATGGCCGTCATGTGTATGGCATCGTCATTGAATCAAGCGCTGAGTTCACCAAGGTGTTTGAAGGCAAGGCTGCTGAAGGCCAGAAGGCTTTTGGCCAGGCCATGGAAAACATGACCAAGAACGCGCCCGCTGGCACCGAGTCCGCCGTGGCTGTGCTCAAGAGCGCACTGGCTTCCAGCCAAAGCGCGATTGAGTCGGCCCAATCGGCCGCCCGTCAAGCCCTGGCCATGGCTGAGAGCAACGTTTCTGCCGTCACCGAAAAAGCCCTGAGCGCCGCCGCTGCGGTTGGCAAGAAGGCCTAAGTTTTCGCCGCATGCCGGCGGCTTGGCATCCATCAAAAAAAGCACCTTCGGGTGCTTTTTTTTTGACTGAACCACGACGCTGCAGCGGCGAACCACGGTTACACGTCGTCGTCCAGCAGCGACTTGGCCTGTTTGACGCGCAGCAAGGGCGGCATGCTCAGCGTGGTGCGATCCCACTTTTCCAACTCAAGGACCTTGTCCATGCAGTTTTCCAACTCTGCGTGGGCCAGCATGGCACTGCGCCCGATGGTTTGATGCACCTCGGATTCATTGCCGGGGTCGTTGAGGCACTGCACCTGGTAAAAATACAGCGCACGCACCTTGCGAATGGCGTCGGCCACTTGCGCCGGGCAGGCGCACATGTAAATGAGGCCCTCTTCAATGATCTTTCCCAGCTCTGCATCGGAAAACTTTTCTTCGTACTTCATTCATCTCTTTGTATAAGCCTGTTGCAGACAATTCGCCGCAACAGCTTGAACCATAACGCAAGCGACTCAAACTGGGTTGATGTTTGTCATGAATGGGCTTGTCTGGCATCCGACGCGTAGTGCCTCACTGCCATGGCCAGCGCCGCCACGCCACGGTGTATTTCTTGCGCGCTCGGGGTGACAAAGCTCAGGCGCAGCGTGCGTGCGTCGCCGTGGTCCGCGTAAAACGGTGCGCCAGGCACAAACGCCACCCCCTGATCAACGGCATACGGCAGCAAGTCCTGCGCACTCATGCCGATCGGCAAGCGCGCCCACAAAAACATGCCACCGGCTGGCGTGTTCCAGGTCAACGAGTGATCCGGCCCGTCGGGCAATGCAGGAAAATGTTGTGCCAGCGCCGCCAACATGGCATCGCGCTGCGCCTTGTACAGTGCCCGAATGGTCGGCACATGGCGCTCCAGAAAACCGTCTTTCATGACCTCGACGATCATGCGCTGGTTAAAGCCGGGGCTATGCAGGTCGGCGGCCTGCTTGGCTTGCAGCAGTTTGGGGTACACCGCCTTGGGAGCCACCAAAAAGCCCAGCCGCAAGCCCGGTGCCAGCACTTTCGAGAACGAGCCCAGGTAAATGCAACCGTCAGGGTGGCGCGCGCTCAAGGGTGCAGGCGGTGGTGTGTCAAACCACAGGTCGCCATACGGGTTGTCTTCAATCAGCGGCAAGCCGCGTTCGGTGGCGAGAGCGCTTAACGTGGCGCGGCGCACTTCGTTCATGGTGCGCCCGGTCGGGTTCTGAAAATTCGGCAACACATACAAAAAGCGTGCGCCATCAGTTTTTGCCCGCAAGTCGTCGATGACCACGCCGTGCTCGTCACTGGCCACGCTGACCACCTCGGGCTCCATCGGAACAAAGGCCGACACCGCGCCCAGGTAAGTGGGCGACTCGACCAGAATCTTGCTGCCCGCGTCGATCAGCACCTTGGCCACCAGGTCCAGCCCCTGCTGGCTGCCAGTGGTGATCAGCACCTGCGCCGGGTCAACCGACCACGGCGCGCCGGCGGCGGCGCTTTGCTGGCTCAGGGTGTGCGCCACCATTTCGCGCAGCGGACCATAACCTTCGCTGGCAGCGTATTGCAGCGCGCCAGCCGGGTCGTCGTGCAGCACCCGGGCGCAGGCGGCTGCAAATTCGGCCACCGGAAAGGTCTTGGCAGACGGCAAGCCACCGGCAAAACTGATGATGCCGGGGCGCTCGGTCACTTTCAGAATTTCGCGGATCACCGAGGGGTTCATGCGCGCCGCGCGGCGCGCCAGTTGCCAGGAGCTTGTGGAAGTGGTCATGAGGGGCTCGCTTCAGGGAGAGACGGTTGAGGGAGAAAATGGGTCAGCGGGGTGGCGCTCGCGCACCGGCATTTTTCGCCCGACAAACACCACGGCAATCACCGCCAGGCCAAAGCCAACGGTGAGCGCATCAAGCCGCTCACCCAGCAACGGCACGGCAAACAGCATGCTCAAAAATGGCTGCAGCAGTTGCACCTGGCTGACCCGCACGGTGCCGCCAAGCGCCATGCCCCGATACCAGGCAAAAAAACCCAGCCATTGCGAAAACACCGCGACATAAACAAAGCCCAACCATGCACTCAAAGTAATAGCTGTCTGCGGATATTCCATAAGGGCTAGCGGCATATTTAAGGGTAAACCGATGAGCAGCGCCCAACAGATGACGTGGTCTGCCCGCATGCGTTGCGACAGCAGCGAGCCCATGCCGTAGCCAACGGCCGCACAAGCCATGGCCGCCAGCAGCAAGCTGTCAGCCCACGCCAGCGTGAAGCCGCTGTGGCCCGAGCGCAACAGGGCAAACGCCACTACCAGCACCGTGCCCAGGCCGGCACAAGCCCAAAAACCGGCTGATGGCCGCTGCCGGTGCAGCCAGGCTCCGACCAGCGCGGTGGCCAGCGGTACCACACCAAGCATCACGCTGGCATGCACCGCTTCGACATGGCGCATGGCCATCGACGACAGCATCGGAAAGCCAAACACCACGCCGAGTGTGACCACCCCCAGCGCCGGCCAGTTGGCGCGGCGCGGGATGGGGGCGCGGGTGAGGCGCAGAAAAATGATCGACAGCACGGCAGCAACCGTGGCACGGCCGCTTGCCACAAACAGACCCGAGAGTTGCGGCGTTTGCGGCGTACCAACGGCCAGCCGGGTCAGCGGCAGTGTCAGGGCAAAAATCACCACGCCCAGCAGCCCGAGCCACAGGCCTTTTTGGATCTCGGGCGACAAATGTTTCATGGGGTCAGCGCCCATTCGGCGGCGCTGATGGCGTGCAGCGCGGTGGTGTCAAACAGCGGCACGGCGCAGTGCTGCGGCTCAATCAGCATGGCGATTTCGGTGCAGCCCAGGATGATGGCTTGCGCACCCTGCGCCTGCAGCTGGTCGATGACGCGCAGGTAAGCCTGGCGCGAGGTGTCTTTGACATGGCCCAGGCACAGCTCCTGGTAAATGATTTGGTGCACCTGTTCGCGCTCAGGCAGCGCGGGGGTCAGCACGCGCAGGCCGTGCTGCTCTTCCAGGCGGCTGCGGTAAAAATCCTGCTCCATGGTGAAACGCGTGCCGAGCAAGCCAACCTGGGCAAAGCCAGCTTTTTTGATAGCCAAAGCCGTCGGGTCGGCAATGTGCAGCAGCGGGATGTTGACCGCGGCCTCAATGGCTGGCGCCACTTTGTGCATGGTGTTGCTGCACAGCACCAGCGCATCAGCCCCGGCGACCGCCAGCTTGTACGCCACACCGGCCAGCAAGGCACCGGCAGCGCCCCACTGTCCGCTCGTCTGCATCGCCTCAACTTCAGCAAAATCAACGCTGTAGAGAATGATTTTGGCCGAGTGCAGACCGCCCAGCCGCTGCTTGACGGTCTGGTTGATCAGCTGGTAGTACGGCACGGTAGATTCCCAACTCATGCCTGCGATCAAGCCCAGCGTTTTCATTGCATTACTCCATAAAATATAGCTGACTACGCTTACTCCATAAGCGTTAGAGGCCACTTTTTCTTAAAATGTCGCCATCCAGGCGGCGGTGATGAGCAGCACGCCGGCCATGCTGCGGTTAAACCAGCGCAGCCGCCGCCCGCCATGCTCGGGGTCGGCCAGCCAGCCGCGCAGCAGTGTGCCAATCAGCGCGTAGGTCAGGTTGCTGCACAGGCCAAACAGCAGCAAAATGGGCAGCACCAGCGCAAACCGGCTGCTGAAGTCGTCGCGCCCAGCCAGCCAGCCCGCCACCACCGTCAGCGCCAGCATCCACGCCTTGATATTGAGAAACTGCAACACCACGCCCTGCCAGAACGTCACCTGCAAAGGCCGCGCATCGAGCTGCGTCAGGCTGTTGGCGCGCACCAGCTTGAGCGCCAGCCACAACAAATAGCCCACACCTGCGGCCTGCACCCCGAGGCGCAGCGCCGGCAGCGCCAGCACCAGCGTGCCGATACCCGCTGCGCACAGGCTAAACAGCAGCCCCCAGCCTACCGGTACCGCCAGCACAAAGCGCAGCGCGCGCTTGAAGCCCAGGTTGGCCGCCAACGCGGTGGACAGCGTGGTGTTGGGCCCCGGCGTGAAGCTGGTCGCGGTGCAAAGCACCAGCAGCGCGGTCAGTTCAGCGGGCGGCATGGCGCAAGTAGAAAGAAGTCATGCAATCCACTGTAGCCTGAAAAACAATACAGTTGCAGTACACTTTAAAAAACATTTGATCAATCTGTATTGTTTGATTCTGCAACACAGTTGCCTGGCAAGGAGACCCGTCCGTGTTAATCAGGACCGCAGCACAACCGTTGGCTGAACAGCTCGCCGCCCGGCTGACCGAGCGCATTCAGAGTGGCTTGCTGGCCAGCGGTGCGCGGCTGCCCTCGGTGCGCCAATGCGCGCAGCAGCAAGGCGTGAGCCCCAGCACGGTGGTGGCGGCTTACGACCAGTTGCAGGCGCAAGGCCTGGTGGAAGTGCAGCGAAACCGTGGGTTTTACATAAGAAACAGGGCTTTAGACCTTGCTAGTAAAGCGCTGACAGCTACTGAATCTGAAGTTGCAGGGACGGCTGGCGCAACCCGTGTGCCGGTCAGCGCTGCGGCGTTGATCCGCGGCATGTTTCAGGGCGGCAGCGGGTTGCCGCAACCGGGCCTGGGTGCTTTTCCGCCGGATTGGCTTGAAACAACTTTCTTGACCGCCAGCGTGCGCCGGGTCACCAGCGGCCGGCTGCTGCAAGCCATGTCATTGCAATATGGCGAACCCGCCGGTGATCTGGGGTTGCGCCAGGCGCTGGCAGCCCGGCTCCATACGCTGGCCATTGCGGCAACCGCGTCGCAAATCATCACCACCGTGGGGGCCACCCACGCGCTGGACATTGTCAGCCGCACGCTACTGCGCGCGGGCGACTATGTGATGGTCGAAGAGCCCGGCTGGGCCATTGAATTTGCCCGCCTGGACGCTTTAGGCATGCGCATCCTGCCGGTGCCGCGCGGCGCTGACGGACCCAATCTGGCGGTGATGGCGCGCTACTGCGAACTGCACGCACCCAAGCTGTTTGTCAGTATCAGCGTGCTGCACAACCCGACCGGCACCATGCTCAGCCCAGCCAGCGCGCACCGCCTGCTTCAGCTGGCCCAGCAGCACCAGTTTCACATTGTTGAAGACGACACCTACAGCCACCTGGCCCCGGAGCACGCCACGCGTCTGTCTGCGCTGGATGGCTTGCAACGCACCATTTACGTCAGCGGCTTCTCCAAAATTCTGGCCCCTGGCTGGCGCATCGGTTTTCTGGCCGCGCCGCCTGACCTGTTTGAGCGACTGCTCGACACCAAGCTGCTGGCCACGCTGACCACCCCGGCGCTGCTGGAGAAAGCACTGGCCAGTTGCATCGAGCAAGGCCAGTTACGCCGCCACGCGCTGCAAATCCGCAGCCGGCTTAGTCAGGCACGCAGCCGCAGCGTCAAACTGGCGCTGGCGGCTGGCTGCACTTTTGCCGCGCCGCCGGCAGGGCTATTTGGCTGGGTCGATACCGGTGTCGATACCGACCTGCTGGCGCAGCGCATGCTGGATGTGGGCTATCTGCTGGCCCCCGGCTCACTGTTTCATGCCACGCGCGCACCCAGCACGCTGATGCGCATCAACTTCTGCACCACGCAGGAGGCAACGTTTTGGCACGTCTTTGCGTCCATGCGCCAGCAAGGCTGACATCCGTCGGCGTGGTCTCAATTCAGCCTAAAATTTTTCACTTTCAGCAGGAAAGGCGCGCCTCATGAAGACAGCATTGCTGGTGGTCGATGTGCAAACCGGGCTATGCCGCGGCGAGTGGGCTGCGTTTGACATCAATGCGGTGATTGGCCGGATCAATGCGGTGGTTGCCAAGGCGCGCGCGGCCGGGGCGCTGGTCGTCTGGATACAGCACGAGGAAGACGCTGGGCCGCTGCAATTTGGCACAGCCGACTGGCAACTTGATGCGCGGCTGCACGTCAGCGCCGACGACCCGCGGGTACGCAAAACGGTGGCCAACGCCTTTCATCGCCCCGACCTGCAGGCCTTGCTGCAGTCGTATGGAGTGCAGCACCTGCTGGTGTGTGGTCTGCAAAGTGAGTTTTGTGTCGATTCAACCGTGCGCGGTGCGCTCGCGCTGGGTTATCCGGTGACCCTGCTGTCGGATGCACATTCCACTGTGGCCAATGGCGTGCTGACTGCCACTCAAATTTCGGCGCATCACAATGCCACGCTGGCCAACCTGGGGGGTTATGGGGTTGCTGTCACGCTGGCCCGGGCTGCCGATGCACAGCTGTACTTTTGACCCGTTGCGAATCAGCGCATCATGGATTCGCTCTTTGGTACCGCCGAATTTGCGGCACATCGATTGACCGAAACCGATTTGCCTACGCTGCAAGCCTTCTTTGATGCCAACACCGCGTACTTTCTGACGGTGAGTGGTGAGCCCGCATCGAAGGATGAGGCACTTCAGGAGTTTGAGGATCACCCCCCGCCCGAAATGCCATTTGATGAACTGATGCTGGTGGGTATCTTTGATCGGTCCGGTCAGTGGGTGGCGATGGCATCGATCGTCTCCAACCTGCTGGCACCGGCGGTTTGGCACATTGGCTTGTTCATCGTTGCGACTTCCCTACACGGCACTGGCATCGCGACCCGCGTTTACACGGCTCTGGAAAATTGGCAACGCGCACAAGGCGCGCAATGGATTCGCCTGGGCGTGGTGTTGGGCAATGCTCGTGCCGAGCGTTTCTGGGAAAAGTGTGGCTACCAGGAGGTTCGCCGCCGTATCGACGTATCTTTGGGCAAGTCAAGTCACACCGTGCGGGTGATGGTCAAACCGCTGGGTACTGCGGGCGTTGCGGATTACCTGCGACTTGTGGCGCGGGATCGCCCAGAGTGATTCGCTGAGGCGCACGGCGATGAACACAATTTGACCGACATGGCATCACGATTGTCAGGACATCATCCGGACGGTATCATCGACCAAACCCAAATGAGAACACTGCTATGAGTACTTTAAATCTTTCCAAATCCGAGCGAATTGATGTTCGTGCCAGCACTTCGGTGAAACAGCTGTTGCAGGAAGCCGCCCGCACGTGTCATAAAAATGTCAGTGAATTTTTACTGGATGCGGGTGTCACCGCTGCCAATCAGGCCTTGG
>JFJP01046615.1_pt1 | contig 11820 bp, 10 predicted proteins | sample 431651 | NCBI WGS metagenome assembly JFJP01 (sample SAMN02602958, study PRJNA72255) | Microbial mat metagenome, whole genome shotgun sequencing project. | biome: fresh water; feature: sink hole; material: water; isolation source: purple microbial (photo- and chemosynthetic) mats found in... | reverse complement strand
GAATTTTCCCCGCTTCATTGAGATGTGTGGTTCCGTGACGGACTAGAGTGACGGTAGAGAATCCTGTATTTTTTGTATCCATGGTTTTCTTTGCTAAATTATATTTATTTGTATTCTTCTGTATTAACTAGAAAATATCATCGAAAGTTACTAGATGCTCATCTTACCTTAAAAACAAACAAATCTAAATATTCCACTCTTTGTGCATATCCCTCCCCAAAAAAGCACTGAGTGCAGTCACATCTTCAGTGAATATAGATTTGTATTTTGACGCATCAAATCTATCTTCCTTTGTATGCTGTGTATCTTTTTTAGAATTTAGAGTACGAATCATGTTGGTAATACCCGATTTTCGCACAACATGTACAAAGTGATCAAATCCATTTTTTCGTAAGAATTCTGAAATATGGTGTATCACTCTATCTACAGCTACAATTCTTGGAGTACGCGCAATGTTTACTTTTTCGTAGAGCATACTCGAAATAAAATCTGGATCAATTTCAAGAAATTCATAAATAGTGCGCATGAAGCCAACAGGATCTTTCTGTATATCTTCATACACCATGACCAGTATTTGTTCACGAGGGAAAAATTTTAAAAACCAATCTAGCTGTTTCATATAGAGACCTTGCTCCCATACACTCTTTTCTTTTTCACAAAATGTTTCAAAAGAGACAGCTTCGGTGATTTCTCCACTACGAATCGTATTTCGATACTCCGAATACCCTCTATCAAGTGGGTTGCGCACAATGGCAAGAAGTTTAGCCTTGGGATAATTTTTGAATATGCGCTCTGGGGTCTCTTTTGAGTACAAATATGAAGTAGACCATTCTCCTTTTATTTTTCCTTCCCCACATTTTTTAAAATGATCTTCATACCATGGAATTCCTTCAGTCTCATAGCGAGGTCGGCTAAAAAAGTGTATTTCTTTTACCGGAATACACACCTGAGGATGCTCGTAGAGACTTGTGTACGCCCATGAAGTACCTGACTTTTGTGCTCCTAATCCAATAAAATCTATCATATAAATATTAAAGTACAGTAAAAATTCTTTTTGGCAACGTCGTTATACTATGATTTGCTACCACAATGGCACGCAGTTTCTTCCGAAGTTCGTGTCTTTCGACTCCATCCATCTCCGCTATACGATGCATTACACGAGTATATCCTTCAACATCTTCTTGTGGAACATAAAGGCCAAAAGGACTAAGTATAGTCTCAAACGATGGAATAGAAGTAATAGGAATGACACCAGTTGCCATGGCCTCAAGCACTACTTTATCAAACCCCGCTTCATAGGCTGGATGGATGAGGATATCGTACTCAGCGTATAGTGTGCTCATTTGCGATGCGGTTCGCCCTCCACAAAAAGTCACCTGTGCTCCAAGAGCATTTCCTTGGATGAACGATTCAAGTTCTGTCTTACACACCACATCCGTATCAGGACCAAAAATATCGAGCGTAACTTTTTGTGAAAAATTCTTGGTGTATATAGTAATTGCACGAAGTGCAATATCAATTTTTTTAATAGGAGTAACTCTCCCCACTGAAATACATTTAGGAATTTCATGTTCGGATGCACGAGTCGTATAGGTATACATTTCGGTATCAATAGCATGACCAACTACATGCACCTTATCGGTCATCACGGTAAAACTTTTACTTCCTGCAGTGTACACGGCGTCACAAATACGAAATGAGATTCTTTCTTTGAGATGATTTATTTTGCCATGTGTCTTCCACCAAAAGAATTGTGTATGCAATAATTTTCGGATACAGAAAAACGGAAATGCAAGAATGTTGTATACCGCACCCATATGAAAAAATACAAAGTCTACTTTTTTGATAAGAAAGATTTTTGAAAAGAATTTGTAGAATCGAACGACATATTTAATTCTGCTTTCACCTCCCTCTTTTCCAAGAGAAAATACAGTGACATTTGAAGGAAGCGTATGTATTCCCTCTTTTAGACACATCACATAGATATGATCAAAATGCTTTGCAAATTCTTCTACCCACCTATGGAAAAAGCCCAATATTGGGTCATTTTTATCAATAATTTGTGTACAGATGAGAAGTTTCATTAACGTATTTTTTACTATTGATACACTATTTTGACAAGTGCCTTCGGGCCTACTTCGCAAGAAGCAAAACGAAAAGCGGTTAAAACATGTTTCTAACCGCCTTCCGTATTCTATGTATAAAAATTCATATTATTCCTTTTATTTTGTCTCTAGTTTCTAGTTTTCAGGAATAGTGATATCGTCTTCTACCATGCATCGTTCAATACTTTCTGCATACGATCGAATGTATATTGTATAATCCTGTTCAATTCGTTCAAACACAATTTCACTTGCTTTTTCTGCAAAAACAATACGATCGCGACTGTGGCTCAAGTAACGATTAATCCCCTGTACAATACATGATGTATTATTTATATCACAAAGTATTGCCGATTGATTATGCTCAAACAGTTTTCCAGATAACCCTTGAGTGCTTGCAATAAGTGGCAATCCCGCTACAGAAGCCTCAAGGAGAAGACCGTCATCCTCACCATTTTCTGAAAAATGAATGAGTACATTCGCAGTTTTCATATGTGAGACAAGTTCAGTAGGCATTGGTTCAAATAGTACTTGTCTCTGCACTTGTAATAGCACCGCTGTTTTCTCAAGAAGTGCACGTTGTGGACCATGTCCTACCATTACAAGACCGATTGATGGATACTGTCTCAAAATCTTCGACGCTGCAAGCAGAATTTCCATCGAATGTGCATTTTTACTCATCGAAGAAACATGGAGCATTATAAAATTAAATTGCGGGTATGCTTCATGTAGATTGTATACAGGTGTTGAATTCTTCCATGTCTCAAGATTGTAATATTGGGGCAAAACTTCGGTATTTGGTTCAATCTCTTCCTTGAAAGAAATAACTGCTTGTCGCAATATCTCAGTTTTAGTACGTATACTTTTTACCTTACTGAGCAAAAACTCAAATGACCACTCATATAAAACAGGGTGCGCATGAGTCTGCACAAAATCCATGTCATTAAAGTTTTCTGATATATGCAATTGAAAAGGTTTTTTATATTTTCTTGAGAGAAAATAACCAGCAAGACCAGCCTCAAAAAGAGTATCAGCCATTACTATGTCTGCTCTAAATTCTCCAGCAAAATATAGTTGTGATTCTGCAAGTGAATATGCATCGTAAATCTGTCTCCACCAATTTTTTGAATTAGTTGTATATACCCAAACATTATCGTTCAACCTGAGTATTGGATTTTCTGCATCAGATACTTTTAACGTCAATACGACAACATGAATTTCAAGGAAAAATTTACGCAAGTCAGTTATCTTTTTATATAATTCACTTTCCTCATTCAACATTGTTGCATCGAACGTAAAATACAAAAGCCGAGCACGATACCGTTTAGCAGATTCGAGTACCAGTGATTCAGTACGAACCATACTCGAGACTCCAGCACCTTCGATGAGGGGTGAAGCATTTTCTTCTAGCTCTTCAGGTGTCGCTTGCGCTCTGTGCTCAGAAACCACTTCATGAAGTTTTTCATCAAGGACAACGACGTCCCCGTCATCCGCAAGACCATCCTCAAGAACCTTATTCAGGTGATTCGCAGTTTCTTCTGCAATAGCATCATCTGTTACTTTAGATTTACTCATACTCAAGTAGTATACTTCCTCAACTTATGAATTAAGTGCAGTTACCCACGCTTTTAGATATTCATCTGCAGACACATTCGCGAGAGTTTGTGCAACTCGTTTCCCTTCGATGCCACAATTTTTTCTAAACTCCGTATCAACAACCATACGTTCCATTGCAGATACGTATGATTCCACATCATTTTTAAATACAACAATTCCATGAACACCATCTTTTACTACTTCCCCCACACATCCCACATCAGTCGTAATGACGGGTATTCCCGTAGCCATCGCCTCTACCAGTGTAAGTGCATACGCCTCATGAAGTGAAGCAAGGAGAAACACATCAGCGTTAGACATCTCTTTCGGCACATTTTCAGTCCACGGGACAAGTGATACACGATGTTCAATCTTCAATGAGCAAATCAATGTTTCAATTTTTTTCTTCTCTTCACCATCACCAACAATTCGAAGTGTACTTTCTGCGTATTTTTTACTATGCAATGCAAATGCTTGTATGATGCGAAGAATATTCTTTTCAGGAGCGAGACGACCCACATAGAGAAAGGTATACGGTGGTAGTTCACGAAATGTATGAGTTATTTCTAAAAATGATTCAATTTCAGGACGTATCGGTAATACCGTTATCTTTTCTGCATGCACTCCTCGTTGTATCAATGAATTTTTGATTCGCTCTGACACCACACGAATACATGGAGTACTCTTTAAAAGCAACAAACCAGCGAAGCGACGAATTCGTCTCGCCCATGAATGCCCTACCCATCCTTCTCCACTAAAATAATCTCCATGTACTTGTACATGAAATTGCAAGCTATGTATCATTGAGATAAGATACGAAAGCCAACCAATCTCAAGAGGGTCTTGTGCAGAAATAATGCGTACATTCGATTGCATATTTTGTACTATGTTCCCCGACAATCGAAAAGCATCTACGAGCATCATTCCTCGTGATGCAGAATTTGTGGGATATATGCATACATTTTTGTCTCGTATGACTTCTGTATATCCATGTTCCTTTCGAGTAAGTACGACAATATGAAATGAATCAAGATGCTGTGCGTATCCATGCATACGTTCATATTCACGACTTCCACGCTTTAAAATATTTCTTCCAAGACTAATAGTAAGTAAATCCATACTATGAAAAAAGTTTTACAACTTCTGGGATAATAGTATCCTCACGAAAAAGCTCTGCTTTTTCGTGAGCATTTTTTACCAATCGTTCACTGAGTGTGGTATCTTCAAAAAGAGACATAAGCGCATTTACTATTTTTTCAACATCATTAAACGGTACAAGAAGACCCTCTTTTGAATCAGTAATTAGCTCAATATTTCCCCCAACAGGAGTTGTAACAATTGGTGTGCCTGCATACATTACTTCGAGAAGTTGGTGCGAGAGTCCTTCGTAAGATGTATTGAGTACAAAAGCATTCGATGCAGTGATGCGCTTCGCGAGTTCATCTTTCCCAAGTTTTCCTCTCAAATGAATATACGATTCAGCATTGTGTTCTACTACGTATACTTGCAATTCTTTTTCGAGCATACCATCTCCTATAATTTCAAGTGAAATACGAATTCCATTTTCATGTATATGAAGTACAGCATCAATGAGTGCACGAATCCCTTTCCATGGTACGAGTCGTGCAGAAGTACTCACCACAAATCCTTCATACTGAAATTCTGTTCGTAAGAAATCTTTTGTCTCAGTGACGACAATCGGATTAAGAGCGCTGTAGACACGTACAATTTTTTCTGGGGAGATACCCCATGAGGTCACCACCTTTTTCATGTAATCGCTCGGTACAATAATTTTTGTCGCATGTCGTGCAACACGATACTGAAGCCTCGCAAATATCCGAACTTGCCAAGGGATATCCTTGGCAAGAAGATACTCATCGAGGGTATCGGTAATACCATACCGCTGTTGCCCTTGCTCCCAGGCATAATCCCCGGGTACTCGAAGAAACATTTTTTTACGAAGTATGATACTCGCGATATATACAGGCACTCCCACACTGATCGTATCGAGTGCATAGATGACATCCACATTTCTCCCCTTTTGTAACAGTCGTATAAGATACAGCACATGCCGAATAATCTTTGGATATTTTCGTACATCAGTAAATGAAACTACTGTAAAATCAATTCCAAATGAAGGAAGATGCTGTTCAAGAAATTTTGTGTACGTAGCCGGCCCCCCAATATCCGGAAACGAAAGCCCTGTCGCTATCAGAATTTTCATATGTATAGTATAGCTTTATAAACACAATATTTGGAGGTATAGTTACTCACATGAATACAAAGTCACTTACACATGGATATTTCGTCATTGAACGCACTGCCATTCCCCGAATTCTCACACTGTTTGAAAAATACGGAATCCATGCCACATGGGCTACAGTGGGTATGGCAATGACACGAAATAAGCGTGAGTTACTTTCCCTTCTTCCACCGCCACATTTACAACCAGTATACGAAGATATACACATGTCTTCATATGAATACATACGAAATGCAATTATCGGCGATGATGAAAAGACTGATTTATATCACTTTGGAACTTCACTTATTTTACTCATTCAAAACACACCACATCAGGAAATAGGCAATCATACTTTTTCTCATTACTACGGAATCGATGGACGAATGAACGACACTACCATCTTTGCACGAGACCTCGATGCACATACAGCAATTTCACAAACGTATGCACTTAAGACGGAATCAATGGTATTCCCTCGAAACCAGACAGGAAACGATATGCTTCAAGTATGCAGTGAGAAAGGTATACGTGCGTACCGTGGTAATGAAAATCATCTCCTCTATCATCCACGAAAAGAAACAGATCAATCTCTTCTCATTCGTGGTTTTCGTTTACTTGATCACTATATTAATCTGAGTGGTCATCATACATATCCTCTTCCCAAACCTCAGATAGTACTTCCCCTCAATGTACCTTCAAGTCGTTTTCTACGACCATGGAATGCGAAGCTTCAGTTCTTTGAATCACTCCGCATGCGTCGCATCAAAAACAGCATGACATACGCTGCAAAAAATCATGAGATATTTCATCTCTGGTGGCATCCACACAATTTCGGTATCAATCAAGAGGAAAATTTCAAAAATCTTGAAATCATCCTTGAACAGTATGCAGTGCTCCAAAAAAAATACCACTTTGAAAGTGCTTCAATGCGAGATATCGCAAATCTATAAAAACCCGGGCCTCGGGTTTATTACAATCTTCTTCGAATTTTCTCTTTCAATAATTTCGGAAGTGAAAGACCGAGGGTTGCAAGTATTTTGTTTACCCACTTACCAAATACAATAATTGTGACCGATACAAAACTTTCAAATCGATGCTTCTTTTTTACCTCATGACTATCAGGTATAGTTCCATAAAATGTTGCTTCGGGTGAAGAAACAATAAACGCACCTGTCGATAATTTTTCTAAAATAGATGCTTCACGAATTGTGTCGAGAGAGAGTGTTACAAAAGGCGCTCCAAAATGTTCGACTCGGTGGAAATCTACTCCCCCCATTGCAAGAAGCAGTGGCTTTTTTTCACGAAGTGTCTCAAGAAGTGTTATAGAACGAGTCCGCGGTACACGCTTCCCTTCATACTGTTGATTCCAAATTTCGAGCGCATCAATTTCATCGAGTAGCAATGTACTCACAAGAAAGTTGTTCCGTACAGGGTGTGCAAGCACTACGAGAGAAGCCTTTTTTGTCCATGCACGAAGTACATCAATTGTTTCTGCATAATTTCCTAAAAAAGTGCGCATTCCTATCATCAGAATATGCGCTTTCTTGAAGGGCACTTCAAAACCAGGAATGAAACAGAACGTCTCATCCGTGAATGCTTCGCACTCACGGATGAATGCCTTTGCTCGCTCTTGAGTAAGCTTATCAGTATGTTCGGTCATACAAACAAAACGTATACCGTTTTTTAAACAGAGTTCTTTTATCTCTCGAAGAGAGAGCTTTGCATCATATGAATATGTCGAATGACAATGAATAATTCCTTTTATTTCCATATTCGAATTATTCTACCATAATCGTCATATTTTCTTCCGGAAGGAAGATAATATGACTTTGCCTACTTTTTCATTTTAAAGAAAAGTAGACAGACCAGAAGTTATTGTCGCTACGCTCTGTAACTTCTAGGCCACTCGAAAATTATAATCACTACGTTCATTAATTTACGGTCATTTCCAAAGCTTCTGTAGTGCATCAATTACTTCCATAATACTCGGTTTTATATCATACACTGAAAACACATCCGGCTTCGTACCAAGGGGGAGCATACAAAAATCTCGTACAGCTTGCATACGTGTTGGATATACATATGCGCGCATCGGGTCAACACGAAACAGTACTCGCACAAGATGCATCACATCACCTAAAAAATGATTTGAAATAGCACCTGCATACACAATCACCATCTGCGGGGGTACTACTTCCTCAAGCGCATATTGATAATATAGAAATGGTATATCTACTCCTGCAATGACTGAAAGCGGGAGAGATCCCCAGAATCGCCCATTAATTTCCATAAGTTTCGGCTCTCGAGTATCACTGTCAACTTTAAATTCAACCATAAGTGGACCTGACCATGACAGAGCTTCTACGAGTTTTTCTGCATATCGTTCGAGCATACTTTTCAGTGCCCCATCCGGCAAAGTCTCCTTCAGGACCGACGCACCTCCAGTAGGAGAAAGAGAACGTATACGATGATGGGTAATGCGTGCAAATACTTTCCCTTTGTCTACGAGCATTTCCACACCATACTCTTCACCTCGAATAAAATCTTGCACAAGTGGAGATTCCCCTGTTTTCTCTTTGAGTTCAAAAAAGTTTTTTGTGAGCTCTTCTGCATTCTGCACGAATGATGCACTTCCAAATATTCCGACTCCGTTTTTTCGTGTCACACTTTTTCTTGTCTTGAGTACCGCAGGATACGTCAATGTTTCTCCAAGTCGCTGTATCTCATTCGAAGATTCTGGAGTATGCGTCGTGATAGTAGGTACACCTGACACTCGTGCAAGTGAGTACGTTGCAGCTTTATCAAACGCAATTTCCACAGACTTCACTTCAGGAAAGACGAGGATCATATGCTTCACTAATGCTTCCCGATGTGCAAAAAGTGCAAGATATGTAGCATCACTAAATGCATATACCACCGGTCTATTTCCAATACGTATTGCTTGTCGTATAACCTCCTCTATAAATTTCGTTTCGTCAGTATATGGAGATGGGTACACAAATGGCGCATGGGTATACTTCGAATGAAGCGACATACCCGTAGAACGCTCAGCCCCCACAGCCACCACCACTCCTCTCTGTCCAAGGGAACGTACGACCGCGAGCGCGCTCTTCAGTTGTCCATCAAGAATTATTGCACTCATATGACACTATCATATAGGACTTTTTCTATTCGTGCATGTGTTAAAAATGTCATCATACACTTTATCTTTTGACTATCATTAAATAGCTGTGCAATTTAGCAACAAAAGAAAAACCCACAATACTGTGGGTTTCCAAACTTTGTTAAAGTTTTCTTATCGGAACAACGACATAAAAGCAGAAATCACATTTGAAAGCTGATTAGTAAACTTTACAGCTTCTTCTTCTGAAATATCTCCTGTACTTTTAGCTGATTGAATACTAAGCAACAGTGTACTCATGTCTGTGAGAAGTGGTGAGTACTGTTGGTTACTACGTACAGTAGTTCCACTAAGGACAAGTGGTGAAGCAACTTTTACCTTTTTCAAAGTTGTACATACTCCTTTAGTATCACCATGATCTAAATGTGACTTAACTGAACGCTCAGAAACTGTAATCGTATTGCCGTCATGACAAATCTTTACTTTTTTTGAAGAATTCCCTCCGTATCCATATGCTGAATCAAATCCTGCACTCCCCATGGCAATAAGTACGATAAACGCTATTACTGATTTCTTTAAATTTTTTGAGTTCATATAATATTCCTATTTCTTAGCAAAGTAATAACTTATGTACTATACTCTTAATACTCAAAGTTTCAAGCGCTTTTATGCCAATTTCCTTAATAACCACCAAGTTTAGATTAAAAATTGGTTTTCTCCTTCTTATTCTCATAATCTTGGGGAGTGCACTTCGTATGTATCGTCTGTCAGAGCAGTCATACTGGATGGATGAAGGCTACACCATAAACGCCGTATTGTCGGTAGTCGAACACGGTTCGACAATTCTTGATTCTGGTCAGTACTATGCTTGCCCTACATATTGCTATCCAACTGCTATACTCATAATGCTTTTTGGAGATTCGCCAGCTAACTATCGTTTAATAGCTTCCATGGCCGGAATTATATTCATTGGAGCAATCTTTTATGGTACCCGTAGTTTTTTTACAACCAACATAGCACTCTTAACCTCATTTTTTATTACTTTCTCATACTGGCACATAGCTTGGTCTCGTCAAGCACGTTGGTATACATTGTTTACTCTCTTATTCTGGCTTGCCCTCTATTTCTTTTATAAGTCGCTCTACGATGATACGAGTAATTTGAGAAACCGTTTACTTACAGTAGTTTTCACCATCGCCACTATTCTTACTCACGGTCTAGGCTATCTGCTTCCACTCGTATTTATCATATGGCTTATTATCAACCAATTTTATTTTAAAAAGAATTTTTCTTACACATCACTCGGTAAACTAGGACTATTAGGTATCTTGATTATTTTGTTTGCAGAGTATCAAATTGGAATAGTTTCAAATCTTTCTATTCACTACGAACTTCCCTATTACGTAAGTTTTTATGTACGCTCGTATTGGCTATCCATAGCACTCGGACTCTTTGGATTCTTTTCATTATATGAATCATATAAAAAAGAATACCTATTCTTATTTACTATTCTACTCACCTACCTCATTCCCCTTTCCTTTTTCACCAACATCGTCCACTATCGATACCTCTTTCATATTACTCCTATCATTTTCATCTTAGGAGCACTTGGGCTCGTGGCGCTCTATAGAGAAATCAAATCCTCACAGTTTCGTACACTTCTCTTTGCTACAGTACTCATTATATTTGCAACCGTTGGTGGCGGAGTGTTTACACCTCAAACACACTACTACCTCGAGTCAGACAATAAAGAGACTATAGGTGACCGTCCTCACTATGCGTACACCCCACAACCTGATTGGAGTGGGGCGTATGCATACATTAAAGCCGAGCGCACACCCGAAGACCTCATCATTTCGAGCCACCCGCACTTCAATAAAATATTTCTTAATGAACCTGGCTACTGGCTCGCGTTCAATTACCTCGGCTTTGGCGACCGTATCGAATACCGTACAACAGATAATCGCGAGTACTATGTAGGAGCAAAAGTTCTAGATGGAGTGAATGCTTTAAAGTCTACAACAATTGGTAAGCACGGCTACATCGTATACGACTTCATGGCTCAAGACGATCGTCTCCCACCCAATGTCCTCACTTACATCGAAAATACTTTCGAGTTGGTATATACCAAAGCAGACAATGCTCACTCAGAGATTTGGGTCTATCGCTTCTAACCTAGCCAAAATGACATTTTAATGTTATAGAGTAGACAAATGTCTAAGAAAAAAAAGAAAATAAAACTCACTAATACCAGCCCCAGACTGAACCAGACAGAGCCAACTCAACTTTTGATTTCCTCTTCCTCCACTTCGGAGGCGGTGACTGGCGCCACCGCATCCACCCTCGAGCTCGAGCCACCCCTCTGGCTCACTCGCACGCTCACCACCCTTGCATATGGTATTCCCCTCGCCTTTTTAGCCTATGTTCTCTATATCAATTACCTTCCCTTTGGCTATGAAAAGACCTTTACCATAGATGTGGGGACCGAGGGAGACACAGATAGCCGCAATGCTTTTTATCTCGAGCCGAGTCGTGACCTCTCCGAGCGCAAAGTCGCCGAAGACGGCACCACCTACCGCGAGCTTAATGGCCTCGCTACCGCTATCTTCCGCCCCGACGTCGTCCTTAAAGACGCCGAGATTACCGTCAGTGTCGAAGGCGAAGGTGTCTCTATCATTCCACCGTATTTAGATTTTAATGCTAATGACTATGAATGGGACTATTCGTGGGACCTAGGCAAGAGCATCCCGCCTGAA
>JFJP01022481.1_pt1 | contig 11820 bp, 9 predicted proteins | sample 431651 | NCBI WGS metagenome assembly JFJP01 (sample SAMN02602958, study PRJNA72255) | Microbial mat metagenome, whole genome shotgun sequencing project. | biome: fresh water; feature: sink hole; material: water; isolation source: purple microbial (photo- and chemosynthetic) mats found in... | reverse complement strand
TCTTTTCAGTCGTAAAGCGATTTTTCAAATCGCTCAAACCGCTTGAAAAGCGGTTTTACGGAAAACACTGTTTTTGATAGCGAATCCGTATCACTTCTCACTTTTCACTTCTCACTTGTACTCCGGATGTCCCCCGTTTTTTCAGTTCAAAAAATTCAACTGCGAAACTCCTGCTATCATAAAATCAGTTGCAGAATAAAAAAAATGAAAAAAATGTTTGTAATTGAAATTGATTCGTCATATTATCCCTGTAATTCACATAACATCACGGCGGGGATATCTTTTTCCATGAAAAAAAAATTGCAGGCATTTTACAAACAGTTTTCCGGAAATGACAGGGTTCTGGTAATTATTAACGCTGACCCGGATGCCATTGCCAGCGCGATGGCGGTCAAACGCCTGCTATGGCGCAAAGTTTCCGGGGTAAGCCTGTCAAGCATCAATGTCATCAGACGTCCGGACAATATTGCCATGATCCGTCTTCTGGGCATTGATATGCTTTATGCGGAGGAGGTTGATGCAAAAAAATTCAACCGCTTTGTGATGGTGGATTCCCAGCCGAATCATAATAAAATTTTTGCAAAATTCGCTCCCGATGTGATTATTGACCATCATCCTGAAACCGATGCGCTTGCGCCTTTCAAAGATATCCGCCCTGATTACGGCGCGACAGCCAGCATTATGACAGAATACCTCCGAGCCGCCAAAATCAAGCCTTCTGTAAAATTAGCCACCGCGCTTTTTCATGCCATCAAAACCGATACAAACAATTTTGAAAGACAGACCCGCGCCGAAGATATCATTGCATTTCAATATGTTTTCCGACATGCGAACATTTATCTGGCTCGAAAAATTGAGAAGGCGGATTTGCGGCTTGATTTTCTGAAATATTTCCGAATCGCTTTTGAGGGGATGCGGATGCGCCGGGGCAAAGTTTTCGCATATCTCGGAACCGTCGCGAACCCGGATATCTGCGTCATTCTTGCGGATTTTTTTATGAGAATCTGTTCTGTCAAATGGAGCATTGTTTCCGGCATCTATGACAACAGGCTGATTGTCATTTTCAGAAATGACGGACTTAGGAAAGACGCGGGAAAAACGGCAAAATCCGGTTTCGGGGAGCTGGGGTCCGCCGGGGGACATAAAAGCATGGCGCGGGCAGAGATTCCGCTTGAAAATATAAAAGAATTCATCGCACTCGGAAATGACAGAACACAATTGCAGTGGATTATCGGCAGGATTGAGAAAAAAGCTGAAAAAACAGGAACGGCATTTAAAAAAGAAATTCTGGGCTTGAAATCCTGAATATTTTTCTTTATGATTGCAAACTGATATTCTTTCCGATGATTTTAAGGGTTTCTCGCAAAGGTGCATCTGTTTTCAGCCCGGGCCGCAAAGCAGGGGTATGCCGCAATGTTAAGAGCGGGGACATCGGAATCTCCACTTTTATAAAAAAGTTATAAAAAAGCTTTCCTCTGCGCTCTTTGCGCCTTTGCGAGAAACAAAACAAAAAGTTCTCACAAAAACGCATCTGTTTTCAGCCCGGGCCGCAAAGAAAAAGAAAGCAGCAGTTTATTTTCGGCAATTTTGATGAAACGCAAATGTGAACAGTGTAAGTCCTATATTTAATAATAAATTTTTAATGATGGAGAAAAACATTTTATGGCAATTACAAAAGCTAAAATAGTAGAAGAAATTCAGAATCAGCTTCGTTTTTCAAAACAGAAAAGCATTGACATTGTGGAAACGCTTTTGGAAATCATGAAGAAAACCATGCAGGAAAGCGATGATATTCTGATAAGCGGTTTCGGGAAATTCTGTGTCAGAGAGAAAAAGGAACGCCGGGGAAGAAATCCTGCCACCGGCGCGGCCATGATGCTGCGGCCCAGGAAAGTTGTCACATTCAAGTGTTCCGGCAAACTTCGGGATAAAATCAACGGAAAATCGCCGGTTGCGGACTAATCGCTATGTGTAGGGTGGGCATTATATGCTCATCCTACATTTAAACCGGATTGGATAAAATAATGCCGGTATTTAAACCGCTCCGGATAAAACAATGCAGTTTTTTCCTGATTTTTTCCCCTGATAAAGTGCTTCATCCGCAATTTTTATACAGATGTCAATACTCTCGGCAGGCGAATAGGTACTGATACCGAAGGTCATGCTGATTTTCAGTCTGTAATGATTATATTCATAAACATTATCTGAAAATTCCTGCCAAATCCTCTCCGCGACAAGTTTTGCACCTTTGCTATCCGTTTCCGGCAGCAGCAGCAGAAACTCCTCGCCTCCCCATCTTGAAACAACATCCTCTTTTCTGACTTTGGAACGCATGACATCTGCAACTGATACCAGAACAAAATCTCCGCAGTCATGTCCGTATGTGTCATTAATTTTTTTAAAATCATCTATATCACTTAATATTAACGAAAAAGCTTTGCCGCTGTTTTGAATTTTTTTCCTTTCGGCTTCCATTTTTTCAATAATATGAAGACGGTTGAAAAGTTTTGTCAGACTGTCGGTTCTTGCAGCCAATGCCAATTCTTCATAAGCGCTTTGCAGTTTCTTATACGACAGCTTCAATTCTTCACGGGATAGCTTTAATTCAATATGAGTCCTGACTCTGATCAGCACTTCCTCTTTTTGAAAGGGTTTTGTAATATAATCCACCCCGCCGACCTGAAATCCTTTTACTTTATCCGCAGTATGGTTCAGGGCGCTGATAAAAATGACCGGTATTTCTTTTGTGAGATGATGGCTTTTCAAACGCCGGCAAACCTCAAAACCATCCATCTGGGTCATCATTATATCCAGCAGAATCAGGTCCGGTATCATTTTGAAAGCAAATTTCAATGCGTTGAATCCGTCTTTTGCGATTGCAACCCGATAATTTCTGTTCCTCAGCATATCTGCCAGAATCTGCAAATTTTTTGGATTGTCATCAACAATCAGTACGGACGGTCGGGTTTTTCGGTTCATCGTTTTCTTTCTTCTTCTCAAGTTGAATCGGAAATGATTCCAAGACAACAAGTCCTGAAAATTGAGGAAACCTGTTTGTATTTCCGATATTTTTTATAGCATTATCTGTTCAAATATGTAAAGATGATTTTTTATATATGTGTCATATCCTCCCCGTTCCCGGGTTCTGCGCCCCGTCTTTTCAAATCCGGAGTGCGAAAATCTTCGCTTATACCAATTCGCTATCAAAAATCGGTCTTTTCAGATCGTAAAGCGGTTTTACGGAGTACAGCGATTTTTCAAATCGCTGAAACCGCCTGAAAGCGATTTTTCAAATCGCTGAAACCGCCTGAAAAGTGCCCGGGCTGAAAACAGACACGGAGTACAGCGATTTTTCAAATCGCTGAAACCGCTTGAAAAGCGGTTTTACTGAGAACACTGTTTTTGATATCGAATCGGTATTATATATGCGTGACGAACATTGCGTTTTAAATAAAAAAAGCATATTTCTTAGCATGTTAAAAAACTTATGGTTGACACGCGGATAAAATTGTGACATTCATTGAATGGATGTTAAAATTATATTATCGTCATTATTTACCGAATTTACCGATAAAATTTCGAGAGGGATTTCAAATGGAACTTGCATCCAATATCACGCTGTTTGCTTTATGTCAGCAAGTGCTGGTGGGATTAAGCAGAACCACAATTCTGTTTATTGTGTCTTCGGGTCTGAGTCTTGTGCTGGGCGTTCTCAGGATTCCGAATGTTTCTCACGGCTCGCTGTATATGATCGGCGCGTTTCTCGCCTATTCTGTCGCGATGTTTTTCGGGGGCGGGGCAATGGGATTCTGGCTCGCGCTGATTTTCGCGCCGCTGGGTGTGGCGCTCATCAGCTTTGTCCTTGAAAGAGCTTTGTTCAGCCGTCTCTATGAAAGAGAACACCTGATGCTGCTGCTGTTCACATTTTCTTTCACGCTGGTCTTCGGCGATTTGGTCAAGTTGATCTGGGGTTCGGATTTCCGCTCTCTGTCGCCGCCGCCCGCGCTTGCCGGCTCTTTTTCCGTGTTCGGATTTCCCTTTCCCCGGTACAATCTTTTTCTGCTCATTATCGGTCCGTTAGTTGCGCTGGGGCTGTGGTTTCTGACCAATAAAACGAAAATCGGCAAAATTTCCAGAGCCGCTGCTGTTGACAGGGAAATGGTCGGAGCGGTGGGCATCAATGTCAGTTGGGTCTTTGCCTCAGTATTTGTGATCGGATGTTTTCTTGCCGGACTCGGCGGTGCATTGGTTGCGCCCACGCAGAACATTACGCAGGGCATGGATCACGCCATCATCATCGAAGCTTTTCTGATTGTGATTATCGGGGGGCTGGGAAATATCTGGGGCGCATTGCTGGGCGCGCTGATATTCGGTCTGACCGATGCTGTCGGAATCCTTGTCTGGCCCCAGTTTGCCATTGTATTTCCTTATATGGCAGTCGTGACGGTGCTGATATTCCGTCCCAAAGGGCTTCTCAAATCGGTGTGGTGAAGGAGAGGTGAGAGGTGAGAGGTGAGAGGTGAGAGGGGAATCTGCCCCCTGACCCCTCACCTCTGACCTCTGACCCATACAGATATGGCATACAGCAGACTGAATCAGAAAGCCGATATTGCCGCGGTTCGCAAACTTCACCGTGACGGCATATTGAACGATGCGGCGTTTTTCGCGGCAATCCGTGTATTGAGACCCGCTTCCATGTGGGCAGCATGGGCAGACCGGATGCTACTGTTTTTCGGCAGCGCATTGCTGCTGTCCGGAATCATCTTTTTCTTTGCATACAACTGGGCTGCGATGGGACGATTTCTCAAATTCGCTTTGATCGAATCGGGAATTGTCGCGTGCGTGATTGCCTCCTATGCCTGCGGCATCCGCCGCATTGTGGGCAAGGTTTTTCTTTTGAGCGCGTCCGTGCTGGTAGGCGTTCTCTTGGCGGTTTACGGACAAACCTATCAGACCGGCGCGGATGCTTTTGAGTTATTTTTATGTTGGGCAGTTCTGATTTTCGGCTGGGCTGCCGTATCAGACTTTGCCGCGCTCTGGTTTGTCTGGCTGGTCATCGCCAACACCGGCATCATTCTCTACTGGTATCAGGTCGGAGGACCTTATTACGGCTTCGGATACGAATCGCTGTGTCTGCTCATCGCCGCCTTAAACGGATTTTTCGTTTTCATTTCTCACTTCGGTTCGACTGAGCTCGCCGAAGTCTCACTTCTCACTTCAAAACCCCGCTGGTTTCGTGCTGCTTTGCTCGCCGCAACCCTTGTTGCTCTGTCTTTGCCGACAATTGATCTGATGATAGACAGCTATCATGTAGAAGGCATAACGATACTCGGTGCTTTCGCATGGGCATTGACCGCCGGGGGTGCGTATTTCTGTTATCGCCGGAAACTCCCGGACATGGTCCCGCTTGCGATTATCGTGACGGATGCCTGCGTCATTCTGCTGGTTTTTATCGGAAAAATCCTGCTTTGGGACGGAGATTTCTACACCAGCCTTCATATTCTCTTTTTTGCGCTGATTGTACTGGGTGTAACAAGCGCTGCGGCTTTCCGGCTGCGAAAAACAGCAAGAGATATGGCGGCAGAGACAAAAGGAACTGAGTCATGACGGAAAAAATATTTACGATACTGGAACTTTTAGAAGACCCGGAAGTCCGAAATTTGATAAGTCATGAGGAAATGGAGAAAATATCGGCGGAACTGAACCAGCCGGAACAGATAAAAGACCCTGTTTATATTCGGATTTTATCCGGAGTCGGCGCATGGTTTGCCGCATTGTTTTTTATTCTCTTTCTCTCAGCATCTTTTTTAATTAAAAATGAAACCGGAGCGGTTGTCTGCGGAATCATCTTTCTTGTCTGCGCGCTTATGCTTAACCGAACAGGTAAAGATACTGTATTTGTAAGCCAGTTGTCTCTTGCGCTGGCGTTTGCGGGCAACGCGCTGGTTCTTTTCGGCTTTTCAGGTTCGTTCCGATACGGCCATGACGACTATTTGGCAAAACTCGTGATGATTCAGGCAGTTGTGTGCGGCGTTGTCTATCCGATGTATCGCAGCAGCATTTACCGCTTTCTTTCGCCCATTGCGCTGGCCATACTTGTCACAGCATGGATTCTTGAGCATCGGATATTTTATTTCATACACTTTCTCATCGCTGCGGAGATGCTGCTTCTCGGCATACTGGCGTTAAGCCGAAAACCCTGTCCGGCATTGACGCCGATGATGTATTCGGCTGCCGCGATGCTGCCGGCAACGCTGCTTTTTATGAACCTTACCCAAGTCAATGTCTGGAGAGTCAATTTTGACATATCGCTGTTGCCCTCAAGCCTTTTGCTTGCTGTCGGAACGAGTTATCTCTTTATTCATCTCGCGGGCGGTCTGAAGCGGCTTTCGGAACCATGGCTGATCTTCGTGATCGGCTGCACAATTCTTCTCGGAATTTTTACCACGCCCGGCATTCTGGTAGCCATCGGTCTGCTTGTTTTGGGCTACGCGCTCGGCGACTACATTCTGACGGGTCTCTCGTATCTGTTTTTAGCCGTTTTTTTAGTATTGTTCTACTATGCGATGAATATTGATCTTGCATACAAATCATATATGGTCGGCGGAAGCGGCTTGCTGCTGCTTGCCGTGCGCTGTCTTTTCGCCGCGTATTTTTTGCCACGAATGAACACGAATCAAAGCACGAATTGAAGCGGTGTGTCTGAGACCTCACCCCCCAGCCCCCTCTCCGAAGGAGAGGGGGATACGACTCCCCTCCCCTTCGGGGAGGGGCCGGGGGTGGGGTTTGCAGGAGAGGGGGCCGGGGGGTTTGCAGGAGAGGGGTTTCTGCAACAGCGAAAAAATTCGTGTCCATTCGTGGCAAAAAAATTGACACCCGACAAGGAAATCTTATGAAGCAAATTCTTTTATGGGCGACACTGCTGCTCGTGCTGGTATCCGTCAATCTGAGCATCATAAAGAAAGAAAAAACGCTTGCAGCGGGGCGCACAATGCTGCTGGAGCTTGCGCCTGTTGATCCCCGCTCGCTGATTCAGGGCGATTACATGATCCTTCGTTACCGCATTGCTGAAAATATTCCGAAAGAACAGTTGCGTGACAAAGGCTGTATCGTTGTTTCGCCCGACGCAAACAATGTCGCCAAGTTCGTAAAAATCCACAGCGGCGAGAAATTGCAGGACGGCGAATATCTGCTTTTTTACCGCAATCGGGGAGGGATCCGGCTGGGCGCAGAGTCTTTCTGTTTTCAGGAAGGCGACGCGCAATTATATTTACAGGCAAAATACGGCGAACTCAGAACAGACGAAACCGGCACAAGCGTACTGGTCGGTCTTCGCGGAAAGGATTTTGAAGCTCTGGGAAGGAGGAAAAAATGAAAAAAAATCGGATACTGAAGAAAGTTGCTTTATGTCTCATATTTTCATCCATATTTTTGATGTTGCCCGGATATTATCCGGCATCCTTTTGTGATAACATCTATGCTCAGGAGAAAATAGGAGATACAGACAATAAACACATCCGCGTCCCAAAAGATGAGCAGCAGAAATGTCTTGCAATCTCGGATAATGTCAATGTCTGTCTGCCTGTGACGCTTTCTGTTTTTACCGGCTGGAAAGAAAAAATAACACTCTCATTTGAAAACAGAAGCAGCGAGGCGCAGACTGTAAATCTGGCTTTCAAAGCCCTGCCTTACACATATATACAGGGCAAGACATTCCGCTATGATGATAAGAGTCTGAAAATGGATATTGAATCCGTTTCTTTAAATCCCGATGAGACAAAACAGCTTCGTCTTTCAGTTCAATCCCTGAAAGTATGGGATAATGATATTACTCTGTTCTTCAATGAGACATCTCAGACTGTGCATCTTTCCGTTTCCGTCAAAGAAAAAACTCCGCTTTTCGGCAAGGGAACCGAAAGCCTGAACAACTGCGCGGATGAGCAGCCTTTCAGAACCAGATACGGTCCGGATTGCAGTTCCATATCTTATGAAAAAGACGGAACGACCGTACAATGCGAAAAAGAGACTTATGATCTGACCTGCCATAAAATTGCCAACCGGGATTTGTCTCCTGTAACCTGCTACCCGTATCAGGAGGAACGATTGTCCGAAGAAAGGGAAACAGAACTTTTAGACGCCTGTAAAGCCGCGCTGAAACTCAATTCGCAAATTACGAGAAACTCGCCTGCGGGATGGGGAATCATGAATTCGGAGAATACCTATCTGTGGGACAGAGCCGACTGGTACATCAATACCGTATCCTCAATGAATGCCCAGCAGGCGGTTGCAAATTACCTGATAAACGGCAGCAACACATGGGCATTAACCTGTTCCCAGTGTCAAAATCCCTGTGAAAATCCGCCCTGTTCTTCGGGCTTTTACAGTACGAAAAACAGCTATCTGACCGGCAAATTCCGAACCTTCATGTATGATTTGTCTTTCCGTTACAAAGACCGGCTGAATTTCTATGAATTGGCAAATGAACCGGGTGCCGAATTTTACTTATGTCCCTGCGCTGAAAACTCGGGTACTCAGTGTAACAGCAAAGACGGACCCGACCAGCCGGTCTGTCTGGAACCGTTCAGGACAAACAGTGAGGCATTTGTCAGTGCCTACGGCGATTTTCTGGCAGATACCGCAATCATCGCCAGCGAGGAAGTCGCAAAAAACAATCCGAAAGCCGTTGTGATTACCGGCGCTGTTGACTGCTTTGACGGTCATCGTGAAGATAATGATCCCTCTTCTTACGGATTATGCCGCACCACCGAATACATGATTGAAAAAGGACTTCTCAAAAACGGAAATGTTGCTGTGGGCATTCATCTTTATCCTTATGCAAGGGACCAGTTTTGGAGCGCGGATAAGGTAAACTGCAACTACTACCAAAAAGAGGATAATCCTTTCTGGCTGCCGGTTGAATGCGAAAAAGCGCCGCCCTTCAGCGACTATGTGAAGAAAAATGAAGGAACACGGCGAACCATGTCGGAAATGTGGACAAACATGGATAAGCGATATGACATCAGCGAATTGCTGAAAGATGTCAAACCGCAGGAATTGCTGGATAAGATTTATTTTTTCGACACGGAACATCACGGCGGATTTTATAATCCCGAACCCCGCTTTGATCTGACAGAAGCCATAAGCGGGGTCCGTCAGGGCGTGATTCTCGCGCAGCAGAAGTTTATCGGCGTGATGTTTGTCCTTCATACAGAAGACGGGTCATCGGATTTTTCGGCAACGGTATTTAACGAAACGGTCAGGATGATTTCAGGCTCGACTCCGGTTTACAAGTGGGCGTCAAAACTTACTGACAGCGATTATTCGGGTGTTGTTTACAAACTTTTTTCCAGAGGAACCGAGGATATTCTTGTTTTCTGGAGCAATGCCGGAAACTTAAAACAGGTGATTCTCAATACCAATTTCAATAAAGAGAAACTGACAGATATTGAAGTCATCAGTATGGATGCGGACAGGTGTGCGGGTTAAAACCTGTTAAAGAAATCAGAATGATTTCAGTGTTGAGAAGTGCGGAACAGACGCCTTTTGACTGGCTTGACGAAGAGAAAGGAATCAGCGTAACCGAAAAGGGAGATGTGAACGGCGACGGCAATACCGACCTTGCCGACGCGCTTCTTTCACTTCAGATTTGTGTGAACAGTCCGATAACAGCAGTCCGGCTGGAGGCTGACGTTGACGGGCGCGGCAAGATCGGACCGGAAGAAGTAATTTACATTCTGGAGAAAGCCGCCGGCTTGAGATAATATATGACACTGACAATTAAGAAAAAACTGATACTGCATTCCTGCATTCTTGTGTTTGTTACGGTACTGATGTCAATTCTGGCGTCAGGATATTTGACTTACAGGCAGATAAGAGAGCAAAACCGGAGCCGGATAAACATGGCTGCCCTCCGCTTTGAAAGGCTTATAACTCAGAATGCCGGAGAATTGGACAATAAATTTAAGGCATTTTCAGACAAAGCGGAGGTGACCATGATACTGCTGAACTGTATTCAGCAGAATTATTTTTTCTTTCCGTCTTTGCCTGAACTTTTTGATCTCGGTCCATCCCTCGTATTAGATCGTTTTGCCTTTTATTTTCCGAGCAGATTCACGGGCCCGGATATTCTGCAAATTTACTTTGACAGGGAACTCGGCGGACTAATCAGGGTTGATTCGGGAACACATACCTTGTTCAAACGGAAAGGCAGCGATGTCTCGGAGGAAGAAATCACCAATCCCGGAATATTTCCTGAGACTTATCAGCCGAATCTGCCCTATTCTCTGAAAAGCAGCGGCAAAACTGTTGAACTTGTCGCACAATATGAGTATATTAACGCTTTTGACGCGTCCGCCTACGGTTCAACTTTCAAAAAAGACGCAAGAATCGGTTATTTTATCATGCAAAAATCTCTTGCCGAATACCTGACCATCCTTGACCGTGAGACAGGCGTTATTTTCAGTCTGTATGACTATAACGGAAAATTAATCGGCGGAAGTATTCAACTTGATGATATAAATAAAAATATTTCATTTTCAGCTCAAATTGTGACCCTGAGAGATAAAAACAGCAGAAAATATGATTCGGTTTTAAAACCTGTAACATATAAGGGAAACACAATTGCATATATTGCTTTCAGTATTCCGCAGAGCGTAACAGAAGCAGAAATCCGGCAGACCGCCAAGGTTTTGGCACTGCTCGGCATCTGTCCGATTTTTGTCAGCATCTTACTGTCTTTCTTCATCAACCGGGGAATCGTCAAGTCCGTTAACCGGGTGGTCAGGGGACTGACTCATGCCTCCGAGCAGGTTTCTTATGCGGCAGAACAGGTCTCAGCCGCAAGCCGTTCTCTGGCTGAAGGTTCATCTGAACAGACGGTCTCTGTTGAAAATGCCTCTTCGTCATTGGAAGATATATCTTCTCTGACCAAGCAGAACGCAGAAAATGCCAAGCGTGCGGATCAACTGATGAAAGAATCCGGACAGCTTATCTCCAGAGCAAACAACTCCATGAGCGAACTGACCGGATCAATGGAAGAAATCTCCAAAGCAAGCCGGGAGACATCCAGAATTATCAAAACCATTGACGAAATTGCTTTTCAGACCAATCTGCTGTCTCTGAACGCCGCGATTGAGGCTGCCAGAGCCGGTGAAGCAGGCGCAGGATTTGCCGTTGTTGCGGGTGAAGTGAGGAATCTGGCAAAGAGAACTGCCAAGGAAGCCGCAACTACGGCAAATCTGATTGAAGCCACTGTTGAAAGAATAAAAGACGGAGCGGAATTGGTGGCTCGGACAAATGAGGCTTTCATGCAGGCGGCGAAAACTGCTTCCGATGTGAGCAATTCGGTCGGGGAAATTGCTGTTTCAACCAAGGAGCAGAATGTCAGAATCGAAAGTGTCAGCAAAGCAGTATCAGCGGTGTATGCAGTGACTCGCAAAAATGCAGCCAACGCACAAGACTCGGATTCGGCTTCTGAAAAGATAAATATGCAGGCAGAGCAGATGAAGGATATGGTTGTAGAACTTGTAAAATTGGTGGGAGGAGGACAGAAGGATTGAAATAGAAAAACGAACCGCGAAAGCACGAAATTTATGAAGAACACGAAAATTTTCTTGGCTTTCCTTTCTTTCGTGCTTTCGTGGTTCAAAATCATTACAGGAGGAGATATGAAAAAAATTAAAATTCTTTTTACGTGTGTCGCAGTACTCGCGGGATGCTGTACGCTTCTATACGGCGCGGATGAAAAAATACTCAATATCGGCGCATTGTTTCCGATGACAGGACCGCAGGCATACTACGGCAGGGTGATGAGCCGGGGCG